>ERZ1292629.4417-Hain-H43-01um-R1-4417-length-10300-cov-4_pt1 | contig 10300 bp, 12 predicted proteins | sample MGYA00564399_ERZ1292629 | MGnify/ENA primary metagenome ERZ1292629 (study PRJEB36523, sample SAMEA6512636) | groundwater metagenome | collected 2019-01-08 | study: AquaDiva: Metagenomics assemblies of 32 groundwater samples
CTGTTAGCTTACTTCTTTTTTCTCCTAATATAATTTTCTTAATATCTGCTAAAGATGCATTTTTATTTTGGGACATAAATTCTCGCATGGCTTTTTGCAATTCTCTATACGCACCTCCGAATTCAACTGATCCATGTAAGATAGAAAAAACGTGTTCATCTTCTGCTAATGCATTGACTGGTATTGTAAAAGGGACTATACCACTTTTTTCATTGCATTCAAAAGGATTCTCTGGATAACCATTTTTTAAATCTGGTATTGATTCAGAAACAGGTATGTAAATAGCTACAGAAAAATTTCTTGGAATTTGATGAGTATGAATAAATTTTCCAAATTGATTAGTAGTAACGATTGGCTTACCATTGGGATCTGGATTGTAACCATATGGAAACATAAATCCTAGCATATCCTCTAACATTGCTCCTTCTGGAATATTAAGAAAGATTGTTTTTGCAGTACCAGTCGTTACACCAAGTTCCGCAAGAAACTTTTGGAAAAATGTTTTTCCTGAGCCAGTATATCCGTATACTAAAGATGCGTGAGAGGCTTTAGGTTCAGTATTAATCATTTCTTTTATGTATGACTCCATCCATTTTTTCTTCTTTGTAAGTCCTTGAAATTTGACTTCTGGTTTAAGCATTTCTGGCATAATTAAATCATCGCCTTTATTTGTATAGTTTCTTTTATTTTATTAATAACGCTTTCTATATTCTTATTAATATCATGTTCCCAGAAACGTAATACTGTGTAACCATCATTTTGTAACTTTTGAGTAATTATTGGATCTTCTCTCTTCTGATCCCATACCCAATCTGTAAATTTATTTTTATCTATGTGCTGTTCGCACCCGTGAAACCAGCATCCATCAACAAAGACACAAATGTTTGGTTTTATGAAAATATCTGGCTGACCTAAGATTGGTATATGTTTCTTAAATGGTATGCCTAGATTTGTTATGGCTGCTTGAAGTTTGAGTTCTGGTTTGGAATCTTTTGTTGGAAAGACCTGATGAAGACGTTGTAATCTACGTTTTTCTTTATATTCTTGGCTTTTCCAAACCTTTCTTAAACCTTCTAGTTGTTTTTCAGATAATTTTTTCCCTTTATGTGTCAATGACATTTTCTCTCTAAATTCTTCTGACATATTTTTGCCTTTATTCCATGTAGGTTTTCCTTTTTTACTTTCAGACATTTTTTGTCTTGATTCTTTCGACATCTTAATACCTTTGCTCCATGCTGGTTTCCCTTTATGAGATTCTGAATTTTTTTTCTTCGCTTCTTCTGAATGGTGTTTTCCTAACATGCCTCTTGAATGAATAATTTTGCCTTCTGCAAAAAGTTTTTTCATGGTTTTAGATTGCTTTTGTTTTGTTTCTTCTGAAGACGTTGTTCCTTTCTTTGCATTTATTATTTTTCCTTCTATGAAGAGTTTCTTTCTAGTTTCGGACATTTTCTTTTTTGTAGCGTTTGAGAAATGTTTTCCAGTCATCGAGCCTATAAGTTTTCCGTCAGCATAAAGTTTTTTCATTTTTTCTGATGTCCTTTGTTTACTTTCTTCTGATCGTGGTTTGTCTGTATTAGAATGTCCCCATATGTATTTTGGAGTCCCATATCTCTTATGAAATAGTTTCCAAATTATTTCTCCCCCGCATCCGCAAGCACATAAAGTCATATCAATTGTCGCCTCTCTTGATCCATTCTTTAACTGCTTCTTCAATAGCCGAAGAAATATTACCTTTTCTATAGCCCTTACGTTTGCCTAGTTCCATCCTGAATTTTTCTTCTAATTTATCATCCATTACTATTTGCATTCGTGACATATACATACATATATACACACATCTTTAAATAGACGAGTTACCTTTTGCTTTCATGTCTTCTTTGGTTTTCTTTTTATGACAATCTATACATAAGACTTGAAGATTCTGTTTGTCCCACATATCGCCGCCATTCGTAATAGCTACTATATGATCAACATCAAAGAAGCTACGCCAAGTATAATCTTCTTTAAGCTTTTCGTCAAACTCGTTCCTGAGCATACTGCTAATTTCCCAGTCATTGATGCTCATGTTTTTGATCTCTTCTATCTTTTTTAAAAACTCTTTCTCTGCTTCTCTCAACAATTCTAGTTTCTTGGCTTCAATTTGGTCTTTGTATTTTTCAGCCAGTTCTTTGTTATGTTTTTTAAGGCGTTCTTTTTGCGATTTCTCAAAACTTGTCTGAGTCAAGCCACACATTGCACAGACTGGATTATCAAGAAGCCTGTTTTTATATTCCTGCCATGAAATAAAACATTCCGCATATTTCTTTGAACATTCAGAGGAACAGTATATTTTTCTCCCTTTATTGAATTCTTCTTTCGACTTTGCACAAACTGGACACAATCCAAGTTCTCTGTTTTCAAGCCATTCTTTCGGAACATTATGTTGCATTGCTTCTCTTTCCATTATATCACCCAAACGGAGTTAACCGCATTATCTGCGGGAAGTAACTTAATATAAACGCCATTATTAATATGAATATTCCGCCCATCATAGATAACTTTATAAACCAGAACACTCTTGGTGAAAATGCCTTCTTATTTATTTTTTCGGCGTGTTGCGTATACCCTTGATATGAACTCTTTGCATCTTCGTTAATTAACCAAAGAAAGATTTTGAAGAACTTCTTTGCCGATTCTATTCTTGGCATGGCTCACACCATCTGGTTAGTTCCAAGATTTATTTCTTCTTCAAGTTCTGATTCTTCCTTTTTGATTAGCCCAGAAAATACTGTGGTGCGTGAAAAAGTGTATGCCAGTATCTCATATAAGCTGTCAAAATTATTGCTCAGATAAAGCTGCATCTCTAGTTCCTTCTCGTCAGCGAAAAGGAACACTCCGTTCTGCTTTCTTAAATTAGCAGCCAGCCATTTATTATAGACTTCATTCAGCTTATCTAATCTTCCCTTGTATTCTTTATACAAGTTCCTCAGTGAATTATCTTCTTTCAGCCCCTTGTCAAACTCTATATCACGCATTACTACGGCAAACATGGCTAGTGCATCATTGAGAACACGATGAAAAGGCTCTATGGTTTTTTCCATCCTGCCCTTCTTTATAAAACTCACAACGTCTCCAGTCTCCCTAGCCAGACGGGGATTGTCCTGATAGTACTTTACAATGTTCTTCCTGAATTCCTCCGTAAGCTCCTTGAACCTGCCGTCCTCCATTATCTTTGACCACTGCTGATTTGCCTGTTCCGCTATGAGATCGTCTCTGGGCTTTTCTGGCTGGCTGGCTTTTTCTTTTTGCACTGGAGCTTCTTTCTTCTTTATGTTGCTTTCTTCTTTCTTTGGGCGACCTCTTCCTCTCTTTTCATCAAGCATGATTATACCTCTTAAAATCTTTTAAAAGTTCTTTTGGCGGAGTTAGTTTTTTCTGTTTGTTAATCCATTCTTTTAAACATTCTAATGAGCAAAATATTCCACATTTTTTAATTTCTTTTGGATATGAAAGAAGCGATACCATAGCTACCTCTTCTGCACCGCCGCCGCCAACAATTCCGAGATCAATGCAGAATCCTATTTTACTTAGAACATCTTTGCCGCAATTTTCACATTCTGTTTTAAACATCCATTACCACTCCGCAGTCTTGGCAATAATGAGACTGATCAATCGAACTATAACCAATATTTCGAGAACCACATTCTTGGCAAATTCTTTCAGGCATTTGTTACCGCCCCAAAACACTGCTCTGATGTGCATATTTTAATATCTGCTGATTCGTTATATGGTCTATAGTAGATAGTCTTCTTGCAATTGAAACATGTTGTTCTCTTGTCATCCTTGAAACAGGACTTATTCGAGCATACTAAAATAGATCCTTTTTCACTAAGTTTTTGTAGATATTTTTCATGCGGTATAATTTCAAGAGCCATATTGTATCACTTGTAGCATATAGGTCTTCGTAGTATTTAAAATAAATTAGGGCAGGAATTGCCCGAATCTACGCCTGTGGAGATTGAGCCTCTACTCAGCAATGAGCAAGTTCGGTCAGAGAAGCAGGAAGTCACGACCTCAAACGTGTAGTTTAGGTTATGATAGTTCACAGATTTTTTACGATGGATGAGTAACAATAAAAAGACATCTTGAGCAATACCAGTGCTTGCCCAATTTCTTTGCCTGACATTCAATTCCGCATTTCTTACAGGATTTTATTCTCAAGTAGTCACAACTCACTAAGTAGTTTTTAGTTCTATTGATTTGCTGTGTATATAAGCATTTTTGTAGTGTAGTTGCATAGTTCGCCACATGAATCTTTAAGTATGGCGTAGAACAAAAATCAAGCATGAAAAAGAAAATCGCAAAAGTTAAAAGTCTTTTTTCTAGGAAGCAAGCCTCACGCATCTCTGTATGTGGGGATTGCAATCATACTTATCGTTACGCTGTTACGAAGTGTCCTTTATGCGAATCGCTTAACGTAAAGGAGAAAGTTGTACTGACCACACCTCCAAAGATGGGGGTGATTATGCGATTAAACAGTGAGAGCATCGTATAGTTGCCCCCTTAACCTCCTTTTTTTACCGATCCCTTTTCTTTATTCTAAAATTATACCAAAAATTAGAACAACAAAATCTTTATTCTAAATGGATTGAATGGACAAAACACTGAATTGATTGAATAATTGAATAGGATGGAAAATTGAATTTATTGAATTGCACCTAGAATCTGGTTTTTATGAATCGACCATTGAATCTTTCTGCACCGCAAAAGCCGCAAAAAGAAATTCCTTTAGCTTTGACTATTTCTCCTCTGAAGTTATCTCCACAGTTATGTTTTCTTATTTTCATGTGACCACAGACCGATATATAGGTCATCAAAGAATATAAGCGTTTTGGTACGGGGGTTTTAGAAAACAGAAATGGTACTTTCAACTATTTCTTTTATTTGTCTTACAATGTTATCTTCTACATTCATTTCTATAACTCTTTTCATTCCATGTCTGCCTGATGAAATATTGCATGTCTTGATAAGATTTGTTTTTTCAAGTTCGTCTATGAATTGGTGAAAACGCCTAAAACTTAACTTGGGAATTTTTGCTCCTTTGCATAACATCAAATATGTATTATAGACAGAAGAAACATTTTTGTCTTGAGTATTTATTACAGCCAGCAACGATATTTTAAGACTCTTTGGCAACAACAGAAGTATGCCCTTATATTTATCACATTTTATCTTTTCATATGCCTGAGTTATAAGTTCTTCTGTTATCTCTTTTGAATCACTATACTCCAAAAACTCATAGACCGCATTAATTGTATTGATACATTCCCGTGCATCGCCGCTATTCTGCCCTATAGATTGAGTGCATTTTGATAAAAGAAGCTCACTAAGGTATGCTTTATAGACAGCTTTCTCAACCCTATCATTCACAATATTCCATAACTCTGCTATGTTATAAGCAGGGAATTGTATAGTGTTCTCTCCCAGACGTGACCTTACGCTGCCATTTATAGAGTCTAAAAACCTCATATCATTTGAAATAAGGATTCCTGAAACGCAATGATGGTTTTCCCGAAACATGTTCTGGGATATTTCGTGGAGATTATATAAAAGAGAATTCAGATCCTTGCCATCGACAAGCGATACTTCGTCCAATATGAGTAGAAGGGACTTGTTCTCTGCTTTTAGGGTTTTTTCTAATAAACCATAGAAAGAGGAAGAATTGTTTGGTACGTGGGGATAGCCAAAGACCTCACAAATCTTGGCTAATATCTGGTATTCTGTCTTATTGGTTTGACAACATATATAACAGACCTTTACAAAATCTGAATACTGGTTAACAATTTCATTTGCCATAGAACATACTAAAGCAGTCTTGCCAGTGCCAGATACGCCATACACCGATACGAAAGCCTCGCTGCCACGAAGGATGCGTTGCATAACCATAGTAAGCTCGTATATTTGCTTTTTACGATCTATAATTTCATCAGTACCTATAAATGTCCTAGTATCAAGGGGCTTCCTGTCTTTAAAGATGTCCTTTGGGGTAGAAAAAATGAATCGTTCTTGTGTCATCTCAACACCGTGAAAATACTTCATTAATTGTACTAGGCTTATATATATACTTTTATGTTGGTGAGAGGTATAATCAGGTATTGCAAGTGGAAGTGTTAAAGTTTCAAGTGCATATAACAGCGAAGAGTAGAAGATAAGAGGGACTGCAAGTGGAACTCTTGAATGAAAGTTGTTAGCATCCTCGAGGCATTTAGTTGTTATTTTTAATTAACTATATACTATACATATAAATCATTCATTTCATTCATTACAAGTGGAAACTATTTACTACTACTACACTAAACATTTACTACTACTTACTACTACTTCCACTTGAAATGGCTCTCTATCTTTAGTTAGCGTTTTTTAGAAACAGAAAAGAACTAGCCTGATCCAGAACTATTGTCTGGGTCACCTAACAGCTTTGTTGCTATAAGAAGCAATATAAGAGGGAAAATTCCATAAGTAACTATTGTGGCTATCGTCAGGGCAAATGCCTGTGAATAGTGTTGACCTTCTGCTGAGAGAACAACCACGACCATGAGAATAATACTGTATATCGCCGTTGTCCAATACTTTTTGTTTATCTTTGTCGCCAAGACTATTGAGATTAACACAGGCAGTAACATTACAGGGAACATATACATGAGAAGATTTCCGTTTACATTTGTGACAATTAAATTTCTATTCAGCCCAGTGGATAAAAATATCTGGCAAATTGCTGTGTCTTCGGCAAACGCTGATGTGCCGCTTTGCTGAATTGCTAATTGTTCAGTTCCCGCAGGGGCGAAGGAACAGCTACTATATGGTGGTAAAAATAGGTCAAATAAAATTCCTGAACACGCCAAGAATAATCCTATTTTTATATATTTAGAATCGTCCTTGCTTTTCCATACATAAATGCTGATAGTAATAATTATTATCGAAATAAATAAAAGTGGGAACGTCACAAGCCACGTCAAGACACTAGGCACGGCGTAAAGCATAAGCGAGGCGAACACTACAACTCCGATAAGCAATCCAGCCACGATTTTTGCGTTAATATTATTCACCTTTCAAATCCCAAACTTCACTGACACTCAAGATAGGATATATTTCAATTGATTGTTGTATGTTGTTTTCTACTATAATTTCCGAGACGATCATTAGCGTTGTAACTATCTTTAGCTTGTCATTTATAATTTTCTCTTCCTGCTTTTTCTTGACTTTTACGAGCCTCATCTTTAATCTCCACCATACCTTTTTTGATCTTTAACAGCCCGACTAGAACTTACCATTCCGTTTTTTCTATTGTCATACGTTATGTGCCATCGAAATTTTTTCATATCTAATCACTTATTTTTCCTATAATTAATATTAAAGCTCCAAGTACGAAACTTCCAATTCCTGCTGTTACATTATTGCCTTCTACAACAACTGCACCTAGTGTATGGAACACAACAAAGTGCGGTGAAAAAAATAATGAATAAAATCCTAATGCAAATAAAATTAAACTTAGTGTAATAGCCTTTTTGTTCATAATTCAATCCCCTCGAAACCTGATACGCTTTATAAACCTGATGTTCTTCTGCCGCCCAAAGATTTTCCTATACATGCCTTTTCTTGAAAACTTCTTGCGTCCCTTCATTCTTACTCGTAACATGATTACCGCCTAAACTTTTTCCGTTGATTTACTCGTTGAATATTTTCCAAAATGTCGATAAGTGTTTTTTCGTCAACTTCTATATTAGGAGTGAAGTCGGCTTTGTTGATCATTACTCTTTTTCCAGAGTTGAACGTGACCAAGTAAAATTTTTGAAAGCTGCGAATATTATATTTGTTCCCGCTAAAAATTACATTGAAAGCTCGTGTCATAATTATCTACCTGCCCCGCCGCCGCCAGACGAACCGCCACCAAATCCGCCGAAGCCACTTGAACCTGATCCGAAAGGCATGAAAAAGTCATCATCTTCATCGTCTTCTTCCTCGAAATCATCCTGACGTTTCTGTTGTTTTTTCTTCTTGCGTCTTTTGATGTCTAGTCGTGACTTGTGTCTCTTCTTCATAAGCATCGCCTATTCTATTAGGGCTTGCTGTGTTATTATACATTTATAAGTTGCACCTTATACTTTTTTAATTATAGGAAATTCCATAGGAGTCTTTATTTACTGCTTAGAGTCATAAAGCTACTTGCGAACACACTACATTTTCCAGAAGCCTCATCATAGTGAATGAGTAAGATACAACCTGATACTTAAATTATGGTGCTTGTTTCTGGGGCATGTAATATACTTTCGCAGCAGCGTGGAAACTGCTCGAAAAACTCTTGGAAAAAAACGATGTGATTTAAAATGACAAAAGCATGGATACCCGTTGTAATTCTACTTGGAATGGCACTCACCTTCGGTGGACTTTGGGCATACGGCTCAGCAACAGGAACAAAACCAGTACAAAGCTTCTGCCAGTCAGTAACAGACACATCTTGCAGTAACGTACCTCTTGAAGGCATCGCATACGAAGCAGTCGGTGGCGGCACATTTGTTGCGACAACAGGAACACCAGCAACTACACCATCAACTCCGACACAGCAAGTAATACAACCTTCTTCGGTAGTCAACCTTGCAGTAAAGGACTTCTCGTTGAAAGTCAAAGAACCATACTCACTTAGCTGGACGGCATACAGTGGCACGCTTAGAATCTTTGACGCAAATGACAACCTAGTAGACCCGAACATTGCGGCAATAGATACGGCAAGTGTTACATCTGGTGCAGCAAGCAAGACAAGCTGGAACGTATTTAGAACAGACATACCATACAAAGCAGTTCTAGATGGCGGCGGCACGTATTACGATACATTGCTGAACCCATTTGTCTTCAAAAGCAGTGACTATAACAAGGCACTTGGATCGTACTCCCTTGTTCTCGGTGATCAGGGCAGCACGGATACACGTCTCTCAAGCAAGGCATTCCCAGATGTGTATGTAGGCGAGAAGATCGGTACATGGTCAGTAACGTTCAGTAGCTGTGCATCACTGCAATGTGGCAACACAACCCTTGCATTGAATTACAGCGATTCAGGTGCAGCAGGACAAGGCAGTGTTGACATAAAATTCTCTAACTCTGGTGCAAACACGCTGATAAAAGATGCGGTTATTGCTCCTGTGAGCGATCAGACAAACGCACTTGAAGGCAACGAAATAACAACGGCAACAATACAGCACGTATCTGGCACTGACTTTGGCTTGCCATCAACTGTTACCTCATACCTGACAAACGAAATACCTATAAAACTTGGTAACATTAAGGGTGGACAGTCCTCGACAGACACTTGGACGTTTACTGTGAACGAAGACAATACGGCTGCAAGCGAAGCACTACACCTGTACTTTGATGATCTGAACGGATACAGAAATTCTGATCATATGGTCGGGAATCTCGGTATTGCGGCAACAGACATACCGCTTACATTCATTGCGTAAACGTAGCACAAAAACAGAAACAACTCAGACCCGATGGGCATTCGAGAGAGTGTCCAACTATGATGTCCGCAAGGATGGAGTGAAGGTTTCAACACCACAAGCAAAGAGACAATATTAAAATGTCTTTGTTTGTGTTGTTTGTTTTCCCTTAAAACATCTTTTTATTTTTCTCCTCCTTGATCTTCTTTGAAATAGTGTTTACGAAATAGTAATGACATAGTGTAGTGCAAAAATAAAAGGGCTTTCTGACGTATAACCCGCAACTTATAAATGTTTATATATTAGTTTGTCCAATATACTGGTAGTGAATCACATGAACAAAAACCTTCTTTTCATTGCGATGTTTGCATTCGTTCTTGCCTTAAGCGGCTCGGTTTTTGCAGTAGGCAGTGCGAATACGGTTGCAGTCCATGTCGCTGATGCTGGCAATTGTTCAGCAACGATTTTATCCAGTGCTGTTCTCACTTCACAGATAAATGCGACACAGGGATTCCAGTACAAGATTACTATTAATGTCTCAACAAACGACACTACACTTGTAGGTACTTGCCGTGTGGCGATTACGACATTCAAGAACGTGACCCAAAGCAGCGATAACAAGAAGATAATTGTGTCTCATACAAATGGCACACTGGTTAACATCACTTCAAACATATCAGATTCAAATGGCAGGATTGAGATAAATTTCACGTCAGTTCTATTGAAGTCAAATCTTTCAACTGACCGATATAATATTACATTCAACTTTTCGTCTGGCTTGACAAAACAAACAAACAACACGCAGAGACTCATAGCACAAAAACTCT
>ERZ1292629.1567-Hain-H43-01um-R1-1567-length-21655-cov-5_pt1 | contig 10299 bp, 14 predicted proteins | sample MGYA00564399_ERZ1292629 | MGnify/ENA primary metagenome ERZ1292629 (study PRJEB36523, sample SAMEA6512636) | groundwater metagenome | collected 2019-01-08 | study: AquaDiva: Metagenomics assemblies of 32 groundwater samples
TGCGCCAGAACTTGATAAGACCGGGTTTAGTCCCACAGAATCAAAACGTATGATTATGGGCGGCCTGGGAATCGAGTCCAGGACATCGCCCGTTTTCTTTGTAACGCAAAACAAAACGACCGCCGAATTTTTTGCCAAGAATCGAAGTGATTTTTACGGGAAGTCTCCGCAAGTATATCAGGTGCACTTCGCGCCACAAAACACATTGAATTTAACGGGTGCTGTCAAGACTCAAAAGGTCTTTGATGTTTTCAAAAAAGCAGGGATTGACCTATATCAACATTTTGGGTTCAAGAACAACGACTTGGTGAATCCGAGGATACCAACCAACGCCAAATTTACCGCCAGTGATTTGTGGGAATTTCTCGATGACCCAAAATTCGTTGAGGCATTAAAATCACAAGGATATGATTCTGTTCTGATTCAAGAATACAAAAGCAAGTCATTGGGAATACTCACGCCCGAAAAGGCGATTATCCAGAAGCCGACAGAGGCCAAGCGCGTAGAGGCTACTAAACAAGTTGCATCAGATTATGTTGAAGGTTACGTTTCACAATATGGCAAAGGCGCACCTGGCATATCCGATGGCCTGATTCGCAAAGATGGTGAAAGTGGTGAATTAGTGTATCGAGATGCCAATGGAAATCCACAAGGAGTCTTGGCCTATGCAAAAGAAAATATCACAGATATAGCCGTGTCGCAAAAAAATCAAAGAAAAGGAATTGCAACCGCGTTGATTGATGAAGCGAAAAAACGCGGGCATATCCAGTTTCAAGGGCCATTCACAAAGGAAGGGGCGGCCTTAGTAAATGCTTATTCTGCTCGCGCTCCGCAGCAGCCGACAGCCGCCCTTCCCGCCGGGGCAGTAGAGAAACAACCCTGGGAAATGACGAGAAAAGAATATGTAGCACCTGCCTATAAATTATTGGGGACAAAGGCAATTCAAACCGCGGCGTGGCGTGCAGAACAACACAAGAAAATCGTGCAACAGGCCCTCTCTGAAGGCAAACCCGTTCCCCGCGCCGTTCTGGAAGAATACAAAGGCGAGTCCTGGGCCGACGAAGCCTTAGCCAAGCAAGCACAGACACCAACTAATAGATTTGTTGTGGCCGAGTCGATGCAATATCCCGGCCATTGGTCTGTCTTTGATACAGAACAGCAGGCTTATAGCGGAACAACCACTAAATCGAAAGCAGAGGCGGAAGTTCAAGTTCAAAAAGCAAATGACAGATGGCGCGCCGCTATTGCTGAACGAGAACGGGTAAACAAATTGCCCCCAGAAACAAAGAAACCACGCATCAAACGCAAGGCAATAAATGCGGATGTGATGCCATATTACGAACCTAAAAGTTCTGTCGAGCAAGCACAAGGAGTAGAGAAGGCGGAAAAGGCGGTGGAGAAGCCGCAAGCACCGGGGCAACTTAGAATTACAGATAAAAAGCCGCAAAACTACTCAGTAATCCGTGTCGGAGAACGAGGAACTTATGTTGAAACACCAGTCAAGGGGTATTCTGTTTCGATAGAAAATTGGCCGGATTCCAAATTGCTTTTGTACCACGAAGCCGGTCAGTGGCGGGTTGCCGATATGGATGGCGGGCTTTCAATAGCGCGCGGCAAAACGCAAACGGAAGCCCTCAAAAAAACCAGCGACATTCTTACAAGTCGTGGCCGAGTGCAGTGGGATATGGCTATAACAAAAAGCCGTGAAATCCGGCAGTCTGTCATATCTGCCGCACCGGAGGCCAAGCCCGACACCGGCAAGCTCCCCGGGGAATACGGGGCGGAGAACGCTGGGATAACGAAGGCTGGTTTTGTATCCGACCCGACAATAGAGGTCAAACCAACTGGTGAAGGCGGTTTTGCTCGCGTGGGCAGGGGCGAACCGGGAGGCCCGGTCAGCAAACCCTGGTTGGATGAGGAGAAGGTCAAATCACCGGATAAAGATGTAGAGGATTTTTTCGACCGCACGTACAAATTGCCCAGGACGGAAAAAATATCATCTTTCTTAGCGCGCCTGAAGGAAGGGTTGCGAGAGCGATTCATTTTTGCATCAAGGTTGCCGAATACTCCTGAAGCAGCTTTGGCGCGTGATATGATTCGCACAATGCCCGAAGAGATAAGAGACGCCGGATTGCGGGCGATAGATGATGTGGAGAAGGTCGTTACCGGCGACGGTACGGTCAAGGCTCTTGATAACGCAGGATTGGATTTGCTCAGACGCAAGGTCTTCATGGGCGATCTTCTGGAAGAAGCGAAGATAGACCGCTCGATGGCCGGCAATTTTTCACTTGAGCAGTTAGAGGCGGAGAACAAGCGCCTCGATGATTTGATTGCCAAAGTGCCGTCAGTGGCGAAGGCGTATCAAAGCCGGACGGCACTCTGGGATGGAGTTAGCCGGGATTTGCAGCGCCGCGGTCTTCTCTCTGAAGAAGAAGTCAAGAACAAGGCTTACGTTCGTCACTTCGTTTTGGCATATAGCGAGTACACAAGGCGTCCGATTACGGTGCATCGCAAGAAACTGGCCGAGCCGCGCAGGACGTATCTCAAACAGCGCATGGGATCGCGCAGAGACATCAGCACGCATTTGCTCGCCGTCGAATTGACCGCCCTGAGCGACATATACAGGGACAATGCGATAGAAGATCTGGCAAACGCCATCGGAGAGAAATATGATAAGCGCGCCGAATATAAGACCAAAGCTGATGCAGTGAAAAAAGCGAGCCCCGAAAGTCCGGCGACTCCCGAATCTCTCGCCGCCGAGGACGATTACGCTGAATGGCACTACAAACGTCCAAACCTTGTTTATATGGCCCACACGATAGCGGAATCGCAAATGGCGGCCCTCATAGAAAACGGGGCCGAGGATATGGCCGGCGTCTTGAGTATTCCGAAAGATAAGATACGAGAGGCTTTGGTCATTGGCGGAAAACGCAAAGGGATGTTGATACCTGGATGGCTGGCCGACCAACTTAATGATCTACCGGTCAACAAGAGAAGCAATTATGTGGTGCGGTCATTTACTCGGCCCGCCGTTCAATTTCTTAAACGGTGGTTGCTCCGAGTAAATACGTTGCGGTATAATTGGCGGAATACTATTGGCGACGCTGAAAGGCTCAATGCGGCGGGGCAGACCAGTGCGATTCTGAAAATCCCACAGGCCGTCATATTGTTGATTACGAAAGAAGGGCCTCTGTATGAAGCGGCAAGACGGCACGGTGTAGTCGAATCGAGTTTATGGAATGAGATGGGCGACCCGGCATTATCGAGGCGATTTGCTCAATTCCGGAATTTCGGAAAGCAGAAGTCCTTCAAGAGTGCGGTGGCTGCGACTTTCAAGGCGCCATTGACGTTGCTTTCGAGGGCCGGTCAGGTAGAGCAGAATTTGACGCAATTCCGCGAAGACATTCTGCGAATGGCGGTTTTTCTCAAGACCGTCGATGACATTCAAGAAGGCAAACCTTTGCGTCATTGGGCCGGGCGAGTGGCGGATATTGAGGAGATTGCAAAGACGGACCCAATGCGGGCGGCGGCGAAACATTCGCGCGAAACATTGATAGACTATGGCGCGTTCACGCCCTTTGAAAACGACGTCTTGCGGAATGGGCTGATACCATTCTACTCGTTTATGAAGAAAAATCTGACCTTCTGGCCGCGCTCTTTTATGAACGCCGCAAAAGAAGGGGAAGGTGAAACTGTGGTTGGGGCAGCGGCGCGGGCCATCGCCTGGAATATCCCGAAATGGATTGTCCGCATTCTGGGTCTGTATGCCCTCGCGCATCTCTGGAATCACAGGGACGATGAGGCGGAGAAACAAGAAAGCACAATTCCATTCTGGCTGCGGAGCCAACCGCATCTCAACATCGGGAAATATACTCTTTGGGGCGATACCGCCCTGAATGATTTCGCGGAGTGGTTTGGGATGGAGGACTTGGCGGGAATATACTGGCGCGCCGAAGCGGGATTCCTTTCGCCGAAAGAGGCGGCAATCGAAGCGGCCCGTAAAATTGCCCAAGCTCCGGTCAACAAAGTATATCAGGGATTACAACCCTTTTTGAAGCAGACGCAACTTGCGATTACGGGCACCGAGACGTATCCGAGCGTTTTTCACCCGAGAATTGTCGCACCGCCGGCAAGTCAAAAGTCTCTGGAGAAGGCCATCCTCGGGTTGATAGGCACGGACGCCAAGAAGTTTTACGAATCGGCCACCGGCAAACGAGCTTTTGAGGATACGCTCAGCGCATATTTCGCCGGATGGTGGATTCGGCCTATGGATGCTGATACGCTTATTGAGCAAGTCAAAAAGCAAGAACCCTATGTGACGTTAAAAGCCAAATCGACAACAACGGACAGGGGACCCGGGCAGGCCAAGGCGGGCAGGGAAGCGGAATGGCAGGAATTGCAGATTCAGAAAAGAGCATTGGGATTGAAAAACCCCGTTCAGGACGCCTTGAATGAGGCGGGAGTATCAGTCATATTCTCTCGAACGATAGGCAAATCAAAAATGACTGATGAGCAATACCAGGCGTACCAGGACTACACCGCCCAGGAGCGTGCCACGAGAATCGGGCGAATGGTGCGCGGGGAGGGATGGTCGAAACTGACGGATGCGAGGAAGGCTGAGCTGCTTAAAGAAGTCGTCAGCGTATCCAAAGAGGTCGCCCGCAACAAGGTTCGGCGGGCGGCAAAATAGAGAATAGGAGCAGAGAATGGACGAACAAACAATAACCTGTCCCCTTCATAGTGGCATCGAGGCCGATGTTACGCAGTTGAAAACCGATAATGAAAAGCAGTGGGCCGCGATAGACCAATTGCGGAATCGGCTTCCGGTCTGGGCCACAGCGGTAATAAGCGTCCTCACTTTTCTCCTAGGGGCGGCCTTGACCTACGCGGCGCTTGCGGTTAAGATACAGAGTGGTTGAACTTATGCACCTTGAATCAGACTATACTCGTAGATTTTTGCTGCTATCGGGCGATATTGTGGATTGCGAAAAGGAACTGTCCGAGTTGCGCAATATCCTTTTAGACCACAAGGCCGACTTGCCGCAATTTCTTCACGATGAAATCGCCGAGCTTACAAAAACGCTCGCGCGCATAAAGTCCGAATATGCCGAAATGTTTAAGACATTGGAAGATTTCACGAAAGGAGAACACAATGGACCTAACCAAACTGTTATTGATTCTTAACATCGTAATCAAGGTAATCGAAATGCTTCTTGGTGCCGGACTAATCAAGGCTAAGGAAGCCCCGAAGGTTGCCGCCGAGATAGTCAAGGCACTGCTGATTTCGGATGACGACACGCCGCCGACTTAATGGAACACGACCAACACTATTCACGGACGGCGAACATCGCCGCAACGATTCTTCGCGCTGATGAGGCGCAACTACTCGCGTGGTCAAATTGGATGGTGGATTGCACGACTCTGACAACGTGCAACGCCGCAACGTGGCTGCTCCCGGGCGCCGGTCGGAGGATGAAGGCGTTCCATTTCATTCCGGGCACGAATGGCTTTTGGTGCGACATTCCCGACTACAATATGCGGCTGCGGGACTTGATTGGCCGGGCCGGGGACTGGATAGAGCTGGGAATTGCCCTGCACGCACTTCAGGACTCCTACTCCCATCAGGATTTCGTCGGCGGGTTTTCAAAGCACAATTCCGGATTCGCATATGCTTCCTGGTGGCGGTCGGTATCGCCCAATTTCTGCCACAACGATTTCGTCAAGCTGCCGGATATGTACGACGCCGTGTGGTACGACCCCCGGACAGAATTGATTGTCGATAACGAAAAACGCTTCGATGCGGCTGCGGCCTACGTCCGAGCCGTGATGAAGGCCCCGCCAAGACAGACACGGGTATTTCCCACCGTCAGATACGACGACCGCAAACGCAAGTGGGAGGAGGAAGCGGGCGTCCAGCCTTTTGAGGACATCCACAAAGACTACTGGTCAAAATATGGGCGAAAGTGGCAGAAGGCGGCAGTCAGGCAGCGAACCTTCATCTTGAACAGTTTCTAACCCCAACGGGATACCCCTTTCGGGGTAGAGGGAAAGCTGTCCCAAAAACCATCTTGTCCACTCAGGATTTTTCTTGACTCTTTGGCTGCGATGGTCTATATTGTGATTATGGATACTGTAGCGACATTCAACAAACATTGTGATAATCCCCTTGAGGCCGGCCCCTGCCGTATCGCTACGGTATCCCCGGCCCAGGGGGATTCATATAGAACGATTCCCTTAACACAAGACCAGATTGCTCTTGTTGATGATGAAGATTTTGAATCGCTGTCACGCTATAGGTGGCGTGTCAAGAAAGAACGCAATACGTATTACGCCATACGAGACGATAAGAGAAACGGCATACACAAAACGATTCTAATGCACAGACAAATTCTGAGTCCCCCAGCAGAAATGGACATCGACCACAGAGACCGTAACGGGCTGAATAATCACCGCGAGAATTTGCGCATTGCAACACGGTCACAGAATTTGGCGAATGCAAGAAAAAAGTGTGGCATATCAAGGTTCAAAGGCGTTAGTCGGTCACAGAATGGGCGACAATGGATTGCTTATATTTGCGTTATGTACAAAGTATTTCGCTTAGGCAAATTTGACAGGGAAATAGATGCGGCCAGGGCGTATGATGTAGCGGCCCGCCGGTATTTCGGCGAATTTGCCCGCACAAATTTCTAAAGGTTTGTTCCAACCTGCCGCGCATCATTTTTGGAAGGTCGATTATGTCCGAGGTACATTGTCCAGTTTGTGATGAATTGCTCGACGCGAGCAGTTTTAGTTGTTTCTTTTGCGGCGAGTTGGCGCATCTCAAATGCACCGCGAAATGCGAAGCCTGCAACGGCGTGGGTTGCAAAGCGTGCGTCACGGAGCGCGAAATTATAACAGAAGACGATGAGGAAAACGGCGGGGTGACGAGCGATACGCTCTGCCCGCAGTGTTGGGCGGACGCCGAATATGATAACTGCCCGGAGGATAAATAATGTTGAAGCAGATAGTAAATACAATCATTGTTGGCGGTCTCGGCTACTGCTTTGGGGCTGCTGGCACCCTAATACTCCTTATATGTATGTTGTGGCCCATGGCATCGGACATACCCAGCGGGCTATATATATTCGGCGGTAATGCGGGAGGCATCTTTTTCGCTTTTGTGGCAATATATGAATACAATAATAAGGACAACCAATGTTAAAATGCCTCATATGCCTAAGAGAGTTTAATCATCGCCCGATTTATCATAAGTGCCGCGCCGGGCTGAATGGGACCGGAGAAATTATCGACACGCGCGATTTCGATTTCACAATACCCGCCGAGATGGTGAGCCGGGCGGATCGGCTCGATTCAGGAATGATGGGACGCGACGAGCAGATAGGGCAGACTCGCGCCAGATAGGAGTCCGTATGAACTGGTCAAAATGGTTTCTTGTGTTTTCTATTACATTTTGTTCCGCAATGATTGCCTTTCTAATCTTGGCGGATCACAAAAAGCAGGTGTCGTCGTCTGCGCGTGTTGTTAATGATACGCTCGTGTGGACTATGCAAGCAGATAATGACCCGATCTTACCGATCGACCCGAATGAAAATGAAATCGTCTGGATTGATAATTTAGACCCACAACTTGTCGTGGCATATCAAATCCGCGATTTACTGACCGAAATCCGCGACATTCTCAAAAAGCAAAGCGAGCCAGAATAGAAGGAGCAGTTATGAAAAAGAAAGCAAAGAAGGCCAAGCGAGTGATATTGCCAAGCCAGGCCCTGACGCAAACCTTACAGATACAGGGCAGAACCGCGACGGAAAAACAATTTCTTGAGAATCTGAGTCGCTGGATAATTGACAATTACGGCGATGTAAATGTGGCGCAGCGACTAAACATTCTATCAAACAAGTTACGTAAAGGGCCGACCGATGAAAAAGAAAGCACACAAGACCGCAAAGAGAAAACAGCCGGGCAGGCGCCGTGCGGGCCGTATCATCCGTGATGCGCCGGTTATTCGCGCTGGCGATCCTGAGTATAGTTTTGAGATGAGGCGCCGCCTCGCCAAAAAGGTGATGGTGATAGTTGAGCGGTGTCCGGGTTTTCAGACGATGGGCGTCGGCGTCGAGGACGGCAAGGAGAAGGGAGAGGGGATTCAGTTCGGCTATACGACTGCGCGGCAGGTGTTTGAGCAGTACGCCAAACTCTGCCGAGAGGTCGGTCTCTGGTATCGCCAAGTAGATTGCCGCCTTACGATAACGCTCCGCCAGGTGTTCGTCGAATCGCAGTTTGAATTGGTCGATGTCGATACCGGCTATGCCGTGCAATTCGCCGGGGCGGGGCAAGGGAATAATGGAGTCTGGGCGGTCAGTTCGGCGCAGACGGTAGCCCTCAAGCAAGCTCTCTTGGAATTATTTGACGCATATTGGGTCGAGGCGGAGGATAAAGCCAGAGAAAAGGTCGATTACTATGCGTGTTTCAAGGCCATTGACGACCCCGCTACGCTCCTCAAGGAAATGGCCGATATTTTCGACGCCTTCAAATCGCGGGCAGAACAGAAGAAAATCGAGGAATCCGATTCAACCGCCAAAAAACCTCTTGACAAGAAACACTGAGCCGATATAATTGCGATGATGCTGGAAGCTACGACAATCTTTGAGAATGACGCCGGGCGCGGACGAAAAGTCCCTCGTGGCTTCCAGCCGTCTGCGCTCGGCTCAATTTTTGGAGATTCACGGATGAAAACCATACCGCTTACTCAGGGCAAGGTCGCTATAGTTGACAATGAAGATTACGAGCGTCTATCAAAATGGAAATGGCATTATAGTTCTGGATATGCGGCCCGCGGGGTCTATCTGGGAGGTGGTAAACAGTATCAGCGAAGTCAACGTATTTATATGCACCGGGAAATCTTGAATCCATCGGTTGGAATGGAAATCGACCATATTGACCGAAATAAATTAAACAATCAGAGGAGCAATCTTCGAGTAGCAACGAAATCAGAAAATATACAGAATCAAAATAAACGGATAGGACGAACATCGCAATTCAAAGGTGTATGTTGGAATAAACATGCTGCTAAATGGCAAGCCTGGATTCAGGCGCAGAATGAAGCAATTTATCTCGGTCTGTTTGATTCTGAAATAGAAGCGGCAAAGGCTTATGACAAAGCCGCAAAAGAGTATTTCGGCGAATTTGCTTGCACAAACTTTTAGAACGAAAGGAGACAACAAATGGACACAGCACTACTAAAGGTGCTCGCTCCCGTTGATAAGTTGCAACGGGCAAATGCGGCAGAGGCCCTACGAGTCTTTTCGGCGGCGGTGGTCGAAGCCGAGAAGATTCAAGCCCTCGTGCCGACCACGATTGAGGAATTGGAGATAGCCTCGGCGCGGTCTAACCGCCTCTCCAAGATTCTCAAGGACATCGACGAAAAGCGCAAGGAAATGAAAAAACCCTTCTCCGATATGGCCAAGACGGTGGACGATATGTTCAGGTCGATTGTCGGAAAAATCGAGGACATCATCGACGCGATCCGGCGGAATATGAAGGTGTTCACCGATGCAGAGACGCGGCGCCGGCAAGAGGAAGCTGAGAAGGCGGTCCGCATCGAGGAAGGCCGACGGAAGGCCCAGGAGACGCGCGAAGCCAAAGGAATGACCGTAAAGCCCGTCGAGGACATCGCCCCGGTTGCCCGGCCCGTATCTTTGAAGGCCGAAACATCTATCCGGCTGGTTCGCCAGTATCGTTGCGAGATTGCCGATTACAACAAAGTCCCAGAGGACTGGAAGAAGGCCGGGTGGCGCGAAGCATCTCTTGATACGATGAAGATTCGGGCGGCTCAGGCGGCAGACAATAAACAAGCTGATGAGATCGTCAAAAAAGGCGAAGTCCACATCGCCCTTGAGATACCTGGTTTGCGATTGTGGACAGAGGATTTACCTTACTAAGCTATGCCGGTGGGTGGTACAGCATCGTGGCGGTGCGCTGGCGAGTCCAGAGAGATAGGTTCGACTCCTATTGTCGCCCGCCGGTGTTTTTGAAAGGAGAATGAAAAATGGAATCCACAGATTTAGATTTGGTTGCTCTCGGTATTGTCATTGGGGTTGCAATTTCTGTGCTGTTTTATTTGATTATCCGCACAGTATTTCTCGCGGATGATGTCAGAGACTTGCAGAACAAGACGAAGAAATGACTGTTGGGGCTTGGTTGTGGCTTGCACTCGACGGGTCAGTTACAGTTTTGGGCGGCGAAGATAATGCAAGGACGAAATAGCAATATCAGGAGGAGAAAGGATTCTCCTCTTTGCCGCCC
>ERZ1292629.4418-Hain-H43-01um-R1-4418-length-10298-cov-6_pt1 | contig 10298 bp, 15 predicted proteins | sample MGYA00564399_ERZ1292629 | MGnify/ENA primary metagenome ERZ1292629 (study PRJEB36523, sample SAMEA6512636) | groundwater metagenome | collected 2019-01-08 | study: AquaDiva: Metagenomics assemblies of 32 groundwater samples
CTAATTTCTGCCAATCTTCTTTTTCGCGACATTCACGAATTATTCGTGCTTCATCGTTTAAATCAAAACTAGCATTAAAAGGCTTTTTGCATGGATTATAAATCCTATTTGAATTAATACCTATTTGAATTAGTTTTTCCGTCCAAATATCTCTCCAACCTACACCACTATCCTGAGAATGTTCCATTGGTCCACATAAATAAATTGTAAAATGTTCCCAATCGAACACGGATTTTGTCAGTTTTTCAGGCATGATTATTCTAGGTCAATTCCACGAGGTATAGAAACTTGTCTATGTATTTTTGGTCCTTCACCAATACTTTCTAATAATTTTTCAGTATCTGTATCACAAGCCCATTGTGCTCTTAAATTTTTAGGCTTTTTATGAACCCATTCTGCAAGCATAACAGTTTTTGCGTCTTTTGTTTGCAAAGAATAAGTAAAATCAAAATTTGTTTCACTAATAAATTCTGCTGAATAGTCATAAACGTTAATCATGATAAGTTCAGATAAATATAAATTAGATTCAAAAAACGGATAAGGAGAAATATTAGGCCCTGTGTTAGCTAAAGCTGCTTTTTGAGTTAAAATAAGTGTTCTTTTATCATGAATAGAAATATTTTGAAGAGTAATTCCTCTCATTTCTTCTATTGGTATTTTTTTACCATCAAACTGACGTATTAGTTTCAGGGCATAAATTTCTTTATTTACACCAAAATGTTGTTTACGTATGTATTCTACAATATCTTCTAAAGATTCATGAAGAATTTTATGTTGTATATTTTTTTCTTGAGTTTCTTGTTGTAAAAGTTCATTACTATCTTGAGACATTGGAGTATCACATTTGGTTAAAGACTCATAAGTGTTTATTTCGTCTAAATTTTCTTTTGTTTTAGATTTTTTCTTTTTTAGTTGTGTTACATGTTGTAGTAATTTTTCTTGAGCATATGTGCTTGATGGAGCATTCAAATCACCAGGATCTAGCTTAACTTGTGGAATATCTTTATAATCGAATGTATGAGCATATGCTGTACTTTCAGGTTCGTATTTGATCCAATTAGAATCAACTGCTACGTGTCCATATCCATACTGTTCTGACGAAGGGTAATTCTTAGAATTATGATCCCCAATTTCATCAATCAATTGTTGATCTGAAGGTTCTTTATAATAAAATTGAAGACCAAAATTAGGAGTTGTCAATTGAGGGTCATTCGTAACTTGAGCTAATTGAGCTAATTGCTGTTGTACATCTAACAATTCTTGTTCAGAAAAATTTTTAGAATCAATCTTCGACATCTTTTTTCTTTTTTTGCCAAAATTTCTTTTTTCCGCCAGTTTTTGGAACTTTGAAATTACCGTCGAGATCTGCAGTTACTTTACACCCTTTATTAAAACCTTCACATCCAAAAAATGATCCAAATTTAGAAGTACGTTTCACCATTTTACTGCCGCATTTATTACAATTAAAATCAGCATATTCCTTTTCTTTTACTACCTTTTCAACCAATTCCCCATTCTCACCAACATTTGCAACGTAATCACATCCACCCTTTTTCTTGTAATTCGCACAAGACATAAAGGGGCCATATTTCGAATATTTACGCAAAACCTTTCCATTGCATTTCGGACATATAAAATTCGTTTCAGACAATGTAGTCTTCACTGTCTTAGCATATTCTATATTATCTTTCAGAGTTTTCCAAAAATCCGTCATAACATCTAATTTTTTCTTTGTCCCAGTTGCAATATCATCTAAATTCTGTTCCATATTTGCTGTAAATTCTAAATCTACAAAACACATATGAGAAGCAATAAGAAAATCCACTACCCTAATTCCTAAATCCGTTGCTTCAAATGATTTTTTCACTCGTTTAATATAACCACGATTTTCTAATATTTTCAAAAAAGAAGCAAAAGTCGCAGGACGAGTTATTTGAACTGAATCACACTTCTTTTGCAATGAAGCATCAGAGTACCTAGACGGGGGAGATGTCCATTTCTGTTCTTTATCCAAACTAATAAGAGCTGGTTTATCCCCCTTTTTCAAATCAGGAAGAATATTATCTTCATGTTTTGAATAAACCCAAATTTTTCTAAACCCGTCAAAAACACAAGTATTACCGCGTGAAATAAAATCATAATCACTAATATCTGTAATTACTTTAGTTCTTTTATCTATACCATTCACCATTTGAGAAGCAATGGCACGTCGCCAAATCATTTCATACATTTTCTGTTGATCCGGAGTCCCAGAAACAGTTTGCAATGAAATGTCTGTAGGACGACAACATTCATGCCCTTCTTGAGCACCTTTTTTAGCAGAGTATTTTTGAACAGTCGAGTTCAAATACTTAATTCCAACAGAATGTTCAATAAAATTTCGTACAGCAGTCATAGCTTCTTCTGCCATAAAAGGAGAATCACTTCTATGATAACTGATTTTTCCCATCTCATATAAGGTTTGAGCTACTTTCATAGTTTTATCAGCAGCCCAACCTAGTATCGTTGAAGATGATTGTATAAGAGTGCTCGTTGTAAATGGAGCATACGGAGAAACATTAACTTCTTGACTTTCTACTTCTTTTACAAAAGGAGAACCTTTTATAACTTTGTCGTAAATTTTAGTCGCTTCTTGTTCGTTCTTGACCTTAATTTTTTCATCTAAAATCCCTAAATAAGTTGATTTATCTTTGGTTTGGAGATGAGCAGTTAAAACCCAATATTCTTCAGGAATGAACGCTTTTATTTCTTTTTCGCGTTCGGCAATAATTCTCAACATTGCGCTTTGAACTCTACCAGCAGATTTTCCACCAGTAGATTGTTGAGTTAAAAACGAAACTTTATATCCGCAAATTCTGTCCAAGATACGTCGAGTTAAATATGCATCCGTCATCTGCATATTAACATCGCCAGGATTATCTAAAGCTTTTTTGATGCCGGACTTTGTTATTTCCGTGGTAGATATTCTAGAAATTTTCTTTGAATCGACTTTTGCATCTATCAAAGCATTTTTGATATTAAAAGCAATACCCTCACCTTCCCTATCGGCATCAGTCATCAAATAGGTGTGATTTGCTTTTTTAGCAGTAGAAATAATATTTTTTAGAACATCTTTTTTATCATCGTAGGCTACCATTTCATAAGCAAAGTTGTTTTTAATATCAATGCCTAGTTTTTTTATTGGCAAATCAAAGATGTGTCCAATCGTACTGAGAATTTCGTAACCAGAACCTACAGATTCTTTGATTTTCTTGATTTTGCCAGGGGACTCTATTAGTATGAGATTCATAATTTACTCTTTAGAATTTTTGCAAGCACGACAACCAGCAGCATGGACTATTGATACTCCCCTAGAACCAGAAACATTACAAGCAACAAAATAATCATGTCCATCACCCAATTCAACATGAGCGACATAAGCCGCAGAATAACTGCCTGTAGCTACAATACGTACAGGATGTAGAGGGTCCAACTTAACAACACGTTGTCGTTCTTCGGTACTACACCCAAATCCAAAAATTGCTGTCGCTATTAGCAAAAGAACTACGAAAGTACTAGACTTTTTCATGGAAATCCTTTTGTTTCTAAACAGAATAAGCCAGATATAATTCTGGCTTATTCTGTAATTTACTCTTGAATGCATTTCTAATTAATATAATCTAGCATTCAACTCAATTTGTGTTTTTGTCTCGCAAAAGCGAAATTTAAATAATATAAAACATTTAAAAATATAACCTATACAAATTAATTCTTTGCAACTCGTGTTGGAAGATCAGTTAGCCGTGAACTCCCTGGAAGAGACTGGATGTGGTTTCCAACTTGCTGCACCCCCTTTACCTTACCACTGTTAACCATACTCAGAATTTCACTAACCGAATAAGTCTTGCCACCTGCAACATACCCTGTCGTATGTTGACGCGAATCAACCACACGATGCGTAATCTTCATCCCGCGATTCGCTGAAACACTACTACGAGTGCTTCGAGAAGTGGATGAAGTCGCACTTGCTGCTTGCGCTGTTGCAGCCGGTGCTGTCTTCCGATTTGTTCTACGACGATTCTGACTCATACTCTTTTCCTTTCAAAGAAAACTATATTTTTGCCTTATATTAGGCTTATGTTTCTATTATACATTATTTTTTGCAAAAATTAATTATTTCCCAAAATTTCCTTCAACTTCTTCAGACCCTTTTTTCGTTAGTACGAAACTACCTGGTTCTGATTCTTCAAGCAGTCCTTCGTTACATAGAACAACTAACTCACAACCAATAATAGTTTTTTCAACTAAAGACTCTAATTCTTCTGCGGTCAGTTCAGAAAAACATTCTAAATTTTCTTGCAAAATAAAAAGAATTTCATTAACTGTTTCTAAATCTTCGTCATCTTCTATTTCGCAAAAATCTTTTGGAGTTTTTTCAAAAACACGAAAATCAAGACCTTGCAAAACAATTTCTTTTGATATTTGCGGCAATTTCTCGTCTATCTCTTCAAAATCACGAACTATCCAGTCTGAATCAAATTCCATTTTTTATCCCTTATTTCTAATGGCCTTCTAATGTATCTCTAAGGCTACTACAAACTCCGACCAAAAAAAAAGAAGACACTCCAACAGTTGCACAAATTTTATCACCATTCTTTTCAAGAGTTTCTAATTCTTCTGCCACATCTTCCACCCATTTTAATAATTTAATAGCATTATTTGTCATTCGAACTACTTCATTTAATGCTCTCTCCCACCCCTCACGAGAAGCTGCAACAAATACGCAATCATTATGAGCATTGGTTTCATGCCCATCCATCGGGTGCATTTCTTGAAAAGAAAAACAAAACTCATCATTCGGAGCAGAAACATAATGCTTCAAAACCCCACAAGTTTCAGTCCATGGACCTTTCGTTGCAGCATTAATTATTTCAAAATCTTTTTGTATTTCTTGTTCGTTCATAATTAAACCTTTGACATTTGCGGCTTTGCTTCAAATAAACCATCATTTGTATCTATTGTGGCAAAATCTTGAAAAAGAAATGGCCATTTTTCTTTTGCGATATTATAAACTTCGCAAAACACCTTGCGAATTTCAACTTCGGCACTCTCTGCTGTTCTCATTTGTATAATCCATCTCAAAGCACGTAAATTGAAAGTTATTACAATTCCTGTGGCTAACCCAATCGGAGCAGCACGACGAAACGCTGAGGTTAATTGTTTTTTAACATGAAAATCTTTCATGTTTTCGATATCATAAATACGTGCAAATTCTTTCTGTGCCCATTCGCATTTAGCAAAAACTTCTTCAAAAACTTTTCGTGCCTCTGGATTACTGTCAATAACTTCTGGAATCCAATACTTGAGATTATCTAATCTAATATAACGCAAACTCTCTTGTGAATTATGAACAACTATTCCGTTTGCTAGAAAATTATGAGGACCAGTGGTTTCAATATCATAAGTATCAATTTCCCCTACATATTTTACAGAAGATATATTAACAAATTTAGGAACAATATAAGAAACAGATTTTTTCTTTATATTAGAAGCTAATCCAGATTTGTATATACATTTTTCTCTATTACTAATTGTTATATGCACAGAAACTTCTTGCCCATTAACAGCAATTTTAGAAATATGTTTGTTATCATAATATGGAAAACTTCCAGAAGACAAACAATTATCTCCGACCAAATTATTTAATGTTTTCCACCCATCAGAAGTAAAAAATCTATGGTCTTTAGAGCATGTTATTTTCTTGCCATCAGATAAAGTTACACAAAAACATGGCTTTTTACCGCTATAAGTGACGTTTTTTATCTTTGTCGTAGTGAAACAAGTATTTTCTTCGTTTAAGCACCGTAATGTAAATTTAGGCGATAACGTATTATAAAGAGATTGAATTGATCTTGTTTTAATTCCAGTTTTTCTTCCCTTATCACCTGATCGAACTATAGAGATTTTTGTACTTCCGGCTAAACAAAAAGCAGTACCTGCTCTATGTCTCACCGCTTCGTGAGTGAACACGCGCGAAATATTCTCAAAAGCGAAAGTTGCAGTGGCGTGTTCTAATACAGAACCATGAGCACTTTTCAGAATATTATTATGATATTCCTTACTATCCGTTCTAACTTTAGTTATATTGGGATTTAACCCTATGTCGAAACTTTTGTAACAGTTACGTCCAGATAGTTCAATTAATTTTTCTCCATCATCTCCGTCTAAATAGTCAAGAACTTTTAATCCACCAACTTCTTTTAACCATTCAGATGTTGCATCGTTATCAAGATGAGTATATGCAACCAAAAATATTTTAGGTTCAACTTTGCGCACTGTTTTGTTCCTTTTCTAATTCAATAAATTCAAGAATTTCCCCAAATGTCATTTTGGACATTTTATCTCTTCGGCCAAGTTCGTTTAATGCTTTTTGATCAAAATGTAAAGCGTAATATTCCGCTAATTCTACATTAGACATTTTTGAATAGTTCATGTTTTTTCCACTTCTGCATAATGATGTACGAAAGAAATACTTTTTGCTTCAGAAAAAGTTTGACGAAATTGTTTTTCTACTTCTTGCTCGTTCATACCATCTTCTTCTTGATTTGCCACCGTAACAATTATATCTTTATTTTTAATCTCTGCTCTGTCATAAACCTCAAATCGTAATCGTTTTAATCCTATAAAGTAATTACCATTAGGTTCAATTCTATCAAGGGCTTCAGCTAACTTCCTTAACTGAGCTACATCATAATATCCATGTTTGTCTTCCAAACAAACAAAAACAATAGAATCTTTAAGTTCATCTTTTTTGACGGATAGAATTTTAAGATGACGACTATCTACAATTGGTTGTGGTGTGTTTTTGATCATAATTTTACCAAACGCCAATCTCTAATTTTTTGTCTATATAACTTCCAGTTTGTTTTAATAAATCATGAACTTTTTGTATATTTTTAAATTCACGCATTTCTATATGTTGTTCTATTACGCCCGAAAAATTAGAACCACGTTTTTTATTCATAAACTCAATAGATTTTATTTCATCTTCGGTTCGTTGGTGTAAAATAGGGCCATAAATAATTCTTTTTGCTCCTACATTTCGAATACTTCTAAAACACACATTACAGGGTGGACCTGTAATATAAAATGTGGAATTTGCTAGAGGAATTCCACATTTTGCAGCACTATTCACACAATTTGCTTCCGAATGTACCATATAAAGATACTTCATTGGTCTCTCTAATGGGACTTCTTCATCTATACAGCCACGAGGAGGAGAGTTATATCCTGTGCTCAAAATTTCATTTAATTCGCTTACAGCCAGACACCCATGTTTAGTATGCCCATCTAGAGATCTTTGTGCTACTAAAAAAGCAAGAGTCATAAAAGTAGTATCCCAATCAGGTCTTGGGTCATTTAACATCAAAATATCCTTGATCAATTAAACACTTTAATATATTGGGAGGACTAAAATTGGAGCCTTTCATTATTTTCCCACCTGAATCCTTACCCCCGCCATCTTTTGTCATATTAGATCGTTGAACTTCGTTGCTTATAGGTTCCATATCAACACCCATAACAACTGCTGCTCCATATACAACATACAATAAATCAGCAAGAGCGTCTACCATTTTTTCAATATCTCTGTTTCTAGCAGCAGACATAAATTCAGCTGCTTCTTCTACAATTAATCCAGCTCTCAATAAGAGTGTTTGTGGATCAGGAATAGTTGGTCTATTCTGAACTAAACACCCATATTTTTTATGGAATTCTAACACACCATTTTGAACTTTATCCATTTATTTTCCTTTTTGCAAAAATGATTATTTTTTCTGTATTTTCAAAAACGGATCACCAATTATTTCCCACATCCAATTACCACGAGTACTTGCCATAAAATAAGATTCACCTAAAGTTCTTCCATCTAATAAGTAATACCAAAGAGTTTCTATTTTAGATATAGTTCCTAACATCGGTTCAGCCGTAGCTCCTATAGCAGATAAAAACTTACCCTTAAACAAGGCATTAGGAACAAACCTGCCTTCATGATCTGTCATGCTTCTAACAGTAGTAACACCAAAACTGTTTTGATTAACGGCTAAAAATCTTTGTCCTAAAACAACAGAATCCCATTTTCGTTTATCCCAATTGTGGATTCTATGCCAACTTCCATAAAAAAATGCGTTAGGAATAGAATCTGTATCAGAATCAAATTTTTGCCATAAAAGTTCTGAAAATCTTGTTTTCGTATTCAATAAATCCTTCCATATTCCATATGTTTCATCTTCTTCATCATAATAGAATACTCCATCAAGTAGAACATTAGGATTTGTTGGAGAAAGACGTTTAACATCTTCTAATGTAGATCCATCTATTCTGGTGGTTAAATACCATCCTGCTTTAAGTGTGAAACGATTTACAATAGGCTTAGGGGATAACTTAGAAACATCAACAGAATTTTGATTCAGTGGAGTAGGATAATGTTTCCAACTTCTTGGAGCAACTTCTACAGGCCCAGAAACAATAGAAATATTCATTAAAGCATTAGAAACAGAATAACCTCCACCACCGCTCATTTCTGGAAGAGTTTGGAAAAAAGAATATGGTGGTATATAAAAATTACCTGGAACATGGTATCCAACAACAATCCCCATTATTTTTTGATATAATTCTGGGTGTTCTCTGAAATACTGATGAATTGGAAGATAAATATAAGTAATATAATCTGAAACACTGATTTTTTCATTTAATGGGGCATTAAGACCTAGTGTGTTTTCAATTGGGATATTTCGTAAATTAATATACCAGTTTTTCCATTCGATACTTTCTGGATCATTTTCATTGAATAACACTAACCAACTATCTGGTTGGTCTGCTGTCCTAGAACGATCTAAATTTTGCCAAAAAGCATAATCAGCAAGATCCACTTTATTGTTGAAATCGTAATCATAAGAAGTGCACCCTTCTTTATTTGCTTCTATATTTTGAAGACAAATAGGAAAGGAATAAGAAGAAGTAATTGAGGTAAAAACCATCAAGAACAGAAGAATCATTACTTTTTATTCTTTCAATAATTTTTCAATTTTATTTGTTCTGCCCATGAAAACAAATAATCGAAATCTGCAAGTCCAAAAACAATTACAATTTTTTCAAGTTTTGAAACACGATTCTATTTCTGACAAAAAAGAATCTCCAGAAGAAAAAAATGACATTGGATAACAATAACTCTCACCAGATTCATCAATAACCCGAATTAAACCATTTTTTTCTGTTTCCAAATCTTTGATTAAGTAATGTGACTTACCTCGTTCTAACGAAGCTTCATAGCCAATATTATCGAGACAACTCACCCAAGTATTATTCAAATGTCACCATTTTCATTTATTTTTTTATCTTCTAATAGAGCAACTTTACGCCTATAAAACTCTTGTTGAACACAACTTAATGCTCCCATTAAATTGTTAGCATTACTGTAACAAGGATTGTCCTCAAACAACTTAAAGACAATAGAACTAATACAGTAATTTAAACGACCTGGCATATCTTCTCTGCGGACTAATTGAGATATTAGTTCTTTCACTAGTTCGTCGTAATTCTTTCTATCTTGTTGTTTAATATATGGCATTTTAATTTCTTTTTGCAAAAATTAAAGAACTCTTAACAAATCTTTAAGTTTAGTTATTTCATTCGAATCTAGTTCGATGGAATACTCAGAGTCTTGGCCTCTAAATGTTTTCAAAAACTGTCTAAAAGATTGAGATAATTTAGAGAAAAACGATTGGTTACATCTACGAATTCCGAAAGAGATTTTAACTGGAGTTAAAACATTATCTGTATTTTCAATTTCAATAAATAACCCAGATTCATTCCCAAAAGAACCGAAAAATGCTCCTCTACGTTTTCTGGCAATATCTACCAATAAAGTCGTGTACTGTTCAGGAATCCCAGCTTTGCATAATTCTTGATATGCTTCAGTCGCCAATCGGAAAGCTTTATTTTTGCAAATTTCCATTTAATTTTCTACGAAAACGCGAAAAAAAGAAACTATTTCTTCTTTTGTTCCCAAAGAATATTTCCCGTAACGCCTTGAGCAACTCCTGCATAATAACACCAAGCATGAAGATCATTATTATTAAGTGGTTTACGGTCTTTATAGAGTCTATCACGTAGAAACACACCATTTAGACTCAAACGAGTAAAAGCGGCTCTCAAAAGGTCTACATGTATATCCAAATAGTGCGATACATCTTTTAAACTTGGGAAACACCCATCTAAAACAGATCGAACAATTGCTACTCCCCAAACTCCATCAATTT
>ERZ1292629.4419-Hain-H43-01um-R1-4419-length-10298-cov-5_pt1 | contig 10298 bp, 10 predicted proteins | sample MGYA00564399_ERZ1292629 | MGnify/ENA primary metagenome ERZ1292629 (study PRJEB36523, sample SAMEA6512636) | groundwater metagenome | collected 2019-01-08 | study: AquaDiva: Metagenomics assemblies of 32 groundwater samples
TTTTAACTTCTTAAACTTAGCGAGAAAAAAACCCTCAGTGTTATTGTCCTGCGGATAAATTCTGCAACTTTGTTTAACTTTTTTGGAATATTTTTTTTCAATCCAACCTGTAATTCCTTCACGGCATTTTACTGGGATTGAAATTTTTTGGATTTTCATTTCAGGAAAATTTTTAATAACAAAATCCACGACTTCTTCATTTTCTTCAGGAGCATGAGTGCAAGTTGAATAAATCATTTCTCCTCCAACTTTTAGCAAATCAATTGCTGTTGCGATTAATTTTTTCTGCAGTCCAGAAAGCTGTTTTATTGTATTTATGTTCCACATTTCATAAGTTTTTAGAGATGAACGCAAAGTTCCCTCACCAGAACATGGAGCATCAACGAGGATTTTGTCAAATTTTAATTCTGGATAAAATTTTTTTAATCTTTCGCACATTGCCGCGCCATCTTTTTTTGTTACAATTGCATTCGCAACCCCGCACCTTTCTAAATTCGAAGATAAAATTTTTATTCTTCCCATTGAAACTTCGTTTGCAATTATTAATCCGGAATTTTTCATTAGGGCAGATGCCTGTGTTGTTTTGCTTCCTGGAGAAGCACACAAATCAAGGATAATTTCATTTGGTTTTGGATTTAGCGCAATTATTGGAAGCATGCTTGCTAATTCTTGAATATAATAATATCCAAGCAAGTGTTCCAATGCTCTGCCTAATTCTCCGGGCTCGAGGGTGATTAAAATTTTTTGGATTTGCTTTAAATTTGTATCCCGCCCCCTCGCGATTTCGCACGAGTTATCAACTAAATTTAAATTCTCTCTACCACGAAATCGCTCGCCCACCCCTAAATTGCTGCTCGCTTCGCTCGCAGAATTATTTAATTGAAGTAATCTAAATTCATCGATTTTATTATTACTATTAAAATTTTTTTCTACATTACCTATATTTTCTTTTTCATCGACGTATTTCCCCCCGACAATCATCACTTCTGGATTTGATTTCCATGGCTGAGAAATTTTCCAATTTTTTTCTTCAAGTCTTTCTTTTAATTTTTCCACAGAAATTTTTAATGTATTGCATCTTATGGATTTTACCGGCTCCTGATTCAGTATTTTCAGATATTCTTCAAAATCTTTTCCATTAAGAAGCAGTTTCATTCTGTCGACGAATAATTGCTTTAGTTCTGGTTTTTTCCTGTCTGTCATTGGAATAAATAAGAATTGCTGTTTAAAATATGTGCGGTTCATTTTTAGATAATCTGCATAAGGATGAAATTTTAAACCGGCATTGTAAATTAAGTGGCTCCTGTAAAAAAAGTCAAATATAATGTAAGCCCAGAAAGAATTAATGTTCCTATGGCCAAAACCCAAGTAGCCTTCACAAGTCTTCTGTTCGTTTCATGAATTTTATAAGCATTATATAATTGAAGTACTGCATCAGTATGGATGTTTGGAATTATCATTGTATTGCTTCCAAGTTTAATCTTTTGTTCTTTAATATTCTGTAATTCACAATAAGCAAAGACTTTTTTATAATCCTTAAACCATTCTGGAAAATCCATATAAATTATGATACCGAAAAATTTAAATAATATCGTTACTATAATAAAGTAATTAAATATTTATTATAAAAAATGGAAAGAAAAGAACACAATGTCGGTGTAGCATATCTGACTAATGTAATTATGGATGGTGGGGGTTCTTGTGTTGAGATTGAAGTCTATGTTGATAAACAACCAAATTCGGTTATACGGAAATCACTTATGGAAGATTCTGTTTTATTCGGTGCTTATGGAACAATGGTTGGAAATACTTTAATTGAAAAAGGATGTTCAAGATGCGATGTAAGAACAGATGGTGTTAAAGGAAAAAAATTAGAAGATTTTGCTAAAACTCTTAGAGAAAAAGGACTGGAAATTAATATAATTGATAGGAGATTCCCTTAATTATTACTAACTATTTTTAAGAAAAATTTAAAAAAATAAAAAACTAAATTATTTAGATTTTGGAACAACTTCAGCAGGTCTTACTTCATAAGCATCGACTGTTGGTTTTCCATTACTATCTACTCTTAAAAGATAGGAATTACCATCATATCTCAAAATAGTTTCTTTTTCTCCATTTCCATCCAAATCTTCAAGTTTTATTTCTAATTTGTTTGGAATTGTATAACCAATTTGGACCTTATCTGTTTTTGGAATTTGATTATCAACGAAGTGTCTTTGAATTGCTTCACCACTACCAAATCCAATTAGGAATCCTGCTATTGGTGGAACTGCTATCCTTGAAAATAGGTTCTTTTCTGACATTTTGTTTTTCCTCCTAATTATTTAACCTATAGAGACTATTTAAACCTTTCTATTATTACTACTATCAAGTTACTCTATTAATAATTTCAGGGGTGTTCAAGCTCCACAACCTAAAGATGTAATCAATTCACTAATTTGAGTTTTCTAATAGGTATTTTTACATTATTTGTCATTTTTTTCTATCTGCCATTCTATTATAATAATCTTTATAAATTATTATCTTTTATTAAATTAATGGCGTTGCATTTAGATAGTCGTACCGGAAAAAATTATTTGCTTAATCTTTCTGGCTGGTTTTTGAGTTTGCAGCAGGTGGACTGGGAATCTAATCACGGAAAAACTCAGGAGGCTAAATTAAGAATTACACGATTATCCGCAAGATATGATAAAATTTTTAAAAATTGTCGCGGAATCGATGCTGTAAAATATCGTTTTCCTGATTATGATATTTCTGAATCAGTTAATGTCGCTAGGAATTTATTACAAAAAGTAAGCGAAGGAATTAAGATATCCCAAAATGAATGGAATCGTGTAGTTGAAAAAACAATCAAACCACTGCAGAATTTATTTCTTGCCTATTAATTTTTATTATAGATTTATTCTTTGGATAAATTGTGAAGAGGGAAATATTTAAAAATAATCTTTTAATAAAATTTTTGAGATGATTCGAGCTCATTCCTGCCAACCCACTCGAAGGGAAAAGAAAAAGTAAGAGAAAAATAAAATGATAAAACAAATAAGAAAACATAAGGAATTGGAAAATTTTCCATTTCCTTTAATTGTAAGGTTTAGTGAAATAGACGACAGAAATTTAAACCAAAAATTGCCCTTGGAACTTTTTCTAAAACACGAGGGATATAAAATTGTGATAGATAAGAAAGAATATGTTTTGTCTATATCAAATTATTCTGACTTTCCAAGAGATAGTTTAAAATTAGAAATTTCTACATGGAGAGGAAGCTCTCCGAACGCAGTGCATTTTTATGGGAGTCTTTTACTTCCCAATATAAATTTTGTAGAACCGGAAGAGGATATTATTTGTGCAGGATATGGGATTCCCGCTATTTTAAAAGAAATTGAATTGCATAGGCCCTTGACAAAAGAAGAAATAATAGAAAATCCAGATAGATACTTGGGGTATAATCCTGGAGAGATGATTTATCCTTTTAAATCAAAAGAAGATATTTTTAGACGCGCTAAAATTATTTCAAGAAAATATTTTCCAGGATTTAGATTAATATTTTCGGACGAAGATTAATAGTAATATTTAATTTGCTCCTCGCTTTGTTCGTCGAATTTTTGTATAAGAAGTAATGAAAAAACTAATTTCATCAATAGTTATTTAATTTTGAGTTAAATCTTCCGGCATTACTTCAAATTTTATTAATCTGCGACGAAGGAGCAGGTAATTTTTCATTATATATTTTAAATAAATATTTCAAAATTCCCCCAAAGTCATCTGCTTTTTTCCGTCGACGAGTTCTTTTGCGTTTATTCCAAACACCTGAAAAATATTTTCAATTGCAGGGAGAATTTGATTGTTGAGATAATATTCTATATTATACTCTCCCTTTTCGTCGGGAAGTTTTACTTTGTCTCTGATTAATTTTGTTTTTGCTCCTGGAGTTTCTGCAATGTAATATTCAATTAATCCAATCTGGTCTATTGGAATTTTTTGTTCCTGCATTTTTTTTGCGGCGATTACATGGGGAGAAATTGATTTATATTCTGAAATCGGTTTTTTTAACTGCGTCCGGATTATCAAATCTTCTTTTGGAATTTCCCGCGATTTTAATTTTTTTATAATTTCTTTCGCATATTCCATTGATTTTTCTTCTGAGCCGTGTTCGAGAATCAGCCGAATTATTTTATTCTGAGTTGTTCTTGCTAATTTACACCAGTCTCTTCTAACTGTTTCGAATCCGCGAATTTTTACTTTTCCTTTTTTGTCAATCAGCGCGTATTTTTTCTTTGCTCCTGCGGTTCCTGCACGAGTTGTAATCCACAAACCCCTTTTGAAAAAACCCTCGAGTTCGAGTTCCATTATTCCTGGAAGATTTTTATTTAAATTTTCCAAAAATTTTAATGTTTCAGATTCTGTTTTTCCGTTCAGCAAAAATGAAATTGAATCAGTATCGCTGTAAATTGTTTTGTAACCACCTTTGTTTATTTTTTCTATAACTTCTTTGATTGATTTTCTTGCAAATGCGGCTGTTGCTGCGGCAGCCTCGTAAGAATAATATCTTGCTCCGAAAAATCCCTGATATCCGTAATATGCGTTTGCGAGAAGTTTGTAAGCATTGCTTCTTGCTCTTTTTATCACGTCTTCTTTTTCTGATTCTTTGAATTCTTTTTTGAATAATTTTCTTTTGTTAATTATTTCTTTTAATATTTCAGGAACAAATCCGATTTTTTTTGAGAAATAAACTTTTTTGCTGCTGATTTCTATGCTGTAAGAATCTTTTGATGGTTTTTCCAGAAGAGTTGATTTTGATAAATTGTAAGAAACCACGACGCTGCCATAACTTGAAGCGAAATCAAACATCGCCAAATCTTCATATAATCCTGGGATTGGTTCGAGGACAAATGCGCCCTCGTATTTTTCTTTTTGCTTTCTTTCTGAAATTTCTTCGTGAGTCGGGCGTTTTTCTGGAATTTCGTTGTATTTTTCCAAATTGTGAATAATATAAGATTCTACATTTTTTGACATTCCGTTTCTTGAAACATCAAAGACTGGTTCCTGCATTACTTTTGTAAATCCGACGATGTCTGGCCACATTTTTTCAAATAAACCATAAGTCAATATTGAATCATGCAAATTGTATTCAAAATATTTTTCCCATTCGTCTTCATTTATTTTTGAAGAATGTTTGAATTTGAAATCTTTTTTTTCATCTCCGATAAATTCTTTTGCAACCTCATTCAACGAGAGTGTTTCTGACTGCATATATTGAGAATAAGCAGTTCTTATGAATTTTAGCAAATCAATATGAACTATTCCTTTTATTTTTCCTGTAAGCATTATTCCTCTCGAGAATGTTGGCTGTGAATCATCCAAACCCAAAGAAAGTTTTATCTGGTGTTTTTCTGAACGCGCTTTTATATACGGCAAATCAAAACCATCTGAAAAATATCCAACTAAAAAATCAGGGGAATTTTTTCTTACATATTCAACGAATTTTTCAATTAATTCTGCTTCATCTTTTACCATCTCTACATTAGGATATTTTTTTCCTTGTTCTTTCCAAGTTATTACTTTTTTGAAATTTTCACCGACGAGAGAAATCATTAATATTTCTCCTTCGCCAATTTTAAATTCGTCGCATTCAATATCATACGCAAGAATTTTTGGTTTGAAATTTTTTTCTTCTATTTGCTTGGATTTTTCGAGTTTTATGCATAAATCGACGTCGTAAGCCATGTCAATTCCTCCAAAATCTTCTGAGTTATTCAGCAACTTTCCTTCGATTTCATACCAATTCAAGGGGATTATTTTTTTTTCAAGAATGTTATGAGTTACAAATCCCAAGTCATATCCTCGTCGTTTTTCAATTTCCTTCATTCCTAATTTGTCTGCGATGTCGTGCAAGTCTTTGTAATTTGTTGCGTAGACTTTGAATGCTTTGACTTTTTCTCCGAGGAAATTTTTGTCGTGAAGTTCAACTTTTTCAACTCTTGTTTTTCTTCCTTTTATATCGAGTTTTATTTTTTCAATTTTTTCCTGCAGTTCTTTTATTTTTAGTTCTTTTATTTTGCTGTTTAATATTGCCCAGAGATAAATGTCACAGGTGTCAATCACGCAGATTCTTTTGCCTTTGTCGTCTCTGCCAATCATGATTATGTAATTCTTTCCCTGCCAGTCAAAATAATCGTAGTCTATTGGAATGAAGGATGTTTTCATAAAAATAAGAGTGAGGATAGTTATTTAAAAGTTGAGGAAGTTTTTGCTGCTCGTAAACTCGCAGATTTTCTTTAATTAAGTAATCTAAAAACATCGTCGATGAATGATAAAATTAGTTTCTTCCATTACTTAATTGTATTAATCTCTTGCGACTTTGGAGTGAGCATTTTTTAATATTAATAACAAATTCCCCACCCACCAAAAAATTTATATACTACTAATTAGGAGTTATAATATGGTTAAGCATTATACTCCGAGACAGCATCAACAGGATTTAAGAATAGTCAAAGATGTCGATGGGCAGGAAATTAATTTGTACGATTATTTTGAAGATGCGGATAGGAAAAGAACTATATTAAGAGGAATTGGTTATAGAGGATTGAGAGTTGCTTCGAATGGAAGTGGAGAACCATTTATTCCTTTAGAAAATTGCAATGATGAAAGAGTATCCGCAGTTTTAATTGAGAGATATGATACTGCTAAAAGAAGACTTAATGAATATAATGCAGGAGAAAGAATTTTTAGAAAACCAAAAGAAAAAAAACCTGTTAAAGAAATATTACAAAAACCTATTGAAAAATCTGTTGAAAGAAAAGGAATTGAAAGAGAATTAACAGAACAATTGAGATTATTTTAGATAATTATTTATATTTTTAAAAAATGCTCGCAAGTTCGTCGCCTGAGTATTCTTTAATTAATAATCTAAAATGTCGAATGTAATTCAATAAAAATTATTTTTCTGTTACTTAATTTGATATTAATATCACGAAGTGCAAATGGTTTTTAATCTTCATAAAATTCAGCTCTAACTTGCTTAATTTTTTCTAAATAATCCAATCCTCTTCTCAAATCTACTATTGTATTGTTAATTACACCTGATGTATAACCTAAATTTACTTTTTGTTCTTCTGATGCATTTCTCAAATCAGGAATACTTGCAAAAGTTTCATACTCTCTTAATAATTTTTCAGTTACCTCTTTACGGTTATTGTACCAAACATCAAACCTTAAATTATCTAATTTTAGTATTTCTTCTATATCAGAACGAATAGCTCGTTCAGCATGACGAATATATACTTCATCCTGATATTTCAATCTCCTTGAAGCTTCTTCTGAAGATGGGCTTTGTTCTTTTGGGATTCCATCTATTGCAGGATAATCTTCAGTCAATTCTGGGTGGGGTTTTATTACCATAAAAAAAATAAAATTTGATAACTAATAAAGTTTATTGTGATTTAAAATATATGATGAGGTTCTTTTATTTTTGATTATAGTTATCTATTAGTTAATTATTTATATTTGCTATTTCTAAAAGTTTTTGTTCTGAATTTTTATCCCGCCTACTCACGACTTCGCACGAGATATTGATAAATTAAATACTCTCTACCACGAAATCGTTCGCCCACCCGAAGGGAAAAGGAAAAATAAAGAAGAAAAAAACTTGCTCGCTGTCGCTCAAGATTAATGATAAAAATATAAGTAATCTAAATCCGATGATAAAATCATAATTTGATGAGCGGTAGTTTCTTCCACTATTTCAATTTTATTAATCTGCGAGTGAAACGAGCAGTAAATTATCTGATGAATTGTATCTAATTTTTATATAAAAACTTTTTCAACAGAATCATAAGAGATAATTATTTATATTTGCTATTTCTTATATTTCAATGGGATTAAACATTCGGGATATTATTCCGAGAAGAGAAATTGCGCTTTCAGATTTAAAAGGAAAAATGGTTGTTGTTGACGGATTTAATACTCTTTACCAGTTTCTTTCAACTATTCGTCAGCCAGATGGAACTTTGCTGATGGATAATAAAAAAAGAATTACCAGTCATTTGTCTGGAATTTTTTATAGAAACATCCATTTAATTTTAGAGGGAATAAAATTAATTTATGTTTTTGACGGGAAGCCGCCGGAATTGAAATACAAAACCTACATGAAAAGAAAAAATATTCGGGAAATTGCCGAGGAAAAATATGATGTTGCAAAAGCAGAAGAGGATTTTGAAGGAATGAAAAGATATTCTTCTCAATTAGTTAGGTTAGATGATGAGATGATTAAAGAAAGCAAAGAACTTTTAGAGGCAATGGGGATTGCAGTTGTGCAGGCTCCTGGCGAGGGAGAAGCAGAAGCTGCGCATTTAGCAAGAACAAAAAAAGAAATTTATGCTTCTGCGAGCCAGGATTATGATTCTCTGCTTTTTGGTGCTCCGAGATTAATTCAGAATTTGACTCTCGCAAGAAAAAGAAAAATTTTTTCCGGATGGATAGAGATAAATCCAGAAATAATTGAACTTGAAAAAGTTTTGAATTCGCTGGAAATAAATCTTGACCAATTAATCTGTCTTGGGATTTTAGTTGGAACAGATTATAATCCAAAGGGAGTTCCTGGAATAGGGCAGAAAAAAGCACTGCAATTAGTCAGCAGATTCAAACAGCCAGTTTTGATTTTCAAAGAAGTTGAAGAAAAAATAATGTCTCTTCCTGAAGAAGATAGTTTTAATTGGAAAGAAATTTTTGAACTTTTTCATAAACCTGATGTTATTAATTCAACTCTTGAATTTAATAAAATTAACGAGGATAAAATAAAAGAAATTCTTGTTGATAGGCATGATTTTTCTTATGAAAGAGTTGAGAAACAATTAGAGAGGTTGAGAGAAAATCAAGAGAAAAAGTCACAAAAAAATCTTGAAAGATGGTTTTGATTTTTTTGAGAACTTCAAAATTTGGGCTGTGCCTACGCACAGACAATAATAAAATTTTGAAGGTTTAAAAAATAGGAAATTTTTTAACTCTCAAATTTCGGGAAAAAAGAAATTTAAGAAAAGCAGAAAGGATTGGGGGATTGGGTTTGAAAATTTAGCACTTCTTCGAAGTGATTGATAATTATTGGTACGCGAATTTTCGAGGATAATTTAATAAAATAATTTATAATAATGTTGATAAATTAAAATCTTGATTATTAATTTTATCAATACGAGCAACTTGTTGCGAGCATTTTACCTCAATCAATCATTTTTTATACTCAGCTTTTCTTTTTTTCTAATGAAACAGCGGGCATTTGATGTTTTGGGAAATATAGCGATTGTCAAATTCAGCGATGGTGCTAAATTGAGAGATAAAAAGAAATTTGCGCAAAAAATTTTAAATGAAAACAAGGCAATCAAAACTGTTCTGGAAAAAATAGGAAAAGTTAAGGGAAGACTAAGAAAAATTCATACGAAATATATCGCAGGAGAAAAAACCAAAGAAGTTCTTTACAAGGAAAATGGCTGTGTGTTTAGATTTAATGTTGACACAACATATTTTTCTCCGAGGCTGAGCAACGAAAGAAAAGAAATCGCGTCAAAAATAAAGCCAGGAGAAAAAGTTCTTGTGATGTTTGCTGGGGTTGCTCCTTTTTCAGTTATAATCGCAAAAAATTCCAAGGCAGAAAAAGTTTTTTCAAATGAAATTAACCGGAAAGCAAACAAATACGGAAAATTAAATATTGAATTGAATAATTTAAAATCCAAAATTGAAATGCTCGACGGAGATATAAAAAAAGTTGCTGAAAATTTGAAAAAGAAAAATATAAAATTTGATGCGATTGTCATGCCCCGCCCGAACTTGAAAGAAACTTTTCTTAAGCAGGCATTTGCTTTGAGCAGAAAAGGAACAAGAATTTATTATTATGGATTTTGCAAATGCGATTCAGTATCGCAAAAAAAATTGATTGAGGGGATTAAAGAAGAAGCAAAGAAATTTGGCAAGAGGATAAATATTTTAAAAATTAAAATTGCTGGTGCAATTGCTCCGTTTAAAATTAGGTTGAGAGTGGATTTTGTCGTCGAGTGAAGAGTTAAAATTTTATCAACAAAGTTACTGCAACTTCGTTGCAATTGATAAGACTAAGTAATGTGAAAACATCGTCGATAATAAGATAATAAAAAAATTTTCTTTCATTACTAGTTAAAAATTAATTCACGAGCTTGCGAGTGCAAATATTCAATTGAATTCTACAATCTTTTTTCAATTTTTATTGCAGTCGGCGTCTCTCATCTCGCGACTTCGCACAAGTTATTAATATTTAATTTACTCTCTACCAC
>ERZ1292629.4423-Hain-H43-01um-R1-4423-length-10288-cov-16_pt1 | contig 10288 bp, 9 predicted proteins | sample MGYA00564399_ERZ1292629 | MGnify/ENA primary metagenome ERZ1292629 (study PRJEB36523, sample SAMEA6512636) | groundwater metagenome | collected 2019-01-08 | study: AquaDiva: Metagenomics assemblies of 32 groundwater samples
TTAGATCGGAATTTATTACCGATACAAAAGGATTGGGAATAATCAACACTTCCTTTTTTGAATTTTTACCGGATGACGGATTTTTAAGAATCAGAGAAAGAGGTTCTTTGGTTGCCCACGAAACGGGCGAAACCAGACTTTATGGGCTGGTAAATATTCAGAACAGGGGTAATCTGTTTATAGATTCTGCCCAGAAAGTATACAAGGGCCAGGTGGTAGGACAAAATTCAAGACCGGGGGATATGAGTGTCAACGTCTGCAAAGAAAAACAGCTTTCAAACATGAGGTCAAAAGGAGACGGAAAATCGGAACATTTCAACACTCCTAGAGTAATGAGTCTGGAAAACTCGCTGGAATACATCGATGATACGGAACTGGTTGAAGTCACTCCCAAAAGCGTAAGAATAAGAAAAATTATTTTGGATGAAGTAGAAGAGCGAAAAAACAGAAAGATGATAAAATAAGCGTATTGGGGCCCGTAGTATACCGGTAGCACGCGCCCATGGCATGGGCGAAAAGAGGGTTCAATTCCCTCCGGGTCCACAACTGGGGAAAAGTGACTGTTTTGCTCGCGTCAGGCGCGGGTGACGCAAGCAAATCATACGGGGAACACGGCAAAAATTGCAGTTGGCGATTTTAAGAGGAAAGTTAAGAAGAAAAACGCAAAAATTGTTACGATTTTCCTAAAATCGAACCCATGTTCCCTTCTCAACTTTAAAGGCGCAACCGGTGGACTCAACAAGAAATCGCTTTCTGTTGTCCGATTGCGCCATCAAAAAACGCAAACCTATTAAAACTGAGTCCTGTTTTAAGTTATCACTTTTGGATATGGAGAGTCAAATGAAGCGGTTAATAATTGCCAATTTGGTCAATTACTACTCTGTTTGCCAAAATCTTTGCGTTCTTTTTAATTTTGACAACTACTTCCTTCTTTGTATTTTGTCCCGTCAAAGCTGGGCAAGAATCTATACCTTCAGACATTTGTAAAGCTTGTTTATTATCGACATAGACAGCAGATCCTCCAAGTGGTGCAACTGGTCCGGAAGGTAATTCAGAGCTATAGACCGGAAGTATACCCGGCTGGACGCAAAACACACCTAGTGCTTCACACTCGCGACATTCTTTGCCTACAAAAAAGGTTTTTATTTCGCCACTCATGGCGCAATAATAATCTTGGAAATTAAACTTGTCAATGGCTATCGAAATATCGTTTTAGGATGTCTCTATGGTCAAATGCAATTTCTATATCATCGAGTTCCTGTTGAGAGAAGAAACCAACTTTGGAAACTTCTCTTCTATCAAAATCTGTAGGAAGCTCATCTGATTGACCTACAAAATAGTGTGTCGTCCATTTAACTCCTGTACTTGTGTCAGGGTTTTCGATCTCTGTCCAATATGAAAGCGGGAGATTTGAGCCAACCTCTTCTTGCAATTCTCTGGATACGGCCACATCTAGTTCTTCATCATTGTCTGGCTTTCCGCCAACTAAACACCATTTACCACCCTCGAAAGTTCCTTTTCCTCTTTTTATTAACATCACCTTTCTTTCGCTATTAACAATAATGGCTCGAACAGCAGTTTGTTTTGGAAGCTCCCTTAGTTTTTCCATTGAGTTGCCATAAATTAACACTTTATATTCAAAAACTCAACAATTGTGTTTGTTTTTGTGTTAATATATGCTCGACGTAGCCGAGCACTTGTGTTAGCAAGAAAAATTGCACACGAAAATGCGGAGGCGAGGCTGAAGGCCGAGCCGGAGCTACGACATTACGAGTTTTGTTGGAAATACGTTCGAATTTTGCAATACAAAGACCACCAAAGTCTATTCCCCAGCTGGAGTTTGGGTTGGTGCGGGTTGGGCACTTGGAGTCGCGGTCATGGTAGGAGTCGGGGATAAGAGCGGAATCGAAACAGGTTTTTTGGAAAGTACTTCCATATCTGAAGCATCCGAAACAATCATCATTTTTTCCGCCTTATTGTATTTTCCGGCTGCAAAGACCCTTTTCCCAACAAGATCTTTCAAATCAAAGTTTTCAGGCACATCCAGCGTTATTGCCTCCGATGACGTCGTCACCAGATAATACTTTCCCGTAATATCGCTAAACTGCAATATCCCCGTATACGCCGTTTCCCTCCAAACTTCGGGGGTGGGGGTGGGAATTGGTTTCGTTGTTATGGTAGGATCCACCTGTCCCAAACCAAAAGCCACGGTCACTACTACCAATGAAATTGCAATTGCGGTCAGAGGCTTTACCCTAAAGCGAAACTCCATTCCTTCATTACCGATTACTTTATTCCACCACTTTTTCAAATAGGTAACGGGGTTTGTTACTTTTACATCAACCAACGGAGGATCCTGATCGGGAACAGGATTTTCGGGCATATACAATTATATTAGTGATTATAACAGCATTCAAGAACACTCCGCAACTTATTGCGGAGATGAATTGAACGCTGATATGTCATCCTCCTTTGGAGGATGTCATTGGAATTATTCGCAATAGCTAGTAAAATAGTTACTAATGAAACAAGATCTCGATAATTTAAGGCATTCGTGCGCTCATCTTTTGGCGGCTGCCGTGATGGATCTTTGGCCGGAGGCAAAAAGAACGATTGGCCCGTCTATTGAAAACGGTTTTTACTTTGATTTTGACTTCGGTAAGGTAAAAATATCAGAAACAGACCTTCCAGCAATCGAGAAGAAAATGCACGAGATTGTAAAGGATTGGAAGAGTTTTACCAAACACGAACTTCTCGAAGAGGAAGCTAAGAAAGAATATCCAGGAAATGAATATAAACACGAGTTAATTAAAGAATTTAGCGAAGGAGAAAAAAAGAAATTAACTTTTTACAAATCCGGAAACTACTGGGATCTCTGTCTTGGGGGACATATTAATAATCCCAATAAAAACCTTAAGTATTTCAAATTACTTTCCATTGCCGGAGCTTACTGGCGGGGGAGTGAGAAAAATAAGATGTTGACCCGCATTTACGGCACCTGTTTTCCCACCAAAAAAGAACTGGATAATTATCTAAAACAACAAGAGGAAGCCAAAAAACGGGATCACAGAAAACTTAATCAAGCCTTGAAAATTTATCAGGCCTCCGATGAAATCGGCCAGGGGCTAATTACCCTCTTGCCCAACGGAGCAGTAATCGCCCAAGAGTTAGAAAAATGGGCAATCGAAACCGAAGATAAATGGGGTTATGTTAGAGTTTACACTCCGCATATTGTTCCGGAAAAGCTTTTTAAGACCTCGGGCCACGTCCCTTATTATGTTGCTAGTATGTTTCCGCCAATGAGAATGGCAGAAAAGAATAAAGAAGAGACTGAGGTTTTTTATATCAAACCCATGAATTGTGCCGGCCATCATATGGTTTATAAATCCGAACCCAGAAGTTATCGTGATTTGCCCCTAAGAATTGCGGAATATGGAACGGTTTATAGATACGAACAGTCTGGCGAACTGCATGGAATGATGAGAGTCAGAGGTCCAATCCATCAAAACGACGCCCATATTTTTTGTACCGAAGAGCAAGCCGAGGAGGAATTCCAAAAGGTGATGGAACTTCACCAATATTATTACGATAAACTAGGATTAGATAAAAAAGATTATTATCTCTCCTTCGCCGTTCGCGATCCAAAGAATAAAGAGAAATTCATTGGCGGTGATATGCTTTGGGAAAAAGCAGAAGCAATTGCGCTTAAGTTTATTAAAAAAACCAAAATTCCTTACCAAATCGAAGCCGGCGGAGCCGCTTTCTATGGTCCAAAAATAGATTTCAATATTAAAACTGTCACAGGTAAAGCTTTCTCAGCTTCTACAAATCAATTAGATTTTTTCCTGCCAAGAGCATTCGGACTGACATATATTGACAAAGATGGAAAAGAAAAGACACCTGTTTGCATCCACCGAGCCCCTTTGGGAGCTCACGTCCGTTTTATTGCCTTTTTAATGGAGCACTTCGCCGGCAATTTCCCGACTTGGCTAACGCCGGTGCAGGTTAAGGTTCTTCCCATCACCGATCGAAATATTGCCTACGGCACTGAAGTACTGAAGAAATTAAGAACTCAAGGACTAAGGGTCGAACTTGATGATAGAAACGAAACCCTACAGGCAAAAATCAGAGATGCCCAGCTTGAGAAGGTTTCGTATATGTTAATAGTAGGGGATAGAGAAGAAAAAGATGAGATGGTTTCGTTAAGAAAAAGAAACGGCAAAGATTTGGGTCAGGTACAAATCGAAAAGTTTATTAAAGATATCAAAAAGGAAATTAATGAAAAAGTTATCAATTAAAGTTCCTCCTTGTAAGTGTTGTGTGTTTTTTGTACAATTCATAGCTGGAAGTTGAGAAAAAGTAATCTTTTTTGGCGAATTAACGAAGATATCCGCAGCCCGGAGGTAAGAGTCATTGGGTCAGACGGAAAACAGTTGGGAGTCATGAAGACTTCTGAGGCAATAAGCAAAGCCAGAGAAGGAAATATGACACTGGTTGAAATTGCGGCCAAGGCCGTACCGCCTGTTGCAAAAATTGTAGAGTTCGGGAAATTCAGGTACGGTGAAGAGAAGAAATTAAGAAAGCAGCAAAAGAAAGCAAAGTCGGGAGAGTTAAAAGAAATCAGGTTTTCGCCATTTATAGCGCAGAAAGATTATGAAACACGATTAAGCCGGGTCAAGGAATTTCTGGAGGACAAAAACAAAGTCAAGGTCGTAGTTGTGTTTATGGGTAGGCAGATGGGAAGTAAAGACTTTGGTTATGGACTTATAAAACGAATCGTTCAGGACCTTGGAGACGGTATAGCTATGGATATGGAACCCAAGTTTTTGGGAAGACATTTAGTAACCATCATCTCACCGGTACTTAAGAAAAAGGAACATCTATGCCAAAATTAAAAACCAGGAAATCTTTAATAAAACGCTTTAAAATAACCAAAACGGGTAAAATCCTTAGGCGTCAGGCGTCAAGAAGACACCTCAAGGCAGGTAAATCCAAAAAGAGATTGAGAAATCTAAAAAGAATAATTGAACTGAAAGGTTATTACGCCAAGAAAATCAAGAAGGCTGCGGGGGTAAAAAAGATACGCATAAAGGGGTGAATCTTAAATATGGCAAGAATCAAATCAATAGCCCAAAGAAGACACAGAAAAATACTAAAACAGGCAAAGGGCTTTAAGCAGGCCAGAAGACAGCGTGTAAAAACCGCCAAGGAGGCAATTCTTCATGCCGGCCAGTACGCTTATATCGGAAGACGCTTAAGAAAGAGGGATATGCGCGCGCTTTGGATTATCAGATTGTCGGCAGCCGCAAAAGAAAGGGGCTTGTCCTACAGCAAATTGATGGCTCAATTAAAAAAAACCAAAATCGAAATAGACAGAAAAATCTTAAGCGATATTGCGGCAAAAGATCCTGAGACTTTTGACAAAATCGTAGGCTTTACCTCCTAAATTTCCGGGGGGTATATTGTTATTGGATTACCTCCCAAAAGGGAGGTTTTTTAATGGTAAAATAACAAATATGAGAGAAGAAATAAATAATATAAAAAACGGGGCTATCGCCCAAATCATGTCTGCCAAAGACGTATCTGAACTTGATAACATCAAAACTGCCTACCTGGGAAGAAAAGGGAAACTAAACCTTATTATTAAAAATCTTAAAGAAGTTCCTTTTGAGGAAAGAAAACAGGCCGGAATTTTAATAAACGAAGCAAAAAACACTCTCATCGAACAAATTATAAATAAAAAAAATACTTTTAAGGAATCTGCCAGAAAATGGTATGACCCGACCATTCCCGGAATTAAACCTCAAAAAGGAAATCTCCATCTTGTAAGCCTGGCAATTAATGAAATTAGCAAGACCTTCGAGAATATCGGCTTTACGCGAGTACGTTATCCGGAGGTTGAATGGGATTGGTTTACTTTTGAATCCCTAAACATGCCAAAAGACCATCCAGCCCGTGATGAATGGGAAACATTTTTCATTGATGCTCCTTTAAATAAAAAATACGGCCAGATGGTTTTAACTCCACACACTTCCTCTGGGCAAGTTAGAGAAATGACAAGAGTTAAAACCCCTCCCATAAGAATGATTAATATTGCCAAATGTTATCGCCGGCAATCCGATGTTTCCCATGTTCCTATGTTTCATCAATTTGAAGGTATGGTCATTGATAAGGGAATATCCATAGTTCATCTTAAGGGTACCCTTGATTATTTTGCACGCAATTTTTTTGGTAGTGAAAGAAAAACAAGACTTAGACCATCTCATTTCCAGTTTACCGAACCCTCATTTGAAATAGATATAAGCTGTAATGTCTGCAAAGGCACAGGGTGCAGACTGTGCAAGGAAGGATGGTTAGAGCTGGGTGGTGCAGGAATGATACATCCTACGGTCTTGGTTAATGGTGGCATAGATCCGAATAATTATACCGGTTTTGCTTTTGGTTGGGGGGTTGAAAGAACGTATATGATGAAATCAGGTCTTAAGATACCGGATATTAGGTTGATATATAGTTCCGACCTTCGTATTTTACGTCAATTCTAATATGGATTTATTAATACCGGATATTTGGCTTAGGGAATTTTTAATAACAAAAGCGGGTTCTAAAGAAATTGCAAAATATGTCTCTTTATGCGGTCCCTCTTTTGAGAGAATAAACAAGACAAAATATGGTACCGTTTATTCTGTTGAAGTAACCACAAATAGAGTTGACTCTGCATCCGTGTATGGCGTTGCCAGGGAAGCATCTGCAATCTTACATAAGTCCGGATTTCCGCATACTAAGCTTAAACCTTTTCATGTTGATTCTAACTATTCCTTTGTAAAAAACGTTTCCTATCTAACGGCTGTAGTCAGTCACGATCTATGCCCCAGATTTACAGCCGTACTTATAAAAGAAGTGCAAATAAAAGAATCACCGGATTGGGTAAAAGAAAGATTGGAATCGGTTGGAGTTAGACCAATTAACAACGTTGTTGATATATCAAATTACATCATGCATGAAATAGGTCAACCCGTCCACACATTCGACTATGACAAAATAAAAGGCTCAAAAATGATACTGAGAAGCAGTAGAAAAGGAGAATCGATTACAACTCTTGATGGCGAAACTCATTCTCTACCCGGAGGGGATATTGTTATAGAAGACGGTAAAGGAAGGCTCATAGATCTTGCCGGAATAATGGGGGGTGAGAATAGCGCAGTAGATAAAAATACCAAAAACGTTCTTTTGTTCGTTCAAACGTATAATCCGACAAGAATTAGAAAAACCTCAATGTTCCTGGCCCATAGAACTGAAGCCGCCACCCTCTTCGAAAAAGGATTAGATACCGAGTTGGTAAAACCCGCAATCCTAAATGCTGTCAAAATGTTTATTTCTACTACAAAAGGTAAGGTAGAAAAAAATATTTTAGATTTGTATCCCAAAGCCTACAAAATAAAAACAGCAAAATTTCAACTTGACTTTATTCGTCAAAGGCTTGGAGTAGATATTGCAAAAAAAGAAATTAGTGAAACATTAAAATCCTTAGGATTTGAAGTTATGTGGAAAGGGAATACCGCTGAAGTTTATATTCCCTCGTTTAGATCAACAGATGTTTGTATTCCCGAAGATATTGTTGAGGAGGTTGCCAGAATTCACGGCTATCACAATTTACCAAGCAGTCTGATGGAAGGAAATATTCCCGATCTATTAACCGGTTCATCTTTTGACCTTGAAAATAATATTAAAAACATTCTCAAAGGTTATGGAGGAGTAGAAATATATACCCTTTCTTTGGTATCTAAAAATCAGGCAGGCGCAGGTGCTTTAAAAGTCAAAAATCCTTTAGGAAACGAGTCTGAATATCTCAGAACAAGCATGTTTGAATCTCTTGTCTTTGCGGCGGAAAGCAATGCTGGCGAAAAAGATCCCTACCATCTTTTTGAAGTCGCAAATGTCTATATCCCCAGAAAAAACGATCTTCCGGAAGAGAAACTAATTTTAGCAGGAATATTTTCCAATACTGAATATCAAACAGCAAAAGGCATAGTCGAGACACTTCTTGAAGAGTTAAATATTAATGCAGTTTTTACTCCTGAGGATTCCCGTTACTTTTTACCAAGCAATAGGGTGCTCATTAAAGTAGAAAATAAATCCATCGGACAGCTTGGTAATCTGGAAAAAAACGATTACATCTACTACGAACTTAATGTTGAAGAAATAAGAAAGTCTGGCAGAAAAAGTACACCGTTCAAACCCATACCTAAATATCCTCCGCAAATAGAAGACATTACTTTAACTTTTCCTCCGAAGACAAAAATTGGCGAGGTTGTTCAATCGATGAAACTATGCAATAAGCTAGTTTCGAATGTAGAACTCAATGACATTTACAAAGACTCGTACACATTTAGAATTTGGTATCAACACCCTGATAAAACCCTGACCGATAAAGAAGTGGAAGGGATAAGAAATAAAATACTAAAAGAAATTAAAAACAAATTCGGAGGGATAATTAAATCTTAAATCCTGAAATAGTCCCGTCTTTATCACGAATAAAGGTAATTTCTATATTTCCGTCATCCCTTAAGGCTTGAAGGGCTCTTTCAACTTCATCTATTTGCTCTTTTCTCTGTCCTTGTACTTCTCGCATTTGTCTCCGGGATCGCTTTCGACCATGCGCTATAAACCAAGGAATAGGTTCTTTCAATCCTCCAAGTTGGCTTTCCAATTTTTCAATTGTCTCAATAATAAATTGTTCTTCTTGACTTCTTGGCCGACCCAGAGTTCTTTCTGTCATAATCAGGAAGGATTATACCACAACTTCAAGGGATCGAAGTAAAAATCCCACCCACTAGGTGGGACGATTCCTATGGAGAAGGGGAAGGGGTGGGGTTCCAGGGGGAGTTAACGCCGATGGTAATGGTTCGGTCGGATTCTTTGCCGTTTGAATCCTTGGCTTTGGCGCGGAGAGTATGAACGCCATCCGGAAGATTTTCTACGTTGTAAACAAAAGGCGGAGCATCAAACGACCGCTTTTTGACTCCGTCAATTTCCAATTCAACTATGACAATATCGACCGTCGAGTCGGCCTTTATTTTTATGGCAAAGTTATTTGAAAGCGTCACTCTATCCTGAGGTTCTATAAATTCAACATTAACCGGGTTTGATGATCCGCAATAATCCGAAGGTGGGTGGTATTTGGGATCGGATTGCGTTGAAAGCCAATTCAATATCCCTTTTTGCCACTTGTTTTCTCCGCCGGCTCCGGCGGTAGGATCCTCTTCTTTAAACAGAAAGTATTCTTTTTCGTCATAATTACCCGAGGCGATATCGGACGGCGTTGCTAACTTACCGTCGTTTTTACAAACCTTAAGCTTCTTATGAACCGTATCTTCTCCGGGTTCGGTTCCATTAATAAAATACTCCATTCGCGACGGATAGCCGTCGTGTGCTCTATATCCCGAAACGGAATCCACTGCGGCACTGACTATTCCGGACGGTTGTTTGAAAGTCACACCCGGTTTTCCCGCCAGGGCTTCCAATAGAACTTTTCTCCAAATCGGGGAAGCTCCGGAGACCCCCGATGCAACCGACTTCATCGGAGAATTGTCATTATTTCCAACCCAAACTCCCACCATAGCCTGAGGATTTCCACCAACGGCCCAGTTATCCCTTTTGTCGTTGGTTGTCCCCGTTTTTACCGCTATTTGCCTGCCTGTTATATTCAAAAGTGAATTTGTTCCGAAAATTTCCTGCCGTGCGGCATTATCTGAAAGAATATCAGCGATAAGCCATGCCTGTTCGGGGGACAAAACTCTCTTCTTTTTTTCGGGTTTGACTTCTTCCAAAACTTTTCCGTTTCTATCTTCAACTTTTAGTATCGCAACCGGATCCACCCTATATCCTTCGTTTACGAAAGCCGTATAAGCCGAGGTCAACTCCAAAAGCCTTACCTCTCCACCCCCTAATGTTAGAGATAGCCCAACCCTGCTTAATGTTTCCTTATCCGGTTTTAGTGAGGATATCCCCAAATCGTATGCCACCTCCAACGTATCCCTAATCCCCACCAAAGCCAACACTTTGACGGCCGCGACATTAATGGAATTCGCGAGAGCATAGCGTACCTGCATTGGACCTCTGAATTTCCCGTCGTAATTCACGGGTTCATAGTCGGGTTGATTTTCGCCCCCCGGAAAAGTTGTGGGAACGTCCATGATTAAAGTCGAGGGAGTGAACCCCTTTTTAAAAGCGGAAACGTAGGTAATTGGTTTAATAGAAGAGCCGGGTTGCCTTAAAGACAGCGTTACGT
>ERZ1292629.4424-Hain-H43-01um-R1-4424-length-10288-cov-9_pt1 | contig 10288 bp, 20 predicted proteins | sample MGYA00564399_ERZ1292629 | MGnify/ENA primary metagenome ERZ1292629 (study PRJEB36523, sample SAMEA6512636) | groundwater metagenome | collected 2019-01-08 | study: AquaDiva: Metagenomics assemblies of 32 groundwater samples
TTAGGGATAAATCTCAAACATATTCCCTAAATTTTTGCGGAGTTAAGGTTATAAGAGTTATTTGCAATTTCTAAAATCTTTAATGAGAAAATATGGAAAAGTTTTGATTGTTGTCGATGGAGCAAGATATCATTTCGAAAGAGAACATGTACAATATTTTTATAACAGCAATAAAGATGATTTGAAGGTAATTCAATTACCTGCATACTCTCCAGAATTGAATCCTATTGAACAAACTTGGAAAAAGACGAAGAAATGGATGGCTATGACAATCTGGGCAACAAAGGAAGAATTTGAGATGAAGATAGCAGAAGCATTAAATAACAGAAATTTTATGACGAAACTATACGAATATTATATGCCTTAGCTATATTATTATTAGTGTTATAATAGGAGTTAGGATAAAATGTGACTTTTTCATGATAATAAGGAAACTTGAAGGATAAAAAGAAGATTAAATTAATAATCGTTTATGAAGTCTGCCTTTGCTGCTTTTGGAGCAACAGGAGTTTTATGAATTTCTGCAAATTTAGGAGTAATAATAATAACTCCATCTCCGAATCCTGCAATTTGACCTTCGATTGCATCTACTGTTTTCTTTAGCTTTGCAATTGCTCTCTTAAGCTCAACAACATCTTTAGTCTTTAGAGGTTTGATGTCTACTACTGCAATGGTATATCCTTCTCTTAATGAATTAAGAATTTCATTGGTATCATCAAATTGTCTTAGTACAAATGGCTTTACAACAACTTTTGCATCTTTTTCTTGTGCGGAGTTCAAATCAATTTCGACATACTCATCGCTTGATTCTTTCCCGAACATCTTTTTTAAATTAAACGCCATAAATTTTATTGAAGGAGTCAGTATATAAATATTACTATAATCGTTTATTAGATATTTTGTAATATACTACCTTAATCTTAAAGGATTATTTCTTTTGATTTTGAGAAATTAAAGAGGTTATTTCTTTTTTTAATACGTCGATATTGCTGTGAATAATTTTTTCTTGTTTTTCTATCGCTGAAACTCGCATTTCCGAGATTCGCTTTTTTTCTTCTAAATCTTTTATTATTTTCTCTTTATCAGATTTTACCATTACATTGCCTAAAACTCTGTAAACGTCGCCTGAAGTTTTTTTTACTTCTTCTAGAGCATTTAGAGTTTCATTCAATTCCATTTGAATTGATTGTTTTTGCATTAAGAAAGCTTGATGATTTTGTTCTAGGGCTTGAAGTTCTTGAATTTTTTGAGAAGTCTCTGGATTTGTCATTATATCGCCTTTAATTTAACAATTTGTAATCTTGGTTTGTAGAATATTTTTGCACCGCAGTGTGGACAAACGAATCTTTTGTCTAATGCTTTGTTTGAAATTGCCTTTTCGCATTTGAAACATTTATATTGTGCCATGATTATGAGTGAAAAAGATGATTTTTAAAGATTTGCTTTTCAAATTACTTAGTATTTACAATTGAATAAGCTGGACCTGCAAAAACTTTCCCAGTTCTTGAACATTTCCAAATACCTGCAGCAATTCTTTTTAATTGGCCTCTTGGATGGAAAGGAGAAGGTTGTCTTTTTCTTTGATCTGATTCAATTAGATTATATTCTTTTTTAACTCTGGTACCATATCCTGCACCAAATTTACCGAATGCTTGTGACTTTTTTGTTTTACTTGCCATATTTTTAATTTGATTGTATGCTTTTTAAACTATTCTATTTGGGATTTAAAATAAAATGGGGTCGGCAGGATTTGAACCTGCGTGGCAAAGTCCCAAACCTTGAATACTACCAGGCTGTATGACGACCCCGTTAACTGGATTCACAAATGTGAGTTTTTAATCCTTGCTATTTGTTTAGAATAATATTTAGAGATTCCATTTTATGTGTATTTGAGAAGCCGATTACTTTGGAGTAATCTTCTAAACTTCTTCTCCTAACTCGAACATAATATAATGGTCTAGTATTGCCTCCTCTAGCTAATACTGTTCTAGTAGTCTCTAATCCAAACTTTTTAAAAATATTATCTAGATTATTTATTAATTCTTGAGATATGCAAGCACAAGCAGAATTACCCGAACTCATAAATCCATCTGTGTCCATTAATCCTCGGGCAAATCCTTTTAGAAAATCATCTGGATACTGAGAAATATCTTTGTCTAATCTTATTGTAAAAGTTTTATCTTTTTCCCAGATTAAATATTTCTTTATAAAACTAATATATTCTTTAGATTTTACAGATACTACAAATACGCTTGGCTTTCTTTCATTAAGATTTGGATTAAGATTTAAGGATTTAAGCAAAGTAAAAAGATAATTTGCATAATCTCTCTCCTTAGGAAATGTAAGAAAATATCTAACTAGATAACTACAGGAATTAGATGGAAAGTCTTTATGATAATCTCGATGATAATAGTTTCCGTCGCCTGCAAATGCTCCAATTAATTCACCTATTTGAAAGTCATTTAGATTTACTTTGAATTCTTTCTTTATTCGTGGTTTGAATTTCCTAACTTGATAATAAATTGTAGGTTTGTTTAAATTTAGTAATTTTGAGAGATAATTTAGACTCTTTCCTTCTTTGGTTAATCTTGTTATGGTTTCTATTTCCTCTTTTGATAATCGTTGATTCTTTTGCCTCATTGAATAAAGAGAAATTTGAACTTTAAATTATTTTATTTTAATTTATTAAAGACGACAAATAACGAATTTAATATCCTCTCGCTTGTCTTAATTCAAATAATTCTCTATTTAATGCATCTGAAGGAATACCCCATTTCAAAACATCTTCTATTCTAGTATAATCTATTTGAGGATAATTGACCACAAAATAATGAACTACTGCTTGTTTCCAAGGAGAAGTAAAATTAAAAAACCAATTGTCCTCTCCAGTCTTTTCAGATTCTAAACTAATATTTTCATATCTTTCGAAGTAATGTCTTAAATGCATTTTATCAGAGAGAGAGACAGGAAGATCAAAATAAACTTCTAATGCAAGAGCAGAGGATAAGTGATTTCTTTTACGTATTGTTTGAGACATTTTAAGTTTTTATTATTTTATCTAATCACTTCTTCTTAACAAGAGCTTTTTCTTTTTCAGGTGCTGCTTTGGCTCCGGCTGCTGCTGGTGCTGCTGCGGCTCCTGCTGCAGGGGTTGCTCCGGCTGCTGCTGGTGCTGCGGTTGCTGCTGCTGCCTTTGCTGCTTCTTCAGCTACTTTAGCTTCTTCAGCTGCTTTCTTAGCCTTCTCTTGTTTATTCTTAACATCAGCAAAATACTTGGCAAGTTCTTTCTTCTTTTCTTCTGAAGGAGTTGTTAATTCTTGACTTATTTCTTTGTGATAAACTCCAGAATCAATATCCTTTTCTATATCTTTTGCTTCTTTATTATCAATTAATATTCCTAGAGAAACGCATGAACCTACTGCCATTTTTATTGCTGCTTTCAAATCTTTTGCAAGTAAAGAAGGCATTTTAGTTTTAGCAATATGAACTAATCTTTCGAATGCAATGTTTCCTGCCTTGGTTGTTCCTGATGCTCCAGAACCACTTTCCAATCCTAAGTCTTTTTTAATTAAAGAAGCCATGGATGGAGAAAATACTTTTATGACATAATTCTTAGTTTTAGGATCTACATCAATTTCAACTGGAACGTTCATTCCAGCAAATCCATTAGTTGCAGTGTTAACATCAGAAATTACTTTACCTAAATTGATTCCCATTGGGCCTAGCTGTTGCGAAACTGCTGGTCCTGGTTTCATTGCTCCGCCTTCGACGATTAATTTGACTTTCATATTAAAATATTCCCTCCGTGTCCTTATCTTTTGAATCTGAACTTTCGGATTGCTCTTCTTCCTTAGAATCACGCCTTATAACCTTTACGTTATCTAATTTTACTGTAACTGGAATAGGAACTGATGCTCCAAGAAGAGAAACTACTACTTCTCCCTTAGCTTTATCTAATCTTGTAACTTTTGCTTTTTCTCCTTTGAAGGTTTGTCCGATTATTTCGATGATGTCTCCAACTGCGATGTTTACATTCTCTGCTTTTGGTTCAATCATGTTTTTGATTTGTTCATATTCTATAGTTTTTCCAATGATTCCTTTTACATAGGGAAGATTGAATGCTGCTTCTTGGGCAGAGTCTCTGTCCTCGCCTTCTAGAATAATATATCCTTTCAAACCATGTGGACGAGCAATTGCATAGACGTTAAGATTCTTTTTTGTAACTCTGTCTGCAATCATGTCTAATGCTTTGTCTTCTTTATTTGTTGTGACTTTTATGATAAATAACATTTTTTGTTTTTTTATTGATTTAATCGTGCTCCGCTATCCCATAAAATCTGAGAAGCAGATATCTATTGCGGGAAAAAGGGGTTTATAAAACTTACGGGGAAATTTTTTAGGAGAGATAATGATGTTCTATTTCTTGTCTTTTTCTAATCCATTCGGATAATCCTTCTCTATCTCTCCCATGATGTAATGCTTCAAATGAAAAATCTGTAGGAATGGAATAATATGAGTGTAAAAATCTAATTGCTGATTAGTATGCCCAATTAAAACCATTTAAATTATTAGGTAATTCGAATATTCCAGTTAGTCTAGCTTTTTCTCTTCGCTCATTGATTAATTGAATTGTATAAGGAACTAATTCTTGCACAATCTCTTTTAATTCTACTTGCTCGATTATGGATAATTTTAATTCTAAACAATCCAATAAAGCTCGTTTACTTTTATTGAAAGTATCTAAGATTTTCTGATTTACATCTAAAGGTTTCATTTTTATTTTGCAAATTAAAAGTATTAAAATTTATGCTTTTTATTATTGCACAATCCCTAAATATATATTTACAAGTTATACCTAAGAGTTGAATTTTAAATTAGGTTTGGATGATTTTCTTAAAAGTGAATGAATATCGACACCGATATTATTAGTTAAATATCTTTTAGAGCCGCCGAGTGTTGAAATTGCTGTTTGTTCAATAGTACTCATGAGTCTTCTTTCGGCTTCCTCAAAAGTAGTTGCTACTCCATAAGGCTCAGCCCTTCCGATTTGAGTTTGACTTAAAACTAAAGGAAAAAGTCCATCTACTCTTCTTGTTGATGCAAATGAGTCTAATTCTATAGTTTCAGTTCTAGACTCTCTTGTTCCATAGGTAGTATCTATGGCTGAAAAAACAATTCTGCCTGAAACTGGATCATATTCTTCGCAATGAAGAGTTAGTCTTATTGGTGGAGCCATAAATATTGATTGAGAATCTTGTTTTTATAGATTGTTATAATGTAATGTCTATAATAAATTTTAGTTTAATCGTCCAACTTATTCAGATATTCCTTAATTCTGTATCCTCTTTTAAAAGCCTATTGCTCCATCTAGCGTTCCATAATTTACCTTTTACATAATCATAAGTATAAAAAACCATAGAAATTATTACCTGAACTCCAATAATCATAGACATAATTACTGAAATCAGATACATTGTTTTTAGATTATTTAGTTCCGAAAAATATAAAGCAACTAAAGATATAACTAATACTAATATGTTTTGATTTATTCTTGGAATTTTTATTTCTGACATTTTAATATATATTTTCAATAACTTAAATTTATTTCATCCCTTACTTCTTTTATCCCGTCTTCAAAGGGCAGGTCTATTAGATTAATATGAAATATATAAAACCTTCGCCAAAAACTTATATACTAACACTATCCTAATGTTAGATGAGAAAATTAATGTTATTAGGTCTATTCTTAATAATTGTCTTTGTTAAAATCTCTTATGCTGAGTTTGATTTACAAATTCCTCTAGATACAATCGTGGGTCTTAGTTTTGAACAAACTACTTATGAAAAATTAATTAATATAAGTCCTGGAGAGAGTATATATCTCATATCTGTTTTATCGCAAGAGTATCCTCCATGTCAACTTAAAAAAGTTGAAGTAAAAGAAATTGAAACTGGTTTTGGATTAAGTTATGGAGAAACAATAAATCTGTCAGGTTATGAGGAGATAGAGGATGAGCATTTTGAATTAATCCTACCAAATAATAAAAAAAGGGTCCTTACTATAAAATATGGTTCGTGTGGGTATCGTGAAATATCCGTATCCAACAATGAAGTTAAACAAAAAATAATTGAAGATAATAACAATTTATCGGAGATTGTTTCTGTTAATTCTGATACTGTTAGAGAAACTAATATAATAAATATCCCAAATTATTCTCAAGAAGATAAAAAGTTGGTTGGAAATATTGTGAATACTTCTGGTACTATTGAATATGAAAATGTTTCTAATTATTCAGAACATTTAGAATCAGATTCTAAAAATGAAAAAAATCTGTTTGAGAGTATTATTGAAAAAATTGTTAACTTTTTTAAATCAATTTTTAAATAAAAGGGGATAATTTTTTATTAATCATCCAACTTATTCAGATATTCCTTAATTCTGTCTATGGTTTGGGGAATGAGAAACTTTTCAATTTTATTTTCGAAAAGCTCCGAGATGGGAGCGAATTCGGATATTCTATATTGATTTTCTTGTTTATCGACTAGCATGGCGTCTCTAAGACGTTTTAATTGCCTTCTAATGTTAGATTCTGCTAATCCTTTAATTTCTAATGAATTTGATTTTCTCAGTTCTTCTACTTTATCTCTAATGTCAAATGAAGAAAGCCAGGATTTATTTTTTCTTGATTCTTCTAGGATTAAAAGTAAGTCTACTATAATATCTCGGGAGTCTCCAGGCTGAAGAAGTCCGAGGGAAAGACAAACTTTTCTTACTAATTCTCTTTTTGATGAATCGTATGGTTTTTCATATCTTCGAAGAGTTATTTCTGCTAGAGGAATGTCTTTTACCATATAGTTTGATAAGTCTAGAGGATTATAAATATTGGGATTATCGGATAGATTAAGATGGTTATTATCTTATACCTTGGATTGATTGTTTATTGTTGCTGAAGTCCTGCTCAACCTTTTCCTGCTCCAATAATATTATATGCATTAGATATTGATGGTTAGAATATCCTCTACATATTTATATACAAATAATTAAAAAGAGAAATAATTGGGTGATAATATGGAATTCGTTGCTTTTATTGGAGAGGATAGAGAATCTTGGGGGCAGATTAGTGCTTTGCTGAATAGATTGGAATATGAAAGTTGTGTTCTGGTTGTTAGTAGTAAGGCAGAAGGATTTCCTGCTCCTGAAAATGCAAAAGTGATTGAGGTTAAATCTGAAATGCCGTTAATAGAAATGAAAGAATTTCTTGTTCAAAAGTTGAAGCCAATTCTTAAGGGAGATTTTGAAGTTTCATTATCGATTGCATCTGGAAATGGAAAAGAACATATGGCTATTGTTTCTGCTTTATTGAATATTCCTGTGGGGATAAAGTTAGTTGTTTATACCAAGCAAGGAATTGAATTTTTGACTTAAGTCAAAAATTGATATATATTTTCTAAAATAATCTTGTTTTAAAAGGTTAAAATTAATTATGAATTATGCAAAAAGATTATAATATAAGCGGAGGATATACTCATGGTGAAGTATCGGGAACATTTAGCGGGGCTTTTAGACTTCATGATGATGGAAGAGTTGTTGGAACCATGAATGATTCTGGAGCAGATATTAGGTTTAATAGAGGAAAAACAAAACTAATTGTAGGAATAAGTGAAAAGGATAAACTAAACTTTTGGAAGTTTTCTCCAAGTTCGATTATAGTGCCCTTAGTTTATGCTATGAACGCAGATGGAGAGAATAGTTATCGGGGCAGATGGGCTCCGATTGAAATTCCTTTGTCTGCGTTAATTGAAGGAGTAGAGGGAAAGCAAGGACTTAGGGAATTAGAAGATGCATTTAAAGTAGATAATCTTGAAGCTACCTTGGGAATATTAAGTAGAATTGAAAAGAGCAGAATTCAATCTTACCTTGACCCTAATCTGATTAGAGATATCTTAGCACTGAGTGAAGAAACAGGTTATTTATCCCTTAAAGAAGTTACGGCTTTTAGTGCTTGATTAAAATGGAAAAATTAATTTGGCAACCTAGATTTTGTGGAGGAAGCGATTTTATGATTTATCTTGATGCTGAGTTTGCTAGAAGAATGATAAAATCTCCTGTTCCCGAAGCAACACGAACAAGAATGAATAAATTAGCGAATGAAGATTTAGAAAGATTTTCAATAAGTTGGACAGACATTTATCTGTTTCATGAAGGTTCTGGTTTTGTAAAAGAGATTCATCTGGGCAGGGGAGGAGTTTGGCTGTCTACTAGTTCTAATAATGTGGATAGTCTTCTTAGGAATGCTCCTTTAAGAAAACCAATTGAATATCATTCACATAATGTGCGCACTATAGATCAAGCGTATGCTTTCATGTATTTGGTTGATAAGTGGGTAAATTATTCTGATGCTATGATTGGAAGATAAATTAGTTATTTTTAAGAAGTATAATAAATAAATCCTACTTCCTCAACATCTTTCTTAAACTCCTTTTCGGCTTTACCTAGGACAGGATCAAATTCTACCGCACTACTGCTTCCTTGATTAACATCGAATCTAATCTCTAAATCCTCATGTTGATTAAATCTTAATCTTAATTTAGCATCGTTATTACCTCTAGATAATCCTCTCGAGATACTAGTTCCAAATCTATCTTCATAATATCCTTCTTGGCTCATAAACTCCTTTATGCTTTCTAAATAATATTCTGCTGAAGGTTTTTGCCCATAGAAAAATCCAAAGTTTCTTTCCCATGAATCCAGAACAACTGCGACTTGAGAGATGCTTAATTCTTCTAATCTCATAAAAAATAAACCTAGAAATAGTATTTAAAGATATGACTCTTAAGAAAATCGAGCTCCTAACTACTTAGTGTAAATAATTTCTGATTATAGAATTTGTTAAATAATCTTTGTTTTAGCTAAACAAATATAAAATACTTAGATATATAGGATTTTGATAATTGATATAGTTATTTTAGTACTGAAATTCTCGTGATAGACAATTTCTTAACCTAAACTAATTGATAAATCCATTACTCATTAAAGTTATTGCTTTAGGAAATTTCATAAATACATCTAAGCATTGGTTGGCTAAAATCCCGCTTGAATGTAGCACTTGATATTTGTCCTGCTGAAATATTTTTCCTAGATGTTCTGTTATGTGCATTGCTCCACTCTTGTCTGCATTTGTGCCAGATACTACTCTTTTTATTTTGTGAAGTAAGATTGCTCCAAAGCACATTGGGCAAGGTTCAAAAGTTGTATAAAGAGTAATTTCCTTAGGATTTTCGGCAATAGTTTTTTGAGCTAATTTTAAGGCTAACATCTCGGCATGATTAAACTCGTCCTTTGTAGTATTAGTTAAATTATGTGCTTTGGCAATAATTTTATTTTCATGAACAATTACACAACCTATTGGCCAATTTCCTTCTTTTAATGCAATTTCGGCTTCTTCAAGAGCAATGCACATAAAATATTCATCATCCATAGGGTAATGGATTAGGATATATTTATAATAATTTGTATAAAGTTAAATTAATTGATAAACTTGAACAAAAGTGCCTACATCTTCATCAAAGGAATTATCTAACGGATAAATCTTAACTTCCTCTAATAATCTGAATCCGTTTGACTCGAACTGATTATCAGCAAAATTCTTTGATACTTTAAACTCAAAATCGTTACTTTCTGCTGTTTGAGTCAGAAAATCTTTTAATCCTGAAATAGTTTTTTCTTTTGGTATCTCGGAGATTAATTTTGAATAATACTCTTTAGCTTGAATTTTATCTTTCAAATAAATCTCTGTTAAAATTAAAATCCCTTTTTTATTCAGACAATTTTTAATTTGGGTAATATACTTTTGTTTTTCTTCATCTTTTACATGATGATAAGCAAAAATTGAGAAGACTAAATTATATTCCTTGTCTAGTTTAACTTTGAGTATATCTTGATTATAAAAGTTAGATGTTTTTGACTTGATTTTTGATTTTTTGGCTAAATCTAAAAATCCTTTGTTAATGTCAATTAATGCTACGTTGCTAACTTTATTTACTTGATTTGCAAATATTTGAGTATTTATCCCAGTTCCACAACAAAAATCAGCAATGTTTATTTCTTTAAACTTGGAGGTATATTTTTTTGCTAACTCTATTGTCTTCTGGATTGATTTGGTATAATCTGGTCTAAGGTTTTGAAATTTCATATAATCTTCATACTTATCATAAACATCTATATCTGTCATATAAACCCAACTTTGACAGATGACCTTTGAGCTCGTCGAGAAATTTTAACTTTTTC
>ERZ1292629.2279-Hain-H43-01um-R1-2279-length-16510-cov-13_pt2 | contig 10286 bp, 3 predicted proteins | sample MGYA00564399_ERZ1292629 | MGnify/ENA primary metagenome ERZ1292629 (study PRJEB36523, sample SAMEA6512636) | groundwater metagenome | collected 2019-01-08 | study: AquaDiva: Metagenomics assemblies of 32 groundwater samples
GCAAAAGGTGAATCGCTTTCTTCTGGGGGTCAATCTTCTGGCGTTATATCATTTATGAAAGCAGCAGACGCCGTCGCTGGAAGTATAAAATCAGGAGGAACCACAAGGAGGGCGGCAAAAATGGTTATTTTGAACGCAGACCATCCAGAGATTATGGATTTCATAAAAATAAAATCAGAAGAAGAAAACAAAATTAGAATGTTTATTGAGGCGGGATACGATTTAACAGATATGAATAATCCATTATGGCAAAATATATTTTTTCAAAACGCAAATAATTCAGTAAGAATTCCAGATGAATTAATGTTAGCCGCAAAGAATAATAAAGAGTGGAATACTATTTATAAAAAAACAAAAGAAGTAGCCCAAACTTATAAAGCAAAAGATATATTAATGGAGATTGCAAAATCAGCTTTTTTATGCGGAGACCCTGGAGTGCAGTTTGACTCCACAATTCAAAAATGGAACACCTGTAAAAATTCAGGAAATATAAACGCTACAAATCCTTGCGCGGAGTATCTTTTTTTTGATAATACATCATGTAATCTTTCATCTATCAATCTTTTGAAATATTTAAAAAGCGATGGGACTTTTGATATTAAAGGATTTAAACACACTATAAAAATTATGTTTCTTGCGCAGGATATTTTAATACATATGGCTGATTATCCAACAGAAAAAATCGGAGAAGAAACAAAAAAATACAGAACAATTGGTTTGGGGTACGCGAATCTTGGAGCGTTAATTATGGCTATGGGATTTGCATATGATTCTGATGAAGCAAGATTTTTGGCAAGTTCAATTTCTTCCTTGATGACAGCTGAAGCTTATAAATTTTCAGCGCTTATTTCAAAAAAACTTGGAGCGTTTTCTGAGTTTGAAAAAAATAAAGAATCAATATTTGAAGTTATACAAATGCATAAAAACGAATCAGAGAAAATTCAATTGAATCAAGTGAATGCGAATATTTTGGAAGAATCAAAAAAGAGTTGGGAAGAAGTGATTGAGCTTGGCGAAAAATACGGATTTAGAAACGCGCAAGTAAGCCTTCTTGCGCCAACTGGAACTATCGGGCTTGCAATGGATTGCGATACAACTGGAGTTGAACCAGAATTCGCGTTGGTTAAAGTCAAACAGCTTGTTGGTGGCGGAATCATTAAATATGTGAATAAAACAGTTAATTTAGCGCTTAAAAAATTGAATTATACAAAAGAGGAAATTTTAGAAATAGTCGCGCATTTGGAACAAACAGGAAATATTGAAACAGCGCCAAATATTAAACAAGAACATCTCGCTATTTTTGATACAGCAATCAAACCGCCCAAGGGCAATAGAATGATTAATTGGAGGGGGCATGTAAAAATGGTTGTGGCTGTTCAGCCTTTTGTTTCAGGAGGAATTAGTAAAACATTTAATATGCCTAATGACGCGACAGTTGAAGATATTTATGACGCGCATCTAGAAGCGTGGGAAATGGGAATCAAATGTTTTGCTGTTTACAGAGATGGTTCAAAGGCGACACAAGCGCTTTATTCTGGAAAAGAGAAATCTTCTAAAAAAGGTAAATCCAATAGCGAAGAAAGAAGACTATACAGAAAAAAACTTCCAGATGTAAGGAAATCTGAAACACATAAATTTTCAATTTCAGGGCACGAAGGATATTTGACTTATAGTTTTTTTGAAGATGAATCGCTTGGGGAAATATTTATTAGAATGTCAAAACAGGGGAGTACTTTGGCGGGATTGCTCGACGCTTTTGCTATTGCTGTTTCAATCGCTTTGCAATACGGAGTACCGTTAAAAGACCTTGTTTCTAAATTTATTCATATGAGATTTGACCCGTTAGGAATTACAACGAATAATGATATTCAGTTCGCAAGTTCTATCATTGATTACATATTCAAGTATTTGGCGAAAAGATTTTTGAATGAAGACGATTTGATTTTAATGGGTTTGGTTGAAAAAGAAAATATTTCATTGCATCAACATCCTAAATTATTTTTAAACGGAAATGATAATGGAAATTTACAAAGTCAATCATCTTCCGAAAATGGCAGAGAACTTTCAGGTCCGCCGTGTAAAAAGTGCGGAGGAATGACAATCAGAACAGGGAGTTGTTATTCCTGCGTTGAGTGCGGAGAAACAAGCGGAGGGTGCGGATAGCATACATCAGCGAGCTGATGTGATATGCTCTTCTTAGGTTTAAAAACTGGAAAAGAAAAAGCCATAACCAGTGATGGTTACGGCGTGGTTGATTGCCTCCTACTTCACCAATACGAGCCAAGTTTCTGGTTCGTCTATTCTTCTGCCTAACGGAATCGCTTTAGGCAGAAGTCTTATGATTGGTTCATATCGGTCAACTTCCTCTCTATCCCCAGTGACAACAGCGCAAAGGAAGTTGTCAATAATCGTCCAGAATTTTTCGTAAAACTCCTCGCGCGCTATTAAGTCTTTAGTTTGCTCTGCGAGAGCGTTCGATAAGCCTTCGAGGAGAAACCTGTGCAGACAATCGGAAATCGTGTCTACAACGTTCGAAGGCAGCGAGCGGTACGAGTTAGATGGCAGGTCGTAGGGAAATGGTTCTACCATGGCTGTTTCAAGCGCTTCCGCGATAATTCCGAAAAATGTCCTTTGCGTTTCTCCAAACTCTTCTTCTGACATCCATTCTGGCAAGGTTAATGTTGCTTGAGGGAAGAATTCGTGAGAGGCTGAAACAAACACAACGCTATTTACATTTTCCCCTGTTGCTTTTTGAATTGCCGAAGCAATCATTTCTCTATCCAAATCATTGGCGCAACTTAGGGGATAAGAACTTTGTGCGATTGCGAATAGTGGTTCAAGCCACCCCATCGCAGGGGTGATTAAGTCAGTGTCTCGCCCATAATGTGTTGCACACTCTACTAATGTTCGTTCCATATTCTCTTGAGGCGTAGGCATCTATTTCTCTCCAAGGTGTAGTGATACTGCTATCATTATTTTAAACAATTATACAAACTTAGTCAAATGTTTGTATAATTATTATATGTACGCCATTCAATGGCGTACAAGGTTAAAAAGTATACAAAGAAGCCAAAAATGAATATGTACGCCATCGGGTGGCGTACATTTGAAAAAATTTGTATCAAAAAACGCCTATAAATTACGGGACATATAACATTCGATGTGGCATAATAGGAGTATGGACTAGCTTTTGTCTTCATTTGTAATATAAGACATGGGGATAAAAAAATTTGACATTCAAAATAAAGTGCCTTATAATTAGCCTTACAATCTTTAACAGACGCATTTATTAGTGTCTGCAATAACGCTAAAATTGATATCTTTTTCTATTTTAGCCGTTGAATAAGATTATCTTATTTCACAATTAAATTTTATAAAACATTAAACTCTCAAAACCAAAGAGAGCCTTTTATGATTTTGCCAACAAAAAACTTTAACAAATTTCAATCTTTTGAAATTCCTGATTTATTGGAACATCAAAGAGAAAGTTTTGAAAGATTTAAAAAAGAAAACCTGAAAAAGGTTCTCATGGAGTATTATCCTGTGTTTGATTATTCTGGAAAAGATTTAAAGTTGGAATTTGTTGACTACTATATTGGAAAACCAAAAAATACAGAAGAGGAAGCAAGAAGAATTATGGTGAATTATGAAGCTCCATTAAGGGTTAAACTAAGGCTTACAAATCTTGTTACAAACAAACAAGAAGAACAAGAAATTTATTTTGGTGATTTGCCGATTATGACAAATAGAGGTTCTTTCATTATTAACGGAAATGAAAGAATTATGATTAGCCAGATTATAAGGTCGCCGGGAGTTTATTTTAGTAATATTCCTTTTGGCGACAGAAAACTTTTTGGGGCAAAAATAATTCCACAAAGAGGCTCATGGCTTGAATTTCAAGTTGAGCCGACAAATGTTTTGGCCGTAAGAATTGATAGAAGAAAAAAAGCTCCAGCATCTGTTATTTTAAAAGCATTAGGAATGTCTGAAAAAGAAATTATGTCAGTATTCCAAAGTGAAGATGCGGCTGGAAGAGGTATAATCGCCACGACTCTTAAAAAAGATGAAACAGAAGACCAAGAAGAAGCGCTTCTTGAAATTCATCACAAATTAAGACCATTTGAACCAAACACATTAGATAACGCAAAATTCTTTTTTGAAAATATGTTGCTCAATAAAGAAAGATATTCTTTGAGCGATGTCGGAAGATATAAATTAAATGAAAGATTAGAGCAAGATATAAAAGGTTTTCTTTTAACAAAAGAAGATATTATTGCAATCATCAAGGAAATTTTGAAACTTGATACGGATCCATTAGCTGAAGCAACAGACATAGATTCATTAGAAAATAGAAGAATAAAAAATACCGCGGAACTTTTAGAAAATCAAGCGAGAATTGGATTTGCGAGACTTACTAAGAACACAAAAGACAGAATGAGCGCTGTTGATAAAACACAAGTTATTTTTCCATCGCAAGTTCTTTATCCGAGAATTTTTATAAATACTGTAAAAGAATTTTTTAATATTTCTCCATTATCGCAAGTATTAGACCAAAATAATATATTATCAGAAATTGAACACAAGAGAAGATTTAGCGCTGGTGGTCCCGGTGGATTAAATAAAGACAGAGCGGGATTTGAAGTTCGTGATTTGCATTTATCTCATTACGGAAAAATTTGTCCCATTCAAACTCCTGAGGGAGGAAACATTGGTCTTGTTCTTTATCAATCTCTTTATTCAAAGAGAAGCGATTTAGGATTCCTTGAATCCCCATACCTTAAAGTTGAAAATGGAAAAATAACAAAAGTTATGAAGTTTTTGAACACCAAGCAAGAGAAGAAAGAAATTATCGCTAGTATTAATGTAGAGAGAGACGAAAAAGGCAATATCATTACAAAAGAAACAGAAGCTAGGGTGTATGGTGAACCCGGAATGACAAAAAAGGACGATATTAGTTATATTGAGGCATCTTCGTATCAACTATTTTCTGTTGCCGCCAATAGTATTCCTTTTATAGAACATGACGACGCAACTAGAGCGCAAATGGGTTCAAATATGCAGAAACAATCCGTTCCTTTGATAAAACCTGAAATTCCATATGTAGGAACAGGGATAGAAGAAAAAATTGCGCGAAGTAGCGGATATGTAATAGTTGCAGAAGAAGATGGTGAAGTAGTAGATGTTGATTCTGCGCGAATTGTTGTTTTGTATAAAAAAGGTGGAGCTGGGTTAGATGGAAAAGCTTCTGCCAGTCTAGAGCCGAGGCAAGCTGGAAAACATAAAAAAACATATCATTTAAAAAAATATCAAAAGACAAATAATTTTACTTCAATAAACCAAAAGCCAATTGTTACTGTTGGGCAAAAATTTAAAAAAGGCGATGTTTTAGTTGATGGTCCTTCTGTGTCTAATGGAGCGATGTCATTGGGTCATGGATTAACTGTGGCATTTATGAGTTGGTATGGTCATAATTTTGAAGACGCTATAATTATTTCTGAAAGAGTTTTAAGAGACGATATATTTACTTCTATCTATCTTGAAGAATTTGCGGTTGATGTAAGAGATACAAAACTTGGGAAAGAAGAAACAACAGCGGATATTCCAAATGTTCCTGAGTCAAAATTGAGAAATTTGGATGTTGATGGAGTAACAAGAATTGGAGCCGAGGTAAGACCCGGCGATATTATGGTTGGTAAAATTACTCCAAAGAAAGGTGTTGATTTAACTCCTGAGGAAAAATTATTGAAAGCTATTTTTGGTGAAAAAGTTGAAGATGTAAAAGATTCATCTTTATATCTTGACCCTGGAAAATCAGGGAGAGTAATTAGAATAAAAATTTTAGACAGAGAAAGAGGCGACATTACAGAGCCGGGAGTTTTAAGAAGAATTTTTGTTGAAATAGGAAAATTAAGAAAATTACAGGTTGGTGATAAATTGGCGAATAGGCACGGGAACAAAGGCATTGTTTCAATTATTGTTCCAGAAGAAGATATGCCGTTTATGGAAGATGGAAGACCTGTTGATATGATTTTGAATCCTCTCGGAGTTGTTTCTAGGATAAACCTCGGTCAAATTTTAGAAATGCATTTGGGATTGGCTGCAAAGAAACTTGGATACAGAGCAATTATTCCTCCAATGACGGGCGTTTCAGAAGAAGAAATAATAGCAGAATTGAAAAAAGCTGGTTTGCCCGAGGATGGAAAGTTAGAATTATATGATGGGAAAACAGGTGAAAAGTTTGGAAATAAAATTGCTGTTGGATATATGTATATTATGAAATTGATTCATATGGCTGAAGATAAAATTCACGCTCGGTCAATCGGTCCTTATTCTTTAATTACTCAACAACCGCTTGGAGGAAAAGCGCAATTTGGAGGTCAGAGATTGGGCGAAATGGAAGTTTGGGCATTGGAAGGATATGGCGCTGTAAATATTTTGCAAGAAATGTTAACAATTAAATCTGATGATGTAAGGGGAAGAGCTGAAACATACACAAATATTATCAAAGGTGAAGAAGTGAAAACACCATCTCTTCCGTCAGCTTTTAATGTTTTAGTGAAAGAACTGGAGGGACTTTGTTTGAATATTGAAATAACAAAAGAAGAAAGATTTGACGATGAAAACACAAGAAGAATAATGGTTGAAAAAGCCCCAGAACCAGTTGAAATTAATTCGTCAGCTGGCGGACAAAAATCCGAAGTATAAATTTAAGCAATGAGAAAAGTAAAAAGCGAAGACATAAAATCAATTTTGATAAATGTAGCGTCACCCGAGAATATTTTGAGTTGGAGTTACGGAGAAGTTTCGAAGCCTGAAACAATAAATTATAGAACTGGCAGACCAGAAAGAGACGGATTATTTTCGGAAGTAATTTTTGGTCCAGTAAAAGATTTTGAATGTTATTGCGGAAAATATAAGAGAAATCAATTTACCAGAGTTGTTTGTGATAGATGTGGAGTTGAAGTTACTCATTCATCTGTAAGACGAGAAAGAATGGGACATATAGTTTTAGCAACTCCTGTGAGTCACATCTGGTTTATGAAAGTTTATCCGCATTCATTAAGTTTGTTTTTGGATATTCCAGTTCAACAACTTGAAAAAGTAATTTATTATTCAGCTTATATTATTACGGGCGTGAATGAAGATGCAAAGAAAATTCTTTTAGCAAAAATAGAAAATGAATTTAAAGAAAGATCTAAAAAAACAGAATCTAGGGAAGAAAAAGTTAATTTAGAAGCTACATTCAAAAAAATTAAAGAAGAATTAAAATCAATCGCTGTAAAGAAAACATTGTTAGATATTGATTATTTTACTCTTTCAAGAAAATATCCGAATTTATTTGAAGTCGGAATTGGCGCTGAACCTATTAGAAGGTTTTTGGAAGAATTGGATCTTAATAAATTAAGAAAAGAAACCGAAGCAAGACTTGAAAAAACAACAGGGGTTGACAGAAAAAAGATTTCATTAAAATTAAAAATTTTAAAAGCATTTATAAAGCACAATAAAAGACCAGAATGGATGGTTACGACAATTTTGCCGATTATTCCGCCAGATCTTCGCCCTATTGTTCAATTAAGTGGAACAAAATACGCATCTTCTGATTTGAATGATTTGTACAGAAGAGTTATAAACAGAAATAATCGCTTGAAAAGACTTTATGAATTAAAAGCTCCTGAAATTATTGTAAGAAATGAAAAGAGAATGTTGCAAGAGGCCGTTGATTCTCTTTTGGATAACACTCTTAAAAAAGAGAAATTAGTTATTGGTCAAAGAAAAATTTTAAAATCATTAGCTGATATGTTGAGAGGAAAATCTGGACGATTTAGACACAATCTTCTTGGAAAAAGAGTTGATTATTCTGGTCGCTCGATTATTGTTGTTGGACCTGAATTAAGAAATAATGAATGTGGTTTGCCAAAAACAATTGCGCTTGAATTATTTAAGCCGTTTATTATTTATGAACTTTTGAAAACTGAAATTATTCATACAATTAAGCAAGCGAATTTTCTAATAGAATCAGAAGACCCTGAAGCGTTGAAGGCCCTTGAAATTGTAATTAGAGATAAATTTGTCCTATTAAACAGAGCTCCAACGCTACACAGATTGGGCATGCAAGCATTTAAGCCTGTTTTAGTTGAGGGCTTGGCTATTAGGGTTCCACCTCTTGTTTGCGCGGCTTTTAACGCTGACTTTGATGGTGATCAGATGGCCGTATTTTTGCCATTGTCAAAAGAAGCTCAATATGAAGCAAAAGAGATTTTGAATGCGGCAAAAAATATTTTAAAGCCGGGTACTGGTGAAGCGATTATGAATCCATCAAGAGATATGGTTTTTGGAATATATTATTTAACCCAGATATTGCCAAATAAAAAAGGAGAGGGTAAAAAAATTTATAATGAAGAAGAAGCAATTAGTTTGTATGAAAGAGACCAAATTGATTTACGCGCAAAAATAATTGTTAAAAATTATAAAAATCAAATAAATGTTGAAACATCTGTTGGAAGAATTATTTTTAATGAAGTTCTTCCTTTGGGTTATCAGTTCTTAAATGAACAAATGAATAAGAAAAAATTAACAGCATTAGTTGAGGATATGTGCCATACATATGGTTTTGATAGAACATCTATGGTGCTTGATAAAATAAAAAATGTTGGGTTTAAATTTGCGACAATATCTGGAACAACATGGAGCTTTCAAGAAATTAAAGTTTTGGCGGAAAAAGATAGCGTCGTTAAGGCGTCAAGAGAAAAACAGAATGAAATTGAAAAAACATATGAAATGGGACTTTTGAGCAGAGCTGAAAAAAGAATGTTAGTTATTGAATTATGGCTTAAAGCGATTAAGGAATTGCATCAATTGATGATAAAAAGCGTCCCGCTTGATTCCAGTCCAAGAATGATGGTTGAGTCAGGAGCTAGGGGTTCTTGGTCTCAGTTAGCGCAGATGGTTGTTATGAAAGGATTGGTTGAAAATCCGAAAGGGGAAATTATTGAAGTTCCAATTTTAAATTCTTATCAAGAGGGCTTGACTACTTTAACATATTTTATTAATGTACACGGAGCTAGAAAAGGCGCTTCTGATACAGCTTTGAAAACAGCAAAAGCTGGGTATCTCACAAGAAGAATGGTTGATGTAGCGCATGATGCTGTAATTAATACATTTGATTGTGGAGATACTTCTGGAATTATTATTACTAAAAAAGAATCAGAGGAATGCGGAGAAACATTATCAAATAAAATTCATTCACGAGTATTAATTGAAACTGTTAAAGGTAAAAATGGGAAAATAATCGCGAGCGCGGATGAATATATTACAAAAGAAATCGCGAAAAAAATTGAAGATGCTGTTGAGCAAGTTAAGGTGAGGTCACCATTTATGTGTAAAACATTATTTGGAATTTGCGCAAAGTGTTATGGATTTGATTTGGCTTACAACAAGCCAGTTGAAATAGGAACTCCTGTTGGGATTATGGCGGCTCAGTCAATTGGTGAACCAGCAACGCAGTTGACTATGAGAACCTTCCATTTTGGAGGAGTTACGGGTGCTGCTGACATTACGCAGGGTGTTCCAAGAGCAGAAGAGCTTTTAGAGGTCAGAAATCCAAAAAATGAAAGTGTTTTAGCGCCATTTTCTGGCACTGTTAAAAAAGTTGAACAGTCTTCAAGGCATCATAAAATTTTGATTCAAGGCGCGAAGGGAAGAAGAGAATCTTTAACAATTCCGCGCTCGTTTGTGCTTTTGGTTAAAGAAGGAGATAAAATTTTGAAAGGACAACAGTTGAACGAAGGATATAAAGACCCTAAAAAGATTTATTTGTATGAAGGAAAAATGCCCGCGTTTAAATACATATTGTCTGAAATGAAAAAGGTTTATAACTTTCAAGGGGCTGAAGTCCATGATAAACATCTTGAAATAATTATTAAAAAAATATTTTCACGAGTAAAAATTAAAGAAATTGGCGATTCGGATTTTGTTCCTGATGAAATTGTTGAAAAAGATATTTTTTTGCAGACAAATAAAGATTTGAAATCTCAAAAGAAAAAACCTGCAAAGGGTCTTTTGATGATTTTGGGAATTACGAGAACATCGCTTTCAACAAATAGTTTCTTGTCAGCCGCGTCATTTCAAGAAACATCAAGAGTTTTAGTGAAGGCATCTTTGGAGTGCAGGGAAGACCCTCTTGTTGGATTAAAAGAAAATGTAATTCTTGGCAGAAAGCCTTTGATAGGGTCTGTTTTAAGAGAAAGACTATTTCCGGAATCAGAAGAAGTTAAGGCAAGGGAATT
>ERZ1292629.4427-Hain-H43-01um-R1-4427-length-10282-cov-6_pt1 | contig 10282 bp, 12 predicted proteins | sample MGYA00564399_ERZ1292629 | MGnify/ENA primary metagenome ERZ1292629 (study PRJEB36523, sample SAMEA6512636) | groundwater metagenome | collected 2019-01-08 | study: AquaDiva: Metagenomics assemblies of 32 groundwater samples
TTCTTTGTGGGGGGGGTAAAATGAGATTATTATAATTAATTTGAATAATATGGGAATGGACTCATTTAATCCTCCTCCTCAACTCAACGAGGAATCAGAGGAACAGACCAAAAAACAAGAAGAAATTAGTGCAGAAAATGCCCCCGATGCCAAACAAGAAAAAATAAAAACTTTGGTAGAAACCGCTGATTTTTGGATAAATTACGCTAGGGATAATGTAAGCTATTTTGGGAGGGTTTATGATATTGAACAGATGGAACAAAAAGTACGGATGCTTGGTGGAGAAGCTGGGGCGTTGGCTGAAAAATATAATTGGATTAAGAACTCAATCAATCTTTATAGCTCTATGATTCCTGTTTTTGAGGAATCAAAAAAATATTTGGAGGAGGGCAGATTAGAATTTCCTTGGGGGAAAAGTATCGAAGGAGAGATGCAAAGATTTATAGAGGCAAGACGAAGCTTATAGTTCTTCAATTTTTCTCTGTTGTAAGAGGTTTATTTTTATTTCAAACAACGGCCCAAATATCGGTGTTTGAGCCGTTAGTTTTTAGTTTCTGAAAATGTTAAAATATATCAAATGAAAAATGAATTTGATAATTGGAATAAAGAAAAACAAAGAGTTGATGCTGAAGAATATTCAAAAGAAAATTTTCCTCAGATTGGTGAAGTGTGGATGGGGGTTATTGGAAAAAATATTGGTTATGAACAAAACGGAACGGGTGATAATTTCTCTCGCCCAGTTGCTATAGTTTCAAGATTTAATAATAAAATGTTTTGGGCAGTATCTCTTTCAACCAAACAAAAAGATTTTGATTTTTATTATAATTTTACAGACCCAAACAACCAAAAGGTTTCAATCATAGTGGCTCAATTAAAATTAGTCAGTTTAAAAAGGTTAAAAAGAAAAATGTATGATTTGTCCGAGACAGATTTTGAGAATGTATTGCAAAGAATAAGAAGTTTTCTTAAAAATCGAAATCCCGCCAAAAGGCGGGACTCCTCGAGCCCCTTGCGGGGCACTTTGTGACTACAAGTATAACAAAACAAATTTTGGTGTCAAGTTTAGAATGTGAATAGAAATTTGTTAGGAAATATTTAAAAAATTATGAATAGTATCACCGGATTTTTGCAAAAATTTTTGAATTTGGAAAAAGATAATAATACAAAATTGTCCATAATTTTGGATGTTATTAAAAAAGAAACCGGTTTGGAATTAACAAAAGAAATGTTGGAAATAAAAGGGGATAATTTAAAATTAAATTGTAATCCGGTTTTTAGAAACGAAATTTTTATGCATCAATCTCAAATTGAATTTTCTCTCAAACAACAAAAAATATTTTTGAAGATTGTTTGATTTCGACCCCACCCTACATCCGACCCCACCCCGATTTCCTTACGGAAATCTGCCCCTCACCTTGCGAAGGTGAGGGGCAACTCCGCTTTGGTGGAGTGGGGTGGGGTTGTTATAACCTATACGGCAAATCGTTAGACAACTCGTGTTCCTGCGCCCAAATGCGGACGCCGTATTCCCAACGTTCAAATTGAGGGTCTGAATTGGGATCGCTCGGATATTCTCCATGGGGATCGTCTTTGTTGATCCAATTTAATATTGAATGAACTCCACCTACCACCGCAGTGTTATTATTTTCAAATTTGCCCCCCTGCCAGATTCCTTGCAGAACCGGTTTTAATTGCGATTTATCTTCAATCAGCGGCTCTTCAAATTGTTCGTCTGGAATTTTAGCTAAAACCTGATCCATAAAAGCTCGCCACAGGGGGGCGACGATAAAACCGGCCACTTTTTTTTGCATGGGAGTATTGGCATTGTTGCCGGCCCAGGCACCAACAGCAATGTTTGGGGTATAGCCCATTATCCAGGCATCCCTGTAATCGTTGGTGGTACCGGTTTTGACGGCCACATCTCTGTTTGGAAAAAACAAAGCTGACGTCTGGCCAAAAGACGGCGCTCGCGCTTCGTTATCAGAAAGAATACTTGAAATTTTTAGAGCTATTTCTTTGTTTAATATTTGAACAGGATTTGAATTGTGAGTTTCCAAAATTTCGCCATTTTTATTTTTTATTTCAATCACCGGAGAAATATTTGTTTTTACGCCACTGTTGGCAAAAACTCCATAGGCCCCGGTCAGTTCAAGGGGAGTAACCTCGCCACCCCCAAGAACAAGAGTCAGTCCGTAGTCGCCTTTGTTTGTCAGGGACTCTATGCCCATGTCTCTAGCCAATCTTATTGATTCGCTCAGACCGGCCAGATATAAAACCTTTACAGAAGGTATGTTTATGGACTGGGCCAAAGCGCTTCTAAACGTGATCGGTCCCCTAAAAATACTGTCATAATTATCCGGAGCGTAGCACCCGTTTTCCATTGTTAAATTGTTTGGAGCACAGGCGGTTGAGAATTGGGTTTTTAAGTCAAAAACGACGGTTTCGGGTGTATAGCCCTTTATAAATGCTTTCGAATAAACAAATGGTTTAATGGTTGATCCCGGCTGTCTCTTGGCTGTGGTGACATTAAATGCCCCATCAATTTCTTGGTCAAAATAATTTCTAGATCCGACCATAGTTAATATTTCTCCCGTTTTAGGATCTATTGCCACTATGGCCGCATTTTCTGCATCAAATTTTTTCTTATTTTCCAGAGCGTAATCCAGGGCGATTTTTTCACCCATAGATTGTAAATCATAATTTAAGGAAGTGATTACCCGCAAACCGCCGCTACTTATAATCTCGTCGCCGTATTTCTTTTTTATATGATCAATAATATAAAAAACAAAATGAGGCGCCTTAATGTTGGAGTCGCCCTTGGCTATGAAAGAAATTTTTTCTTTTGTGGCCGAATCATATTCTTCCTGAGTAATGAAATTACTGCGGAGCATTTCTCTCAAAACCAAATTTTTTCTTTCCTCGAGTTTGTCTCGATTGGGGCCGTAAGGAGAATAAAAAGTCGGCGCTTTTGGCAAGGCGGCTAGATAGGCGGCTTCGGCCAAAGTCACATCGAAGGATTTTTTGCCAAAAAAGGCCTCGCTGGCCTCCTCCACTCCGTAAATAATTCCCCCATAAGGTATTTCATTTAAGTACATAGAAAGAATTTCGTCCTTAGCAGCTACTTGCTCTAATTTAACGGCCAACACCCACTCTTTTATTTTTCTGGAAATAAGTTTTTCGGAAGTGAGCAGAGAATTTTTGACTACCTGTTGGGTGATGGTGGAACCGCCTTGACTAAAATTCAAAGACAAAATGTTTACCAATGTGGCTCTTATAAAAGCAGTTGGTTTTACACCGTGGTGTTGGTAAAATTCTTTGTCTTCTATGGCGATGGTGGCGTTTTTAATATATCTTGATATTTCTTCTATGGGAACTATGCTTCTTCTAATATTGTCACCGGTGTCGTATAAAAGTATTTTTCCTGACCGGTCGTATATTTTGGTTGATTCAATAATCCGCCTTTCTCTGATTGATTCGGAAGTGGGTACCTTAAAAGAGCTTAACCAAAAAAGCGTTATGGCTCCCAATATTAAAAAGGCCGACAGCAGAAGCATAAAAATCGTTTTTTTCATCACACATATATATTATGCCAAAAAGCCAAATTATGGTAGCATTTTTGTATGTTTGGATTAACTAAACCAAAAGTAATAGTGGATGAAAGTAAAATAAACGAAGTGCTTACTCGGGGCGTGGAAGAGGTAATTGGTGGTGAAAATTTAAGAAAAAAATTAAAAAACGGCAAACAACTTCGCATAAAATTAGGAATAGATCCAACAAGCCCGAATATTCATATTGGTCGAGCTATCCCACTATTAAAACTCAAAGACTTCCAAGATCTCGGCCATCAAATTGTTTTGATAATAGGCGATTTTACCGGCTTGATTGGCGACACTTCTGACAAGGAAAGCGAAAGACCAATGCTTGCCGAAGATACAATCAAAAAAAATTTAAAAGATTATGTAAAACAGGCATCAAAAATTGTTGATGTAAATAAATGCGAAGTGCATCACAACAGCAAATGGCTGGGCAAATTGGGTTATTATAAAATAGGTCAACAGGCCGATGTTTTTTCTTTGAGCGATTTTATTTCAAGAGAAAATATTAAAAAAAGGCTGGATGAAGGCAAACGAATTTCATTCAGAGAACTTATGTATCCTCTTATGCAAGGATATGATTCCGTTGCCATAAAAGCCGATGTGGAAATTGGCGGCACTGACCAAAGATTCAATTTGCTTGCCGGAAGAGATTTGCAAAGATATTATAGACAAGAACCGCAGGATATTTTAATGAACCCCCTGATTGAAGGCTTAGATGGCAGAAAAATGAGTTCTAGTTGGGACAATGCCATAAATCTTTTTGACCCGGCCAACGATATGTATGGCAAAGTTATGTCATTGAGAGATGACCTGATTATAAAATATTTTATTTTGACCACTCGGGTAAAAACAGTCGAAATAAAAAATTATGAAGAAAAGCTAAAAACAGGCACAAATCCAAAAGACATTAAAACGAAATTAGCCAGAGAAATAGTCAGAATGTATCACGGAGAAAATGAAGCCAAGAAGGCGCAGGAAAATTTTGAGAACACTTTTAGTAAAGGAGAATTTCCGGAAGATGCGGAAGTGATAACGGCTTTGAAAGAAGAAAAGATAATAGATGTGCTGGTAAATAATAAAATTGTAGAATCAAAAATGGAGTTTCGCCGATTGGTAGAAGCCGGAGCTGTCTCTGATTATCCAAATAGAAAAATAACGGACACCAGTGAAATGGCGGGAGAAAATCAAAGAAAAATAAAAATAGGCAAAAAAACTTTTGTTATTTTAAGGCCGGAATAAATTTAATTATATAAATTCTCCTTCTTCTTCATCTTCTTCATTCTCATCTTCTGTTATCCCGCTTTCTCCAACATCTTCCGCTTCATCTTCTAATAGAGGATTTTTTTTGGGCAATACCTCGTCTTCAACCAAATCATCTCCAAATATTTTGTCATCATCCATAATTAAAAATTATTTTTAATTCTTATCGTAATTTTTATCACACCCCAAGTTTTTTGCAATATTCTGACAAACTTTTCTGTGGATAAACCCACTCACTCAATTTGAGTGTGTGGGTAAAGAAATAGCCGAGCAGGTAAGGGCCGTGGCCATAGCGTCATATTCGTCATCATGTTTTTTTCTTGGCCCAACTTTTACTAATTTTTCTACCATACAAATAACTTGTTTTTTGTCGCTCTTACCATAGCCGGTAATGGCCAATTTTATTTGATTGGGATTGTATTCGCAGATCAAAATCCCATTTCTTGCTGCCTCCAATAATATCACTCCGCGGGCTTCAGCCACCTGCATGGCGGTTTTTACATTTTTACTCCAAAGCAATGTCTCAACAGCTATTTTTGAGGGATGATATTTTTCAATCGTTTCTTTTATTTTTTCTCCTATGAGTAAAAGCCGTTTGGGGTGGGGGAGTTTGGTGTCTGTTTCAAAACATTCCGAATGAATTAATTTTTCCCTCGCCCCGCATAGCTTTAGCGAAGTGGGGGCCTTTTCATATTTCTCAATCACCGCAATACCAACCCTGCCATAGCCGGGGTCTATACCCAATATAATATTATTCCGCATTTGTAAAGATATTTTGGACTTCATCATTTTGTTCAAGCTCTTCTATTAAAGTTTGCAGTTTTGTTTCATTTTCCTCGGATATTGTTACTGTGTTTTGGGGCAACCACTCGCTGCTATCGGTTTGTTTTTTAAAAGCCCAAGCGGCCGAACCTGGCGCCGCCAATTCATACCCGCTTTTTGAGAGAATATGTTTTATTTCCTGAGCCGCCCTATTCCTGTTTTCAGTCAGTGCCTCAATAATTAAAGCGCAGCCGCCCGGTCCATAGGTCTCATAAGTAATCTGCTCCATTTCTCTGCCTTCTCCACCAATGCCTTTTTTAACGGCTCTTTCAATATTATCGCTCGGTACATTTGCCTCTTTTGCCTTTTCAATAGCCGCTCTCAAACTGGGAGTATTTACATCTCCCTTGGCTTTTTTGGACTCAATAGCAATAAAGCGCACCATCTTGCCAAAAATTTTGCTCTTCTGCGCGTCTGTAACCGCTTTTTTATTTTTAATTTTAGACCACTTGTTATGCCCTGACATGCGAGTAATATAGCATACCAGATTTACTTTTTCTAACCTCCTCCCTGCCTCCCCCTTACATTAAGGGGGAGGTGACTGCTGTTTATTATCAATACTTTTAATTTTGTTTAGTAGTTTGTTCAAAACATTTTTTGTATTCTTTAAAACATCATCATTCCAAAATCTAATTACCCCAATATCTAAACTTTCTAAATATTCATTTCTGTCCATATCATAAAATTTGTTTTCTTTTTCTGTATGAGAACTACCATCAAGTTCTATTCCTAAGCGAATTCTTGGACAATAAAAATCCAAAATGTAAGGACCAATGCTATATTGTCTTAAAAATCTTAATCCACAAATCTGGTTTTTAGAAATATATTTCCATAAAATTTTTTCTACTTCTGTTTGATTGTTTCTAAGTTCTCTGCGCCTGTCTCTTAAATTTTTATGGTTGTAGAGAAATTTGTAGTCCATGCGGATATTATAACTCCATATGTGGGTATGTTGCGCGGCTCCCTCCTTAAAGTAAGGAGGGTTGGGGAGGTTAGGTTTTGCCTATCAACATCTCAACCTTGACGAAAGGTGTCGGGGGGGGTAGCATTTAATTACTAAAATTAAACCATAAATATATGAGAATGGAGTCAACACCCTCTAATCAAGACCAAGAATTATGGAATGAAAGAGGAAGAAGAGAACAGGGGGTATTTGCGGCAACAGTAATGAGGGGTGATCTTTCTCCTGATCGAGCCAGACGAATGCAACGCGAAAATACAGGCAAAGTTGTTCAAATGAAAGGTATTGAGGATGGCGGTTGGATAGTATCTACTCCAGCAGGCAATAGAAATTTTGATAATCTTGGTGCAGTACTTGAATGGACCAGACGAACCGGCGGTCTTGTTTATGGTATGGATGATAATCCCAATCCTATTGCAGGTGAACCCATTGACTCAATACTTGAACGCAGAGCCGATTTTGAGCGGTTTGATGAATCTCAAAAATAATATTACAACAACTTTTCCTGCCTCTCTTCCGGAAAATCAAGCCCTAAATGATTGTAAGCGTGTTTGGTGAGAGTGCGGCCACGGGGAGTGCGTTCAATAAAGCCGATTTGCAAAAGGTAGGGTTCGTTGAATTCTTCTATGGTGGCTTCTTCTTCGGAGAGGGAGGCGGCCAAAGTGCTGAGTCCGACCGGTCCGCCCGCAAATTTTTTGGCTATAGTTTCAAGCAAAGCTCTATCGGAAGCATTAAGTCCCGCCCCGTCTATGCCCAAAAGATTAAAGGCCTCGTTCACCACCTCTTCATCAATATTTTTTTTGTTTATTTGGGCGTAGTCCCTGGCCCTCTTTAGGAGATAGTTGGCTGTGCGCGGAGTGAACCTGCTTCTATCGGCTATAATTTCGGCGGCGGTTTTATCCAAAAAGACCCCCAAAATATTTGCTGAGCGTTTGATAATTTGTTTTATTTCTTCCGGATTATAAAACTCCAAACGAAAAACTCCTCCCGAAAATCTGCTTCGCAAAGGGGAAGAAAGCATAGCCACCCTTGTTGTCGCTCCGATTAAGGTGAAAGCTGGCAATTCAAGCTGAATAGTCCGCGCCGATGGCCCCTTGCCTAAAATAATATCAAGAGAGCGCGATTCCATGGCTGGATACAAAACTTCTTCAATTGTTTTATTTAAGCGATGAATTTCGTCTATAAAGAGTATATCACCCGAAGAAAGATTGGTTAGTATGGAAGCCAAATCACCCACTTTTTCAATGGCTGGTCCGGAAGTGGAGCGCATTTGACTGCTGGTTTCTTTGGCTATAAGATGGGCCAGAGTTGTTTTGCCAAGCCCTGGCGGGCCATAAAATAGGAGATGTTCGGGAGGGTGATTGCGCTCCTTGGCGGCGTTCAGAAGAATTTGGAGATTTTTCTTTATATTTTCCTGGCCTATATACTCGTCCCATTTGGAAGGTCGTAAAGTTTGGTCTAGAAATTCAAAATCTTTTCCCTCGTTACCATCTTTTTCAACCCCCTTATTTTTTGTAAGTTGTCTTGACATATAAAACGCTATATGCTATACTCCAAGCAAATCGATGTTGATTTGAAATATTGGAGATACAAATCTCTAGGCGGCGTCCCGCCTTGGCGGAATTTGACATTAAATCAAGGAAGAGCTGGTACCGTCTTTGAGAGGGTTCGCTGGCTCTCTCCTCAGAATAATGTTTTGCTTTCGGTATAAACATTGAAAGTGCCGCTTAGAGATTTGTGTCCCCAATTCCATTATTCACAAAACCCGATTATCATCAATCCATTTTGTGCATAACTTTTTGTTGTGGTAGATTATAACTACCAACACAATGGAAAAACACCCCCTTCAAATCAAAGTGCCGGAACTTCAGAAATCAGAAGAAGTGGATAAAGCAGTAGAAAAGAAAGAAAGACTGGAGGATACAAAACTTCCCAATGACCCAAACGAAAGAATAGAAGCGTATATGGAAAGATTGGAAAAAATCTTTCTGAATCCAGACCAAGAAAAAAGAGAAAGAAATCTAGAAATGCTCCGCTCTGCTATTTATGACCGATATATTATAAAGTCGGAACAAGTGCCGGAATCGTATTTTGAACTGCAGAAACAAGTTGCCAGAGAAAGAGGGGTGGCAATAGAAGAAATATCTCAAGATATAAGAAATCAAATGATTGAAACTCTGATCAAAGATCAAAAACATTCATTAGATAGTTGGATTGAATACCTCACTTCTCCAGATGCTATGTATCCAGCATGGTTTAAGTATTTTGTGATCAGAAATATTTTAAAACTTTCTCAATTTGATAAATCTCTGGGTAAATTTAAAGCCAGAACAGACACTACAGTCGCTCCATATCCTGACATATACAGAGAACCATTAGCTAAAATATGCGACATATATGAAAAAGCCATAAAAGACGGCAAACCCCAAAACGATCCGGAATTTTCAAAATCATTCCCTAAACTTTATGCCGAACTGATCACCGAATCTTTGGCCGCTAAAATTGAAAGTAATGAAGAAATACGAGGCGAATGGGTTAAATATGAACAAAATAATACAGAAGATGCTCAAAAACTATTTGAGTCTCTAGATGGTAAGGGCACCGGTTGGTGTACTGCTGGGCACTCAACCGCTAAAATACAAATACAGTCCGGTGATTTCTATGTGTATTACAGCTATGATACAAACAATGAACCAGCTCAACCAAGGATCGCTATCAGAATGGATGGGACAGACAAAATCGGGGAAGTTCGAGGCATACTAGAACATCAGGCCATGGAACCGGCCATCACTCCTGTTTTGGAAGAAAAGTTGAAAGAATTCGGCGGAGAAGCTGACAGATACAAAAAGAAAGTGGAAGATATGAGTAAAGTGACTGAAATTGAGAGAAAAACTAAAACCAATCAACCCCTAACCAAAGAAGATTTAGTATTTTTGTATGAAATAGAGGAATCAATCGAAGGATTTGGTTATGAAAAAGACCCGAGAATTGCAGAACTTCAAGCGGTTGGCAGAGATATGGAAAAAGACATGGCAATTATTTTTGAATGTACTCCAGAACAAATTGCGCATACTCCCAATGATATTGCCGAAAATACTAAAGTATATGTAGGAAAACTTTTTCCAGGAGTTTTTTCTAAAAATATTGAGAATATTTTCACTTCCTTTCCGGAAGGTAAAATTCAAAAATACGAAACTAAAATTGGCGGGCAAACCAAAGATGAACTCGTTAGAGAAATGAAAGCCAAAAATATAAAAATATCAGATTATGCCAAAAGTCTTTTGGATAATCCAGATTTTAAAACTCAAGCAAATACCGAAGATTTGAAACTTGTAAGATTAACAGTTGAAGATCTTGGATTTTCAAATGACGCTACTACTGAACAAATATATAAAAGAGCAAAGGAGTTTGGTTTAGATCTCTGCCCAGCCGAAGTTGGGCCTCATCTGCGACTCTCATATTCAGGATCAGATTGGATATTAATTGCTATGAAGCAAATTACAGACCGTGACGGCTACCCGAGCATTTTCAACCTCTACCGCTATGATGCTGATCTGTGGCTCTACGACCACAGTGCTCGTCCAGTTTTCAGGTGGTATTCGAGCCATCCATTCGTTTTCTGTTCCCGCAAGTCTTAGATACT
>ERZ1292629.4429-Hain-H43-01um-R1-4429-length-10278-cov-10_pt1 | contig 10278 bp, 22 predicted proteins | sample MGYA00564399_ERZ1292629 | MGnify/ENA primary metagenome ERZ1292629 (study PRJEB36523, sample SAMEA6512636) | groundwater metagenome | collected 2019-01-08 | study: AquaDiva: Metagenomics assemblies of 32 groundwater samples
CCTTCTTACCCGCCTTGGTCGGCGTGTAGTTCTTCTCCGTAACGGAACCCGTCGTGGTCAGGATCTTCGGTAACTTCTCCTGCGGCGTTGGCACTGTAGTCAATTCCAGCTTGGGGTGCCCGATAATCGCACTGCTTGGCCCCGTCACGGACTCGAAACCTTGCAGCGGACTCGACGCCGTGGGCTGAGTCTTGATATCGCCCAGAAGCACTAAGTGCTTGCCCAAATTGATCCGCTTATCGTAGAGATACGGAGTCAACTCGGCCGCCCACCAGTCATCGTGCTCAGCGGCCTTACTCCACATGGATGTGGGATTTTTATAGCGGTAAGGCACCACAATTAACTGCGCTTTGTTGTGCTTGCAATAGCCGAGCAGCGACGCGAAGAACGCTTGATGCACCGGCGTCGCGTTCTGCGCTGCGGTAACGACATATCGCCGGACACCTTTGGCCTGGCGCAGCGAGCGGTGCAGCGCCGCAACAGCGCTTCGGTCTAGCCCTGTTGAGCCATCCCGCGCGACGCTAGGGCCGCGCTTGCCGCACGCCTTGCATTTCCAGCGCTGCTGGCTTGGCTCGTCAGCGCTCGTGCAGCCATCTTTGACAAGCTCAGTACTGCCGCAGTTAAGGCAGGTAGCGCCGTGCTGGCCGGGACGAATCTTTTTCACTCGTCCACGTCGTCAAAAATAGATCGCGTGCCATCGGCATTGCACAGCATCTTGCGGCCGTCGGGCTGCTCAGCGTAATACTGTCCACCTGGTAGCGGCGGCTCGTCTGGCAGCATCGGTTCTACACGCACGAACTTGGCCCCCGTGGACAGCAGCAGATCAACGCCTTGCTGCAACCGCGCGACCGAGTCGTTATTCCAGATTTCTCGCTCGCCGGGCAGCACAGGGAGCGAAACGGCCGACGTGTGCGTATCTTCCATCGTGTCCGTCGCGTCGCGGCGAACGTGCCAGATGTTCCCGCCGACTGAGCGTATCCATCCCTGCTCGTTAGGGAACCGGGTGCCGCACTCGACGAACAGCGACGGGCGCAGCTCGGGATACGGCGGGAGATAGTGCATCTGCTCGACGAAGGTTGCAGCCTGCTTGATCCAGTAGTTCGTATCTTGCGCTCTTCGAAATTCAGTGCCCCAGTTCTGGAGCACCCAGCGGGGTGAACGGGGCTTGTCTTCCTGGAGCACGGGGCGAGTGCGTTTAAGGGCTGTGAGGAAGTCGGCGTCGAGGCATTTCTCCAGCGCGAGGGCAGGAGTCTCTACCTCCTTCGTAGCGCGATCGCGCAGCAGCGATTGGTCTTCGAGGCCAAACGCGCGCTGCACCTCCCAGTAAAGAGCGTCGCTGAAGGCGAACTTGACGAAGCCGTAGCGGCGTGCCAAGTAGTCTGCGATGGTATCTTTGCCGCTGCCTGCTTGTCCAGATAATCCAATAATCAGCATAATTTTTCCTTTCGTTTTTCATAAGCTGCCCGATACGCCGGCGACCACGGTACACCCGCGAGCGCCGCTGATAACTTAGCGCGGGTCTCAGGGGCGCATTTCTTCCCGGCATGCGCCGCTGCCATTTTAGCCCGCGTTTCTAGAGATACTCTCTTCCCCCTTTGTGACGCCGACATTCTGGCGCGCGTTTCTAAAGATTTTTTCTTCCCCTTTTGCACCGCAGCCATTTTAGCCCTCGCCTCGGGGGTATGCTTCGTTCCAGTTGGAGACCCGGCTACTTTGCAAATATTGTAATCGGGCCGGAACCCGTGGATGGCTCGTTGTTCCTGAAACAGCAACTGCTCTTTCGCGCAGGGCTGAATCACTCGAAACTCGAACGTGCCTTCGCCATGTTTATTCCATGCATGCTGTAACGCTGCACTATGGTGTTTGCCTCCCCGCAATTGCTGCCGATGTGTCGAAAAACGATTCTCGATACATATGGCGCTACCAATGTAGCGTTTCCCGTTCGCGAGGTTCAGTACTTCGTATATGCCTGTTGTCACTTCGCTTCTGCCAGTGTCCGCCCAATCCCTCCGCTCGCTGCGAGTGGGAGGCCCTGCGCCCACGCGGGGGCATGGGATAGTATGTTGACCATAAACTGATAAGTTAGTTCCGCAGCATCTTCGGGCACCACAACCGCGACCTCGTCGTATGTCCACAAGACGACCTTGCAAACCTCGGCAATCTCCAGCATTTGATCCCCGACAATCAGCCGGTGCATGTGCTGCACCAGGTTCTCGGTGAGCAGCGAACCGTATATCTTGGTGCGCTTCCGGCCGTCCCAGTAGGTCGCCTCGCCGTCCGCGTTGCGCTCGATACCGCGGTAGTCCAGCCACAGCCCTGTGGGGGTGTAGATGCGGTCCTTGGCAGTGCGAAACACGCCGTGCGCGCCAAAGACCAACTCTTCACCCCGGATCATCGCGTTGATGGCCAACTCGCAGGTATCCCAGAAGCCCCCGCGGCCGCAGATTTTCGTGTACTTCTTGCGGTAGCGCTGCACCAATGCCTCGGCCACGGCGCAGTGGATAAACCTATCGTTCAGCTCCAAACGGCTTGGCATGGCGACAACCTGGTTCACCTTGCGCGGGTTGTTCAGAAAGGGCGTCGGGTCTACGCTCAGTGCCAGCATGTCGGCTTCTTTGAACTGGATCGGCGGCGCACCCAGCACGCCTTTCAGAAACCCCGCAGACGCAGTATACCAGCCTGAGCCGAAGCCGAAGCTGAGAATCCCGATCTTGCCTACCTGCCCGGGGATGTAGTCAGCCTTCACATTCTTGCGATCCACAGGGCGCTGGTACACGGTAGACGCGTGCTCGCTGTATACGTCACGCCCCTGTGCGAACGCTTCTACTAGGTCGTTTTGCTCGGCGTTCCACGCGAGGATGCGCGCCTCACCTTGGCCCGAGTCCACAGCGACGATCACATGCCCCGGCGGCGCCTTAATAGACTGCTTGAGGGCAGCCATCTCGGGCCTGGGCGCGTTCTCGATGTCGTTGCTCATGTTCAGCCAGTTAACACCGTCGCCGCCCGACGGGCGTAACGTGTGCGCGCCGGCGTGCTTGATGTAGACAGGCAGCGTTCCGCGCTCGGCCATTCCGAGGAACCGTTGTGCGCGAGTCTCGATGATGTTCGACTTGATACCAATCCGCGCTTCAGCGAGGAACCGCACGTCCTCGTCAGCATCTTCGAGTAGCGACTGCATGGCGGGGTCCGTCTTGGCGAAGGCATAGATTTGCTCGCCAGTGCTCGGGCTGGTCTTGGTCTCGGGCTCGACACCGAAGCCGCGTAGCAGGTCGGCGAACTGCTCATTACTGCCGACTGGCTTTGCATCGACGCCGGTACCTTTGCACTTGGGACACAGCACAGTACCATCGAGCAGGTCGTTACTCAGCCCGGTTGCTGCGCACGCGGGGCACAACAGTTCAATCCGCCTGAGCAGGTCAATCTTGCGCTGCCTCTCCGACGCTACAGCGCCGCGCAGGCGCTCGGGGTCGCCGACGAACGCGGGCTCGGTGAACATTTTTACAGTAAGCGAAATAAGCGCCAGTTCAGCCTGTGGCAGCTGCGGCAGAAATAATTGTGCTACCTTGTACGTAAGATCGGTATCGTTGCAGCAGTACTGCCCATAGTCGCGCAATTCAGCAGTGGTGAAATCGCGCAAGCGCTTTCCTCGCGCCTCATGGATTGTGCGCCCCTTCTCTCCAAGCCCGTGCCGCGGCGCTAGGAACTCCAACCCGTTCTTCGCTTTCGGGCCGTCAATCACGCGCGCCATGCTCAGCGTGTCGATCCACATCGCTGGTTTGCATCCGAAGTGATGGCTAAGAATCAGCCCGTCGAAGTGGGCGTGCTGCGCGACGCACGCCGTGTTCGCCCAGTCAATCTCGGTGCACAGGTGCTCGAACCTATCGCGCAATATCCAAAAAGTCGGCTGGTCATTGAACTTGATCGAGACAAGGATCATCTCGAAGCGCGGGTCGCGGACATACGCTTCGGTTGTCATCTTCGACAGCGTGTAGTCGTCGCCGTAGTACGTCTCAAAGTCGAGGGTTAGGATATCCACTACGCAGTCGCCTTGCTCGCGCGGTGCACCGCCACGTACGTCCCGAGGAACGCGCCCAGGGCGGCGGGGATTAGCAGCCAAGGGTCGTTCACATAGCTAACAGTAACGTAGCCAGTAAACATTAAAATGCTGGTCGCCCACAGGCTCGCCGCCAGCGGCTTATTATCAGCCGTCGCTTTGGTGTAGCGCGCGAAAGTGAAATCGAGCGCGGTGTACGCGATGAACACGAGAATCCATGCGCTCATGCGAACACCTTCAAATCCCGCCTGAGCCGCTGGTCGCGCAGAAACGCCTCGGTAGTCATATGAATGTCCATTAAGCCATATCCCACGTATCATTTACTTGGTGACTACGCAGCGCAGCGGGAATTTTATCATATGTGTACCCGGCAGTGCCCTGAACTATTCGGATACCCGCCGCGTTAAGTGCAGACCGCAGCGCGTCTGATACCGCGTAGTTCTGCACGAGCCGCTGCTCCTGGGCTAGGCCAACGACCGCAGTAACTAAGATGTACAAACGCTCGTTCTGCTTCAGAACCGCGCGCCGCAGGCATTCATTAGCCCTAGTTACAGCATCAAGCGCCGCGTGGATTGAAACATCGCTCACGCGAACACCTTCGCGTCCCACCCGAACTGTTTGCACGCCCGCTTAGCGAGCTGATGGAACTCGGCATTGTGCTGCGTGTTAGGCGTCTCGGTCCGCCGCAGCGCCTGGCTTAAGTGCAGCATCTCGTGTCCAAGCACCCACGCAAGGCTGGAAAAATGCCCGACGTTGCGGGCGCTGATCGAGATATGATGCTCGTCATGTCGCGGCGGTTCCTTTCGCTTGTAGTGCCCGTGCTCCGTGGCATCCTTCGATACCCGGAACTCGACATAGTCCGCGGTCGGGAGACCGATCCGGTTGAACGGCGGGAACGCCCGCAGGCACATATACGTGGCGGCGAGCCGCTCGGGGGTTAGGGCGAGGCTCATGCTGGATGCGGGATAGGAATTGAATCTATTAGCGCCTTACCTGATAAGATCGGGCGTGGGTTCCGCGGAGGGCGTGCCGGCAGCGCCCGCCCGCGAGTTAGTTCGTAGAATCGCTCAAGGAACCGCGCCTCGGCATCAGTCGGGGCTAGGCCGCGGATGGCTATGTTCGGGTGTGCATCTCGCGCCCACGCCTCGGTGTGCTCGCAATATGGCATCAGCCGCACTTGCTCCGCGCGCAGCATGGCGTAGTCGGCCTCGTGCACTTCTGCGGGTATCTCCCGCGGCAGGCCGAACTTGTCCGCGATCACTGCCCAGTTCAGCGCTTCGATCTCCTGGTAGTCCGGCAAAGAGCGCTTGAGCGGCTTGTTAATGTCGTTGGTGTACGCTTCGGTCGCATCGTGCAAGAGTCCGCACAGCGCGTGCTCGGGCGGCACAATGCGCGAGACCAGGACGCTGTGCTCGGCCACGGAGTAGAACTGCCGGACGGCGCCGGTGAAACGACAGAGCATGGACAAGTGATGCGCGATGTCTATGATCCTTACGTCTTCAACGCGCGGGGCGGCGGGGCGGTACTGGACGCCGCTGAAAGTCTGCATCCAGTCGGGCTTGGGATTGCGGCGGAACCAGTTCATGATTTGCTCAGCGCAGAAAAATCAGCGTTGGGATTAAACCAGTCATCTTTTACAATGTGTCCGATCGCGTGGACCTTATCATGCTCTGAGCGCACGCGAATTGTACGCCCCGGTAATTGTTCCCATTTTTCAACACCGCCGATCTCGATACAGCGGTAGATAAAATGCCCCGCTGTGCCTTCAAGCCTGTGGTGCTTGGCGCCGTGAGGCAGATACAAAACATACCCGCCGAAGCCCTGGCCGGAGTTGCCGTAGTCAAGTTCAAGCCACGCCGATAGGCAACCATAGTCTGCGGTCGTCAGGCGTACCGATTTTATAACTGCGTTCTTCGTCTCGATCATCGCATTCTCCTTAGTTCGACCAGCTCCTGCTGCCGATTAAATCCCATGAGCTTTCCCCCACGCGTTGCGCTCGTGCTGAGCTTTCAGGTCTTCGTCTATGTAGGGCGGGTCAGGCGGCTCTTGCTCCAGCGCGCCGGACGCCCATCCCGGCGGCGCGGGTACGTCTGTCAACCAGCACAGTATCCGCTCAAGCAGCGTCATTTCACCCTCCGCACAGTCCAATTCGCGCCGCCGTTCTTATGGTAGTCAGCGAGCAGTTGCCTCGCGCGCTCTTGGGTGCCGGGAAACTTAAACTTGATGTACGTATCGTCCACAAGGCGCATCAATATTCCTGCTCGCGCTCGGCAAGCTCCTGTCAGTGTAAAAAACGCCGACGCCCCAATTAAGTGCCTTCGACCGCCACATAGCGCCCAAGTCCACTTGTGCGTACGGATATCTGCAGGTATGAGCCGAATATCGCGCAGCGGACGCTCAAGCGAGACGATGTACATCGGGGTCACTGGAGCATCCTCCCGTGGTAATAACACAGCCCTCGATCGACACAGTGCTGAGCCGCGACAGTAAAACGGTACGGCAGTTCGACCAGCGCCGCGCATTCCAGCAAGTCCTGCATCAACGCGGGCATCCGCAGCGCGTCGATCTTGCCCGCAGCGAACGCTTCGATCTCGCGCGGGATCTCTGCCTTGCGCTCGGCGGGCAAGTGCGTGAAGCAGCCGGCTAGGCTCATAACCGCGCGGTTTCCAGAAGCGCCGCGATCTCGGCGTTCGTCAGGTCCCACCGATCGTGCGCGTCCGTGATGACCTTCCACAGCGACGCGTGTACCTCGGGGCGGTACTTGAGCTGGAACGGGCGTATTGCCGGGATCATCCCACGCCGCTCCAGCTCTTCAGCGAACGCAGGCCACAGGCGCATGCTGGCGCCGATGTGCGGCCATACCTGGTGCAGCGCCCGGAGCCCCTGCTCAGGAGACAGCGGGCCGGTGCGGATGGTCGAGAGCGCAGCTTCGAGCGGGTCGGCCGCGCTGCCGTGGCGGATGGCTGCAGAGAGGGGGGTCATTCGGCGTCCTTGGCGATGGCGGACATGAAAAGAAGGGCTATTACTTGCACGTCGCACCAGTCGTCGCCGTGGTTCCCCATACAGTAATCGTAAAGCTCGGGGAACATCGCGTCGAGACTGTCCTGCAGCGGGCTGTAATTGCCGCCGGGATTGGGTTGCCCAGCATAGTCAAGCGCCAGGCCGTAGAAGTTGCACCTGTGCGCAGATAGGCACTTGGCCGCGTTACGATATATCATGCTCGCTTTCATCTCTGCCCCCGTTTCGTTCCACCAACCGCCTTAACTGCGGCGCGGTGGCGCTGTTGGTTACGTTCCTTCGCGGCTTGGCGGCGCGCGTAGGCGTTCTTGTGCCGACTGGCTTGGCCGTTCCGGGCTAGACCGTGCCAACCGCCGGGGCTGCGCGGGAGCGTGTAGGCATTGGTTCCGGACAGGGCAGCGATGGTCGCCGCGAACAAAGCTCTGGCACGGGCAAGCAGCGGGTTGCGGGCCATGGGGCTATTCCTCCCACTCGACGCGGGTGACACCGAGCCACTTGCGGTTACGCAAAGTCTGAATCCGAGACGCTTGGGCTTCGGCTTCGGCTTCGGACTTATGAAGCCCACCCACCCATTCGCGGGACTGCCGCGTATGACGGTAAACATTCGCCCATCGCGCGACCTTGCGGGGGAGCATGCGCAAACTGTCCGCTGGTGCCCATATGATTTTGCGCGCGTCGGTTTCCTCGTACACGACGCTACCATTGGCGCGCAACCCGATAAACAGCGTTTTAATTCCATATCGACCTTCATAGCAAAACGGCTCGCCGCGCTTAGCGGCTTCGAGATCAAAAGGTTTCACTGTGCCTCCTAGCAAGTGATTACGATTACGCTCTGACCGATAGCGCGGCGAGAAGTTCAAAAACTTTGTGACCTGGCGGCTGGGCTTGATTCCAGCTGTGTGTGCTGTGCTAATCGCCCGATATTTACTTTCCCGGACCGCTTTGCTTACTTGCTCCCACGCCACAACGCGTTGGGCCGCTTGGCCAAGCATCTCGCGTTCAGCATGCGCTGCCGGTTCCGCAGCACTACACCCTCGGGCCTAACGGGGTGGCGCGTCCATCCGCGCCGCGCCAGATCACAAAACTCTACTGTTCATCGTTCTCCTGCTCCACCAAGTGCAGCGGTTCCTCATGAGCCTGCACCCGCCGTGCCCGGAGTACCGGGAGCCGTGGGTCTCCCCAACTGGTTGCCCCGGGCACATAGAACGTCACTTCCTCGCTTTTGTCGATTCGTTCAGCGCTCATGTACTGCGAAAGCGAGGTCATGTTGAGTTGACAGGACGGCAGTTAGAAAGTTCCTTTAATCTTTTCGGACCGGCTCGCCTGCGGCGCGAAGAGCGTCCACCGCAAGGGTGCGTATTGTAAAGTACGCATCTGAACCAAGTGGCGCCCCCTGTGCGTAGATAGTGTCGTTGATCCTCCGCAGCGCAGAAAACGCCAAAGTTGCGGGCATCACCGCCTCCCTGATCTGCCGCTTCAAGTCCTCGGGTATGCCTGCGTTGTCGAGCACTCGGGATAGGTGGGTCATTATCCTAACTCCCACGGTGGAAGCTGGCTTGCGCTGCCGCCAGTGTATTCTTGTATAACGAAACCCCCCATTGGATCACCTGTTGGTGACTGCGCCGGTATCCATACAATTCGTTCTACGGGATGCCCGCGAAGCGCTGCTCTCGTCGCCATAGCAACCGCGCGGTCAATTGCGGCTTGGCAAAGGGTATTCACGTTTTCCCCTCCCCGCTGCGGGCGGCGTCGATGGCATCAATAAGATAGTTGAGCGGCCCTTTGTGCGGATTGGTATTTGCTACTTTCCGCGAGTAAGTAGAACACGCATTTTCTGCAACAGCGATCAATGCCGACAATTTCTTCTCGTTCGCCTCCGCCCGTCGCTCGGCGGCTTCGGCGCGTTGCAGCAGCCAGTTGACCAGATCAACGAGCGCACCCTTGCTACGTTTCGCTCCGACCATGCGCAAGGCTTCCTCGTAGGTCTTGTGCGAACCATTGACTACAGGATGATGTGCGTGAATCTCGGCATCTTCTGGAAGTGGCTTATCCTCGGCAGTCCATGCGAGCGTCTTCTCTGCCCGCTCGTTCGCGGCGGCGAGTTCGCGTTCGAGCTGGCGAGCGTGTGTGGCAAGCCTTCCGGCTGACTTCATGTAATGCTCTAAATCATCCAGCCCAATATCTTTCACATACCCGGCGTCGATAACTTCTTCTGTTCTCGGCGTATTACTCACGGCTTCCTCCTAGCTTGGCGAGAAGGGCAACGCAGAATTTCTTGAGGGCATAGGATGGTTCGTCTATATCTATGCTATCTTTCCAAACTGTCCTTAATAGCACCCCTCGTGCCAAGTCGCCTTTGAAATTCGCGTAGACCAGCTCTGTAATGGTTTTGTCGTCCACTTCCTTCCCGTCCGGCAGCGCGGCAGGGGCGGCGTAGAGTGGTCTGTGTTCATAGAGTTCAACTTGCTGCACGCGATCTGGCGGCTGATGAGTAACCTTTCGTTCTTCATCATCTACACCAATCTTCCGCCAATACTCCCACGCCACCGGCTCCTGCTTCGGCAGCGCCGCCACGAGGTCGGTGAGCGAGACACATTCGATTAAGGCGGCTACATGCATCAAACGGTTTCCTATTGCTAATGATGAAGCTATTTCTGCTTCATCCCTGCACACCTTCGCGCAAGCCCCGACCACAGCGCGGGCGATCTGTTCGGAGTGGGTCATTTTGTTTCCTTAGAAATTGAATGTGGATACATGTCCATCATCTCGCTCATTTTCCACGGCTTCTTCAATCAATTTTTCAACTTCTTCTCGAATCTGCCGTGCTTTCTTTTCTGGAATACCGATCAGCAGCGAGTCGAGCTTCGAGTTCTGTTCGTCGCGGGTCATGTCAGTCATGTCACACGCATCCTTTTCCTGGGTTCCTACCTGTTGCGACCCTGTGCGCGCACATAAGTTCCCTGATGTGCTGCCCTGGGCCAGCATCGGGCGCCGGTTTCGCGTGTGCCGCTGCGGCCTTCCGCTCGTTCGCCGCTTCAAGGTCCCGGAAGTCGTAAGCGATCCCTGTCACCAGCACGCCGGCGGCGAAGGATACCACTACTGCTATCAGGATTTGGGTTTTCATTCCGCCACCTCCCACACGAAATCGACCCCGAGCGCGAGCCCGGCCTCTGTCACCAGTTCCTCGTACCCGATACCCGGGGGCA
>ERZ1292629.4433-Hain-H43-01um-R1-4433-length-10276-cov-5_pt1 | contig 10276 bp, 17 predicted proteins | sample MGYA00564399_ERZ1292629 | MGnify/ENA primary metagenome ERZ1292629 (study PRJEB36523, sample SAMEA6512636) | groundwater metagenome | collected 2019-01-08 | study: AquaDiva: Metagenomics assemblies of 32 groundwater samples
CGGTAGTCTTTGCTCAATGTCCAGCATCAGTGGATAAACTTCGCCGATGTAATCCACTTCGCCCAGGGACTCGTTTTGCGCGATGCGCACCAGCAGATCAATGACCGGCACCAGTTCCGGCGAGCCATCCACCATGCGCGGCTCGCCATGCCCCACGGCGATGCCGAAATACGCGCCGAAATGTTTCTCCCCTTCCTGGTGCCCGGTCAAACCCGCGTCCGCATGGATGTAGTAATCAAAGCCGGTCTGTCCCCAAAACTCCGGCTGCAAGCGACCCAGGGCGTCCATCGGGTTCGCTCGCGTGGCTTGCTGGAAAATGCGCTGCAACCGCTCCGGATTACGGAAGAACGCTTCTTTGCTCTGACTCGGAACGCTCCCGTAATCGCGCCAGGTGTCCTCGGGGTTGACATTAAAATCACCAGCGAAACTCTCGAAAGGCCGATTTAGATTCGTCTCCCAGGTGGGGGAATGGATACCGAGCATATTCCAGCTTTTCGCTTGCTTCGCGATCCGTTCGCTCGGCACATAGAGATCGCGAATGGTCTCGCCCGCGATCCGTACCGCGCAGCGACCGTAGAGCGTACAGATCATATCCTCCGCATGTAAGGGATTACTGATGGCCGCGACAATCCCGTCATCGCCAAAAGGAGTGGTGGTAGACCGTAGCGAAGAATAAATCCGGTTTGCGCTCCGGGAGCCGACGCCTTCCTCCATTTTCGCAATCTCGTCCAGCGCCACACATTTTGACGTTCTTCCGACCAGACCAGCACTACGAGAGTGCATCACTCGCGCCACGATGGACTTATGCCGATACTCTAAGATCGTGCCGGTTGAACGGAACAAAGGCCCCAAACTGTCTTTCAGTTGCGCCAACGACTCTTCATACCGCTGAAACCACGGACTGGTCGCGCGTAAGCCGACGATATGGCTCCAGATGGTATCTTTCGCTTGCTCTTCGCTGGTCGCCACACTGGTAATGAAAAACTCCTGCTCCGGCGCTTGCCGATAGTAGGCTTGCGGGTCCTCCAGACAGAGCAAACGATACAGCTCATACAAACAAAGCACCCCGATGAGCGTGGTCTTCCCGCTTTTATATCCGGCGAAGAAGATGAATTCCTTGAATTTTAAGGGGAATTGCTCCGGCGGCACCCCGATTTCGTTGCGCAGATACTCTTCGTATCGTTCGGGATGGTAGAATAGCTCGATGAAGAAGCGCAGCCGGGGATAGAGAAACTGACCATAATTAAGGTATTTATCGGAGTCTATAAATTCGAGAATATCTACCGGCGGGCCATCTTCGAGATGGCGCAGCGCCGCCCCCGCGCGAGTCGAGACAGCAATTTCGCGTCCCCCCGTAACGGCCAGGGGAGCGACATCGGGGGGCAGCATGGATGCCTGGTAGATCCAGGAGTGATCTTCGGTGGTAACGGGCATTAACGTTTAATGATCTTCGGGCGATTCTTCCAGTTCTCTGGCGGCTTGCCCTTCGTGCGAACCAGCGTCGGCGGCACTTCGCCTTGCACCGCACTGATCTTGCCAGTCCAGGGTTCCAGCTCATTTTCTCCTTGCGGCCAGACCAGTTCGATTTCTCCTAAATGATCGGTTAATACGGTCATCGTATCTTCACTCATACTTTCAACGACGAGCTGTTCTCCTGCTTTTATGATCATGGTGCGCAATCCATCCGTCGGAACGGCGGCGGCCCAGTGACCTTGTTTTCGGTCGTAATACAAGTCACATTTCGTTTGTAGAATATCGCCTACATCAAAAAAATCTGGATACATACTACTTGCCTCCCGTCAACATTTGTTGCGCACTCCCTTCGAGCGCAATAAGACTGCTCGCAATCTGTGATAAGGTCGCTTCATCCGTCACATGCAGCCGCACAATCGCAAATACGTTTTGTATCACCGGACGCACGATCTCCATGCGCAATCGCTCCGATTCATCCCAATCATGCTGCATTTTGAGAAGTTCCGAATGGAACTTCGTGGCTTGCAGAACTCGCCCGTCTATATCTTTCAGCGACTTCATTCGCTCGGAGTCAATGCGCGTCCAGTTAAGCGTCATATCGGCCCGCGCCCGCTCTAACCGGGTGACGATGAACGTACTCAATTGAAGTAACCGCTCCAGGTTCAGCGGGTTCTCCACGACCAGGGTGCGCACATCGTCGGAAGTTAGCGTATCCCAGGTGACGATCTTCTCCCCAATCGCTCCCGTCACCGGGTCTTCGTATTCGACCAAAGACGGCCAGCAATCCAGAATGGAAAGCTGATTGACAGTACGAGTTTGCTTCGGCGGTCGTTCGCCCCGACGCACTGCTGCGCCGATCTTCGAGATTTCTCTCAGACGCTCTAATTCTTCCGGAGTTCTCGGTCCCGGTCTCGGCATGTTATGCGACTCCCACAGCGCAGGCATCCTGTTCCACCAGCCCGCGCAATTTTGCCAGCAATTCGGCCTTGCGCTGCGCGACCCTGGCTTGACTGACACCCATTTTCCCGGCAATCTCTTGCTGGCCCTGACCTTCTACGAAAAGACACTGAATGAACTCGATTTCTTTTTCATCCAGAAATTCGCAAATGATTCGCGCCAGGTCCAGCGCGTCCAGATAATAGTCGGAACGAACTTCTGTTTCCAGCAGCCGCTCCCAGAACACTTCCCCTTCGGCAATCGCGCTTTCATCGGAAAAATCTTCGCCGCCCGACGCATGGATATTGCTGTGAAACAGCGAGTCCCACAGGCGCGGCTTGCGGTCGTACTCCGCCCGCTTCAGGATCGTACAGCGAGAGACCCAATAGACCAGTCCCCCGCGATTACGGATCGGGATGCCCCGCTCCTGATAACTCTTCAGGATTTTCCAGATCGCGACGAGACATTCTTGCTCCAGGTCGCTTCTGGTCTGAATGGCGTTTTGATACCGCTGGCATAGCGCCTGGACGCTGCCCCATTCCGCGCGGGTCAAGCCGAGTTCGTCAGCCCGTGGGTCCATAGCTCCCGGTTTCCTGGACGCTGAGCGTCCCGCTCTTGAACAATTCCTGGTGCGTCACAAGAATCATTTGCATGTCCCACTCCTGGCACAACTGTACTAACACGTCACCTAACGCCGCTACGCGGTCATCGCTCACAAAACGAAACGATTCGTCCAATACCAGCAAACGGCGCGTCTGCGGGAGCAACAGTAAGCACGCAATGCGGAGCAACTGCGCAATCCAGTCGGCCACACCCCCGCCATAGCAGTGTTCCAGACCACCGTTCACCGCGCCCTGCTGCACTTGCAGCGACACCGCGCTCTCCGTCGCTTCCAGTCGCACTTCGCCCTCTTCATACACCTCTTGCAAACCATCCGTCAGAAATTGCGACAATCCGCGCAGGAGCCTTTCCAGTTGCTCCGTGCGAACCTGCCGCATCAGATCAACGAGCTGACAATGCACCGCCATTTGCGCCGTGTGAATGGCACGTTGTTGCTCTACTTCAGCTAATTGCTGAGCAATCAAGTCTCTCTGGCCCTGGGCCTTATGAAGTCGTTGCCAGCGGACTTGTAGGTCCGACTCAAGCGACATGTAGCAATCGCCCCAGATCGCTCTCCAGAATTTCAAGTTGCGAGTGAATAGCAGCGATCTCCGTATCCAGATGCTCTGGCGTAACTCCCCAGGTCGCCAGTTGTTGCTCTAACTGCGCCCGCGCTTGTTGTCGCTGCGACTCTTCGATTTGCAGCCGCAGCAGTTTCGCGCGGTGCGTTTCCAGCACGGATTTTAGTTCGGGCAAGGATCTCATGCCACAGCCAGAGTCTCCAGGTCTTTCGACCATTCACCCAGAACGCACTCCCCGCTTCTCGCCTTCTCGCAGTTACAGCCGGGGTCCGTCGCCCGTTGCCAGATATTCTCGAAACTCGCGACAGTCTGGTACTGCGCCCCTTGCACCATCAAACCCCGTAGGGACTTCGAGACGATGTTGATGCTTTCCGCGATCTCACTCAGTACCGACGACATACACCGTTCGCCGCCCAGATATTCACGCTGTACATTGCGACAAACCGCGACGGCGCTAACCATCACATCAATTGCACTTTCGAGTTGCGCCTCGATTTCGACGGCTTGCTCATTCAAAATCAAATCGTAGTCGCTCGTGCCTTCTCTAAAAAGACTTTCGCTACCTGCCATAGCTCTGCTCCCTTCTCCTGCTCCAGACACCGTTGCCGTAGCCGCTCTTCCGCGTCCCCCAGATCGTCCCCGAACCAGTTTAAATTCTGCCCCAGGGGGACCACGAACGCCGGTCGCCTTTCTTCCCGAAACACTTCCGTCAGTTCGGCCACAGGAACGTAACGCACGGCCAGATTGTTCTCGTCTATGAGCGCGATTTGCGGCGTGCGACAACGGTCGCTCTGGTGTCGGGAGAGCCGAGTCAGTGCTCCGGGATTCGCAAACACCGTCTCGCCGCGTTCGTGTACGTCAAAGCCGGGATGATAATGGCCGCTGAGAAACAAGCGAGCCGAACCCGCGAGTTCTGCGGTAAGCACATAATCACTCCGAAACGGATTCATCGTCACCATTGCGTGCGCCACGAGCACTTCCGCTTCCGGAATTCCATGGCGCATTTTTTCTTCAATCCCCGGCGCATAGGGAATCGCCCCGAATGAATAGTTCCCTATAGTAGTAGTTCCCGATTCAGCAATTTTTATTAGGTCCGCAGGATTATTTGACAGGAAGTCTTCATCATGATATAATTCAGAGTTGAGACTGGGGCTACATTCTCTCGGTATAAAACCCGTAGAAGCCGCAGAATAACTAAACTCTGGCGGAATAGCCACAATGTTTAACTCGCTTAAGGCTCCGAGCGCAGTTTTATCTGCGCTCGCCCTTTGCCCGTACTGCATATCATGGTTTCCCGGCACCACCAGCCAGGGTACGCCCGTCGCCAGGATGAGTGCGGCGGCCCGCAGAAACGTTTCATAACTCGGCTGTGGCCGATGAAACAGGTCCCCACCGCAGAGAATTAGTTCAACCTGATGCTCCTGGCACAACTCCGCGACCCGCGCCATTTTCGCATCTATAGCCGCAACAAAATCGTCGCGGCGACCGCGCGGGGGCGTGCTACGTAGATGCAGGTCGGTCAAGTAGAGCCACATAAACCTGCTCCGCCAAATCTTCCAGCGAATAAACAATTGCCACATCAGAGCGAATTAGCTTTGTCTGAATTTCCACATCCTGGCGGCGCGGATAATCCGGGTGCATCCCAATATAAATCCGCTTGTTCGTCATGGACCAGGCTCCCAATTCATAGAGTACGATAGGACAGAGCGTTTCGCAAGGAAACCAGAACAGAATCTCCGTGGCATAGCGTAAATGAAGATTCTCCCACCGAATCTGTTGTTCTGCGGCCAAGGGATCATGAATCGGGAATTCCGCGCGGCGGGGATTGAATAAGACCAGATCCGTCCCCGACAGCATCTCGACCATCCCTTTCTGCCAGTCTGGACAGCCCGTAATTCCCCCGGCTAAAAACAACGACTTCTCCGGCCCGCGATACGATGCTAATGCCTCAATGTAACGCATCTCTCACCCCAGTGCCTCTTCCGTCAATTCCTGCCCGCAGGTGGGACAAAGTTCTCCCACCATCGCCACTAATTCCCCCTGTACCCGCGCCAGTTCTGCTTCCGCCCGTCGCGTCTCCGCGCTCAATTGCTCCCCCTGCGCTTCCTGCCGAAACAGCTCTTTCTGCACCCCTTCCAGCTTTTGTAGTTGCTCTATGCGCCACTCATATTCGGTCAATATTGAGTCTACTCGACTTAACTCCACTGGCGGCTGCATCAGTCGCTCCCGCTGCTCGCGCAACTGCTCTAATGCGCGGAGCTTCTCGCATAACGCATCACGCTGCTGCATCGCTTGCTCCGCTCGCTGGAGCAACACTTGCTCCCCCTCCAGCCAGTCCCAGGTGGAGAGTTGCTCCTTTAGCTTTTCCGCTTGCCGGTCCAGCCGTTCGCACTCCTGCTGCTCGCGCTTGTGTTCCGCCGTAACCAGCCGTAAGGCCGCTTGCAGGGTCTCTACCCGCGCCAGCGTGCTCAACGCGCCCAGGAGCGCCGCAGGCGGCTGTGCGACCAGAAACAGCGGGTCCAGTTGACTGGCAAGATGCACTTCTAACTCGCTCCCCGCCAGGGAGAGCCGTTCCATGCGCAGGAACGCTTGCACCTCATCCGGGACCTGATGGCCGATTCGGGCGAACTGGCGCATCTCGCCGTTGACTTCCAGCAGGTAGCTGTTGTGCTCGGTGGTGCGCGTCACCGCGCCATCGTCGAACTGCAAACGCACCCAGGTCTCCTGGCTGCCGACCCGTTTCAGCGAGTCCACTCCGCGCCGGGGTTCGTTCCACGCGCACCACCGCATCGCGCGAACCAGCGCCGTCTTGCCCGTATTACTCGGCCCCACGACCAGATTCAGTCCCGGCGCGAAGGTGAACTCGCGATCCTGGTAGCATTGAAAGTTGTACAGGTGCGCAGAATGAAGCATTATGCTTCGCTCGCTTCGACTCGCGGCGTCTTATTCTTGCAGATACTCGACGATTCTGCAATCTGCGGATTGTTGACTTCAACGACTTCGATCTCCTGACCGCTCCATTTCCGCAGCACTTCCATGACGCTTACCGCGTCCTTCAGTTCGCTGACAAATACTCGATCAACATCCATCTCTTCGACGAATTCCAGGAGCTTCTTGCGCACCGCGATGTCCAGTTCATGCAAGGCGACCGCGCCCTGCTCCATCAGATATTCTTCGTATTGATAGTTAGACATATTTTACTCCTCATCTCGCCGTCTTTTGCGGCACGACAATGCGGCTATTATGAAGTTGTTTCCGCTGTGCGAACTCGAAAATCTTCTCCTGCACATCCATCCTTCGCAAGTCGTCAATAGTCGGCTGTACCGGATGGCCCTGCATGAATTCCAGGAACTCCTGGTACTGATGCAGTAGGTATCCCTTCATGCGCGTGGAGTACCGGACGATCAGGTATTTTTGCTCCGGCTCCAGATCCACCGTTTCAAGCAGCAGACCCGCCTGGGCATACTCGGTCTGATTCCACCATTCCGCGACCGCTTGAAGATTCTCCGGCGAAACCCAGACGGCACAAACAGGATCTTCCCGAGTTGCAACCTCAAGCTGCTGGCGTAACTCCGTCTCTAATTGCGCAAACCAGTCTTCGGTCAATATTTCAATCTGCTCCATTCCACTCCGCTCCCTTTGCTTCCCTCACTAACTTCTGGAAATCTTCCAGCGACAAAACAACCAGCGGCTTCTTTCCCTTCGCCCGCGTGACCAGCGCAAATTTTGCTGTCTCCAGCTCTTTTTTGCGCTTCTTTTTCTCACTGCGATAAAGCGAATCGTGCGTGAACGTAGCACGGTATTTACACTCGACCACCCATCCTGGAACGTCCACGACATCGGCTCCGCCGATGCCTTGTGCAGCAGGATTGCGCTTGCCGTCCAGCGCAGTAGCGGCTTGTCGCTCCAGATGCTTCCAGGATTTACTCGGCATCTCGTCGCCCTAACCCCACTTCCGCCAATAGTTGAGCCAACAAGTTGCAGCTCCCTTCCCATTCTCCCGGATCGCTCAAGACGCGATCTATCGCCTGAACCACGGCTTCGACCTGAGCTTGCGTCCACGTCTCCGGATTCTCTCGCAGCACCCGAGCCATAAAACTTGCCGACTCTACAACCCACGGATACCTCCCGCGAGCGGCCTGGGAGAACCGCTCCAGTCGCTCCGCTATGAGAGCAGCCAGCCGGGGCCATTCCTGCTCTCTCCGCCACAAAGGACTGCGATCCGCCGCCACGCGCAACAACCCCACCGCTTCTTCGACTTCAGCCTGAGCGTCCCAAAAGGAATCTCGTTCAAACATCGCGCGACTCCCGACGAACCTTTCCAGGGCACCATGACGGTCGCGCACAGCCGCCGAACGGCAGCGACCGGACCCCCACGTCCGGGTGGTGACAGCGAACGACATTGAAATGCCCTTCGTTCTTATCCGGATTTCCGCCGATACGGTAGTGATTGCAGTCCTGACAACAAACCCGGTTCCCCGGCGGGGAACTGCGACTCCAACCGACCCAGAGCGGGGCATTCTCCGCGCTCATTTTCTCAATTCCTTTACCACACGGTCTAAATCGGTCCCAAAATTGCGCGGTACGCGACCATCCACGCCGATGTAGCTTACAACTTCCGCTGGATGATAGGTAACATAGACTGGCACCTTCCCGAAGATATGCGGATTGCTCTCGCGCTCGCGGGAAACCCCCCGACCCTTAATAGCGGCGTCCACCGCTAAATCACCCAGGAGCAGCATCACCTTCGGCTGGATGAGTTCCGCTTCCTTGACCAGCCAGTCCGCCGCGCAATTCTGCGCTTGCCGCAAACTGCGTACCCGGACTTCTTCCGGCGGACCCGTGGCGCACTTAACCACATGGGTGAAATACATCCTCGTCCCCGGACGGCGCGTCAAGATTTCCTGACGGATAGTCTCCACCGCTTGCAGCGAACCCTGGTCGAACACCACCAGCAGTTCAGCGGGACAGTCCCCCGTGCCGATGACCGGACGCTCGCAACTGTCGCGCAAATTGCACTTCTTGCACGCCAGCACTTGCCGCATCAGACCATCGAGCGTGGTTTGCTCCACCTGCTGCTGCTCTTCCGCTAATCGCTGCTCGAAATCTTCCCGTGCCGCCAGGACAAAGTGAACCAGATGTTGCGCTTCTTCGAGAAGCGCATCCGCCAGTACTGGCGAAATCTCAGGGATCGATTCGCACAACTGCTTTTCTAAAAATTGCAAGTTCTCAGGATTCAATCTCAGTCTCCTTTTGTCGCTCTTCCCATTGTCGCAAACCATCGCGTACTTCCGTAAAATAATCAATAACGACTTGCACCGATGCCGAACGAGAAAATTCCATCCGCAAAATCGCCGGATGTTCTTCGAGCGTTTTGCCGACACAGGTATCGTTTTCAGTCCCGATCCCATGCTCTTCTTCCCAGAGCGTGAAACCGACGCCGTAGGTGACACCTTCTTCTTCGGCAGTGTAATTCCAGACGGAGATACGGCCTTCCCCGAAGAGTAAAATCAGTGGCTCTTGTTCTGCAATTGTTCCCATCTTCGTCTCAACTCTCCATTTAGATTTCCCCCGTTTTTTATACACTCATCCAGGTCCTTGCCGACCTTGACCCGTTGCACTTCGACACACAAACCGAGCTTCTCCAGCACCGCTTTCCGTTTGCGCAGCGTCTTCTCCCCCGCTTCGTCGTTATCAGGCACCAACACGACTCGTTCGGTATAGCGAACCAGCAGTTCCGCTTGCCGCAGGGACAGCGCGATCCCCATCGTCGCCACGACGTTGCGCTGACCTTCCTGCCAGGCGTGCATCACGTCCAGCGGACCTTCGACGACCATTGCGCTATTTTGCTCCCAGATGGTGCGCTTATTCTGGTACAAGCCGAACAGATGGTCTGTCTTATTGTACGGCTCATTCCAGTATTTGCTCCGGCGCTTTCCCAGAGAGCGACCGCACCACGCCAGGAACTCGCCGTAAGCGTCATGGATGGGGAACACCACCCGACCCCACATATCGCCGGTGCCGAGATGGAGACCCCAGAACTCCGCTGTCTCCTGAGTTAGTCCGCGCTGCTGTAAGAATTCATGGTAGGGAGATAGGAGCGACAGCATCGTCTCTTCAAAATCACGCAATCGCTCGCGCTGAACAAATGCACTCCCTTGCGCAAATCGATTCGGGATTGTGGTTCCCGGCAGATATTCCCCGTTTGCAACCCACTGATGGCCTTCCTCCGACCAGAACTCTTCCGCGGGAATAAAACCATGTGGGATAATTTGAGTGCCAAAGTCCCCGATACTCTCCAGGAAACAATACCAATCCACCTTACGGGAATTTCGATAAACTGGAGAGACCTGTCCCCAGAAATTAGGTTTCCCAGTTTTAACATCAATTAGCTTCCCCCCCATCCCCAGATCGATCTCGTCTACCTCTTCGGGACCGGATTCGTCCTCCTGTATCATTAGACCATTCAGTCTCCCCATCAGAATAAGCCATTCTTGCCCTAACCTCCCCCGATAGATCCGATTCGGCTTCTGCGGATCATCTTCAAATCCAACAAAATCCAGCGTATGTTTTCGGCTGGCGACTTCATATTCTGAGGCCTTCCTGCGGATCTCAATATATTGTTCTTCAGTGGGGTATGTGATTACTCCCATAGATGACTACTCCACCCGGGTTAGAAACCCGTG
>ERZ1292629.4435-Hain-H43-01um-R1-4435-length-10275-cov-9_pt1 | contig 10275 bp, 20 predicted proteins | sample MGYA00564399_ERZ1292629 | MGnify/ENA primary metagenome ERZ1292629 (study PRJEB36523, sample SAMEA6512636) | groundwater metagenome | collected 2019-01-08 | study: AquaDiva: Metagenomics assemblies of 32 groundwater samples
GGCGTGCAGGTGCTCTTGCTGCGCGTGGTGCCGCTGACCCAGCTCTCGGTGTACGCGGTGGCAGGCGCGTTCCCCGCCAAGACGACCGAGAAGAACTTTGATCTGGCTGTGATGGCGCTCCAGCAATTCGATGAAACGCTGGACCGGGCCATCACCTTGCCTATTGAATCCACATTAACCGCCGCCGATATCCCCGATCCCGCCGACCCGTTGAATTACGGGCTGGGCCTCAAGATCAAGGGGGACGGCACAGGGATTGACACCTTTGTCATCAACGCGGGGGACATTGGGGGGGCGCTCACCACCAAGGGTGACGTGCTCGGGTATAGTGCAGCAGCCTCGCGTATTCCTGTTGGCACTAACGGCCAGGTGTTACAAGCCGACAGCACACAAGGACTCGGGCTTAAATGGACTAGCGACCAACCTGATAACGTGTTTCGTGTGGTAGGAGCGGATGCTACCAAAAAGGTTGCACTGGAAGTTGACGGGCTCACTACAGCTACGACACGGACCCACTTTGTCGTGGACGAAGACTTCAACAGCGGGCAATCCTGGGAAGTCAAAAACCTCACGTTAACAGCCACGGTCGCAGCCAGTGCCTTGACAGTAGCCATTAAAACGAAAGGCGGGGGGGATGCCAGCGCGACTAACCCCATCTTATTTAAGTTTCGCAACGCCGCCGCTGGTACAGGCGATTATACAACAGTCGCGCTAACGGCGGCGCTTTCACTTGTCGCGTCTTCGGGTTCAACACTTGGAACAGTCAGTGGCGTTGCCCACAGGCTCTATGTCGGAGTTGCCAACGACGGGGGTACGTTACGGCTCTTTGTTTATAACCCTTATAACACCGCAACTGGTCCGCCTGTAATTCATAGCTTAATTGGGCTTCAAGATGACCTCGTATATTCTTCTACCGCTGAAGGCGGAGCAGGGGGGGCAGATAGCGCACAGGTACTGTACTCATCTACGGCGTTTTCTTCTAAAGCCATTAAAATCCTTGGCTACATCGAGTCTACTCAGGCCACAGCAGGCACATGGGCTACCACACCGAGCAAAATTCATCTTCTGAAGCTATGGGATAAGCGCACGGGGGATATAATACAAGGACTAACTAATCAAACAGGAGCGGTAGCAACTGGGGCAACGACCATTCCTAATGACGATTCGATTCCACAAAATACCGAGGGGAATGAATATATGTCACAAGCTATAACTCCAACGTCTGCGATTAACCTCATCTCGATTTCTGTCAGGATGGTTATATCCAGCTCAGGAGCAGCGCCGTTTTCACTCATACTTGCGCTCTTTCAAGATTCAACTGCCTCCGCTTTTGCAGCAATTACTGAGACCATTAATGCTACTCAACATGCTATTTTAGACATTGACCATACATTATTGGCGGGCGGAACAGCGTCAACAACATTTAAAGCGCGAGGAGGGTGTAATAGTGCGGGCACGACCACGTTTAATGGTATTGCGAGTGGTCGCACTTTAGGTGGCGCAATGGCCTCATCGTTCTCTGTTCGTGAAATAATGGTCTAACCGTGAGTAGCGCGTTACTTCCACTCATAAGATCCTGCGTGCGATCACACTCGGCTTCACCTGGGCGCGAAGAAATTAAGGAGGCCCCATGTCGATTCCCTTAGCCCAAAAGATCGAGCAGCTCAAGCAGCGGTATCAAGGCGAAGCGAGCTTGCCGCCGCATGAGGCGTTGGCCATTGTGGAGGCGTTGCGGCTCATGCTGGAGATAGAGCAGGCCAGGGTTACGGCTATCGCTGAAGCGCAAATTCGGCTGGATGCGCGGATCAACGCGCTCGAACGGTTGGCGGTCAGTTACAGGGAGCCACGAGGCTAATGCTCACCTTGCTGCGTGTCGGTTCATCGGACTATGGCACCTTCGGCGTACTGCGCGATGGGGCCATCCCGTTTGCCGTGACCATGGAACCTCCCTGGCGCAACAATGCCACGGACGTGTCCTGCATCCCGCCAGGCCGCTACACCTGTCGGCGTGTCATCTCGCCACACTTTGGCGAGACCTTTGAGATTGTGGTACCAGGACGTGAACACATCCTGTTTCACCCTGGCAACAAGCTGATCGATACGAAAGGCTGCGTCATGGTGGCGGAGGAGTTTGGGGGTACCGACATGCTGCCCATCATCGTGTCCAGCAAGCGCGGCTATAGCGAGTTCATGGCCAAGCAGGCGGGACAGGATACGTTTGAGCTGGAGATTATGGATATAGGCACACGATGAACACCCATCGCGGTAGCACGAGGCAGGAGATGGAAAAGGCAGGGCGGGCGTTGCCTAGAAAGATATACCGATGCGGATACTGCGGAGAACCGCACGCGCACGACAAGACGAAAATTCATGAAGAGCAATGCCCACAGCGGCCAGGCTCTACCGTCAACACGGTGAAGTCACCGCACTGAAGGGACTGTATGTGGCACGACATGCTAGCGACCGCGATCAAGGAGCCCTGGGCTATAAAAGTCTCTTTCTTGGGGCTTGTGCTCTCCTTACTCTCCTGGTCCCTGGTATTGTGGGCTACATCATTTCCAACATCAACGATAACATCAAAGCCCAGTGGCGACACCTTAAGGAAAACCATGATGAGTACGAGGAACTCCGCAGCGCTTTCGACCGACTTGAAGTGGAGATACGAACGAAGCAGGCTGACCTCAGAAAGGATGTCGATGCACTCGAAGTTAGAATCACAGCCTCCGAGCACCGAGGCGAGAGACGGTAAACCATAGGAGGACGCATGGGACAATCATGGAAAACAACACTCTTCGGCTGGCTCATCATCATTGGCGACGTCATTAAGCTCATTGCCGATACCGCCTCCGAGCAAGGGGTTCCCACGGACCTGTCTGGCTGGATCGGGTTCGGGCTGGCGATGGCCACCGGCATCGGGTTGACCTTCTCGAAGGACTATGACAAGACCAACTCGCAACATCCTGCAGCCGTCGCGCATACGGCGCCAGAGGTCTCAGCCAGCCCTATCACGGTGCCAGTGGTCCTGTTAGCTATTATGGCGCTGGGCCTCACCGCCTGCGTCTCTGACATGGATCTGGGCAACGGGCGGGTGATGAACCTGGCCAAGGTCGAAGCGCGGTCAGCCTTTGGCGTGAATGATAGCCGGTCTCGCTTACGGGATTGCCTCAAGACCCGCGACGAACAGGACATTACCAGCTATGTCTATACCGATTGCCACTGGATGGAGTCGGAGTGGCGGCAGTCCACGTCACCTGGGCAAGGGGGGCAGATCGTCTCAGGCGCCCTCCAAGGCATCGGGCTAGGGGTCGCAGGGGCCTTGATTGGCAACGGGGTAGGGGCCAGCGCCAATGCCACCGCTGGGGCCTCAGCCGTCGGCGGGAAAGGCCATTAATGGCCACGGTTGGGCCGATCGCTAAAGCCGTGGAGGCCATCTTCTCCTGGGTGACGGATGAGGATGGTCTCAATGAAATGCTGAAGCGGCGGAAACTCGCTAACCTCAAGAAGGAGTGTGCCGATGCGCTGGCTCGGAATGATTTCGTTGCTCTCGCTGATGCTGTCGAGCGGCTGCGCGTGGCTAGCGCCAAGCCCTGAGCCGCTGCCATGCGATTGTGGGGTGGCGGAGAAGGAGATGCGGGCCTACATGCTCAAATACTTTGATACGTTGGAGGATGTCGGGGTGCTGCGGCATGAACTCAAGGCCTGTCAAGAGCGGTTATAGCCCACCACGCGACCAGCGAGGCCAGGAGCAGCAGAGGGCACAGGCTCAGGCCCAGCAGCAGGCCGATGTAGAAGGGGGTCATTGTTGTTCAGGACCATCTTTTTTGATGTATCCAACCTTGTGCGTTTCGTAGCGTGACAACCCCAGTGACTCCACAAGAATTGCCAGCTCTTTTTTCAGCGATTCCAGCTCATGAAACAGCTTCCAGTATTCATCGCGATGGAAGTTATAGTTCTGCGTCACGGCTCGATCTACCGACTCAATGCTCTGAAGAATCTTTTTGCTCCTAAACATCATGCTCGCCGCTCCTTCGCCTGTGCCTGCCCCGCCTGTGGCGTGCCATTAACCTTTAATGCAGCACACCTGTTTAAGCTCAGCAACTATCTCTACTAAATCGCTTTGGCAGTCCATAACCTTCTCAATATCCTTGTAGGCTCCTGGAATTTCATCAAGCACGCCTTTGTCTTTCCGGCACTCAACGCCATGAGTTTGCGCGACTAAATCAGCTTCGGTAAATGTTTTCTTGGCTTGAGTCCGTGACATCCTTCTCCCTGCGCCATGCGAACAGGAGTTGAAGGAATCAGCATTACCCTTTCCTTTCACGATGAACGAGCGAGCACCCATGCTGCCAGGAATGATGCCGTAGTCGTTCTTAGTCGCCCGCACCGCACCTTTCCGTGTCACGATCACCTCGGCGCCAAAATGTGTTTCTCGCTCAGCGTAGTTGTGATGACAATTCACTTGCATGACTGGCGTGATCGGAGCCTGCCAATCGTTCAGCATGACTTTGGCGACAGCTCGCAACGTGCGCTGCATCATGATTTCCCGATTCTTCATCGCGTAGGATTGCGCCCACTGAAGGTCTCTCCAGTATGCGTCAAACTCAACCGTCCCTTCAGCGAGATACGCCAGATCAGGATCAGCGAGATTCTTCAGCGCCTCCCCGAACAGCCCGCGAGCGATGTTGATATGCACCTTGGCGATTTCATTCCCGATTCCACGAGAACCGGAATGGAGCATGACCCAGACCTGTTGGTTGGTATCGAGGCAGACTTCAACGAAATGATTCCCGCCTCCCAAGGTGCCCAACTGCTTGAGCGACTTACTGCCTTGCCCATGCAACTGCGCTGGAATATCCTTAAAGCCCGCGAATCCCGCCCACTCTTCCGCTTCCTGCACGGGCTTGTTGTGCCAGTTAAATCCCACTGGAACAGACCACTCGATCTCAGACCGAAGAGCTTTCAGCGAGTCAGGGAGTTGACTGGCTGTGAACGGGAGCTGGACCGCCATCATCCCGCAACCAATGTCCACGCCCACAGCGGCGGGGATCACAGCCTCTTTCGTCGCCACGACCGACCCAACAGTCGCGCCCATGCCGAAATGTACGTCCGGCATCGCAGCTACATGATGAAACACGCATGACAGTCCAGCGGTATTCCTAAGCTGTTGTTTAGAATTATCGTCTACATCATCAGTCCACACATAAACTGGCACTCGCGCACTTTCTAACATCAGTTTAATGCTCACGGTCTCTCCTTTCATTCGCCTGTTCCTGCCCCATCTTCCGTATCTGCTGGATCGTCAGCGGCCCTGGCGTGGTGGCAAACAGCTTGCTGGCCGCGTGCTCTATTGCGTGCCCATGCCTCAAAGTCGTTTGGGTCATCCCATGTGCGCGTATCAGCCTGTGCAATGTTCCGCAATTCCTGCAACAACTCCGCACAGCGGGCCTGGGAGGCGGCGAGCTGCTGCTCAACATCACAGCGCAACTCAAAGTTATTTTTCCATCGAATCGCAATGTCATCCCGCTCCTCAGTCATTGCCGCGAGCTGCTGCTTCCAGTAGGTACGTTCCTGAGAACGTGCTTGCTCAACTGCTAACGCTAACTCCTCCTCCCGTTGCCGCAGGAGGGCGCGCTGGGAGGCGTCGTGCTCCAACCAGTCTTTTTCTGTCATCGAGTCCGCCACATGCTCCACCTGCTCCCTCGTCATCGGCTGGTTCATGGGCGCCTCTTTGCTACAAGATCCATGCAGAATCGCTCAATTTTGTAGCGAGTCTTGGTGCTGATAGCATCCGTGTGTGGCTCGCCTACCGTTGATGCAAACGCAACGATTCTCTCAAACGTTTCTGGGTCAGCACGCTTAACAACCGAATAGAAAGTGTCCATTCCAATACTCACGTCTTCCCTCCCAACTGCGCCAGAAGGCCAAGCGCCTTCTGATATGCGCCGTCATCCTTGTCCGTGAGGGCACAAATCATCTCACAGGACCATCGTAATGCCTGCTCCACGTCAGCGGCGAGGTAGACGTCAGTGCCAACAAGCCAGACAACGCTCTCATCAACCAATCGACTGATAGAGACCACGCTCGTGAGCTGACATAGTTTGTACCGTCTCAGCGTCTCTGGTGTGCCCATACAGTAGTTCCTCCCCTTAACGCCTCTTCAGCCAGGCCAGCAGATCGTTCAGACTCACCCACATCTCATCATCAAACGTATTGGCACCTGGCCTTGCCATCCCCTGCACCTTCCTCCGCACGCTAGCCCGCTCGCGGCGAAGGAGCGTGGCTGCAACCGATTCTGCCGTGAAGTGTGGGAACCCGTAGACCCAGCGGTCAAATTCCTTGCGCACGAGCCTATCAACCCGATCTGGCGTCATGTCACCTCCACGCAGACGGGAATCAATGTTACCTCCACCCCTGGCCGTAACGGGTCCACGATCACGCGATCCGTCACCGAATGCACAAACTTCCTCCGATCGTCTTTAATGATCTTGGTGTCACGTAACGCATCGAGCACGAACTTTTTCGCAAAGATAATATTGTCGTCGTCACGTCGGTTGTTCGCTTCACGCCAGACAAACTCGATCCGGCAATAGCCAATGGGCGTCAGTTTAGCCACTCGAATATGTTGAGCAATCGTGTGGCCCCACAGGACTTTTAGCCGAGCATAGACCATCCGATGCCGACTCATGATATCGTTGGCCCCAGGCAAACGGCCAGGGACAAAGAAGGTTTGCGAAGTAGGTGAGGAGGCCAGGCTTGATACTGGCTCGCAATTCCCATGGCCAGATGTCACGCTCGCCATTACGCCTACAGGACGGGAGACAGACCCGCCCGCACGTCCTTCCGTGCTGCTCCTCACCCGTCCTTTCTTCATCTTGCTAATCCGCACCCGTCGCTGATGCTCGGCCCATGCCTGCTCCGTCATCCATGGCGTACTCATGCTATGGCCCTCCAGACCTCGCCGCGCCAATCAGATTTTATGCACGTAATCAAGCCTCCGCGCTTCAGTGCGTCAACCGTGGCCTGTGTGGGCGCGGGTTTGATAGTGGAATCCGTAATGAACCACCGCGCATGCAGCCCGGTCATAAAGTGGAGCGTGGCCCCCTTGCGGAGCGCAGCCATAAGTCGCTGCTGATACGGACTCATCGCCCCACCTCCACGACTTTTGGCAATTGCGCGCCCGACTTCATCAGGTTTGGCTCCTGGGGCAGAACGTGCATCCTGGGCCGCATGCCACAGTTAATGCAACGCACCGTCTCAGGGAGCGGGTATTCCTGGTGTTCCGGCACCACGCAGCCGGAACATTTCGGGCACTGCGTCGGCAATGGCAGCAGCACGGGCCTGTCTGCCTGATACGGCTGGCGCTTCGGTTCAGGCTTGCAGTGGGCAGCTTCGTTGATCGCGCTATCAGCGATGCGTGGCATGGGGCCTCCTGGTTAGTTGAGGTCTAAGCCGGTTTGCCGCTCATCGTCAGTCATGGCTCGTTTTTCCACCACTTCTCCTGTGTCTAGTCTCGTCACTGTGGCGCTGTTCTTGGTGAAGTTGAGATCGGTCACGCATTCGACATCTCTGTACTCATAGCCATTGTTGATCTTCCTGGCGAGATTCAAGGCGCGAGTCGAATGGCTTTCAATTTCTGCCTTCAACTGCGCGTCCACTTCTTTCTTGCGCTCCTCACTCTCATCCTTTGAAGCGTTGGACCTGGCGAGATCCATGCCGTAGAGGCGCGTTTCATCCTCGGTCAAAATACATTTCAGGTTGCGCGTGAGCTTCTTCTGTTCCTTCTTGATTGACATGGTATCTCCTTATGATTTAGTAGCTCTGAGAGAAACGATTTTCTTCTTGCCCGCCTCTTGCAGTTGCGTGGTCTCAAACACGCTCAGCGTCGTATCCTTCAGCGCCGTGTTCAGCGTCTTAGAGCACTCGGCTACCGATTGTGATAACGCGATCTGGTCGAGGTAGGCGGGCATGAGGGATTGGGGCAGCGGAGCATCCTGAGATTGCAGGCCATAGGTCAATGATTTCTCATCGCTCAGTCCGTTGTCCTCCGCTGCCTTATCTGTTCCACCCGCTGCCCACTTGGCGAGCTGTTCACCGAGTTGTTCGTCGATTTGTTTGCCTTTCGGTACGAGCACATCAAACGGTTCACGCATATCTGATAGTTCCAATGAGGGAACGCCTTTAGCGTGAGGCACCATCATCAAGGTGAAGATCGTTTCAAAGGCAATGCGCTCTCCGACGATGGGTTGCCAGCCGAGATCTATAATTGGTTTTCCCGTCACAATCTTGACTTTTTCTTTGGCGCGGAGACAAAGGATAACCGGACATTTCATACTGAGCATCTGATAGATAAATTTATTTTCATCAGCCTTCGGTTTTATCCATGCACTCATATTGCACTTGTCGCGCTTGCTAAAATCCTGTCCGGCCATGCGATCTAATTCCTCTTCATGCCATTCCAGTACGCCGCCCGGCCCATCGTGCATATGGGACACGCTATCAATAATGACCACAGCGGGCCTGAGTGACGCCGCAGCCTTCAAAGATTCCGTGTAGTGGACGGGCCGGTACGGTGCGTTCAAATCGCACGTCACATACTTAAATTTGTCGGCGTACTGATGGCCTCTCATGCCTTCGGCGTTAATCATTGCAATGGTCCCTCCGCGTGCCAGTCCAGTAGCAAGCCGTAACGCACTCATCGTCTTCCCTGATTTCGTCGGTCCAGCGAGCCCTATAATCAGTGGGGTATCTTCTCTCACGGCTGGGCGGAAAGTGTATGTACTCATGGTTGAAGTCCCTTCTTTCTTTGCACACGCATCCTCTCATATTCATTACGGCACGCTCTGTGGGTATAAGAGTCTGCACCATTCTTGAGTGTGCGAAACATCATGATCGATGGATCATCGTGATTCTTGCAGTAGTCACATTTTCTCCAATTGACGTTGCCGCACGCTCGGAAGGCCCTGGTTCTGATGTGGAGTAAATGATGGTAGGTACGATCTTCACAAATCACGAGGTTAGAGTTGGCGTCATTGCGCCGGTTAAAGTCAGCATGATGCACGTCGTTTCGGTCATCCAATTTGCGCCCAAGAGCTTTCTCTGCGATGAGGATGTGACGCAGTACCCGCTTGCCGTTAATACCTATCCTCCAATATCCTGAATTGCCAGGACTCCCTTGTCCTCGCTGTCCATACTTCCTCATGACAATCCTTTCTCTTGTTCTCTCGTCCATTCCCAGGCTGGCGGTTCCATCCAACAGACTTGCGAGGGATAGCCGCTCCAACAATTCGTTAGCGTGCAATCACTCCATAGGCGCAGTGCCCGCTCTAATTTGTGCTCAGCCATTTCAAGGAACTGAGGCGATAGGCCGACAAAGCTAGAGGCATAGGGCGGATTCTGTTCAACCACCCAGAAGACGAACTGACAGCGAGATGATGGATCTAGCTTCTTAATCCCTCGTAGCCCTAATACTGCCTGCAAATCATTTCCGCACCCCAGCATGGTTCTCAGCCACGCAGACGGCTCCGCGCTACCCGCCGTGGTCTTGAGGTCGATAATGAGCCGATGATCGTTCGTGAGCCAATCCGGGCGCGAGCGTAGCCAGATCTCGCCCTCTTGCCAGATCAACGTCTGCTCCGCCTTGCCAGCGGTCGGCGTAAAGGCCTCAGCGAGTTCACTGTGTGCAATGGCTGACAGCGCAGCCCCGGCAATCTCCCGAATCATGCCCATATCACCAGCTAGCACCGGCACCAGCCCTGCCAACCGTGCGGCGTCCCGCGTTTCCTTGGCCACCTTCGTACGCCAATCGTCGGCTTCGACAACGACCAGGCGGCTTTCATCGCCTTCCAGCACGATCCCATGCACAATGGTCCCGATGTCCATCTTGCTAGAGCCGGTCTCGATCAGGCCCTTGTTCAATCGTGGATGCTGGACAAACGCATGGATGGGCGACTCGGTGATTAAGGTATGAGCCACGCTGGCCGATAGCGATGGCTCTGGGCACGGGTCAGCAATGTACTCGGTCAACGTCATGTCGTAAATGCCAGGTTTGTCAATCATGTGTTCAGCACCTCCTGCTTCAGCTTCTCCAAGGCATTAGCCAGCCGAATAAGCTGAACCTGATAATGCTCCTCTAACGCTTCGAGGTGCCGCTTTTCTACCAGCAAGCCGGTCAGTCCTTGCAAGATCATGCGGGCCTCAGTGCCATAGTCCCGTTCTGGTTCGTCCGTCATACGTTCACCTCCGTTGAGTAGCACACGGCTCCCGCCTGATTTACAG
>ERZ1292629.806-Hain-H43-01um-R1-806-length-34233-cov-7_pt2 | contig 10274 bp, 10 predicted proteins | sample MGYA00564399_ERZ1292629 | MGnify/ENA primary metagenome ERZ1292629 (study PRJEB36523, sample SAMEA6512636) | groundwater metagenome | collected 2019-01-08 | study: AquaDiva: Metagenomics assemblies of 32 groundwater samples
ACCTTGCAAGGCACCTGATTAACACCTTGTGGCCGACTAATCCCTTGATCATGAGATAGCCTGGCCCAAAGTTTCCCGATGCGTAAAGAAATGGCCGCATGAACAGCGGCAAGGATTCAATCTGTTCGTTCGTCACCTTTGCCGGAACCGCTCTGAGTTCCAGCACATCCGCCCTCAAAACTTCAAGGGCGAGCCTGTCCAATGTTGCATTGCTAATCATGGGTCAGTCTCCTTCTGGCCTTTTGGGCCAAAAACAAGTGTCGAATGTCAAAGACCTGTCAAAATGAACTAATAACGCTCCGGCGAGCGCCGGAAGATACGTTGTTTTTTATATTATAGAAATCGTAACAAATGTCAACTAAATTGTCGCACAATAAAAAAGACGGAATTACTCCCGCCCTACAAATATTGATGCCTTCTATATTTTGCTACGGTCTGATTGCCTGATTCTGTGCAGAATATCGCACAAAAAAGGTATGCGTCGATGAACTTCTCTTGCAAAATCCATTTTTTCTTTAACCGACTTCAACTTATTAAACTCTGCCCGCAATCTTTTCCCCAGCGCCACAAAGGTTGATTTTATTCGATTTGTTCTGTAGAACTCCTTTATCAAACTCATTGGAAAACCTTCTTCTACAAAAGCCAAGAACGCCGCAAGGTTGGAATAATCTGTGCCGCCGACTATTTCTCTGACAGTCGCTTTGATACTCTCCGTGCTCATAGCCGTATTCCTTTGTAAAGGGGCTGAAAAGGGTGTATTATCATATTTACATATTACTATGGCGAAAATAAAAATATTTTTTATTCGGGTTTGGGTCGCGAGAGCTTCCTGCGAAGCAGGAGCTCCCGACCTAGGCCGTGGGCTGGCGTGCAAAAAATATTTTTATTTTCGCCACTACAGAACGATTTCTTCTCCTTTGCCAATTAGCATTACCTGCTTTGCCTGAACCAGCAAGGCCTGGTCATCTGTTAAAATCTTTAGTCTCTTTTTCCTTTTTCTTGCGCTCTTCATATTTTTCTTAATTATTTCTGCATGCTCGGGCTGGTAGTGCACAAAAATATTATACGGCACAAGGTTCAGGCCTTTCAAATTTCTCAAACCGACGATATTCTTGTCCCCATTTTTCCAGCCCGCTGTTTCTATTGTTTTACCTGCCACAATACTTCCGGCAGAAGCGCCGATATACACTTTTCCCAGCTTTAATAACTTCCTTACTACTCTTTCAAAGTTGCATTGGCGCATGGCTCTTAACAGATAAAATGTGTTTCCGCCTTCAACAAAAATAATGTCTTTGAGTTCAAGCAATTTCATTAGCTGGCTTTCTTTCTTTCCCTCAATATCAACCTCTTCAATGTTAAAACCCATTTCTCTCATTGTGTCCCAATCTTTTTTGACAAAGGAAACATCCTCTTCAGGCTTGGCTGCCGTGGTAATAAAAGCAACTGTTATGTCATAAGCCGGCTTTTGCAGTAATTTTATTATCTCATCTTTAACTTGCATGCCAGCGGAAGTTAAAAGTATGGTTTTAGCTTGGTAGCGCCTTATAGTCTCTTTTACAGCAGCTATAAGATAGTTGATAAAAGCCCAAAGTATAAATAAGGCTCCAATAAAACCTATGCCAGCTATGCCAAAAGGCGTTAAGAAAAACTGCAAAGCAGAGGTTTTTAAAAATGCGAGTTTTAACAAAGGCAGCTGCCAATAAACATTTAACAAAGACCAAATATCAAAAACTTCCTTTTTACCTACAACTAAAACATATTTTCCCTGATTATCTGATGAAAACACTTCAATTTTATACTTTCCCGATGCAACCTGTTTTAAAAACTCCGGACCTTTTAAATAATAATCTCTGCCGAATGTCTCATAAAACTCCTGCCAATCAGAAGATAAACCGTCAATAGTCGCGATGAGTTCTTCCTCTTCATATATTTTAGCCGAGTATCTTCCTTTCGGGTTTACGGCTGAAGGCACTAAAAGATTAATATACAGCTCAAAATCTTTGTCTGAGGTTATGTAATAATCTCGGGGCTGACCTTTTAATTCATCGTAAAATGCCTGAGAAACTTCAGGATTGTATATATTAATATCTCCTTGTTTTAAATAAACAAGTCTTGGCTGGTGGGCAAAAGCAGTCCCGGTAAAACTAAACGAAAAAAAGATAACTAAAACAAAAAGTATTTTTTTCATCTTTGCAATTTTCTTATATGGCTGCAGCCGCAAACGTCGCAATCAAAGCCGCACTCGCAGCATTTATGGCAAAGATACGGCCTGCAAAGGCAGCTGTCAAGCTTATTTTTAATTATCCCCTTGCATTTTCTGCAGATGGCAAATGGTTTTTGGCTATCTTTTGCATCTGATTTTTCAACTTTTGACTCTTTAGCTTCGCTCTTTTTTATTTTATACATTCCTGCATGCCCAGGGATTATCCAGTCAGCCATTCTTAAAACCGACTCTCTGCTTAGTTCTAATTTTTCGGGGTTTGAAGCAAAAGTATCGTCTTGCGCCCTTTCTGGATAATTTTCCTTCCAAAAAACATCTCCGCAAATCGCCACAATCCCGTCGTTTGTTTTTACAAAAAGAGTTATGCTTGTATAATCATGGCCGGGCGTGCGCAAAATCTGAATATTTGGAGTAAACTGCTCCTGCCAATCCTCGCAGTTACCCTTGTCCCACACGCCAAAATACTCTAAGGTTTTAGCGTCAGGAAACATTCCTATATTTCTGTAATGGTCAATATGAGAATGAGTAATGCAAACCATATTCACATCATCAACACCTAAACCTTGTTTTTGCAGAGCATCAACCAAAATTTGCTGGCTTTCTAAAATACCGGGGTCTACCACCATTATCAAATCCCCGTCTCTCACCAAACTAACAGTAGGGCAGGTTTTTTCTTCTCCCCCGCTTTCTGCTTTTGAATCTGCGTTAGTGTAGCCCTCAATTAAAACTTTAACTTGAGCTGACATTTTAGCTTGCGATTTTTATTTGAATATTATTTTTTGAAAATATTTTTACAATTGTGGTTATTTTGTCTTCTTTTTCTTCATCAATCACAACATCCCAATTAAGACATATTAAAACGAACGCTTTGCTTTTTTCAACCTCAATACCCACATCTGCTAAAAAAACCTCTGCTTCGGCTCCAGCTAAAGAACTATGACGTTCTTCTAACTTGTCTTGCAAAGATGTTAAGAAATATTTCTCTGAAAAACCCTGTAAATCCTTTGAAAGTTTTTTCAACAAATATTCACTCAGTCTCGCCTTCTTGGAGAGTTTTTCAAAATGCTTTGCGCATATGATGTTCTTTTCAATATAGTTGAGAACATCCTCTAGATATCCATATTTATCTACTATCTGCATAGATAGACAAATTAATAGTCCTTTAATATCAATATACCAAAAAATCGCCTAAATGGCGATTTTTATCTCTTCTTGCCCTTGTTTTTATTTCTCACGTTAAAATGCTCTAATCTTGAAGCGTTTCCCCAAAATCTGTTTATTGACTTGTCTTTCGGCAGTTTATAGTCTGCCCTGTTGCGCTGCGTATTTTTTAGAGTGTATTTTTGCATTTTATTGGTTTTCCTCTTTTTCTTCTCTTTTAATTACGTCCTCCGGTATTTGCACCTCTACCTTATCTTTGCCAACAATTAGTTTTTTTACCCTTCCCCAGCTGGATACTATGAGAATTAAGGCTAACGTAAAAAAGGCAAGCCAGTATTGCTTATACATAAAGAAAGCTGCGGCAAAGACAAGCAGCAATGCTATAAAAACTATTTTACATAATGTATTTAAAAGTTTTGCCATATTGTTTTCTCCTTGGCTTCGCCAAGGAGATTATTACTTTTTATTTATTTTAAATCTTTACCAATTTAAAAGCAAATTTTTAGAGCTTAAGAGATATAATTTTTTCCCAAGGCAGATTTTCCTTGCCAAAATGGCCGTAAGCTGCTGTCTGCTGGTAAATGGGCTTTCTTAAATCCAGCCTTTCAATTATTGCTTTTGGTTTAAAATCAAAATTAGCTTTAACAATCTCAGCCAAGCTCTCTCCTTTTTCGTTTAAGGCTTCCACCATCAAAGGCTCTGCCCTGCCGATTGCGTAAGCTACGGAAACCAAACACTGATGAGCCAGCTTGTTGGCAACCAAGTTCTTTGCAACAAATCTTGCCATGTAGGCTCCCGACCTGTCTACCTTTGTGGGGTCTTTTCCTGAAAAGCACCCTCCGCCGTGAGATATAAGGCCGCCGTAGGTGTCTACCATAATTTTCCGTCCAGTTAAGCCGGCATCCGCCTCAAAACCATCGGCCCCTATCACAAATTTTCCAGTAGGGTTTACTAAAATCTCAACGTTAGAAATGTCTCCGACAATCGGCTTTATTAATTTTTCTATGAGTGTTTGCTTTATCTCTTCCTGCAAAATTCCGTCTTCGTGCTGAGCGCTTATTAAAATAGTCTTTATTTTCCCGTTCTCAACTGTAATCTGTGTTTTTCCGTCGGGCTTCAACCAAGAGATAACTCCCTGTTTTCTTAAATTTTCAAGACCTTTAGCCAAAGCATGAACTTTTACAATGGCCAATGGTAAAAATTCTGGAGTTTCATCCGTCGCAAAGCCGTACATAATTCCCTGGTCTCCGGCTCCCCCAATGTCAACACCCTGAGCAATGTCCGGCGACTGTTTAATGATTCCCGTGATAATTTTAAAGTCTTTTGCGTAGCCGATATCTTTGTAAACTTTTTTTGCGATTTCAGCCGCATTTATATCTGCTTTTGTTGTCACCTCTCCGCCAATAACCAAAAGGCCGTGGTTCCCGAATGTTTCAATGCCAGCTCTTGTAAATGGGTCTTGTCTTATGCACTCGTCTAAAATTGCATCTGAAATCTGATCGCACATTTTATCTGGATGCCCGGAAGTTACGCTCTCTACCGTATACGTTTTTGGAATAAAAAACATAAAATTATTTTTAATTATTAAATATTATTAAATAAAAAACTTTCCCATCAGGAAAGAATTACAAAGGCCGACCTTTATCTTTCCCCCTCGGGCTGGACTTAGCACCTTGCCCGCCTTAATGCTAGGCGGGCAGGTTGTTGGCAGGTTATAACGGGCCAGTTCCCTTCCTGCTCTCTTGATAAAATATTAAGTTTTACTCTTTATACCTTTTTTCTAAATATGTTTCAAGTATAGTGGGCGCAGAAGGAATCGAACCTTCGGCCTTCTACTTATCAGGTAGATGTTATACCACTTAACTATGCGCCCAATTTAATTATTATATTAGCAAAAAATTAACAATAAGTAAATATAAAAAAAACAGCCGTGAGCCATTTTGCTTCGTAGCTAATGGCTCACGGCCTGAGAAGTGGTTGCGTTTCGGCTTCAACCCAAGCTGTCTTTCTTCGGCTTAGCTCGAGTCAGGGGCCGGGGCCAGTAACCACTTCCGCCTGAGGCGTCTCATGACTTCCTCCTTTCGCGATAAGAGGTGGAGACGCGCCAACGATGAAGAACAAGAGGGCAGCTGGCAGAGGAGAGACCAAGACAGAAGTCGGGCGCAACCGCACCCATTCAGTTGCATAATAGCACGCGCTTGCAACTGTGGTCTTTGGGTCGACAAGGCACTTTTTCATCATGATGTTTGTGGCCATGCGACCGTCTCTGACCAAACTTCTCTCTCAAAGCTGAACAGCTTTGCGTTATGGCGGACCTCCAGACTCACTCTGCAAGTACGTGGATAATATCCGCCAAACGCGCTCTGCCAACTGCCCATAAGACTGCTTACCTTGTACAGCGAGCAATCTTATGGGCAGTTTTAAAAAGAACATCTCTATATTTTGTATTACCAAAGACAAAAAGACATGTCAATAGTTTATTTCCGACTTAGCTAAGTCGGAGTTTCAAATTGGCTGACTGACTCAGTTGCGGACCCAAATCCCTAGGGGGAAATCAGGCCTTTTGGAGGCTTCTCAACTGAGGCGTCCTAGTCGGGCCTATTTACCGGTATTTTTATTTACAATTTCTTGAATTTGTTTATGTAATTTAGGCGAACTGATGCAAAGGCCAAAATTTTCATTTACCCTTGTCAGGGGATTGCTATAATCTATAGTTTTGCCGATAAAGTTTGTAAAAATTCCGCCAGCCTCTTGGACAACGACTTGGACTCCGGCAACATCCCAAATCTTACCCCAGTTTGCCAAATATGCTCCATATTTATTTTTCAAAACCATTGCGGCGTCAAAAACGCATCCACTCGCGCGCAAATTCCTTATTTTTAAAATTAGCTCAGCTATTAATTTGCACTCCTGTCTTGTTGCGTCTGGATTTTTGTGATTGGCGTCAATTCCATACGCCAGTAATTGGGACGACAATTCTTCTTTACTGTCGTCTATTGTTATTTTTTCTCCATTCAAAAATGCGCCCTCGCCCTTTTCTGCTGAATAAATTTCAGAAAATGCGGGCAAGGCAAATCCGCCTGCAATTGGGACACCACCTTTTAATAATCCCACAATAACGCCATAAGTCACAATTCCGTTTGCAAAATTACTTGTACCATCCACGGGATCAATAACCCAAGTGAATTCAGACCTGTTATCAATGATCCCAGCTTCTTCGTCGATAATATTATGTGTTGGGTATTTGTCGTGAATTAAAGAAATAATTTTTTTACCGATTGCTAAATCTGCATCGGTTAAAACCTGATTATTATCGTCCGGTTTCGTAATCCCTGAAATTTTTCCAAAGTGCGCCAAAGCAATCTTTGAAGCCTCTCCGAGAATATTAACAATAAATTCTATGTACTCCATAAAAGTGTTTTTTTTCGCCATGCGTCTCAGTCACCTGACTTAGCATGTGATGGCTGCGGGGCTTGGATTCGAACCAAGGTTTCCACGTCCAGAGCGTGGCGTGACTACCACTGCACCACCCCGCAAAGATTTAAATATTTAAATACTTTCTTACAACGATAGAACTTGAAATTATGCCTACGCCTATCCCAAAACCTAATTGTATTAATACAAGAATCCAGAAATTAGTCAAGAAATAACTAAAGATGCTGAATCCGGGCAATACGACTGCGATTTTTGATGAAACCATATAGGCAAAAAACCCTGAAAGTAAAATACACACTAAAAATGCAACTACTCCGTAAATCATTCCCTGAATTATGAAGGGCCCTCGTATAAACCAGTTGGAAGCGCCCACTATGCGCATGGTGCTGATTTCTTCTTTTGAACTGTCAACTGCAAGCTTTATAGTGTTGTATACAACTAACATAGCAACAATAATTAAAATTATACCGAACAAAAGCCCAAACCTATTTATATTAGAGGTTATAGAATAAACCTTTTCAATAGTGTCTCTTTTTTGCGAAAAATCCACCTTGTCAACAAGTTTGCTGAAACCTGATGTCTGCAATATGGTTGAAACCTCCTCATACTGCGAAGGGTCGCCATTTGTTGTGATATTTAAAGAAGGCAAAAAAGGATTATCGCCCACCTCCTCTAAAGCTTTAATTAAAACTGCGCTATCTTTGTGTTTTTCATTAAATATTCTTAAAGCCTGGTCCTTAGACACATATTCAATATTTTTAATATTGGGAGACATCTTTAAAATCTCATCTTTAATTTTTAAAATGTCCTGCTCTGAGGTATCCTCCTTAAAGTATGCAGTCACGTCAATTTTATTCTGTATTTGAGAGATTAAATACGATGCCATGCCATGAAAAAAGAAAATGCCCGTTACCAGCATAATCGTAACAATCAAAACAAAAATAGCAGCCAAGGAAATACCTTTATTACGGCTAAAATCATTGACGGCAAAAGTAAATATTCTTTTAAAACTGGTTAGCATGTTAAAAAATATATTTAATATTTTTAAATAACGAATCTTCCTGCTTCCTCGTCTCTTAATATTCTGCCGTTCTCTAAGGTAATCACCCTCTTGCCTAGTTTGTTTATTATTTCCCTGTCGTGAGTAGCTAAAATAACCGTCCTGCCTGCCTGATTTATCTTTTGCAAAAGCGAAATCGCTTCATAAGTATTATACGGGTCAAGGTTGCCAGTCGGCTCGTCAGCTACAATAACATCCGGATGATTTACTAAGGCCCTGGCAATTGCCAGCCGCTGCTGTTCTCCTCCGGAAAGCTCTTTAGGGAAATTATTCACCTTATTTTGCAACCCGATAATTTCTAAAACCTTTGGAACCTCCTCTTCTATCTTTTTGTGAGCTTTGCCCTCCACTGCCATAACATAGGCAACATTTTCATAAACCGTCTTCGCAGACAAAAGCTTGTAATCTTGATAAATAACGCCTATGTTTCTCCTGATATCTCGAAGCTGCAGAGAATCTGCCGTATGCACATTTATGTCTTTAAAATAAACCTCGCCTGATGTGGGCTCATCTAATCCCAAAAGCAAGCGAATCAAAGTTGTTTTACCGGCTCCTGATTTACCAACAATAGAAACAAATTCGCCTTCTTTTATTTCAAAGGAAATATCCTGCAGAACAACTGTTTTGGGAGGATAGATTTTAGTTACTTTATTAAATTTAATCATTGTCTTTTATTTTCAACTCTGCCTCAATGAATTTGTCCAGGTCTCCATCTAACACTCCACCAGTATCAGAGGTTTCATACTGCGTTCTTAAGTCTTTCACCATTTTATACGGATGCAAAACATAAGACCTTATTTGGTTTCCCCAGGAAGCTGACACCAAATCCCCCTTTATCTCTTTTATTTTTTTGGCGTGCGTCTCTTCTTTTAACTGGTGAAGCTTGGCATACAATATTTTCATTGCATTTTCTTTATTCCTTCCCTGAAGCCTTTCTGTCTGCGAAGCTGCAACAATGCCCGTGGGAATGTGGGTGATTCTTACGGCTGACTCTGTTTTATTTACATACTGGCCGCCGGGACCAGAGGCCTTAAACGTTTCTATTTTTAAATCATCGGGCTTGAGCTCAACTTCAACCTCTTTTTCTTTCAACTCCGGTAAAACATTCACTAAAGCAAACGAAGTGTGGCGCAGTTTCTGAGCTGAAAAAGGAGAAATTCTCACCAGTCTGTGCACTCCTGATTCTTTTTTTAAAAAACCGTAGGCAAAATTTCCTTTTATCTCTATTGTGACAGACTTTGTGCCAACTCTGCCTTCTGGTCCGCCCGCCTCGCCGAATGCCTGATGCAAAACTTGTGTTTTAAATCCTTTTGCCGCGCAATATCTTTCGTACATTCTCATTAGCATAGTTGCCCAATCCTGGGAATCCTGTCCTCCGGCTCCCGAAAAGATTTCCATAATCGCATTATTCTTATCATACTTGCCGGAAAGAAATGTTTTAAATTCTAACTGCTCTATCCTTTTTTCAATATTCACAAGAATTGCTATAGTGTTTTCATCAACTTCGCTGTTTTCTTTTATCCAATCTCCTACCTCACACAACTCAGCTTCTATTTTTTTAAAATCTCCCGCCTCTTCTTCTAATTTAGCTAATTCCTGGCTGATTTCTCCGGCTTTTTCCCTATTTTTTTTCCAAAAATCCGGATTCAAAAATTCTTTTTTCAATTCTTCGATTTTCCTTTCTTTCTCTTTTATCTCAAAGGCGCTCCATCAAATGATGGAGCCTGTTTTTAATCTCTTCTAATTTCGGCAAAGATTTTTCCATCAAAGAAAGAATTATTTCGGCTGCTGCGGATGAATAGTATAGTCGGGAAGACAGACGCCATTCTCGCATCCCATAGAACACCTTACTTTTTCAGCAACGCATTTCAAAGCAGAGCCGAAAAGTGTTGGGTAGCCGCAATAATATTCCAATATCTGATTGTAGTCTACGCAAGAATCAGTTTTGGCATAACTGGCAAAAGCGTCCTCACACTGGCCTTTTACCACAAAATTCAATCCATTGTCGCTGTCTGAACAATACGCTCTAACAAGGTTTACAGACGAACAAGGCATTGATGAAGAGCAATCTCCGGAAAGACATATGTAATCTTTTGAAACGCATTTTTCATTTTCACAAACATATCTTTTAACAGCATAATTGCTGATGCATAAAGCCGGATGAGAGCCGAAAGAATCTTGGCAGTCGCTAGTTGTCTCGCGGCAAGATGAGACGCACCATTGCGTCACAGGCGGCCTGCCGCTTATCGTGCCGCAATTATTTAAATCAGCGCAGGTTCTGGTTTGCTGTCCATTTAAACAGGCGCTCCAAAAACCGCAAGACCAACTCGGAAAGCAAGGAGACGGAGTTGGGGTAGGTGTTGGAGTTGGAGTAGGTGTTGGAGTTGGGGTAGGTGT
>ERZ1292629.4436-Hain-H43-01um-R1-4436-length-10273-cov-4_pt1 | contig 10273 bp, 13 predicted proteins | sample MGYA00564399_ERZ1292629 | MGnify/ENA primary metagenome ERZ1292629 (study PRJEB36523, sample SAMEA6512636) | groundwater metagenome | collected 2019-01-08 | study: AquaDiva: Metagenomics assemblies of 32 groundwater samples
AATCCGTCATTAATTGTTCGTTGCGATTGCAAGATAGACTGTATTTGCGGAGAAATAACTTTTTTGGGAGAAGGCCAATCAAGACCCAATATTCTTACTGACAACGGAACTGCGCTTAATCGCTGCGGAAATTCCTGCTCGAGAATCGCTCGCTCATGCTCAGAATACGTCCGCATCCACACAACCTCTCGCGAGCCATACTTTTCCACCGACGCTTCAAGATGTACCTTTCGCGCCCGCCAATATTCCTGATGTGCTTCAACCTTTTCCATCGGTTTGCCGACCCACAATCTTCCCGCTTTCGTGCGCAACGGACCAAACTTCGCGTCCGGTCCTTTGAGATACCACTCAACCCATTCCTGACTATGCGAACTAGCTCTCGCCACCCCAACAACGTCCCACTCCATAGTACTCACTCGAGTCAGAATCTTTATAAAGAAATCGTGACGCTACAACACAGGTGGGTCAATGGCAGTTTCATGGTATACGCCAACAAATCAAAGGTTCTCGGACCCCTCAAAGCACGCGCGACTGCACCACACTCTTGAACCACTTTTTACCACAACACTTCTTGGAAAACTTGCTGATAAGGCAAATGAAGAAACACTCACCATCACAAAAGAATGGGCAAAAGATAAGCATGTTACCAGCGGCATTCAACGGCATCGCACATATCACGAAGAACTGCGCAAACTCCTTCCTGAACTTGCCGGCGACCACGTTGTCTTTATCTCCGGCACCACCATTGACCGCGCGCGAGAAAATCCTGCCTATCTTGGAATTGATTACGCATCACCACGAAACGTACTTACTGGAAACATTCTCAACGTCGTAAAATCATTACAGAAAGCGTACGGTTGGGATTTGCACGAGCGAGTACATTTCATCCCCGTCATGCCTCTCGTGTTACCGTTTCACGCAACGCTCGAAGGAACGCTTGAGCACTCGCTTGAGAACGCAGTTACTGAAACTGAAAAGCGCACGGAAAAACCGTTTGGGAATACAACTCTTAATCCTGCTGAGCCTGACTTTCGTCGCGGCATATTCCAATAGAGCTCTTCGGTTTTTGACGCGCACCACGCGCAAGCAATCCTCGGCAAAAAACTCATGGGCTGGATTTTGAAATATCAACAAGGCAGAACACTGTCCGACGAAAAAATGGCTGAATTGAAACGACTCTTTCCTAAGACTCCGCTTGAAGAAGTCGAACGACCTGACTTGAATCGCGCCATCCGCAAAGACACCGACTTCAACCGCGCAATACTCGCAGCAGCATACGCCACCATCGTTGACAAACTCCAACTCAAAACACTCCACTGCTACCTCGCAAAATCTTCATCTGAATATGCCATAATGCAGTCAGTGGCTAAGACAACAAAAACTGACATGGATGATTGGAATGTTATGCGCAACTCCAAAATGTCGCCACTCAAAGAAGCAGACCCTGCAGCACTACGATTATTGGAAGGGAAATTGTATTACTTCTTCAGCAAGGGTGAATTAGTTGAGAAAAAAGATTCCCTGCAACCGCACGTTGTTGTCTCTCCTACTTATAACCTGCCCGACCCGTGTTCTCGCTTAGCATGCATGCGATGTCCGCACGCAGCTCCAAAATGCGCATGCGACTTTGCCGAAGGAAATTATACTGAAGCGGATGTTATTGAAGTGCTCAAAGCGAAAGGAAGCAAAGAATCTCCCGCACACCTGTTGGAAACATTCAATCAGTTGCATACTCCCATCACTTACCTCGACGAAAACGGTCAGATTCAACGCAAAAAAGGAATTGAAATCCTCTTGGAAGACAATGAAGAACAAGGCTGGACATTCATGGACGTCGAACAAGATATTCAACGCTTGCAACACACCGACGCGACCATTTCTCACATCGGCACAAACGGTGAATACGCGACAGACTCGTGGCAACGCTTTCTAAAAACACCAATTACTCCGTTGATTGTTCCAGAATCACGGCCCGATACGTATTCTGTGCGACCGAGCGAGTTTTCCAACCCGTGCCCTGTCGGAAGAATATTGTCAAAGATTGACGTGCGCAAAGTTGAGCAGGCGACGGGTGAGCAGATTATTCCGCACAAATGGGGTCTTGCGGGAACAATGCGCCACGCACTCGCATTATGGCGTCCGTGGGTGGATTATGCCGGACGCAAACAAACCCCTATGTGGGACTACACCGAACGCCGCGTCTGGGCACAAATTGTCAACCGCGATCCCTTGCCGGGCGAACTTGCGCTGATTAACATCAGCGGACAACAAGACATCGCACTGCGCGCAAACAACCTTCCTGTTAATGCAGACTGCAAGCGTTCGCCCAACCAAAAACCCAGCTACAGCGTCCAACAAGCCCTTTACATGAACGGCACAACGCGCATACTTGAACTACCCTTTGCAGGAATACTAGTGCTCATTAATCGACCGCATTTCGGTGGACCGCGCGAACAAAAAACTCCTTTGTACAACATTACTTATGTTGACCAACGAAGCTTTGACGTCATGCCCTTCCCCGAAATCGACGTTCGCACGGGCAAAAAAAGTTGGGTGCACGGCATTGAAAACATCGTGATTGGAAGTTATAGGACGCAACGCGAAATTTGTCGCGATAAAGAGTCCTATTTATCAGCTCAAAAACAATGTTGCAATACAACTTGTACTGATGGCAACGGCGAGTGCGGGCATCCGTTCAACAGCCAGCTCTGTAACTCCGTTAAGAAATTGGTTTCCGGCGGTCGAGATGTTCGCGAGTTTTTGGCCGATAGAATAGTCATTTAGCTACTACCAAGGGACAACAAGCGAAAGGTTTAAATACCCCATTTTGATACTATAACTATGCAACCACGTCTTAACTCCGAACCAACACTCGAAGAATTTCTCTCCGACTGCATCAAAGACGCCACCCATAAAGGCGGACTCCTCCAAGTACCACACGTTAGAGTTACGAAAGTAAACGGCGAACATCAAGCACACACCCTCCTCAGCTACCACGGAAAAGAACCTGAAAGCTTCATCTACCGCGTCCCGGCAGACAGCAGTGACGAACACGCTGAAGACAACGACTTGCTGGGCCGCATTGACACCTTTCTCAAACACCCTCTGCTTTCCATCGAACGCGTCGAACGCACGTACACACTCACCTCCAAAAAAAGAAAGTTCACCCCGAAAGACGTCCTGACCGCATTCTCCATCCACGGACCCATCGCAGACATGCTCAACGAAGCAGACCCCACATCCACACTCACCCTCAAAGAAGTCTACGCCGTCGCGCGCAGCGCCGGACTCAACGACACCGCCGCACAAGAACAACTGCTTCAGTACATTGCGAAAAAGGACTAACCATGGACCTCGAAAACCGCCTCAACGGAATTGACCGAAACGCACTCGTCACCGGAATCACCACCCGCACACACGATGACCGAAAACTCCGCCTCGCAGCGGATTTCGCGGAAAAATTCGGAAACTACTGCAAAATATTCAACATCACCTTCATCGACGGCACCGACCGCTACGATGCCGGACGAATCATCGGCAACAAACTCCACAAAAAACTCCTCGAACCAATTTATTACGGCATGTGCCAGTCCACCAAAATCCCCGGAGCAATCATCAGCAAACTCACCCCGTGGGAAACCGCATACTTCTTCGCAGGCATCAACAGCCTCGACCCGAAATACAACGGCAACATCCCTGACTTCACCAAAGAACCTGACGGAGACAAAGTCGTTGCGCAATTGCTCCTTCGCGGAATTGATATTCTCGGCCGCCGACACCTCAAAGCACAAGTCAAAAAGCCGAAACACCTCAGCAAAACAATCACGAGCGAACTTCAACTCACCGGCGAAGGAATCATTCGCAGCAACTGTTATTCCATCATCAACCGCCCAGCAAAGCCAACTCCGAAACCGCAAAGCGATTTATTCGGCAGCATGTCCTTTGTCAAGCCCGCACAAAACGACGATTATTGCATCTAATAAGATTTATAAACGCCTCTCTCCCTTGTTCTGCTAAAGAGGCAAAGCAATGAACACCGCGCTCATCATCACATTAAGCTTTCTTGGCGTCTCCATCATTCTTTCATTATTAGCTCATAAGCGCGTGTTTCGAACCATTAATACTGTTTTCACGACCATTTCGTTGATTCTCGCATTGTTCTCCATCGCGCTGTATGTTGACGGAATCAGCGTACAAAAACAATTAGCAGGCGAAAAACTCTTCGTCTTAGGCGAAGGAGATACACTCCAAGCCGCATTCTACCACGGAACACAACCCGTCTTTATTGCCGATACAAGCAGCCAACGCGTTGCATTCGCAGCGCACGACTACACCTCACTCCGCGATGAAAGATTAATGGTCATCGCGCATCCGAGCACATTCTTAACACTCACTGACATTCATCTTGGCGATTATACTCTTTCGCGCGAAAAAGTACTTGCGCTCATTATCAGCGACAATATTGTTGTTGAATACACTGACGCAATCCACGACGCGGCAAACCTTCCCGAAAACCAACAGCTCAAAGTTTCCGACTCCACACCGGATGAATTACGCGGATTGTTATTTGGAGCGCTTATCAGCGACTATCTGAACGCAACAACATTCGCGAACGCCGTCAACGAAGGAACCTTCACCGTTGTCCCGCAAGGCATGACCTTCTGGCTCGTCTCGATTGTTCCGAAGACTGTTTTACCCTACTTAATCGAGGCGAACTAAATGCTCGAAAAATTCAAGTTTTGGAAACACGAAGAACCCGGCACGTTGGAACCTTACCCTCAAGACCAAGGCATGCCGATGAATCAGCCGTTGCCGCCTTTGCCACAGATGCCTTCCGAACCCTCACCCTTCCAACAAATGGCTCAATTATCGCCACAAACAAACCGCGATGCTGAGTTAATTACTGCGAAGCTTGACGTGTTGAAAGCCCAATTGGACAACATCATGCAACGACTCGACCATCTTGAGCGAAGCCTTGAAGCTCCCAAAACAAAATGGTGAATCGCAAATATCTCTTCTGGATAATCGCTGCCTGCGTGATTGCGCTTGACCAAATAACAAAGGCAATTGTTCGAGCAACTATTGCCACGAGCGGGCCTGTAACCCTTATTCCTAAAGTGCTTTCTTTTACGTACGTTTTGAATACAGGCGCAGGCTTTGGGCTTCTTCAGGGACAGAACATTTTGTTAATGCTCGTTGCCTTGATTGCAATTATCGCTATTATTCTTTCGCTCAGAAAGATTCTTGAAAACCAACACCACGTCGTTGGCGCTGCATTGATTCTTGGCGGAGCTGCAGGAAATCTTATCGACCGCGTACTTTACAAAGCAGTAACTGACTTCATCACTCTTCCACTTTGGCCTTCATTCAACATCGCCGACTCTGCGTTAACAATCGGCGTATTAATTCTATTGTGGCAGTCGTTTAGAGAACAAGAAAAGTAAAAAAGAAAAATTACTTACTTCTGCGCTTCGCCTTCTTGTCCGTCTTTCTGCGGGATTTCTGTCGCGATGTCTTACGCTTCGAAACAGGCATAATGTTTTCCAACTGAACAGCGTCATCATACGCTTCATACGCAGTCTTGCTGGATCTTAATGAGCAGAGCATGATTCCAACGGTGTTCCACGCAACAACTATCATGAACGGCAAGAAACCTTCCTGCGCCGTCAAAAAGACCAACACTGCATTCGCAATGCTTCCCGCGAAGAAAATAATCCCCACAGCCCAACCCCAACGCTGCTCAAGCCAAATACCAAAGACAGCGAGCATCGCGAGACACATCAAACCAATAATAACCAACACTTCCAACAACATGTGCTCGGAAAGCGTCTGTTCCAACAACAGAGCCCCAATAAGGCTCAAGATAACCATAACCACAAATGCAAAAGTTCTCGTCATACAAATACCCCCAATATACACTTGATTCCTTCACGAGTTCTTATAAGTATTTCTATTCTTGAGTGGTAGCTAAAAGAAAACTAAAACACTAAAATTCGTTCGTGGCTTCTAAGGCTTTCAACTGGCCTTTCTTTCGCAAGACTTCAGCTTGGAGCGGTCGGTACTTGAAGACAACATCGCCCTTTGCGTCGCCGCCTAATTCCCACGGCTCGATAAGCAAGATATCGTTTTCTCTAACCCAGAGCGTTCGTTTTAATCGGCCTGGAATTCTGCAAATTCTGGTTTTACCATCCAAGCAGCGAACTCTGAGATGAGAACCACCTAATCGTTGTTCACAAAGACCAAGAACTTGACCCTGTCTCGGCATCGGCGTACGCTGGATTTCCATCGCCTGCGCCTGCGCCTGGGCTTCTCTAGACTCACGAGCATTAAGGCTCTTATCTTGTTCCATTACTCTTCAACGGCAGAAACTGGCTTTATAAGCGTTTCTAATCAAATACCCTCTAAGAAATATTTATATAGACTTCACACCATAAATAGCTATCAAAAAGGTGCCCTATGCAAGTCAGTGACATTCTTCGAACAAACTATCTTTCCGTCGACCAAGACGACACGCTTTCGAAAGTTTTCGGCAAGTTAGGAGATGCCCACAAAGAAGCAATCATTGTTGACGCAAAAAAGAACTATGTCTCTATGTTACAGAAGAGATTGCTCATCAAATCACACATTGACTTGATTTCAGTCAAAGTCAAAACCGTCGGATCCAAACCTGGAACACTCACGGCAAACATGACCGTTGAAAAAGCAGGCAGCATCATGCACGCCACCGACTTCCACGTATTGCCCGTACTGGACGGCAAAAAGATTTTAGGCATCGCAGGTGCAAGAGACGTACTCGAAGCTTTGAAAGACAAACTTGTTGGCGTCAAAGCAAGCGACATCTCCAGCAAAAACGTCATAACATTACTTGAAACCGACAGCATCGCACAAGCAGTACCGTTGTTCCGCGAAAAGAAACTCGACCACTTGCCCATCGTTGACAAAAACGGAAACCTCGCAGGAATCGTCTCCATGATGGACCTCATCACGCGCTACTTCAGCCACGCACAAGGAAGCCCATCCGGCAGAGGCGGCAAACACGGAAGAAGTTCGAAATCAGGACAGGATGGGGGCGACAAAAACGCAGTCGCAGGTTTACCCGTTATGGACATCATGACCAAACTCGTTGCTTCCGTTGCTCCGAACGCGAAGGCAAGCGATATCATCACATTAATGCGAACACGAGAGATCTCGTCAGTTATTGTTGTGCAAAACGACAAACCCGTCGGCATCATCACAACCAAAGACTTACTGCGCGAGGCAACAAAGTGAAACCACACAAGCACAAAGTCATATCGCGAACAGCAGTCGCGATCATTGTGCTTATCATCGCAGTAGCAGTCATCATTACGTTACCCGATGACAATTCCGCGACCAAACACTGCACCGACACGGACGGCGGCAACCCTTACACCAAAGGAGCAATGTCTGACTGGCGTTCTGGGCTCGCGTTCGAAGACACCTGCGTTGACTCCTGGACCGTCAACGAATATTCTTGTTTCTATGACGCTCAAGAACTCCGCGGCAAAGCACAAACACAATTAGTTTCGTGCAAACACGGCTGTGTCGAAGGAGCATGCGGAAGTCCTGACTTAGTCGTTACTGATTTACTTATCTCCCGCGAACCAACAACAGCGGACGAATTCAAAATCACCTACGTCATCGAAAACAAAGGCAACGTCAAAGCCAACGAAATTGATTTGACAGTTTACTTCGAACCCGGATACGGAACACTCATTGAGTCGCCGCAACCCATCAAACCTGGAGAAACTACGATGGCGACTTACAGCGTCGTGTACAAAGTCCCCGGCACCTTCAAAGTCACTAGTTTACTAGATCCGTACGAATTGTTGCAAGAAAGCAACGAGCAAAACAACCTTCGAACGGATATTGTGAAGGTCACAACGCCCAAATAATTCTTTTTTGTTCTTGAAATACTTCTTTAATCTCTATTTTGTAGTTAGTATGTTATGACTATTTTGATAGTATCTTCTATTGCTTAACATAGTAACTCATATTCATAAAAATACTAAGTTACTACTAAAATAGCAACATTTATAAGCAAAACCGCCAAAATAGCCCCTATGAGAGGTGCTTTGCGTGCATAAACGAACATACAAAGCACTCAGACCGTTAATTCTCAAAGACTTCCTCAAAGAGCAAAAGACAGTAAATCAGGTTGCGACTGATACTGGCATCAATTGGCGAACGGTCGACAACCACATTATTCATTTAACGGGTCGCGGATTTCTCAAAGAAGTATTTGTTTCTCCCTTCGTCAAAATCTATGCGATTACTGAACGTGGCATTTTGGCGTTGAAGAACGGAGGCGCGCTATGAACGTGCTGATGTTCGGCTGGGAATTCGCACCCATGTACTCCGGCGGACTTGGAGTCGCGTGCGCAGGCTTAGTCAAAGCCATGATCAAAGAAGGAGCAAACGTCACCTTTGTCTTGCCCAAATTACCCGCAGGATTTGACCAAAAGAAACTCGGCGTGATTTCAGCGGAAAACTACGGCCCCAAACTCACACTCAAATACGTTCCAAGCCTCGCAACACCCTACATGAGCCACGGACAATACGACGCCATCTACGCACTCTACAAAAAACGAAACCCAAACAACGCACTCTACGGACCGAACTTGTTTGCCGAAGTTGCGCGATTGGCTGAAGCAGCAAAAATAATTGCGAAAGAAATCCCGCACGACGTCATCCACTGCCACGACTGGATGACCTACCCCGCCGGAATTGCAGCAAAAGCAGTCTCGCACAAACCCTTGATTGTGCATGTGCACGCAACAGAATACGACCGAACCGGTGGCGTCGGCAACAAAGATGTTCACGCCATCGAACAACGCGGATTCGAACAAGCAGACGCTATCGTTACCGTCAGCAACTACACCAAAACAAAAGTTGTTTCAGACTACCAGATCCCGCTTGCAAAAATTACAACGGTGCACAACGCCATCGAACAAAAACCGCAACAGCCCAGAATTGGAACGAACAAAAAGGTAGTGCTGTTCCTCGGCAGATTAACCGCGCAAAAAGGGCCAGACTGGTTCCTAAAGACTGCGGAAAAAGTATTGCAAAAAGAACCGAATGCTACTTTTGTAATTGCCGGCTCGGGCGATTTAGAACCGCACATCATCGAAAAGGCTGCGACACTTGGCATTGCGGATAGTGTTTTGTTTGCAGGCTTCCTTACTGGAGCAGATATTGATCGAGCGTACCGCATGGCCGACGTCTACGTCATGCCCAGCGTTTCGGAACCATTTGGCTTAACCGCATTGGAAGCAATGGCTACCGGAACTCCGACCATTATCTCTCACCAATCCGGCGTTTCAGAAGTCGTTCAACACTGCCTCAAAGTCAACTACGGAGACACCAACGCCATGGCAGACAAAATACTCGGCGTTCTCGCGTACAGCGATTTGCGCAAAGAACTAGGATTGAACGGAAGCACCGAAGCACAAGCATTCTCGTGGACAAAACCCGCACAAAACGTACTCTCACTCTACAGCACGATGAGGAAACGCAAATGAACGTTTCACTCGTCTTCCAAATCCACCAACCCAGCAGACTGCGAACGTATCGCGTCTTCGACATAGGCAAGAATCACTCGTACTTCGATGACGCGAAGAACAAAGAAATTATGCAAAAAGTCTCTGCAAAATGCTATGTTCCCGCTACCAAGATTGTGCAGTCATTGCTGAAGAAACACCCCGAATTCAAAGTAGCCTACAGCATTACCGGAACTGCGTTGGAACAAATGGAAAAGTACGCCCCCGAAGCACTTGCACTTCTGAAAAAAGTAGCCGCAAGCGACCGAGTAGAATTTTTGGGCGAAACCAGCCACCACAGTCTCGCTTCCCTCGCAAACCAAGACGAATTTGTCGAACAAATCAAGATCCACAGCGCACTCATCCAAAAACACTTCGGCAAAACTCCAAAAACATTCCGCAACACCGAACTCATCCACACAAATACAATTGCAACCATCGCAAAAACACTTGGATTTACCTCCATCCTCGCCGAAGGCGCTGAATCGTGCATCGGCAAAAAGAGTCCGAACAACACCTTCAAAACGCCGTCTGGAATACCCGCATTATTACGCAACTACAAACTCTCCGATGACATTGCGTTCAGATTCGCTGACAAAAAATCCAAAAACTATCCGCTCACCCCCAACAAATTCGCACTCCTTGCACAAAAACAAAAAGGAGACACGCTCAACCTGTTCATGGACTACGAAACATTCGGCGAACACCAATGGAAA
>ERZ1292629.4437-Hain-H43-01um-R1-4437-length-10272-cov-5_pt1 | contig 10272 bp, 11 predicted proteins | sample MGYA00564399_ERZ1292629 | MGnify/ENA primary metagenome ERZ1292629 (study PRJEB36523, sample SAMEA6512636) | groundwater metagenome | collected 2019-01-08 | study: AquaDiva: Metagenomics assemblies of 32 groundwater samples
CTGGCCTTTTGGCTGATCGACCTTGCTGAAAGGAAAAGAAGCTGTTGGGCTAACTGGCTGGTCAGAAAAGACTGGGTCAAAAAGCAGGTGGAGACCGGATGGCTTACTCCCAACCGGCTCACCTTCGTCCGTTTCGGCTTAAGCTTAATGCTGATCGGATTTTTCCTTTCTCAGCTTTGGAACGGGAGCCGGATGGATTTTCTGTACCGCACCCGTTTCTTCATCTTTCTGACCTTGCTGATCGCCGCGGCCACCGACGCCCTCGACGGTCCGATGGCCCGCGAGTACGCCGGCCTGATCGGAAGCGCCGATGCCCTGAAAGGTGTCAATCTGGACCGCCACGCGGACAAACTGCTCACCTTGCCGATTTTGGCCGCCTACTTTCCGCTTTTTGATCTCTGGACCAAAATACTGGTAAGCTTCACCATCGGCGGCGATATTTTGGCCACACTGCTTGCGATTCTGGCCAAGAAAATGGTGAGACCGATAGCTTCCAACCGCTTGGGAAAAGCCAAAATGGCATTGCTCTGCTTCGCGTTGTTTTTTTTGGTGCTGGGCTTCCCCCAAACGCTGAAACCCTTTCAATTCACGCTGGTGGCTTCCTCGACTCTGGGGTTGGCGAGCCTGGCAAGTAATGTCAGGATTTTCATCAGAAGAATGTCGGCCAGAAAAGAACTTAACGCAGGCTCCCGCGCCGACGCGGCCTGAAGCGAATACCTCGCTTCTTTTTTTTGCCTAAAATTGGTAGAATATAAGCAATCCTAATTCCACTAATATAATCCGAATGCCCCGAATGTGGTCCCTCCTCTTTTTCTAAAGAGGAGGTTAGGTGGAGTTAAATTCGCACGCTACTTAAGAAACACATATCGCCATGCTTCACCTATATAACACTTTGACCCGCAAAATCGAAAACTTCAAACCGTTGCGCGGCGATAAAGTTCGTCTTTATACCTGCGGCCCGACGGTTTACAATTACGCCCACATCGGCAACTTGCGGACGTATATTTTTGAAGATATCCTCCGCCGGGTTTTGGAATACGACGGCTATAAGGTGACTCACGCGATGAACATCACCGACGTGGGGCATTTGACCTCCGACGCAGACGAAGGCGAGGACAAAATGGACGTCGGCGCGAAACGCGAAGGCAAATCCCCGCTCGAGATTGCCCGGTTTTACGAGCAGGCTTTTTTTGAAGATTTAAAATTGCTGAATATCCTAAAGCCTAAAAAAATCGCCCGCGCCACCGAGACGGTTCCCGACCAGATTGAAATTATCAAACTGCTTGAGGCGAAGGGATTTATTTACCGCGACGATTCGGCGATATATTTTGACACGTCCAAACTTCCCCACTATGGCAAACTATCGGGGCAAAAACTTTCGGAAAAAAAGACTGGCGGCCGGGAAGAAGTGGTCACTCGCACCGGAAAAAAACATCCGGCGGATTTTGCTTTGTGGTTTTTTCTCTCCGGCCGATATAAAAATCATATTCTCCACTGGTCTTCGCCTTGGGGCGAAGGTTTTCCGGGCTGGCATCTTGAATGCTCGGCGATTTCAAGAAAACTACTCGGACAGCCCTTTGATATTCACGCTGGCGGGGTGGACCATATCGGCACGCACCACACCAACGAAATCGCCCAAAGCGAAGCGGCTTTTGAAAAACCCTTGGCGAACGTTTGGCTGCATGGCGAACATATGCTGATGGAAGAAAATAAGATGGCCAAAAGTTCCGGCAACTTTATCCGCCTCCAAGATTTGATCGAAAAAGGCTACAACCCTTTGGCTTTACGATATTTCACGCTCACCGCGCATTGGCGCAGCAAGTTGAACTTTACTCTGCAAGCCCTCGACGCCGCCCAGAACGCCCTGGATAACCTTTACGATAAAATTTCAGAACTTGAAGGGCCTGCGAAAAAATTCTTATGCGCCGATTACGCCAAAGCTTTCGAGCGCGAAATCAACAACGACCTGGATATGCCCCGCGCGCTGTCTTTAACCTGGCGGCTGATAAAAAAACCCAATCCGGACGGGCTGAAGCTGGCAACTTTAAAAAAATTCGACGAGATTTTGGGCTTGGATTTGCTCGCCGGCGCCGCAGAGCGAAAAAAAATTCCGACGGAACTTAGAAAAATGGCAAAAGAGCGCGAACATCTGCGGCTGGCCAAAAATTTCGCCGGCGCCGACAAACTCCGGCAGGAAATCGAATCATCCGGCTATATTGTCCGCGACACCCCCGAAGGCCCGGTAGTGAGGAAGAAGTAAACAGGGCTTCTGTCATTGCGAGGAAGCTCGAGCGACGAAGTCATCCCTTCGGGAGATGTCCCGAAGGGACACAATCTCGTGGAAAAGCGGCGGGATTGCTTCGTCCCGACCAGGGCGTCGGGGCTCGCAATGACTATCTCTAGTCTCTTTAACGGTAAACTGAGAAGAAATTTCAACTATGATTCAATATTCGTAACCTCACCCTACCCTCTCCAATATCGGAGAGGGTAAAATATACAGCTAATAAACTCACGTATAAACGGCTCAAATGGCTAAATGAGCCGTTTATTTTTCCCCATAATAAACACAAGTTATGCCCTTGAATATTAAAATCGCGGTTGATATACTAAGTTAACAAATCGCTAAGATAAATAGAAACAAATGCCCAGTAATACAACTTCCAGAAGGTTTTTCTCTAGTGAATATCTTAGAAAGCTTATAAAACCCACTTTGCATATTTAGACTTCCGAAAATCTTAACCTAAAACGGAAAAACCTAAACCAGACGCAAAAGAAGAAAAAAAAATAACTCAGGGTAATAATTTCTTAATAAAGATTAATTATGCCACCGCCACCGGGCGTCTGGCGCTGGAAGTTGATATACTGGGATGGCCGATAATATCCTCCAAAACTTGCAAACCGTGCGGGTGCCGCCGCAGAATCTCGAAGCCGAGCAATCGGTTTTGGGCTCTTTAATGCTCGATCGCGAGGCGGTCATTAAAATCGCCGACACCCTGGCGCCGGAAGATTTTTACGATTCCCGCCACGGTATGATTTATGCCGCCATGCTTTCGCTTTACGAAGACAACAGCTCGATTGACATTTTGACGGTGACGAATATTTTAGAGGAACGAAAAACTTTGGAAGCCGTCGGCGGAGCAAGTTATTTAACCCAAGTCGTCAACGCCGTGCCTTCGGCCGTCAATGTAGAACACTACGCCACCATCGTCCGCCGTAAAGGCACGTTACGCAAACTCATCAACGCCTCCAACGAGATTAACGTCCTTGGCTTTCGGGAAGACGACGATTTGGAACTTTTGCTTGACCAGGCCGAGCAAAGGCTGTTTTCTGTTTCACAAAAATATTTCAAGCAGAATTTCATTTCCATCGATGAAATTTTGCACGAAACTTTCGAACGCATCGACGAACTCCACCGCGAAAAGGGAAAACTGCGCGGCGTTACCACCGGCTTTGCAGATTTGGACAGTCTTTTGGGCGGCTTGCAAAAATCCGACTTGATTATCTTGGCCGCTCGGCCTTCTATGGGCAAAACTTCGCTGGCTTTGGATATTGCAAGGAACTTAGGCGTCAAACACAAAGTCGCCGTCGGCCTGTTTTCTTTGGAAATGAGCAAAGACCAGCTGGTTGACCGCCTGCTGGCGAGTGAGGCCGGCGTGAGTTTATGGAAAATGCGCACCGGCAAACTTTCCGATGCCGGCGAATACAACGATTTTGAGCGTATCGGCCACGCTATGGGCCGGCTTTCTGAAGCGCCAATTTTTATCGACGATTCGGCCACGGCCAACGTTATGGAAATCCGCACCAAAGCCCGCCGCCTAAAAGCCGAACACGATTTGGGTTTGATCGTGATTGACTATTTGCAGCTGATGGAATCCCGCGGCAGCATCGACAACCGCGTGCAGGAAGTTTCGCAAATTTCCCGGGCGCTGAAGGCCTTGGCGCGCGAACTTGCCGTGCCGGTGCTGGCTTTATCGCAACTTTCCCGCAAAGTGGAAGAACGCCGGCCGCAAATTCCGCAGCTGGCCGACTTGCGCGAGTCCGGCTCTATCGAGCAGGACGCCGACGTGGTGATGTTTATTTATCGCGAGGACATGTACCGCGGCCGCGATTCGAGCAAACCGAATATCGCGCAGATTCTGATAAAAAAACACCGCAACGGCCCGACCGGCGAAGTGGATTTGTTTTTCGATCACGATAACGTTTGCTTCCGCAACTTGGACAAAGGCGGGCCCGCCGCGGCTCCTGCCAGCGGCGACATGGTGGTGGAAGAAATCACTTAATGTAAAACGACACACCAATGTCATTCCATGCTGCGGCGGGAATCTATGCTTGAGAACGTTTTTAGCATCGGATACCTGGATCCCCGCAAAAGCTCGTACATTATTTCCTTCTCCCCTTGCGGAGTTGTGTGGCCGAAGGCCGGATGAGGGGAAACGTTTCGACCTCTCTGCCCCTTCGGGGCATCTCTCCTTGCCAGGAGAGAAGGATAATGTAGAGTCATAGCGCGGGGATGACAAACTTAGTTTGTTATTTTGAACTTTGACTTTTGCATTTTGCATTTCCATTATGTCTCTTCTCCCCCATTCCATAGAAAAAGTCATTGAGGAACTTTCCAAGCTGCCCGGCATCGGTCCAAAAACCGCCTCGCGGCTGACTTTTTATTTGTACAAACTGCCGGAAACGCAATTTGACGTTTTTGCCGAAAGCGTCCGCCGGCTGAAAATCGGCGTTACCGTCTGCGAGGTTTGTTTTAATATGTCCGAAGCGCCGCTCTGCGCCGTCTGCGCGAACGCGAAACGCAATCCCCGCCTGATTTGCGCGGTGGAAGATCCGCTCGACGTCCTGGCTTTGGAGCAAACCCGCAAGTTTGGCGGGCTGTATCACGTTTTGGGCGGCGTCATTTCCCCCATCGACGGCATCGGTCCGGAAAATTTAAAAATCACCGAACTCATTGGGCGGGTGAAAAAAATCAAGGACGAAAGCGGAGAAACGGTGGAAATTATTTTGGCGACGAACCCGTCCTTGGAAGGCGACGCGACGGTAATGTATATCGCAAAGCAGCTTAAACCTTTGGGCGTGAAATTGACCAAGCTGGCTCGCGGCATTCCGGTGGGCGGCGATTTGGAATACACCGACGAGCTCACGCTTTCCGACGCCATTGATTTTCGAAAAGAAATCACTTGACCCAACAAGGACTGCCCTTGCATATTGCAAGGGCAGTCCTTGTTTTTCGAGAGCAGTTGTTGGTTGACGAGGATTCCCCTTGTGTAGCACGAGGGGAATCCTCGTATCGTGAATCCTTTTCGCTTATTATCCACATTTTTTCTTGACGATTGGTTGCTTCAATGGTATATTTAGCTCGCTACGAGCCTGGACTGTTAATCTGGGCAAAGAGATGCAGTAGACACTCTGGATTCGCGACAGGCGACCGCTCGGCCGCCCACAAACCCAAGGAGGGTTACCTCAATGAACAGCAAGCGTTTTACCCTGCATGGCGCCACGTCGATCAACGAGGCGCTGCTCCGCGAGAAGAACGAAGACGTCACGTCGGCCCCGAACACGGCCTGAACACCCATGCGCGGGAGCGCAAGCTCCCGATAGGTATCGTGAACGGTGCATTTCCCGCAGCCCGCAAGGCGCAAGCATTTGCCGCGCTGGCTGCGGCTTTTTTTATTTATCAAGTCGACAAGGATGCCCTTTGCGCAACGCAAGGGGCATCCTTGTCTTTGAACTACGAAACTCAAAGAAGATGTCGTGGCTCATAGTAGGGACAGGTCTAGACCTGTCCCTACACTAACAAATTTTCTCATAAGCAAAAACTTCCATACTTCTAAGTATGGAAGTTATCTCCCAAAAATATTTTACACCCCGCAACTCGCGCCTCCCCCTCCGGCGGAGGGCTCGACCTGGCTAAGGATTTTCCGGAAACCCGCTCCGCTGGAATACTCCGCGCCCAAAATTTCTTTAGGATCGGCGTCCTTCCAAGCTATCCCCTTCGCGGACAAAAAACGCGCGATGGTTTCGTAAGTGTCCGGAAACCAATAAGCGTTAACTCGCAGAGCCACCCGATACATTTCTTCCTCGCTCTTACCGGTAGATGCCATTAACTCCAGCAACCCAAGCATCGCCATACCATGATTGCAATCGGGAAAATAAGTGGAATTGCCGCAACAGGGGCGAAAGATATTTTTAGAAACTTTTTCCACCAGCGCCTGCTGCTCTCCTGTAAGGGCGATAAAACGGTGCTTGGAATAATGTTCCATTGCGTCACCTTTGGCCAAACTCCAGCCGCCGGTGGAAGCGAATTTACCCGCCCCGCCGTATTTGGGATCCCGCATGGGTCCGGCGTCCAAAATCTGATTTTTATTGCCCAGACCCAAAGCCCAGAGAACGTTCAGCAGATATGAAGAGTTCTGCGGCGTCATCACCACCGCGCCGTCGCGGCTTTCCGTCAACAAGCGCTTGTCCGCTTCCGGAATTCCGCCTCGGGACGCGTAAACTTGCTCCAGCTTGGCCATATCAATCACTCCGTTTTCCACCAACTTTTTTCCAATATCGCTCCAAGCAATCGGCAAAGCCACTCCTTCCGCCGGAGCAACGGCGGCAAGTTGGCTTGCGGCCGGCAAAGCGCCGGTCGAGGAAGAAACGGCATTGCCGCTCCCCTGTCCTTCCACATACTTTTTAAACCACGGCCGCTTTTCAAATCTCAAATCGAAAGTGAACAATGCGTTAACCAGCAGCCAAACTATCACAATCCCAAACATCACCTTCCGGAAAAAGAAATTTTTTATCATGTTTAATCGTTAATGTAATAGGGGCCGGCCTCGGCCGCCCGAGAGCGGGCAAGCAAGCTTTGCCCCTACAAATACCTCAATAAATAAGACGCGAAAACTCCGGGCATCCTCGGCTATTTAACCGCCTCCAAAACGCAACCGCTTTCCTTCGATAAGCCCTCAAGTCCCAATTCGCCTTCAAATCGCCGGCCGTCAGGGAAGATCCATGTGGGATAACCCTTAATGCCGGCGTCCGTGCATTTTTGGGTGTCTTGGGTGCATTCCACGTAAGAGACGAACTTGAAAGCCTCCCCAAACGCCGCCTTTTCGCGCTGGCAATGCGGGCACCAATACGCGCCGTACATAACCGCGCCTTTATCGCGCAAACATTGGGCAAACTGCTCTATATTGGCATAGGCCATTTTCGGCTTGGTAAAATACCACAAGCCAAAACCCGACAAAAGCAAAATTATTGCCCCCAAAACAATGTAGTGATTTTTATTCATCGCAGCAATTAACTAGCTTATTCATTATGTCTTCCACTTTCCAAGGCCGACTCGTCTTGGAATCATCATGTATATTAAGTTTTCCGTCGTCTATCTTTTTGACGCTTGAGAGGTCAATTAATTTCAAGCGCAGCGCCCAAAACAGATTATAGATTTTATAAGCCAGGGCAAAAGTTTCCTTGGCGCGATCCAATTTGGCGTCCGAATATTCTTTGGTGCCGACTTCAATAATGCGCATGGTCGCGGCCAGCAGATGCTTGGTAATGCACCAAGTTTCGCCTTCGTGGCTGTCGATCATTCGCGCCAGCAATTTCTTTCTGACCTCGCGCGCTTCTGACATCAGGTCAAAATATTCATCCTTGCCGGTTTTTTCCGCGGTGAAAAAGAAATGTTCTTCCAAGCTCACCAAATTCATTATGGCCAGGCTCAAATCTTCCTCCGTGGAAAGATCAACGCCGCCGCTTTTTTTTAATTTTTTGATTTTTTCCACCAGTTTTTGGAAATCGGGTTGGGAAGTCATAGAATTGTCTTAATTTAGGACTCGCGCTCCAGAGGGCAGTCCTCTGGCACCAGCGTGTTAATTTAGATTGAACTTAATGACATTATCAACGCTTTCAAGCGGTTTTTGCCAGAGGACTGCCCTCTGCAAAACCGTAAATCCTATAATTATAGAATGAGAATCAAAAGACCTAAAACTATCACCGCCAGTCCGCCGTAGAGGTGCATCGAGCCGGAATTGCTTTTCTTCCAGACCTGCACGCGAGCAAGCAGGCTTTCGTCGCCGGCAATCAACAAAATTATTACCAATGGCAGAACGAAAAGCAGGTTATAAAGCAACAGGTAAGCAAGCCCGTTCCAGAAAGTTTGCCCGTCGTGAAGCAGTCCCAGCACCATCAAGTACGGCCCGCCGGTGCAGGGAAATTCGCACAGGCCCACTAGGCCGCCCAAAGCAAAGGCCGTGGGCAGCGACGCCTTTTCCATCAAGCCGGCCATGCGGCCATGGGCGAAACTTGGAATTTTAAGCTTGATAGGGAATTTTGGGAAAAATTCATTGATGAGATTGATTAACCCCAAGCCGATCAGCAGCACCGCGGCGGCTTTGGACATAAAGCGCGGCGTATTGAAGAAGTGCAGCGCCTGCAGGATACCCAAGCCGATGAGGATATAGACGACAAACAGACCGAAAATATAAACCGCGCCGATTTTCAGAATGCTGCCGCGCATTTTCCCCAGGCTGAAAAGAAACGCGATGGTTAAAAGCAGCACCGAAAACGCGCAGGGGTTAATGCTGTCGATTAGCGCGGCGATAACCACCAGCGGCAAAAGCCATGTGCCGCCCCGACTGGCTTCGTAAACAACCGAACTTCCCAGATTGGCGTATTTTAAGACCGCCAAAGTCAAAAACAAGATAACGGCAAAGGCCAGAAGACCCCAGAACCGTTTGCTTATGCCGCCTCGCGAATGAGTTCCTTCGCTGCGGTTGTGATTATGTTGATTTTGTTCTTGCGTGTCCATAGATTTCGATAATAGCTGGACTTACGCGTTTGACGTCATCCCGACCCCTTCGACTTCGCTCAGGGTAAACTCCGTGGAGGGATCTGTATATAGAAACGCTTACTAATAACAGATTCCTCGGCAAGCTCGGAATGACAATTTATTTAGTGCGAATTAAACGTGTAAGTCTTAAATAGATATTAAGGTTTAACCTGTGCCTGAAACTTCAGCTGTAAAGCGCCATTATTGGTTTGCAGCGTCACCAGCCGTTCTATCTTCCCGATCCCAGCCGGACCGTGCGCCGCCGGATCGAAAACCACATTTACTGTCGCCTCTTCGCCGGGCGCGATAATCTGAGAAATCGAAGGCACAATCCCGTGCCCGGGCATGCCAAACGGGCCGACTTCACCGCTCGCGGTTTTTAAAAGCGCTTTGGTGCACATACAGGAAGTGAATAGCTTGGTCGCCGTCTGGGGCTGATCGGTCGGATTTTTTACTTTGAAGACATGGGAAACCTTGCCCGCGGCCATGGAAATTTCCCCGAAGTCGTAAGAATTTTCCGAAGCCGAAATCTGGCTTGTATTACTCGCCGAAACCGAAGCTTGTGTTTTGTCCGATTCTCCCGTCCGGCTCAAAAGCATAAAACCGCCGATGACGCCGGCGAAGATCAAGGCGTAGAAGATTAGATTTTTTAGTCTTTTCATAAGAATTTAGAGTAAATTAAAACCGCCTCACAGTTCAGTTTCTCCAAAATCAAAACACTGGAAAAGAGAAACTGAAATTTTAAAAGGCGGGGTCGCGCTTTTCGTGCAATGAAAGCCAGTTTGTTTGCGGCGCGCGGACCAAAAAGGAAAGCTTAGCAAGCTCGCCGCTTTGCCCGGGCAGATATTTTAAAAGCGTGGTTGAAAAAAATTGAGAGCCGAATCGTAAGGTCAGGAAACCCAATAGCAACAGGGCGGCTATCAAAATCGAGGCGCTTAAAACCGCGGTGGAAAAACCGTGATAAATATTGGCGTGGAATAAAGCCGAAATTACGGTATTCTCGCCGGCCGGGCAAAACAAGCCTTCGGCCAGTGAAGCAATACAGCCCAAACCGGTCTCGCCATGGCAGTTGCTCAAGGCTACAAAACCAAAAACCGCCACCGAAATAAAACTGATAATCGCGAGCGCAGCAAGCCAATATTTCATAAATGGTATGGGGTTACCTTTTTTAAGCAGACAGTTTGACACCGGTCTTTTCCGCAACCGTTTTAATCCATTCCTCCAACCGATTAACTTTGTTAGTTAGGGACATAAATTCCGTATGCAAAATCTCCAATCTGCGAAGTATCCCATCGATGGAATTGGTAAGACGATTAATATCTTCCTTGGTCGCAAGGTTCGCAATCGCTTCTTTCAGGTCGTCTTTTGTGACAAAAACCTGGATAAGTTTTTTTACATCTTCGTCAGTCAACATACGCAAAAAGAGTGGATAATTACCTGATTCTATTCTGCTTCAA
>ERZ1292629.4438-Hain-H43-01um-R1-4438-length-10270-cov-4_pt1 | contig 10270 bp, 10 predicted proteins | sample MGYA00564399_ERZ1292629 | MGnify/ENA primary metagenome ERZ1292629 (study PRJEB36523, sample SAMEA6512636) | groundwater metagenome | collected 2019-01-08 | study: AquaDiva: Metagenomics assemblies of 32 groundwater samples
GAATCACAGGACGCCCCGGTAAAGATTCTTTCCCCGGGGTTCCACTGAACTTCATTACAGGACGCTCCCCGGACTCACAGAGCTTGTAGGCAGCAGAGACCTTGTCCCGGTTCAAGTTCGTAGGTGCCGGTGCCGAAACCAGGAAACCCCCGTAGCCGTAGAGCCGTCGATCCCTGGGCCAAAGTCCGTCCAACCCGCTTTCGTTCAGAGCGGTCTTGTCTGCCGTATAGCCATCCTCAAAGATCAGGTTGACTGGCGTGTTCAGATGCCCGTACCCGTGCAACCCTTTCAAGATCAACCGAAGCTGCTCATCCTGGTCCCCAGAGTCAAACCGCATAGAACACGGTCTGTCGGGGGTTTCTCGGATGACCTTCAGAGCAGCCGGGATCCCCAGCTTGATCGGGTTGTAAGTGTCAAACAGATAGGAGGGGGGTTCAGGACGCATATCCCGAATGGCACGGAAGCCATCCTCGTCCCGCAGTCCCCACCGTTGCTGATGCTCATGTCCCGTGGTTCCCACGGGGATCATGTAGTGCTTCCACGCCCCGTATACGTTGGATGTCCTGTTGATCCCCACGGAACGACACGCCTCCAAAGCCATCAGGTGTTGTTGCATACAGGTGGCAGCCCGCAGCCCCACCTCGAACGCCCTGTGCATCTGAGTGTGCCCCAACACGTCCCGGATAAGGATGGCTTGTGTTTGCACCCGTGTCTTGTAGCCCACCTCGTCAATCGTTACACCGGGGATGTTCAAAGCATCCACAACAGCCCGGATGATGTTTGCCTCGTCTGGACAGGTAGCCTGAAACTCCCGTCTACCTGCCAGCAACGCAGTGGCAATCTGAATCGGATAGTGGAGCATAATGACCAGGGGTTCCAGCCACGAAACCAGGAAGGACTGTCCCGTGATTGTCAAGATCGGTTCCCGTGCAACGACCCAGGAACCCGTAGGAGCCGCCCAAATCTTGAGACTGTCCCCAAGGGCTGCCTCCATCGCAGGGTTCAAGCCGTAGCCGTTGGCTGCCAGGAAAGCCCCCTCTTTGCTCGTGGGGGGATTCGGAAGGAGTCCTTGAACCACCCCTGCAAAGTCAAACGGGATGTAGAAAGGTCCACCCCTGCGTAACGTGAAGTAGAAGGTCTCTTTCCGCAGGGGGAACCCCGCCTGTGCCATTGAGAACTTGTAGCCGTCCGTCATGAGGACGGAGGCTTTCTCTTGGCCTAGCAACAGGGGGGCAATTACGTTAGACATTCTGGCTCCTATCTTTTGTCCACAGTCCACCGGAAATCCCATATCTGATCATCAGCTTGCGGAAGTATTTGCGGTCGATTTCTGCTGCTCGTGCTGCGTGGGAAATGTTGTTTCCATGTCTTTCAAGCAAACCCGTGAGATACAGCGTCTCAAAAGTTCTTAGCCATTCTTCCTTGGCTTCCTTGAAAGGCTTTTCTAATGCTGGGGTTATTTCCGTAGTTCTACTCGCCGCCAGCGGCTCCTCGTTAAGTGCCTGGCCAATAGGAGAGATGTCTGGAGGTGGGGTTTCCTCACAACCTTCTGGAAGGACACTACCTTGAACCTGATAGATCAGGTGCTTCGCTTTATTACCCGTACCCGTAGAGGCATTCCGCGAAAGTGTTAGCCCATCTAGGTGTATGTCGGAAACGGCATCCAGCGACAAAAAAAGGCTTAACTTTACGGCACCCCTCGCCACACAATTCTCCAGGTGCCTGTTTGCACCCTGCATCCCTATCTACCCTCATTTTATGGAGACTAAGCTTTGAGTCCGGCTTAGGTGGGTGTTCTTTAGGGTAGATTGGAAAGGGATCTTCCCCCGCGGAGTAGAAAATGAAAATCAAGCGATCCCCAGAACAGGAATTCATCGACCAGATGACCCGCAAACTGTTGGTGGACTGGTGTGATGCACAGATTCGGGGTGGCGGGTGGGTTTCTTCTCCCTCCGTCTATCTTGAATATGCTCGTTCCAAAGGTTGGCTTTCCAAGACCGATGATCGCGTGCTGTCCACAGGATTCGAGACAGCCGCTCGTTTCCTCAAGAGGTAGCCGTCAATGGCTTGGAATTGCACAACCGACCGCTACGACACCCTCTACAGACGGTGGCTTACCAACCCAGGTGAACTCCTAGACCTGGGCGGGTATCAACCGGGTCAGACGGTGCTAGACCTTTGTGGAGGCACGGGAGCGGTAAGCCGGGAAATTCTCAAGCGGGGTGCCCGACAGGGAGAGGTTTACCTCCTAGACTTGAAACCCCGTTGTGATCTTGTCGGTGTAGGGGTAATCCAGGCAGACTTGAACCACATCTGGCTGACGCACAGCCCTTCTCCCTTCCGGTGTGGGGCACAACCTTTTACCCACCGTTTCGATTTAATCGTTTGCCGTCAGGCGATGGCTTACCTTGATCTTCGGAGTCACGCGGGTTTTCTGTTAGCCCATTGGCTCCTAGCAGTTCTGAAACCTGGTGGCAAACTGGTCTTCAACATCTTCAACTGGCCCAAGAACACCAGTCGATGGGTGTTCAAGAGGTACACCTACGAAGGGCAACGCTTCTGGGAGGTCACAGTCAGGATCGGCACCCGCGTGTTTCACCTACAAGCCCTTCTCGGTCGTGGGGGTGGTTTCGACGTGACCACGTTTCGGGCGTACACCAAAGCGGATCTGATGTGGGCTTTCTTCCCCCATTTTGATTGCGAGACTCATCGGAGCGAGGATGGGAGATCAGAGCGGTGGGTTTGCACTTCCAGGAGACAACGGTGATCAAGTGGTTGGCCGGTCCCCCGTCAAAACCGAAGAGGTCTGTACTGATTACTGCTGGACCCGTAATTGGACGACTCGATGACAACAAATTGGTATCAAACCGGAGCCGGGGGCTGTGGGCAATGTCCTTTGCCCGGCAATTGACCGAACTGGGGTACTTCGTCCAACTCCTGGTTCCTGACACCCTTACAGATGTAGAGGACATGACCAAAGCGGATCTGGAGCGCAGAGGCGTCCTTCGCCCAAGGATCATTCGGCACAATGGGTTCGAGGACTACCAGGAGAAATGTCGGACTCTGGTCAAAGTCGTGGATGTTGCGATAATGGCCGCCGCCGTAGTGAATTGGATCCCCGCAGAACCGATCAAGGGCAAGATGCCCACCAAGGGCTACAAACCCGGTGACCGTATCAACGTGCCTTTTGTTCTTGCTCCCCGTGTCATCGAGGAAATGAAGCAGATCAATCCCAAGATGACCCTCATCGGGTGTAAGATGCTCTCGGGAGCACCCCACGAGGATTTGATTGAGGCTGCCTACCACGTCGTACTAGCCTCCAAGTGTAATGCGGTCGTGGCCAACGACTTGAGTAACCTACGGACCAAGTACCTAGTTCACCAGGATCGAACGGTGCAAACCTTCGAGAATGCTTTCCCCGCCCTTTTCGATGCTCTATTGGCCATCATCGAGGACGAGCACTACCACACGGTATGGGATCAAGTGGATTTCCCAGTGGCTACTCCTGGAGGCTTTTTCGATCAGGTAGTGGACCAGTATCGGGAGCGGTTCGTCCGAAGAACTCAGGATTCCGACTGTGTGTTTGGTGCCCTCTATGAACCTACCGGGGACATCTCTTTGGGGATCGTTTCTCCGCGTGAGAAGGGGCAGGGGTTCTCTGCCAAGGATGCCGTGGTTGTGGAGGCACTCCAAGGTACCACCATTCAGGTTTGTAGTTCCTCCAAGGCAACTCTCAATGCCCCGCTCTTGGTTCGTGTGTCCCAGAAGTACCCTGGAGCCAAAGCGGTACTACATCTTCACGAACAACTTCCTGGTTATCCCACGGTCTCCTATGCTCCCCCAGGAACGGTCAGGGACAACGATAGAGCCATCCCCGGCCCCGTGTTCAACATCGAGGGACACGGTTTCGTTGCCTGCTTGGACGAGAACGGGGACATTTTCAAGCCATGACCGACACGGAACGAATTGGAAAAACAGACTCGGGGACAATCACCCAGAGACTCCAAACCGCAGGCTACGAAGTACACGTAAGCAAAGATGGACAGCAGATCCACGTCTGGACGCACGGCAAACAAACTCTCGTAGGGTTTTTCACCTGGTCAAAACAGTACAGCGGCTGGCAGCTAAGTGCTGTCCAACCAATCATCCGAACGGGAATCGACTTGGCTAATGCGTGTGATGACATCCAAGTGACTATGCAAGCTCGTTCTGCTATAGAGCAGGCGTGGAAAGAATACACCAAGACCCGAACGCAACCAAAATGGCAGGTTTACTTGGGAACTCTGGCGGCATACACGCGGTTCTTACAGGTGGATATCCGTCCCGCGGTGGAAGAAGCACCGCAGCCCATCGAAATAGATGAGGATTGCCCTTTCTAACTCTGGGGTGAGCAAACGAGTCTCTACATTGCTGAAAATGTCCACGACGGCGCCATAGCGGCTGCCCGTTGCTTAGTCGCCTCCGCCACCGTGTAGTAAGGACATGATACCGAACGCACAAGTACGGGAGCTAACATCATCGGGAGTGACCGACTCCGCAACTTTCGGCATCTCCCAGGCAGATGAATCCCAAATAATGACTATCTTGAGGGACACCCTCTATACAGACCGTGTCCTGGCGGTCATGAGGGAGTACGGAGGGAACGGTTGGGATGCCCACCGTTCCGTGGGTAAGTCGGAGCTCCCCATCAAGGTCACGTTGCCAACAGCTATGGAACCCACGTTGCGGATTCGGGATTACGGTCCTGGACTTTCCAAGGATGGGGTCCTTCACGTCTATACTCAGTATGGACGGAGCACCAAACGGGACAGCGATGACGAAGTAGGCTGTTTGGGCATCGGCTCGAAATCGGGGTTCTCTTACTCTGACAGCTTCACCGTGACCTCCTGGCACGGAGGGATAAAGAGCACCTACGTCGCAGTCCTGGACGAGTCTGAGAAGGGCATCATCAACTGCCTTGCCGAGGAGCCTTGTTCCCCCAAGGGGGAGACAGGACTGGAAATCCAGATCCCCGTCCGTCTGGAGGATATCTGGGATTTCCAGCGGAAAGCACGGGCACTGTTTCAATACTTTGAGCCACGTCCCGTCATCAACATCGATTTGCCCCCGCCCAACTCCGACATACTGGTCCTCACGCACGGAGCGATAATCCTCGATTCCTATAACGGCTGGGTCGCCAAGATGGGGTGCATCCCCTACAAGGTGAATCTCGCACAGGTTCGCCCGAAAACGGGGGGGCCGATGTGGGACACGCTGGCCAATCTATCCGGTGTCCTGTGTTTCGGCATCGGGGAAGTGCAGACAAACGCTTCCCGTGAGGAACTGAAGTACAGTGCCGTCACCAAGGAAAAGCTCGCCAAGAAATTCGAGGCTTTGGTCGAGGAGTATGTTCGCAACGCCCTCAAGGTTCTGGATGAGCCTACCTTGCCCACCTGGGAGAAGCGGCTCAAGGTTCAGGGCTTGAATCGTTTTCGTTTCCCCGTTCCCGAATCCTACAAAAAAATGGTGTCGGGAACAGTCTCGGTGGACACGAGGACGGTCAAGACCTTTGCCCTACTGGGGGCAACGGAAAAACACGCAACGAGTATCATCAATGTCACGACACACACGCGGTTCCTGATCCGGGATACATCTCACACAGCACGGGGCTACGGTCTGTCCGCTAATGACTACCTGATCTGCCCGCTAAGATCCTCTACGGCTACGGCTCCCGCGGATAGCCCTACCCCAACTACGGAAGAGGTTCGGGCAGAGTTGACGCCGTGGATTATTGCCAACGGCATAGAGGGTATCCCTGTTGCCCTTCTTTCGTCCCTGACCTGGTCAAACGTACCTGACCCGCAGCAAGGATATGCACACGGTAAACGAGCGGTAAACCCAAGGCACCATGTCAGCACCTTCCGTCTGAACCCAAACAAGGCTTTTAGCAGCCCCTATTCGATGGTTTGGGACATTGAACAGCGGGAGCCGCAGGACGACGTGTTCGTGATTCTGTCTAACTTCCGCAGCGAAGGAAATTTCGACATCTACCATCTTTATCGTGATGATGTTTTCGCGGCAAGTTTGTTTGACCCCAAGACGGCGATGCCTCCTGTTTACGGGTACAAGACCACGTCCAGCAAGCCTGTGGAACCCAAGGACTGCAAAGGTGTCCACTACCCCGAATGGCGTGTCAGTCTTTACCAGAAGTTGCTGACCCCCGAAGTCAAGATCCTGTTGGACCACCACCGGCTCCACCGGCTGCTGGGAGTTGCGGGAACTCACGGCAAAGGAACTTCGGGATGGTTTACGCAGATGCTTACAATGCTGGGAGAAGGACACCCTCTTTGTAAGATGTTCAAGCCCTTCGTAGATGGGGTGAGTGCCCTCACGGCATTTGAAAAGACTCTCCCCTACGGAGTTTCACCGTACCGCCTCCAATCCTGTCTGGACACCTTCGCCCAACTGGTGGATCTCGACTCACAAAAGGCGATGGGACAAACGCTTCAAAAGATCCTGCGAACCTACCCGTTGCTTCAGGTGCCGGGAAATGGACTGTGCAGTTTTGATGGGGAATATCGGAAAGCCTGGATCGAGTATGTACAGATCGTGGATCGGGTAAACGGCTTAGGCAACCCTACCGTAGGGTAGAGGACTTGGAAGGAGCAAACATCATGCAGAAGTTTCCGTACACAATCTCCGCAGAAAGCATCACGGTCGTCTGTCAGGGAAAGCCCCACACAGTCAGAAAAGGAGCCGCCAACTTCGACAAGCTCAAGAAGGCACTCGTTGCGGAACAGTGGGGCAAGGTTCCTGACCTGCTCTCCGTCGCCAAGACGGTTCAGTCCTGGGCGAAGGGAAAGTTCAAGGTCGAAGGGGATCGGGTTTTCTACGGGGGGGAAGCTATCCCCACGGATCTGGATTCCCGTATCCTGGCGATGGCGGCCAACGGGGAGGATCCGACTCCTCTGTGCCGCTTCTGGGAACGCCTCCAGAAGAACCCCAGCTACCGTTCCGTGAAGCAACTCTTCCAGTTCCTACAGAACGTGGGGATTCCTATCACAGAGGACGGTTGCTTCCTCGCCTACAAGGGGGTCAAGGAAGATTTCAAGGATGTCCACTCGGGACAGTTCGACAACAAACCGGGGGCGATCAACGAAATGCCCCGCAACAAGATCTCGGATGACCCCCAGTTGGCGTGCCACGAGGGGTTCCACGTCGGGGATCTCTCCTACGCAAAGGGCTTCGGTCCCCGAGTCGTGATCTGTAAGGTGGACCCCGAACACGTCGTGTGCGTGCCCTACGATGAATCACAGCGTAAGATGCGGGTCTGCCGCTATGAAGTCACGGGCAACTACGGGGTGCAGCTTCCCGACACGTCTTTCAAGGAGAAAGCAGCCCCGGGCAAGAAGACCTTGACGGAGGTCCTGTTTGCCAGCAAGCTCGCCAAGATGCCCGCTGACAAGTTGCTGGATTGCTCCTTGGACTCGCTCCGCAAGTACGCTGCTAACGACTTGAAGATCGTGGGGGCTTCCAAGATCCCCGGGGGCAAGATGGCTTTGATTCAAGCCATTCTCAAAACACGAGGCTAAACCAGATGGGTCTGTCAGACGAAGAACGACTAGAGAAAATCTGGTGGGGAGTCACTCAGCTACAAGAGCGTTTGAGAGACTTGCCAGCGGATTCCGAGGAACACCACACCCTGATTGATCAGGGAGTTCACCTTCTACGGGAAAAGGTGGACCAGACGTGGAATGCCTTCCTCGGTAGGGGGTCAAACTCCACCTTCTGGCTCCTGGGCGGGGATGCTTCGGATGAGGTCCGTGGTCCTCATGGAGCCTGGTCAACAGCAATCTGCGGTCTCTGTGAGGAAGCACGGCGGGAAAACCCCGAGGATTCCCCTCAGGAAGACTTCAATGCCTTTGATCAACACCTGAGTGTTGAGGCTCTGCTTGGGGATCAACGAGGACGCAGACGGATTGTCTATGACGTGTTTTGCTGGACGGAACAATTGATCTATGCCCTTCGCCGCTATGATGACAATCTGCGGCAGACTTTGGACCCTCTGAGCAAACTGCTGGCTGATATGCAGGGCATCTGTTTTGGCATCTTCGCCCGTGACGAAGATTATGCAAAAGCCTACGTACTCAACAGAGTGCTGGCGGGGCTACTTGGTGGAGACTACCTCTGGCAGAAGGACAAGCTCGGCAAGATCCTGTTGGATGACATGAATCTGGCAGACCGTTTCACCAGGGCAATGGTAGCGAACTCCCCTCCCCGCGGCGAGTCTCTCAAGACCATCATCGCCTGGGATCATGAGCGGTTGTCCATGAAGCCAACAGTGGAAAACCGTCTGTTGCTCCTGATGCGGATCGCGGGTAGACGGCTCCACTATGAGCACCAGATAAAGGATCTCTTGGGGCATCTCAAGAAAGCACGTTTGCGGGTACGCCCCGAGCACGTCCTGTATGAGTTTGCCAAGTGCAAGGCGGCGCATGACGAGAAAGAGGGTGGGGATCAGGCAGCCTACAACCAGCGGAGCGAGGAAGAGGCTCTCTACGCCATTCACGGGTCGGCAGCTTTTGATTTGGTCAAAGACAGAAACAAACGAAACAAGAAAGGTAAGAAGTCATGTTGAACCTGATACCTACAACCTACGGTCGGTTCGCTTTCGGGATTGGTGGGATCCTCCTGCTGATCTTCGCCGCCCTTTACGTGATCGGATCCTGGGAGAAAGTGCTCCGGGGGATTCAAACCGAAATAGCAAGGCCGGACCGGGTACTCTCCGTGGACGTAGCCCGTCGCTGTTTCAAGCCCCTCTGCCTGACGATCCTGTTGATCATGGCCCCTATCCTACTCCTGCTCGGTCCTACCCTGGGATCCCCTGGACCAGACCTCCATGCTGTTCAGCCCGTGCGGCAGGACTTCATAGATGCTCTCCACAAGGCAGAGGAGGCGGTCAGGCCGCAGACCAAACAGGAGCGGCAGGTCGAACGTGAACTCAAGCAGGAGGATAAACGGGCGGCGGAGACTGAAGTTATCGAGGATCGGGATGAGAGAGTGCTTGAGGGCGTGGAAAGTTTCCGTGCCCGGATGCTCAACCCAGACATTCAAGAATGAAGGAGATCCCAATGCGTTGGTTCTTGTTAGTGCTTTTTGCTCTGTGTGCTTCTTGTACCGAACCTGTCCCCGCCGGGCACATTGGTCGAACCTGGGAGGCCAGTGGGTTTACGGAGGATCTGCTCGCCCCAGGACGTTACGATTGCTACAATCGGTGCAGGATGTACCTGATGGAGGTGACGGAGCAAGCCTTCGAGATCCCCCAGCAGAACATCCTGTGTGCCGACAACCTGAACTTCAAGTTCTCCATCAACATCCTTGTCGGTCCCGCTTTGGGCAACAAAGCTCAACTAAAGGAGGTTTTCTCCAAGCTGATCCCTTCTAAGGGGGAAGTGGGGAAGAACGGAGCGACTTTCACGGTTGCTCAACTTTTCGAGATGTATATTGCACCCGTAGCCGTCGAAAAAGAGCACTCCGTAGTCTCTGCCTACAAGACTTCGGAGATTGTTGAGAAGCGGGCACAGATCATCAACGAATACGTGGCTGCGGTCAAGGAAGCCACGAAGGACTCCGTGCTGGAGGTCAGGCGTATCTCCATCGGCAACTTCGATTTCCCCCCCGTGGTGACTCAGGCACAGGAAGCAAAGGCGAAGGCAGCCGTGGAAATTGAAACAGCCGTAAACGAAGCCACCAAGCGTGTGGCAATGGGACAGGCTGATGTTGAACTTGCGGGGATTCGGTACAAGCAGCAGGTGATTGAGGCCCAGACCGTGGCCGACTACAACAAGATCATCGGGGCTAGTATCTCCCCCCAGTACCTGGCCTACAAGCAGTTGGAGATCATGGGCAGGGCCGCAGACGGCGAGAACAACATGATCTTCATCCCCTACACGGAGACCGCAAACGGACAGATGCAGTTCAGTCAGTGGACAAAGCCCGAAGCCCTGCTGGACAGTGCCCTGTTGTCAAAGGTCAATCAACTCAAGCAGGAGTCCGACAAAAAGACGGCTCCCAACGTGCTTGGGGTTCCCCTTCCCAAGCCTGTGGAAAAATAATCGGTTTGGATTATCCCGTGGTGGGGTAATTGTTTCTAGGTAAGCCCCATTTACGGGGCAGAAAGAGGTCGAGCTATGGCGCACGTCAATATCGAAGGGCACATCGAAAAGGCTATCGGACATCTTCAACTGATACTTGAAACCTTGAAGGCAGCGAAACCCGCCACAGACAGCCT
>ERZ1292629.4439-Hain-H43-01um-R1-4439-length-10269-cov-5_pt1 | contig 10269 bp, 2 predicted proteins | sample MGYA00564399_ERZ1292629 | MGnify/ENA primary metagenome ERZ1292629 (study PRJEB36523, sample SAMEA6512636) | groundwater metagenome | collected 2019-01-08 | study: AquaDiva: Metagenomics assemblies of 32 groundwater samples
TGATACGAGATATGCATGTTGACTAGGTGCTCTTGGGAATTGGTTGTTTTATCAAAAGATTACTCTTACGTCGATTATGATGTTTTAGAATCGACTGAATATTTTTACAGAATTTCCGCTGTTGATTTTAGCGAAAACTCTAGTTCTTTTGTGTATCCAGATTCTTCCGTAACTACTTTAGAAAATTTAGTTCCTCCTTCTTTACCTAGATTCATTATTGCAAACCCTTTAAATTCTGCAATACAAATAATTTGGTATGGTTCAATTTACAGCAACGTTAAGGAATATAAGATAGTATTTACTGAACTAAATAGCGATCTTACATATAATGGATCTTCTACGGAAGTTATTGTTGGGCCAGAATTTTATTCTTATAAAATATCAGATTTAATAAACAATAAAAACTACGAAATACTTTTTAGCTCTATATCGGAGAATGACGTTGAGTCATCTGAATATAGATTACTGTCTTCTCCAGTTCAGAACTCTGTTACAGAAGTAGATTCGGTTGAAATATCAGACTATAGATCTGAGACAAACATAAATAACGAGATAGGATTAGAAATTTCTTGGGATAGCTCTTTAAGCTCGTCTCTTTCCGAAATAGACCATTACGTATATCAGATTATTGAGAATGGAATGTTTTATTCAAAAGAATTAACATCAAGCATTACTGATGTTGTTTTAGATAATTTTGAAGATATAAATGGAAGAGTAAGATATATAAGACATTTAACGGATTATCTGGTTAGAATTTATGGAGTAGATTCTCTTGGAAATAGAAGTCTTGGTTTTTATGGATATTTAAAAACTTCAAAGTACAAGAAGCCAAACAAAGCATTTAATTTTACAAATAACCAAGAAAATGGAGACATAATAGTATCGTGGTCTAATGATTCTGATATTAACTATAATCTCATTAGCGTTTCTATATCTGGAACAGAAAGTGATTTTAGCCTTTCTATTGCTGATAATGTAGACATACAGAAATCTTCTTTTTATATAATTCCAAAAAGCCTAATAACAGAAGATGTTAATGTGTTTGTCTCTATAAAAACTTATGATTCTTTTGACAATGAATCAGATATGTCGAATTACGAGTTTGAAGCAAATTCCGTTTCTTCATCTATTCCATTTTCAGTTGATATTAGATATGTATCAAATAATGATGGCACTGTAGGTTTATTTTGGGATAAGGTAGATAATGCACAAGAGTATTATATATGGCGTGCTAATTGGTCAGTAAGACCAATTCCTAGCGATTTTTCGTTAATAGGAACTTTGTCTGAAGATAAAACATATTTTGAAGACTTTGAATTGGAAAACGATTCAAGATTTTTGTACTTTATAACTTATAAAAATATTTGGGACGAAAGATCTAAAGATCCGACTGACGATTTTATTTCGTATACAATGTATGACGCAGTTCCTCACAAGATAGAGTTGTTTCCAAACGTTAGTTCTCTTTCTATCGAAGATAATGGAGATGCTATAAGTATTTCTTGGGACGAATATAACGAATATGACTTTGACGGTTATTTAATTTATTCTTCTTATGATAATAAATATGATTGGGAAGAAATAGGTTCTGTTTCTAGAAATACAAATGTTTTTGATTATGATAAAGAATCTTTTCTATTAAGCGGAACTCATTATTTAAAAATAGTTCCATTCAGAAACCAAGTAGATTTTTTATTCTCTACAAATAAGCCAAATGATTCTTTGCTTTTAGGAAGTTTCTCAGAAGGTTCTTTTGTTCCGGAACAGAACGCTACTATAAGCGATCTTGAATCTCTTGTTAATTATTCAAAAGAAAAATTTTTAGATAATCACGATCACTTATTTGATAATTTAGATAAGAGAATAGATTTTAATAAAAATGTTTATATAGATAATTTTTCAGAAATATCCGATTTTGTTTTTGAATCAACTCTTAATATACCAATTTCAGACAATTATTCATTAAAGATAGACGGAGAGTCTTATTTAGGAGTTTTTTCAGTAGATACAGATACTAACAGAATAACTACTTCTAGCTCTATTGAAGATGCAAGTAAGATAAGACTTATTTGCGAAGGAGTTGATGAGTTTCAGGGCATTCTAGAAGAAGAGTCTATTAATGACGTTAGCCCATCCAAAATAAAATATGGAGATATTTCTAAAAAGATTGAAGAGTTCGATCATGACGGAATCTCTTTAAAAATAAAGCCTATTTTAACCAATTTAGAAAATAAATATGATGGTCTTTATTTTAATAAAAACAAAATGATTAGCGACTTTATCTTTAAAGTAAGTCATATAGAAGATAACGCCTATTTGTTTTCTAATTACAAAGGATTATTGTTGACTGAGGATAAGTTTGTTTCAAATAGAATATTACTAGAGAACGATCTTCCTTGTACTGGAATATTTGTTGAAAGCGGTTCTTATTTTGCAGTTTTTTATGATACCGTATACTACAGTACAAATTATCTATCTTGGTCAAAAACAGATTTTGAAGAAGTTGGAAGGTTTAGGGTTTTTGATATTTGCGAATTTGAAGGAGATTTTTACTGTTCATCTTCTGACGGTTATTTTAAATTAAATTCTGATTTAGTTTGGGTTCGTCAAAATACTATTTCTGTTCCAAATAACATTTATAAGATTTTTAAGAACGGATCTAATATTTATGGATGCTGCAAAAATGGAATATATAACTTAATTACAGAAGAAATAGAATTTTATGGAGACTTTAAGCACAAGGTTTCAAATGACGGATATACGTTTTTAGCAAATAGCAAGCAGATAGTTAGGTGCAATTCTGGAAACATTGAAAAGATATGTGATAGTTTAGTTGGCAACACAGAAGGAATAGCTATATTTGATAATAAGATACACATATTATCAGACGAAGATGTTTATTGTAGTTATTCTGTTAACAATATCTATTTCGAAGATATTTCTATAGATTTTTCTAATTCAGTAAAAAGAAATGTATTTTCTCTTGGAAGCTCTAGCCAAGGTCTAGTATCTATTAAGTATAAAAATATATCTATTGTAGGTAGTGAGTGGTCAAGCGAAGACATTGTATATTCTAACAATATTAACCATTATTCTTTCTACAATAAAGAAATAATCAAACACGGATTTTATTATAGTGATAATTATGTTGTTTTAGATAGCGACAGCGTTGTTTATGTCGGAAACAGCAGTATATACAGTTCTTCTGGATGGTGGGGGATCGGAATAAAGAAGCAGGCGAATTTGTATATAAATAACAAATTTATATCTTCTAATGTAGATGATATAGGATTGAGTAATTATAATCTGATAACCTTAAGCTTTCCTCAAAATGTATATCAATTGAAAAATAATACATTTGAAGACAATATAATTAGTAATAAATTTTATGATAACATATTGGCAAGTAGCTATAAAGATGAATTTGATTCTAATTATGCTCAAATTTCTCAATATATAGGTCAAACTCTTTCTTCTGAGTCAGAGATAGAGTTTTCAGATATTTTCTCAAATCTGGTAAATAATTACTTCAATTTTTACTCTTGTTTTTATGGAAAAATATTATTCTTTAGTTTAGTTGAAGTAGAAAATGTTTCTTATTGTTTAATTGAAGGAGTTTTATATACAATTGAAGACATTGAAGAAAAGTTTTCGGATTTCTATTTTGTAAAAAATATATCTACAGATGGAGAAGGTTTTAGTTGTGTTAGCGGATTGATAAGTGTTCCGGACGGAACTTCTCCTTTTGATAATAATTATTTAAAAGTTTTAAGAAATTTTAGCAAAATACATGAGTCAATAGAAGATGATTTAGGGAAGATTTATACCGGAGAGAGTTTGGGAATTTCAGACATTTATACCAATAACCTATTAAGTACAATTTCTTATTTTAAAGAAAACGTTGATTCGGATTATTCATTTTTAAATTTAGATAGCGTGGAAGAGCAAGACTTAGTAGAGTTTGAATCTACAGTTGGATATACTGAAGAAGATTCATCTTCTTTATATGCTACAGAGGAAGATTCCCCAAGAATCTTAACATCTTCTGTTGATTTTGAAAACAAAATAATAATGGGATTTAGTAGCGGAGTATATTCTCTAGACAAAAGCGACAATAAAATAGAACATGTATATTCTGATAGTTTTGTATACAATATTAAGGAGTCTGGAGAAATATTCTATATTCTTTCTGATTCAGGAATATTCTCGACTACAGATTTTATAGATTTTTCAGAAGAATCGACAGACGGAATAAATGGAAGCGAAAATATAATAGATATTTTCAATATATCTGGATTTTTATATGTAGTAACTGATTATGGAGTTTACGTAAATATAGAAGAAGAATGGGTAAAAATTCTTGAAGACAGCGTTGTATCGTCTTGTTTTAATAATTATCTGGTAGTAGTTACAAAAGACGGCTTAATAAAAAAATACATAAATGGCGGTTGGGTCGAAGTTGTTAATAATTTTACATTCAGTATATTGGATATTAAAAAATACAATTCTAGTATACTCATTGCTACTAGCGATTTTGGACTGTTAAATGATAATTCTTCTATAAATGGCTCTACTCTATCAATATCAAACGTTGATATAGCTGGAGAAATTGAAGAATCAAAAGATAAGTCTATATGCGGAATATGTGTAGATGGAAATTCTATCTACGTTACGGACTCTGACGGCGTTTTTTACTATTATGTAGGAGGATCTTGGAGCAGTTCTAACGTAAATATGTTTGGTATTTTTAATATAGTAAGAGCCGATAATAAAACATATTTAATGAATCACTCTGAAATACTAATATTTGAAGACGAATTAAGAATGCCGTTTATTAACGGAGCTATACTATAATGGTGTATTTTAACAAAAGAGTTGGTCAAGTTATCCCTGTAAATGGTCAATATTCTCCATCCAAAATATCTCTATTTTTAAACCCTACTGTAAGTAATAGTTCTGCTAATTATTTTAATATATCTGAAGGATTTGTGGCAGACGCTTCTAATTTTATCGAAATTGAAGATAGGGAGAGTAAGGTAATGTTTGACTTCTTGTATCCAAACTACACAGGGATGGGATATATGTCGTCAGTTTCAATAGGTGGGTCTTTAGACTTTTCAATATTAAAATATAATGTATTTTGCGATGTTCAAAAGAACTTTAAAATATGGTTTAGAGGAAATCTCCCTTCTGGAGTTTTTAAGCTGTACATATATTTAAACGGAATGCTTGTGGATATAATCAATGAAATATCTACACCGTCAAACGATTGGATTTGGAGTATGTCTTCGGTAGATATTGATGAGGGGCAAAATGAGCTTTCTCTCCAAATAATTGACGGTAATTTAGATAAGATATACTTTTCTTTTTCCGAAGATGAACCTTCTGGAGAGGGGCCACAATATACATTGGCTAATTACTTTAATGTCCACGTAAATGCATTTAAAGCAGATTCTTTACTGAATATAGAAACCAATGCGTTAAAAGTTTATGGATATAAGAATTCATTTCTTAATATAAAGAAGCCAGATTGGTATAACTTTAATATTGATTTTTTAGACGATACATTTTTAACCACTATTGATCAAAATCTTGTTATTTTCTTGTCTTCTTCTGGAACCGATATCTTAAATAAAGTATCTTGGGAAACAGTCGATGTTGACGAATATAATTTATTTCCTGTTATTTTTTGATTTGTCAAGGGTTTATTCTTAAAAAAGGGAATAATTTAATTAACCCCAAAATTTATTTATGTCGAATTTTAATTATCTAAGCAAATTTAAATACAAAATTTTTAGCAAAGAAGAGTCTTTGTCGTACCCAATTTCTTTGGCTAAACCATCAAGAGAAGACTCTAATATAGAAGATTTTTCAGAATCTGTTCTTGAAGGATTGGTATTAAACGAAGAAGGAAAAATACAAATAGATAATCATAAAAATGAAATAGTAAGTGTATATTGCGACAAGAGTGGTTCATCGTCACTGTTTGATTTGAATGAAAGAAAAGATTTTATTAATAAATTTCTAAAAAAGATAGATTCGATAAATGATAGCACAGAATACAATTTGTATTATGATTCTTCCAAGAAGATAAATTTAGAGTGCTTTCTATTTAATCATGATCCTTTAAATGTTAACGAAAAAGAAGTTTTGACTAATTTTTCTACAGATAGTCTATATTCTAAGAACAATAGATTTTATGGTTTTAGATTAGTTAAGAATAAAAATAGATTTCCAGAATCACATATAGATGGAGAAATACTATTCGATGAAATTAGAAATTCTTATTTAGATGTTAATTTTGATGGAGGATACTATTGTCTATACACATACTCTATAGATTCAAATGGAGAGTTTGTATTTAGTGAGGGAGAGAGATTTAGGGTAGAGAATAGTGAGCAGCCAAAGTCTTTTAAAACATGCTATTTTGATTTGTTCGACGGGTATGGACACAGCAATACATCAACTTCATTGGCTCATTATTGCTTATTGCCAAATATAGATAAGGCGTACGATTTCTCCGGAAACAACAATACGCTGTCTCTTATTGGCGTAAAATGGTTATCTGGATCAGAAGCTCCATTCGGAAAAACTGCTGTTTATGTAAGCGACGACACAGAAATAGTAAAAATACAAAATAATGAAAATATATATTTAGGAGAAACTTTCTCTGTGTCATTTAATGTAATGGTTAACGGATTTTCTGATAATCAGTTTATAATTAGCAAAAACACAGTTTCGGATACGATATTTGGTTTTTATTTCAATACTTCTGGAAAATTAGTATTTAAAAATTATGGTGTTGAAAACGAATTCTCTTATGTATTCTCTGATAACGAATGGTATAAAATAAGTTTAGTTCATTTTGAAAATAATACTTATTTGTATGTAGATGGAAGTTCTGTGGACTCTATTTCTTATACCGTAGTTAATGCAAGCGAAATTGGTGACTTATATTTCTTTTATGATCCTGTTAATTTTATAAAGTCAGATTTATATATTAGTGATTTAGAAATAAATACAGCAAATCTAGAAGAAGAGTATATTGAGAGCTATTCACTAGAAGAAGAAGAATTTTTAGATAACGGATCTAGGTTAGCGGTATTTAATCTTTTCTTTGAGGAAGAATATCACAATGATATTGAAATAATAGAATTTTCTAATATAGACCAGTCATTGAATTCTGGCGTTAAGGTTTTTAGAAAAAGTGACTTTGACAAAGGCGAATTCTTATTTACTAAGCTTTTAAATTCATCATGTGGATTCGATTATAAATTCGCAGTTAGATCGTATTATAACGATAATCAGTCATTCTTGGACACAGATTTAGTATTTAGTGGAAAATCAAATAGTTATGCATATTTTCAAAGTGAAATAGTAGAGACACCATCTTTAAACTCGTCTTTATCTGGAGATTGTAGAAACTATATAAAAATAAATAGACCAAACAATCAGAGATGCATTTCTTTTAAGGTTTCTGCATCAACTATAGAGTACCCTTCTATTTCAAATTCTGAAGATGTTGTATTCTATTCAGGAATAGAAAATTTAGAGTTTTATCACGAAAACATTATTAATGGAAATACTTACTTCTATACAATTTCTTTACTAGATTCTTACGGATCTGTTTTGGGTTTTTCTAACTTTAATTTGACGCCAAGTCTTGAGTCAGAAGAAAATGAGATGATACCTCTGAGAGAGGGAAAGAATGTAAAATACCTTATAAGCTCCGATTATGAAAGTTTGAGTATTTCTTGGGACTCTGCGTACGATACTATTTCAAAAGATCTGTATTTTGGAGAATCGGGATATTTTGTTGCAAGACTCAGAAATGAGAACGGGGAAATAGAGGAAGAATTAAATAATATTTTGGTTGATTTTGTTGTAGATTCTGAATATGAGGTTGTTGCAGAGGCTAGCGAAGACGTGTTTTTAGGAGAAAAAAATACCGTAAACTTAGACTTAAATAAAATATCTGTTAATTTTTCTCAGCCAATAAATGGAATATGCTACGGAAAAATAGATCTTAATCTTTCTAAGGAAGAGCTGAAAAATATTAAAAATGTTTCAATAAATATTACACCAAAAATTTCTTATGTAGACGGTAGTTTCTCAAAGTCATATTCAAAAATAAAAGTAGATTTTAGAAATCCTCTTTTTTCTAAGATTTTGGAAAAGAGCGTATATAAGATACCTATTAAAAATAGAGTTGTTAATAATTATCTAAGTAATACTCAGTCTAGTTTTTCTGAGTACAATGGCGGCTATATAAATTCTAATAAGATTGTTTATCAGATACCGTTCTTGTTCAGCGACAGAAGGGTATCTGACAGTAAAATAATTGTTAAGTTTTATAATTATGATTTTGATACAGATTCTATATCTTCTGAAAATAGCGAAATTAGACACGAAGTAACGTTTAATGAAGATGTAAACTTTAATACAGTATTAAATAATGGGGAAATATCTAGCAATACATTTAACTCTAATTGTTATGAGATCTCTGTATTTTCTCCTAGTAATCCAATGACACTTAAGATGTTCGTAAAAATTCAATACAACGGATTGTCTTTGGTTTTTTCAAGGATTGTAGTCTTTAAAGAAAATATAGTTTTTAATATAAATTCTTTAATTCCAAACTCTAATGGAATTTCTACTTCCGAGCAATCTGTTTTGGGCTATATCATCGACGATGAAGGGCAATTTTTAGAATCTCTTCCAGACAACCTTCTAGTAAATTGGAAAATTGAACCAATAAATAATGAATTAAGCATTAATCTTTATAGTAATGATACTGGTGTTCCGCACGGAGGAGTATATTCTAAATTTACCAATGGACTTTCTTCAAATGTATTTATTGGTCCAATAAGTAGCCAAGGTATTAATTCTGTCGATTCAGATGGAAACGTCGTCTATAACAAATATAGAATATCAGCATCATGCGTATATAGTGGAATAAATCTTTATGATTATCAAGATTTTGAAGTTTCGTCTCTAAACTCTTCTGCTTTTTATGACCCAAATAGCTCTTTTTTACTTAGCGAGTTTGATAATTTTAAACAAAAAATATATTCTGATGGAAAATCTTATGTTAAAATGAGAATAATAAGAGATCCTGAAAATTATTCTCAAGGATTTGGTCCTCTGTTTAATGCTTCTTTAGACGCTATATCAAAAAGTAATTACGTTCTTAATCCAGGAGATAATGTAACGATATATTCTGATAATAAAGAATTAGAAATACTATCGGGAGACATATCTGAGGTTTTAGATCCTTACACAAACACATACTCTCTTTCTTATGGAGATTCTGTAGAGCCTACTTATGGTGTTAGGGACGTAGAGATCGTTGATGGAGAATATACTCCGGTTTATTTTAGAATTTCTTCAAAAGATAACGCGGGCATTAGTTCCGGTTTTTCAGATGAAACTGGAAATAATTCTTTAATAGACTATAGAAAAATAGAAAAATACACTAATGAAATAAAAGTCTACTCTATATGCAATTACTTTGACCAGAACGGAAGTAAGTTGCTGGTTGGCGGTGGAGGCGTTTCAGATTCATTAGTTGTTTCTGTATTGGTTCCATCTAGCCCAATAGAAATTGAAATGGTTGGTAAAAAAATAGATGAACAGATTTCTTCTGGTATATCTACATCTGAAAAGACTAAAATTTATTTTTCAGTTAGATACAGAGGAGGAATGATACCTGAGTCCATTTCTGTAAGTTGCAATGTAGAAAACTATGCAGACGGGCAGATTTCTGTGTTTACTTCTGATATAAAAACATACAACGACTTTGTAGAAGAATTTAATAGCTTAGATTCTATGACATATTTTTATATTGAAATTTTACCAATAGGCACTGTTTCAAATATAGATTCAAAAATAAATATTTCTTTATCTTATGACGGATTCGATAGTTCTTCTTGTTATGCATTAAAATATGATTTTGATAAAGAGCTGTCATACGAAAAAGTAGATATTAACACAAAAGTATATAAATTAGATATTGGAACCAATATCATTGATTCTGCTATTTCTGTAAACGATTCTTTTATGTTCGGAGGATCTGTTTTTTATTCTGGACACATGTATGTTTTTGGTGGAATAAATTCTTCTGGAATAATCAATAAGTTAACAAAGATAGATTTTTCTACAGGAGTAAAAGTTGATTTAATCAGTATGCCAGTTCCTATTTTTGGATTTTCTTACAAGCTAATAGGAAGCTTTATATATGTGTTTGGCGGAATTTATTATGATGAATAC
>ERZ1292629.4440-Hain-H43-01um-R1-4440-length-10268-cov-7_pt1 | contig 10268 bp, 10 predicted proteins | sample MGYA00564399_ERZ1292629 | MGnify/ENA primary metagenome ERZ1292629 (study PRJEB36523, sample SAMEA6512636) | groundwater metagenome | collected 2019-01-08 | study: AquaDiva: Metagenomics assemblies of 32 groundwater samples
TTGGACACGAGCGATTCGTCTTTCATAAAGCAGATATGACCGAGGAACGCGACCTTATCGAGTCGCTGGTTAAACAGTCGGATGTGGTTCTCCCCCTGGCGGCTGTGGCTACCCCACAGCTATACATGACACAGCCATTGCGCGTGTTCGAACTTGATTTCGAAGAAAATCTGCCTATCGTGCGTCACTGCGTTAAGTACGGAAAGCGAGTCATTTTCCCTTCTACCTCAGAGGTATACGGCATGAGCCGCGATTCAGAATTTCATCCGGACCACTCACAACTCGTCGTTGGGCCTATCAGCAAAGTTCGGTGGATATATTCCACAAGCAAACAACTTATGGACCGTATTATATGGGCTTATGGTCGGGACCATGGACTCGATTTTACATTATTTCGCCCATTTAACTGGATGGGGGTCGGGCTCGACAGCCTCGAAACCGGCCAATCGCGCGTTATCACAAAATTTCTCGGTAATATCTTGCGCGGAGAAGACCTCCTGCTGGTGGATGGAGGAATCCAGCGACGTTCTTTTACCGATATCGAGGACAGCATTGACGCCCTTTTGAAAATCATCGAAAACAAAGACAGCATTGCGACAGGCAAGATTTATAATATCGGCAATCCATCGAACAATCACTCTATCCGCGAATTGGCTGAGATGCTTTATGAGATGGCTCCTTCGTATCCATTTTTCAAAGAAAATGTTCACAAGGTAAAAATAGTGGATATTGCATCTCAAGCGCACTATGGCGAGGGATATCAGGATGTACAAAACCGCACTCCCTATATTGAAAATACGCGAAAAGATCTTAACTGGAATCCAAAAATCTCTATGCGCGAATCACTTAAACGCACATACGAGGAGCACGCTAAACAACTCAAAAAAAAGGGGGAGAAATCATAAATACGCTCTTAACGTTGTTAGTGTTTTTGCCCACACTTCATCTGCCAACGTCTCATCAAGCGCATCGCGCGAAGGCTCTACTATCCTTTCATCGGTAAAATACTTGCCGGAGTATTGCGCGACATCTGGCTTTGCGGCAAGGTATACAACGGTTTTCGCGCCTTCTTTGGATGAGCTCATGCGAAAAGGATTGAGTGCGCGGGACAGTATGCCGCTGGCGCTGACCGTTCCTAAAGCGAGCTTGGTTTTTATCCAGCCTGGATGCAATGCGTTCACCGTTACCCCACTTCCCCTAAGAACCCTCGCAAGATGCTGCGTATAAAGCATGAGTGCAAGTTTTGAATTTGCATAGGAACGATAGCGGTCAAATGCGTCTGTGCTTTCAAGATTGTCCGGATCTAGGTGCCCCTTGCGGTGCATAGTGGATGCCACATTAATAATGCGAGCAGGAGCGGAGCGCTTGAGCAATGGTAAAAGAAGCTCCGTTAACAGAACTGGGGCAAAATAGTTGACCGCCATATTTAACTCAATAGCATCTGCCGACATCATTTTCGTAGCAGGCATGACGCCGGCGTTGTTTATGAGTACATGCAACTCATTGTGGGTGTGTGCAAACGCCTCTGCACAACTACGCACCCCCGCAAGAGAAGCGAGGTCTGCTACTATATAGTCGCTGTCGGGGAAGGCCGCCTTATATACTTCCCCTTTTTCTTTAGTGTGTGCCACTGCAACCACATTCGCTCCACGACGCAATAGTTCACGTGATACTTCTTTGCCAATGCCATCAGTCGCGCCGGTGATAAGGACCGTTTTGTTTTGTATATTCCAGTCCACAGTCACTCAATTTCAAACTCTTGGGGTGTTGGTTTAGTTTCTGCTTTGGGCACGCTGAGTCTTGCATACCACACGCCGCTTATGCCGAGTCCCACTAAGGCAGCGAGTCCCGCGAGGTACCACCACAGCGGCGCTGATTCGGGAGCCGTGTATGGCACGTCGGCAGAGAGATCGGTCTGCGTGACTGCGGCGGCGTTTGTTTGCGGCAAAGTGGCAGGAGCTTTTGCGGTTACCGGTTTTGGCTGCGCAGGCTTAGGCGGCTCGGGTAGTGGCGCCACCTCGCCCACCGTTATGAAATCTTTGATATTTGCGAAGGTTACGGCACCGATCCCTTTGACCCTCATTATGTCTTCTGTCTTTCGAAAAGGGCCTCTGTTCTCCCGGTAGTTCACGATGGCCTGTGCTTTAACCTCGCCGATGCCTTTAAGTGTCACAAGCATCACTGTATCGGCGGTATTGATATTTATAAGGCTGGCAAAAGCGGCTGTCGGCCACACGAGCAGAAAAACAAGGGCCAGACTAGGTATCCATTTCATCAACGGCAAGCATCTCACGCAGCTCCTTTTCAGGCAAGCTCTGCGGTTCCGCGGGAGCATCGGGGGCTAGGTTTTTGAGTGTCGATTTAAGGTCCGGAGCATGCGCAGGTTTGGCCGTTACGCGCGCGAGGGCCTCGCGCAGGCTTTTGGCGCCATCAAGCGGCGGCGGAGGTACCGCCTCTTTCCGCGGCGCCGGATGCGGACGCGGTGATTCTTCAAATCCTTTGCTTTGTGCCATGGTGTGCTCGTGCGCCAACTGCGTGCCTACGATTTTTGCTTCCTCATGGCGGGTAACTTTGGGCAAGACAGGGGCCGGACGCGCAATGGGAGGAGGCGTGGGAGGTGATGGCGGAGGTGGTGGTGATGGTGGCGGCGGTGTGTTTTCAACGCGACGCGGCGTATCAAATCGTGGGCGCGTATCAACGCTTTTGCGCTCGCCCGCAGGCCGGGGCGGCTCGCGGTCGGCCTCGGTCCATGCGCTGATCGAGCTTTCAACTTCGGCGCGTATCTTGCCAAACTGCGTACGCGAATTGGCGATCACTTGCGACACGAACCGTTGAGGCGGCAAGTCAAAGGGTGGCAGTGTCGTCGCGCTGAAGGGCGGCGAACCGACCCCGTCGATCATGAGCGTCAAATAAATTTGAGCAAACCCAAGATTCACGAGGTCGGTCGCCATAAACTGCGGCTGGAAGATGGTCTCCAATACCTCGGCATCAAATGGCCCCACGCGAAACGCCGCCGTGGTACCGACGTTGCCGAACACCGCGTCGCGCACCTCTTCCTCCATTTGTTCGATATATTGATGCGCGATGATGAGATTCAACTTATACTTGCGCGCCTCGGAGAGGATGTCGGCAAAACTCTGGTTGGCGAAGTTTTGAAATTCGTCGACGTAAAAATAAAACGACGGCAGCTGCGCGAGCATAGCGGCCGGCACATCGGCACGCGACATGGCCGCAAGATAAATTTTCGTCACGAGCATCGAGCCCAACAGATTGGCGTTGACCTCGCCTACCTTACCTTTGGAGAGGTTCATGATGAGGATCTTGCGGTCGTCCATGAGCGTGCGGATGTCAAAAGAGGATTTTGCTTGACCCACGATGTTGCGGATCAACGGATTAGAGGTAAACTGGCCGATTTTGTTTTGAATTGCGGGTGTCGCATCTTGGGTGTAGCGGTCAGTGTAGTTGGCAAACTCATCGACCCAAAAACTTTTAACGATCGGGTCGGTGATATTTTCAACAACTTTTTTGCGAAAACTTTTAACGATGAGCATGCGGTTAACGTCGAGGAGCGTCGCGCCCGGATATTCAAGCAGCGCCAAGAGTGTGTTGGAAAGAATATATTCCATGCGCGCGCTCCAGGCGTCGACCCAGATTTTGCGAAAGGCCGAGAGGAGCCCCGAGACCACGAGATGCCGCTTGTCATAACCCACGTCCTCCATCACGTTAAACGCAACAGGAAAATCCATGTCGAATGGCGCAAAGTACACCACATCTTGCACGCGGTGTTCGGGCACATACTCAAGCAGACGCTCGGCGGTTGAACCGTGCGGGTCGATGAAGGCAATCGCCTCGCCGTTGCGGATGTCTTGGATAGCCATGTTCTCGAGCAGAGTCGATTTGCCCATGCCCGTCTTGCCAATGACATACATATGCCGCGCGCGGTCCTTGCGTTTGATGCCAAAGGGCGTCTCCTTGCCCCGGGAGTTGGTCGCGGCAAAATACGTTACCTTGTTAGGGTCTTCTTGCATTGCCCAATTGTACCACTTGCGTCAAGATCCTAGTGCGCCAAGAGTTGGCGCAAACTTACGTATTTGTTGCTGGCGTCCCAAAACAAATATGACATGACACCAACTTCTTCAGTGGCGCGGATTTGCTCTTGGATCATCTGCGGCGAGTAGTGCACGGGGTAGTCAAATGCCTGCAGCCACGGCACCACTTTGCCGGGATACGAGGGCTTGGCATACAACTGTGGCGAGGTGGATGATATCGGCGTAAATGCAAAAGATACAATCTTGGTAGTGGTGGCGCGCTCACGCGCCACAGCAGGCCCCATTGAGGCACGCACGACCTTATAGGGGTCGCTATTTATGTCGGCAAGGCTGGCAAACCCCTTGTTGTAATGTGAGGGGTAGACCATTGGGTAGATATAATCAAAGTACGGGAGCGCCCGCTCAAGCACCTGCCCAATGCCGAGGTCATCTTCGTGTACCGTTACATATCCAAAAAGATCCGCCGAAAGGATCGGCGCGTCTTTGCCCGGCGTCGAGCCCGGCGGCTGGAGCCCGTCGTGCAAGTATTGATAAAACTCTTCAAGCACGTGCGCTTTGCTTTTGCCCGCACTCCATGAGTAGTCGGCCTCTTTCATCGGACCATCCGAAGGAAAACGCAGATAATCGAAATTGAGTTCGTCGAAACCCATGTCACGATACGAAACTTTTCCCAGTTCCACGACTGTCTCCCAGTACGGCTTGGCGCCAGCGTCGACGAACGCCAGCCCCTTGAAGTCGTGCCATACTCCCCCTCCGACTTTTTGCACCGCTTCTTCGGGATGCAGTTTTGCGTAGTAAGGATTTTGAAAGGTCGTGATACGGCCAATTACAAAAATCCCTTTTTCATGCAATGAGGCGACAAACTCCTTCATATCTTTAGCGCCGCACGCATCCGACACAAAATCCGTAAGTATCGGATTATCCGTAGGGAATGCAATTTTGCCCGTGTAGTCGCGAATGTCTATGACGATGGCATTCAGTGCGGACGTGTCGACAAAATCGACAATCGAATTACGAAAGGATGGCGTGCCGGCAACACACTGCGACATATAGAGTGCTTTGAGCGGCATCGGCCGCTCAAGATGCGCTGCGGTGGGCTGCGCTTCAACTACTGGGAGCGGTACTACGGCCGCTGGGATGTTTACATATGATACCGAAAACATCGCCGGCAGCACAAAATAGGCCCCGGCTAAGACGCCGCCCGTCCCTGCCAATACAGCGATGGCATGGATAAAAAATCGCTTAATTGACTTGGGTGGTTCCGTCTTTGTGCTCATGCTCGGAGTAGTCTGCGGCGATGGATGCGGTGTCTGCCTGCGCAGACAGGTGTTCAACAAAAGGCTGGTCGCTTTTGCGCGGCCGGCGCGAGTGCGACTCGGCGCGCAGATACAAGCCGATCACGATGAGCGCAAGACCCGAGAGGATGAGGAGCGCGGTGCGCCACGGCGACGGGATGCCGAGCTGCGGCACGATAATAACCCACACACCAAGCACGATAACCGCCGTTTCTTTAGACATAAAAAGAGTATAGCACGCTATGCACTTTCTATAATAACGACGAACTCTCCGCGCTGCTTTTCGTCGTTTTCCTCTAATATAGCGAGTACTTCTGCAGCCGAACCGATGATGGACTCCTCATGTAGCTTGGTAAGTTCGCGAAACAATCCAACCCGCCGCTCGGGCGCCAGCACCGTCGCAAGCACCTGCAGGGCCTTCATGATGCGATGCGGCGATTCGAAAAAAATACTGGCCCGCTCGCTTGCCGCAATTTCTTTGAGCATTTTTTCTCTCCCTTTTTTATGCGGCAAAAAGCCATAAAAGGTGAACGAGGGCGTTTTGAGACCTGATATGGAAATCGCGGCAGGAAGCGCCGAGGGCCCCGGGATGCTTTCGATAGTAACCGCATCGCCGAACATCTCGCGCACGGTGGAGACAAGCTCGAGTCCCGGGTCGGAGACGCCGGGAGTGCCCGCATCGGACACATAGGCCACGTGCTTGCCCGCTTTGAGCAAGCTCGCGACGCGCGCGTAGCCCGCGGGGCCGCTATGCGAATGAAACGAGACCGTTGGCGTGTGTATGTCGAAATGCGAGAGCAGTTTCTTGGTCACGCGCGTATCTTCGCACGCAACAATGTCGGCCTCTTTGAGCGTGCGGAGTGCTCGCGCGGTCACGTCTTCTAAATTCCCTATTGGCGTTGCAACGATTGAGAGTTTCATATCAGTTTAGCGAGCAGAAAATCTGCGTTCGGAAGCGTTCCCTCCTTGACCTGAAGCTGGAGAACGCAGATTTTCTGCGAGTGCTTGTTCTCCCGCTTTGTATACATCGCCTGCGCCCATGGTGAACGCAATAGTATCACTTTTGAGCGTCCGGAGTATCGTGGCAGCCTCGTCAAACGTCCTGATGCTTTTGGCATGACCGCCTACTCCGTTGACCGCATGCGCGAGCATTTCGTGCGACACAGACGGATCGTGGGGCTCGCGAGCGGCGTAGACAGGCAATATAAATACTTCATCGGCGCGCGCAAGCGCTTTGACAAAGCCGCCCCACAGGTCGCGCGTGCGGCTGTAGAGATGCGGATGAAAAAACACGATTATCTTTTTGCCCGGAAACTTTGTACGTGCGGCTTCAATAGTTTTTTCGATTGCGGTCGGATGATGCGCATAGTCGTCATATAGCTCTACACCTTGAGACAAGGTGCCTTTGTGCTCAAAGCGCCGCCACGTGCCTGTAAACGCCGCGAGCGACCGGTCGATCGTCTCATCTGCAATGTTGAGGCCGAGCGCTTTGACCGCCGCCTTGGCGGCGCGCGCATTGTCGCTATTAAATTCGCCCGGCAAAAGAAGCGGCGGTACGGTCTCGGCGCGGTACTGATTTTCCTCGACGACGATGCGAGCCTGCTGGCGCGCTTCATCAAACGCCGCCTTCACTTCCTCAAGATTTTTAAAAAAGTCGGTGTGATCCCATTCAATAGTAGTGATAACCAACACTTCAGGTTCAAAAGTTAAAAAATGATTGCGATACTCGCACGCCTCAACAACAAAAATATCTGAACTGCCTGCCCGGAAATTACTCCCCCATTCAGATACCAAACTCCCGACGATGACGGTCGGGTCTTTGCCCGCATCCGCCAAAATTTTTCCGATCATGGCCGTTGTTGTCGTCTTGCCATGCGTACCAGCTACCGCAACTACACGTTTCCCTTCTGCAGCTTTGCCAAGAGCTTCGAAGTAGCTCATCTGTAACAACCCTCGTTTGGCTGCTTCCTTGCGCTCCTCATTTGTATCTGGCACCGCATCGCTGTAGACCAAGAGTTCGGTGTCTGCCGCAATATTCTCTGCCTTTTGCCCGATACAAACGGTAATGCCTTTAGCCTGCAGCATCTCGGTCGTGGGCGATGCTTCTTTGTCTGAACCGGTCACCGTAGCCCCTTGCGCCGCATAATATTGTGCAAGCGCCGACATCCCGATGCCGCCAATCCCGACCATATGTATGCGTTGCGGTATCATAAATTTTTTACCGCCGCCATGAATTGGTCGTTGCGGTCATATTCGTTTTTAAAGAGGCCAAATGAGGCAAATCCTGGGCTAAAAAGTATAACATCTCCGGGCTGCGCAACTTTGAGCGCCTCATTTACTGCATTAGAAATACTACGATATATCGTAGTATTTGGTACCGATGTTTTGAGGCGATCTGTGCCGGTTCCTGCGAGCAGCAACACTTTTTTGCATTTCTTCATTTCTACAACAAGCACTTCCAGGGGCAAATGCTTGTCTGCGCCGCCAACAATCAATATAATCGGCTGACTAAAACTTTTGAGTGCCGCAAGTGTGGCTTCGGGAGTGGTCGCGTTGTTGTCGTTATAAATTTTAATGCCGTTTACCTCGCGCACAAACTGGAGACGGCCCTCGACTGCCTCGAACGACTCAAGCCCTGCCTTGATTTGCTCCTCATTCAAGCCGAGGACGCGCAGCGCCTCGGCGGCAAGCGATGCATTCTCGCGATTGTGTTCGCCTAAAATTTGCAAATGCCAATCTTCAGGGAGCGGTGCGGGCACTATTGCATTTGGTATGCGTGGTGCAATCGCTGCTCCTGTAATTATCTTCGGTACTGCCTGATATTTAAAAATATTCGCCTTGTCATCGAAATACTCCTGCTCGTTTGCGTAGTAGTTGAGGTGGTCTGGCATAAGATTGGTAAACACCGCAACATCGGGGCTCAACTGCAGATCGCCAAACCCTTGAAGCAGCCAGGAGTCGAGCTCGAGGACAATAATGTCATCCTGTGTAACATCCGGGATCAGTTCAAGAGTGGAAATCCCTCGCACTGTGCCGCCGAGAAAAATATTTTTTTCTCGCCCTGAGGCATCTCGAAGGGCTGCTTGTATGAGCGTATGATAAATAAGTTGGGTTGTAGTTGATTTTCCGCGCGTGCCGGTCACACCCACGATGGTCGCGCCAATATCTTTTGCGAATTTTGCGAAAAGCGCGGTCGACATATAGACCGGCACTCCGCTCCGCTGCGCGGCGGCAAGATACGGAGAGTTACGCGGTACGCCGGCAGCGTAGATCACCATGTCGGCGTTGGTGAAATCTTCTTCTTTATGCTCGCCTAAATGGTACGTAATATTCGAAAAGGTTTCGAGCTGTTTAAGCGAAGGCCCGAGCTCTGTCGAGGACTTGAGGTCGGTAACGAGCAAACGCGCGCCGCAGAGCGCCAAAAACCGCGCGTCCCCTATACCGCGCCCCAAGAGCCCCAACCCCATGAGGGTTACCTTTTTATCTGCAAAAAAATTCTTCCAATCATTCATGTTCTAGTAGTGGGCACGAGAGGATTTGAACCTCCAAGGGTTTCCCCATACGAGTCTGAGTCGTACGCGTATACCAGTTCCGCCACGTGCCCGTGAAGCTATCTTATTATTTTTGAGCAAAGTATGCACGGAGTGACTGCCTCCACCCATCCCACATGGGAAGCTGCTCGCATTCGTCCTTACTAACCCAATGGATTTTTTCTATTTCTTGCTCTTCCAATATCATAGGTTGAGAAGGGTTTGCCAACGCTGCTTGATACACGACAAAAAAGCGCGGTAAGCCGGAAGGAGCTCCGTACCAGACAAAAGTATGAATGGGGTCACCTATCAATGTCTCAACACCCAATTCTTCTTTTAGTTCTCTGTGCAAACCCTCGTGCGGATCCTCATTTTTGTGTAGACGTCCACCAGGAAAGCTCCAGCCATCGTGTCCTGGACCAAAACACATAAGCACCTTACCCTCGTGAGCAATAAGAGCTTTTTGTCCTATATCACCGACAAGGTGTTCAGATTCCACGGACTTTCAATTTAACACAGATAGACATCTCGGTCTGGCTGATTATAATTGACAAATAGTATAAACTATGATACCATTTCAGCGGAGCATCTGCAGCGTGATGTTGCAGATGCGTTCCTAAAACGGGCGTGATGCTCGTTTGACAATGCGACGCGATGTCGCAAGGAGCACGAAAAATGGCACGTTCAAACGTTGACGCGATCTACGCGGAGAATCCTTTCCTCTCGAAACTCATCGCGAGGGTCAAGGTGCCTGACGCGCAGGTGAAACGCTGGAGCGAAGAGTTTCTTGCCAGCACGCCAGACACCTACCCCGATTCGGGGACGGAGAAAATCTACCTACTCGATGAGCGCGGCGACATAATTGCCCGAGTCGGCAATCTTTCTGATCGAATCGCCGGCTTTCTCGGATTCCATCAAAACAGCGAGACAGTCGGGCAGGCACTGGCGCGAATCGGCGACGAACAAACTCGCCGCGTTCGATGCGCCGTCGGGGAGTGGAATGGCAAGGTCATCCTGTGGAAGCTCCCAAACAACTACGACAACGCCGCCGATTGGCTCAGTTCAACCGTTGCAAAAGCCCGCGAGGAGCTGCGTCGATTGTAAACGATAATTTAAGTTCGCCTTTGACCCCTGCTGGGAAACCAGCGGGGGTCTTATTTTTTTATTTAACGAAAAGTCTCGGTCTGTCTCACTAAATGGTGGTCAGGCGTTCAAAAATTCGCACCTTGTGGTCACAAGTTCGTTAGCGCCGTCGCGCAAACGCCTTGCGACCTCATTCGAGTCTGACGACTCTCAGAGTCGGAATGACCCGGCTCGCCGTCCCGCCATTGCGGGACATGGCTGCGCCCCGCACTAAAGCACGAAACCTGCCGCAGGGCAGGTTGTCGTGTCTT
>ERZ1292629.2037-Hain-H43-01um-R1-2037-length-18133-cov-23_pt2 | contig 10261 bp, 9 predicted proteins | sample MGYA00564399_ERZ1292629 | MGnify/ENA primary metagenome ERZ1292629 (study PRJEB36523, sample SAMEA6512636) | groundwater metagenome | collected 2019-01-08 | study: AquaDiva: Metagenomics assemblies of 32 groundwater samples
ACGCCCCCACCTGACCCGCCACGTTCCCCAGGAACCCGCTCACCGCATCCGCCGCATCGCTCAGGTAGAACACGTCATCCAAAGAAATGATGCCCCTGACAAGCTTCCCCCCCCAGTCGCGCGTGAAGTCCCCAATGCGCTGACCCGCCCCTTCACTGATAGAACCAGCCGCGGCCTTACCCGTCTCCTCTGCAGTGCGACCTAGCAGACCACCAACAAAGCCTTGTCCGAGACCCATGAGGCCCGTCATGACTGCCGCGGTAAGAGACTGGACGATGGTCGTCTCCATGCCTTGCTTAAGGGCGTCGGAGATATCCCCGCCCAGACGCCCGAAGCGATTCAGCAGATCGCCACGTGCCGATAGGTCGCCCACCGCATCCCCGATGCTATCTGTCAAGGCGCCACGCGCCTCTGTGGACGGACGCGCGAACAGCCCCATGACGTCCGCCTGCAGGCTCTGAATGCGCCGCTGCACCTCCGGGGGAAGAGGGCCAGACATGGCAACTCCGAACAGGGCCTCGATCTCTTCCATCGACGCTTCTGCCCGCGAGCCCCCACCCGTGAGCACGCTCAGATCCAATTGCCCCACCGCGCCTTGGATGTCGCGTAAGCTCTTGACTGCGCGGTCGACGTTTTCCTCCTGTTCATCGCCGAACAAGAACGAGCCGAACGCCTCGGACAGGCCCGACTGGAACGTGCTAAGTCCGGCCATCGTGGCGCTCTTGATCTGGTCGAAACCTGTCCCGAGGCTCGTGCGGAACGCCTCCCAGCCGGCCTTCATCGCGGAGAAGGCACCAGTGGGACCCGTAAAGTAACCCTTGATGGCGTTGGCCACACGCTGTAGACGAGGCTCGATGGGCGATGTCCCTCTCTGGCCGAGCAGCCCATTCTGGACACCAATGGTCTCTACCATCTGGCGGGTGTAGACCTTGAGGTCCTGTGCCGCCTGCTGAAGCTTCGGACCTCCGCTCATGGCCGACCCCAGTCCGGCAGACAGCGGCGACCCGGCAGCGACACTCACGCGTCCCACCTTGCCCGATAGGAGTGAGCCGCCGAACGTGGTTCCCATGCGCAGCGCCCCGAGGGTGTTGTCTTCGCGGAGGTAGCGGGCCTCGCGCTGCTGCTGCGTTCGGAACTCCTGGTACGCCTTCTCCTGCTTCTCGGCTAAATCTTTCGCCGCTTTGGCGGCCTTGGCAGCGTCTTGAGCCGCCTTGACTCGGGCCTGTTCCGCCGCCAGTTGTTCCTTGGCGCTCAGCGTCTTGGGCGCTTGAAAGGCCCATGCGGCATTGTAGCCCCAATCTCCCGCTGGAGCCTGATAGGGCGCTTCCGCACCGCCCCCAAAAGCATTCACTGCTTGTTGTGTTTGATAGCCCACAGCCCCGGCGAGGCTACCCACAATAGCCCCCACTGCTGTGCCGGCCACGGGGACGACGCTGCCAACAATGGCTCCGGCTGCCGCCCCCGAGGCCATCCACCCCGTCATCTTGATGACGGTTTCGTTCTCCCGGTACCAACGGCCGACACCATCCAAGGCATCCGTAATACCCTCAATCGCCTTGGCTATGGTGCCAAACATGCTGGAAACGCCCGGGCCGATGCTGAGCTGCTCGTTGAGCGTGCCGATGAAGCGCTCAGAAGCATTGGCGACCAAGGTCCATCCTTGGGCCATGGTCGAGGTCATCTTGTCAGCTTCGGCCTGCAATTTAGGGGCCATCTCTTCGATGGCTGCCATGAGCAGCTTGGGCGTGAGCACGCCCTCGGTGCCCATCTTCTTGAGTTCGCCAACGGTGACCCCGAAGGCGTCCGCCAGTCCCAGGGCCAGCCGTGGCGCCTGCTCCAAGACCGAGCGCAACTCGTCCCCCTGCAGTCGCCCGGAGGCAAACCCCTGGGCCAACTGCACCACCGCCGCGTTAGCCTCTGTGGCACTGGCCCCTGAGATGCGGAAGGCCTGGTTGACCGCCGTGACAACGGTCAACATCTGTCCTTCGCTGGCCCCCATGGCCTTGGCTCCCATGGCCATACGGGCGTACAGCGTGGAAGTGGCCTCCATGGACGAGTAAGTCTTCTGCGCGACGCGATAGAGTTTCTCGCGCAGCGCCACTGCTTGCTGTTCGCTCTGAGTGAACGTCCGCAGCTTGTTGCCGACGTTGGTCCAAGCGTCCGCCTCTTGTGCCAAGCGCCTGGCCAAGCCGATAGTCACATAGGCCGCAGCCGCCTGCTTGAGGCGAGTCAGGCCATTGGCCGTGTCCTGGGAGGACTTTCCCGTCTTGCGAAAGGCCGTATCCGCGTTCCCAAGGTCGCCCATCAAGGACGCCAGTGCGTCCTTGACCTTGCGGAACGCCGCAGAGGCATTGTCCTGCGCGCCAATGGAGATGGAGACGGAATTGTCGGCCATAGTTCAGCGGGGCCCCTGGGACCGAGTGTGCTGATGGAGCTTGTCTATCTGCTGGGCCCGTTCGTTCTCTTCGGACATCTCACCCTGTAGCCCCATGAACGCGGCCTCGATGACGCGCTGATCCCAGAGGGTGCGGGCGTCCTGTTGAAGGACCCCGCCTGACGCGGGGTAGCCCGTGCGCTGAAGCGTCCAGCCGCTCAATCCGGGCATACGCGTCCAGCAGTACCAGAAGAGGTCTACGGCAGCCCAGGCGTCGGGCGGGACCGCGCTCATGGGACACTCCCAGAGGTCGCAGTCCCCGCCCAACTCGAACAACGCAAAAGCGCCCTGCCGCTCCTGCGCCGTCAGGTGGCGGCCGTGGCAGTTGCGCTCGACGTCGAGGCCGTCCCGCCGGCACTCACTGCAGGAGAAGCGCTGCCCTCGCTCGCCGGCACGGAGGGCGCGCTCAAGTTTCCCGCCTGCTCCTCACTGCCCGTGGCGACGCTGAGCAGCATCCCGTAGACCTCCGCCAGAAGTCCCATCTGCGTCGGATGCAGCACAGCGAACAGCTGCTCAGTAGTCACTGGCTCGCCGTCCAACTCGACGTTCTCCCACGCCTTGACCTTGAGCGCCACCACGTATCGCATGACCGCGAAGCGCTTGGTCAGTGCCTCAATGGTTTCGCCCTCCTGCGGGCTCATGAGGTTGACCTGCAACTCCTGCTGCACGGCAAAGAATTCCTCAACCGTCAGCGGCGCGTAGATGACGCGGATCTGCTCGGTCGCACACTTCTCGCGGTTGGCCTCCCACTCCGGGACGTAGGTGCGCTGCGACAAGGACAGCTTCAGTGCCATGCCTCCTCCTGCTCTTCTCCCCCGACGAGGCCCCCGACGCCTAGACGTCTCGCTCCCAGTTGAACGCCCGGTCTCGGCCGGGGACATCTTGGCGAAGTGGGCGCCTCTCGGCTTGGTCACCAGTTCCGCCTCTATCCCCGGCGTATCCAGACAATACACAGCCACGAAGGCCCGCAGGCCGGCGAGCTCGGCCTGAACCACTCACACGATTTGCACGCGGAACGAGTCGTTGCCGTTCACCCCATAGGCGCGCCCACTCAGCGTGTAACGCCCCATGTCGTTGTCTGGCAGGTCCACGCCCATGACGTTGCTCTCGCAGTTCTTCATGCGGAACCGTACGCGCTTGCCCGACTGCTCCCCGAGGAGGACCTGGATATGCAGGTTCGTGCCGCGGCGCGCCTTGCCGAGGATGTCGCCCATCTCGGTCTTCTTGGCGTAGAAATCCATCGTGTACGTGACGTTTCTCTTGCCCTTGCGCAGCACCTCGGTAGCGCTATCCTGGCCGTACTCATCGGCCAGCAACTCGCGGTTGTCCTCGAAGGTGATCTTGCCCCCCAGGTGACGTACCTGGGACGTACCGCCATCCAGAGAGAGCCAGCCCAGCTTGGCATGGATCGGAGACCCGGAGGTGATCGCGGTCGGGTTGTAGGGCTTGATGACGTCATCGCCCGAGTGCGAGGCGTTCAGCGTCTCGGCGAAGTAAAGCATATGGTTGGTCACGTTGATGGACGTGATGAGCGCACCAGATCCCCCTGCGGTGTCCCACACGCCGGCCTGTTTCTCAATCTGGAACACGGATCCCTTCGTGAACTGCAGAGAGGTGTCCGCGGTGACGTTACCCGTCAGGTGCGAGGCGTTCTGGGGTCTGTCCGGGTTGAGCGTAGAGTTGCCCGTCCAGCCCCACTCTTTTGCCGGCCCACCGTACGTGACCGTGGCCAGGTTGTTGCGCCCCTGCGAGCCCCAGCCGAACTCGATGCGATTGACGATGGCTCCGTCTACGTGGTCCTGAAAGTCAGACAGGTCGGCGTGATTGGCACGCGCCCCGCGACGGATGGTCAGCGAGGTCGTATGGGCCGTCGCCAGGCTGTACTCACAGCACGTCGCCGACCCCGAACTGTTGCCGAACCCCGCGTTGAGCAGATGATGGTCGTCGGGCGAGACACCGGCAGTGCCACTGGGCATCAAGTACTTGGTGATCTCCCAGGTGGCGGAGTAGCGCCCCTCGACGGACTCCGCGTAGTCCGAAGAGGACGAGCGGTCATCGCGCGCCTCACGCTCCTGCGTGGGCGTGAGGGTGATGTCGATGGGCAGTAACGCGTCCGCCCCTGCGGGCTTGCGCGGCGTCCCAAAGGACGTCTCACGCATGACATACGCGACAACCTGTGACCCCGGAATCATCGGCTGATTGGCCATGGGACTCCCCCCTATTCGACGACGGACTCAGCCGCCGTCCTGCGCGGCCGATGGGTTGGGGGTGCCACCGACGGCCGCGCGGCAGGCACCTCGATCTCCTCGGACACCAACTCTGCAAGCGCCTTTTCGGGCGCCACCTTGGGCACCGGCTCAAGCATCGGCTCGAACCCCGGGCAGGGCCCGGACAGCTCTACGACGTCCCCCGGGCGCACCCGCTGCGCCCCCACCACACACGTCCCACTATGGCGATACACGTACTTGGGCATTGGACCCCCCTATGGCATAGTAGTCACCAGAAGACGCATCTGCGCTTCCTGGCCAATCGAGCGTTCCCCAAGGAACAGCGCCCCGTACTCCCGTCGTCCGCAGACCGTGTGCACCACCGTATCCCCCAGGGTCGGGTACGCCTCCAGCACTTCCATGATGGCGCGGAGGGCGCGCACCACGCGCCGCTTCAGTGCGTCCTCTCCTGCATTGGCGGTGAGCCCGATGGCGACCGTCAAGGAATGGCGCTCCAGCTCGTAGTTAGAGTCGTTGGACTCGTCCCCCGGATCCGTGCCGTCCGGGATTACCATGACCAGCGGATAGACGGGTCGTACTTGCTCCGCGATGAAGTAGTGCGCCGTGGGAATCGGCGTCAGCGTGATGCCATCGGCGTACTCTGTGTCGAGCACCAAGAACTTGGCGGTCAGGTACGCCTTGAGTGTCGTGTTCACCTGGTCTGCGACCCAGGCGATGTCCTTCTTACCGGCCATCAGGCGGCGCCCCTTGGCTTCGCCTGCGTGCGCCTGCGCGGGGGCCGCTGCTTGCCGAGGCGGTCCATCTGTCCGGACTCCACCAGGAACAGCTGGAGGAGCTTCACCCAATGCCGCCGAAGCTGGTCATTGATGACGATGACCGGGCGCTTCCAACTGGTGCGCTTTGTGGGATCCTGATGGTAGATCGCGTAGGGCACACGGGTGCCGATGGACATGGCCAAGGGACGCGAGACGAATACCGCGTCGACTGCCACAGGCGTACCCCCGCCCTTGACTATGGCCTCGCCCTTGGTCAGGGAGTGCATGAGCCGCCCCGTGGCCACCATGATCCGAGGCGAGTAGCCGCGCAGCTCCTTGTACCGCGCGTACTTCTTCGACAGCGGTGCCCAGCCCGGGTTGCCCGGTACGGCCCCCTGAGCGTTGAACAACCGGGCCTCGCGCCTGAAGAAATCCTCGCGGATGTCCTCCCAGACAGGCCGCAGGTCCCTCACCGCGGCAATCTTCGCCCCCAGGACCCGGGCCAACGGCGCCATACCCGCGACCTGGAAACTCAGGCCGATCAGCCCGCCCTTGGAGTAAACCCCGGACGTGGCGGATCGACTGGTGGCGCTGACACTCCCGACGCCGGCCATCGCCTACCAGTCCATGTCGCGCGTGAACGTCGGGCTCTGCTCGACGCCCTCAGAAGGGTTGAACTGATAGGTGATAGCCCGTTGATCGCGGCGGACCTGATAGTCGCCGGCCAACGTGACATCGAAGATTTTGAGGCGGCCCTCCTCGATCAGCTTAAACGTCTGCTGGTACTGCCGGGCGTACTCCTTGGCGATCTCGACGCTCCCCCCTCCACGAGTGGCCGCAATCATCTCCAGACGTGACGCCACACCGAGACACTGGAAATCGGCCAGAAAACGGATCGCCGTTCCGTTACCCGAGGCGACCGGAATCTTGTAACCGACAGTCGTCAAAAGCGTGTTGACGGCCTGGAAACTGGCGCGGATGACCTGAAAAGCTTGTGCCTTGGTCGGCGTGTCGTCGCTGTTGAGCGTCATGTATGGGACAAATACCTTGACTTGACTCAGCGTGGCGTAGCTATCGACGGAGATTTCGAGGGCGGCGGTAGCGGCGAGGGCCATCGAATGTCCTCCTGCAGTCGGGGACCCGGACGGGACTCGCAAAGGATTGGCGGCGGTGTTTTCTGCGCATCACTTGACAATGACTCTTCGGGTTGATATCTTTCCACTGAAGATTTCAACGACGAAAGGAGGAGGGAGTGGCGCGTAGTCCAGACCAGATCAGGGCGCTGCGCCATCGTTTGGCGCTCACACAAGAGGGCCTGGCTCGCCGCCTGGACATCAGTGTCGACACCGTCAAGCGCTGGGAAGCCGGACGGGGTCGGCCGTCGCGTATGGCCGAACAGCTGCTTGACGCAATAGAAGGTCAGCAATGATGCAGCGAAGGGCTCAGTTCAAGGGCCCGCGGGCCTTCACGGACGCAGATTGCCGGGGTACGTCAGGGATCGAAGGTCAACTGGTGACCGAGGCGCAAGCCGCCCACTGGCCAATGGGGTCCCCACTGGAGACCCGGCCCCACGCCGCGCGCGAACCCCAAGCGGACAAGCGCCACCCCGCCCGGTTCGCGCACCGCGCAAGCGGTAGCGAGAGTGCGACATGCGAGGAGGCGACCCATGAAAACGACGAAGACGGCCACGCCCGACGGGTAGGTTCGCGCCAGCGGCGAGGAGCAGCCTTGCACGACAAGGGCTTGCGCCGCGTGGGTCGCAACTCGCACGCGTGCGTGGGTTGAAACCAAGGCCGCCAGCCGGCCCACGTCGCAACTCGCACGCGTGCGTGGGTTGAAACTTTGGCCGACGTGCCCCTCTCCTGGCAGCCAAGGTCGCAACTCGCACGCGTGCGTGGGTTGAAACGGTCGTAGTGTGACTACGCGGCCTTGAGCAACCGGTCGCAACTCGCACGCGTGCGTGGGTTGAAACTGCCGTCCTCTGCCTGGGCAGCGGCCGCGCCTCCGTCGCAACTCGCACGCGTGCGTGGGTTGAAACTGCTAGGGCCGTGCCAGGTACGGCATGGGTGGATGGTCGCAACTCGCGCAGGGGCATGGGTTGAAACACCGTCTGTACGCTCACGCCTAAACGTTGGGCAGTCGCAACTCACGCAGGGGCATGGGTTGAAACCGCAACTGCGGGTGGTCGTGCGCCGCGGTGGCGTCGCAACTCGCGCAGGGGCATGGGTTGAAACGCACGAGTGCGTGGGTTGAAACTACGAGGCGTCCGCCCACCGGTCGTCTCCACGTGTCGCAGCTCGCACGCGTGGGTGGGTTGAAACAAACAAACAAACGAAACCAGGAAGGCGAGGCGTGCCGACGCTGAACTACAAGTATCGCCTATTCCCTACCGCAACACAGCGGCGCCAGTTGGGCCGGCAGTTGCGCGAGGCGCGCCTGCAGTGGAACCGCGCGGTGGCCACGCGGCGTCGGCTCTTGGCCACGCTACGATGCGGCAAGGCCGATGCGGTCCTCCGGGAGATCCTCGGGACGCAGAAGGACAACGCCCAGGGGAACCGGGCGAAGGCCATCGCGCAGTTGGTCGCCACCTATCCAGAGACGCCGCTGGAGAACCTTCCGCGACTGTACGATCTGCGGGGGATGTTCGGCAAGGGCTTCGCCATCTCGCCGCACCATGCCGACATGGGGGTCCTGGCTCAGGAGATCGAGCCACTGCTGCGGGCTGAGTTGATTGCGGGCAAGGCGCACTATCGCTTGTCCAAAGCAGAGCGCGCATCGAGGCCGCCTGTACGTCCGATCTACTGGGCACTCCTGCGGGGCATCGTGCGCTACTCCGGACTCGCAGCCAAGCTGTCCATGGACCGAGATTTCCCTGCCGCAGACAACGTCGTACGGAGCAGCATCCGCTTTCGCGTCTCCGGTGGGGGAGAGAAAAGCACTTTTGAGCCGGCGTGTAATCCGTCCCCCGAGCAGCGCAAGCTGGGGAACACGGGGGATCCACGGTTCCGTAGTCGGCACGCAGCCAGCGAGTCCTACAGCTACCAGGAAACACGCATCTCTATCTGTGGCGATCTTCCGACATCGTACACGCACAAAGAGCTAATGAGGGCGCACTTTGGAACCATAGAACTCCGCGGACTTCCTCGGGGCATGGAACGTGTCGTGATCCAAGCGCATCGCTCCCTGCCCATGGGTACACAGGTGCAGCGATTGACCGTGCTCCGTGAGGGGCTGGAGTGGTATGCGGTGTTGGCCTGCCAGGTAACCGACGAAGCCTATCGCCTGAAACCGGCCCATCCGACGGCAGCCATCGGCATCGACCCCGGCTCGCACACGGCCTTGACGGCCGCCCATCTGGACACGGCCACCGGCGAGCTGACCTACGAGAAGACCACGTGGGAGCCCCTGGCGCAGAGCATAGAGCAGCTCGAACAGCTCAGCCAGCGCCTGTCTCGCATGCAGAGACCGGATCGCCGGCGCAAGCGCAAGCCGAGCCGACGCTGGATCAAGCTCAACGGACAGCGCACCAAGCTCCATGCCCGCATCCGCCACGAGCGCGCCAACTTGCTGCACAACGTTGCGCGCCATCTGGCCGATTACGGATTCGTCGCCATCGGCGGATGGGAACCCCCAAAGCGCGTGAAGGGCAGGAAAGGTTTTGGGGAGGGAACGGGAGAAGTTGTGCAACCCGGCCCCAAGGGCATCGTTGGCGCCCGCCGGGACGCGCGGGACAAGAGCATAGCCACCCTTCGGCGATTGACTGCGGAGAAGGTTGAGCGGGCGGGCGGTACGATCTACACCCACGCCGATGAGACAAACACCACGCGCCGCTGCTCGTCCTGCGGCGCACTCTCTGGCCCCAAGGGCGATCTGTCCGTGCGCGAGTGGACATGCCCCGACTGCGGAGCGCAGCACGACCGAGACGAAAACGCGGCCCTGAACATCCTCATGCTGGCCCTCCAGGGCCACCAGATGGCAGAGGCGGCAGGGTGAGTAGCAATGGCTCAGCTCCTGGGCCAGCAGGTCGCCATGACTGCAGATAGCGCGACAGAGGTCGAGGATCGACGGTCAACTGGTGACCGAGCCGTGAGGCGCCCACTGACCCACGTGGTCCCCGACAATGAGAGTCGCGCCCGCGCGCGCGCGGAGGAGACTCGCCGCTGGGTGAGCGATGCGTGCGGCTCACCGTCGCGCCCGCGCGCGCGCGGAGGAGACGGCGCCGTGCGGCCCGCCGCGATCAGCCCGGCCGTCGCGCCCGCGCGCGCGCGGAGGAGACAACGTGCCGGCCGGCGTTCTCTACGCTGCTTACTCCCGCTGGTGCGACGGCAACCGCTACCAGGCCCTGTCTCAGACCGCCTTCGGGTCCACGCTGACTGAACGCGGGTTCGGCAAGGCACGCGAGTCTTCCGGAAGGGTCATTCGGAGGGGGCTGGCGCTGCATACCAGGTGAGGGGAGTTCCAACGGCTCCGAACAGTCCGAACAGTACCGAACGGTTCCTGGGGTTCTTTTCTACACGAGGCCGTCAAGGGCAATTAACTGGAAAAGTCGTTCGGAACTGTTCGGTACTGTTCGGACGGCCAACAACCAACCGTAGGTATCCCCCCGTGGTTGGCTCCCTCCTACGCCTACGCGGATCCGCGCGCGCGCGTAGGGCGAGCAACGTCGGCCGGCGAGACAGGTCGGGGACGACGGCACGGCGCAAGATCGGCCCGCGGGACAGGTGGGGCAGGTGGGCGGCGGGAGCAGAGCCGCGCAGGGGTGCTTGCGGCGATGGCCTCCGCCGCTTATCTTATGTCTGACAATAGGAGAGTGCGACCATGGCCAAGGAAGCGAAGCCTACCCG
>ERZ1292629.4441-Hain-H43-01um-R1-4441-length-10258-cov-9_pt1 | contig 10258 bp, 12 predicted proteins | sample MGYA00564399_ERZ1292629 | MGnify/ENA primary metagenome ERZ1292629 (study PRJEB36523, sample SAMEA6512636) | groundwater metagenome | collected 2019-01-08 | study: AquaDiva: Metagenomics assemblies of 32 groundwater samples
ACGGGAAGGAGCCGATACCAAGCACTTCGGCGACTCCCGTTGTATGCAATTCGCGATAATCCGTGTAGCACTGCGCCGGAGTCGCGCCGATGGTCCCGCTGAAGCTGATCCAACCGGAAGTGCGTGTAGGATTGACGCTCGCGCCGCGAATGACGTTGGAATTCGCCGGCAGGGTCATGCTCGAAAAGTTGAGTGGATGACTGGCGGGCGAAGCGGATTCGAAACTGATCGGAGACTCAAACTCGATCTGGCGGTTCGTCCCGTCAAGGTTGAGAATCTCGTTACCCGACTTGTCATAGAAATACAAGTCACCGTCTACCCATTTGGTTTTTACGTTTGTAGCTGGCATTGTCGTTCTCCATTCCTTTCGGATTCCCCACGCGGGCCGGTAGTGGTTCTAGCCGGTATGAGGCTGTGAGAGGGGCGGACTGATTGCCCGCCCCTCGCTAGATTGTGCTGTGCTTCAGTCCACGATCACCGACGGCAGATTAGCTGCCTTCGCTTGGCCCTTCAGATAGACGAGCGCCCAAATCTCGACGTTGTTGCTGGCGTGGCCGCCAGTATCGGCGAGATAGATGCAGTCGTATCCGGCAGCATGCTTGGCTGGATCCCATTCGATGATGGCGATGGCCGGGTTCTGCGTGGCTGGATCGAAGACCACGTTGTCATCATCAGTCTGCCGTGTCCAGGTATTGACGGATGTGCTCATGCCGTGCGCCGTCCAGATTGGGCAGGCGGTCGTAACGGGAGTATTCGTGCCTGCGGCTACATCGGTCGCCTCGGTCAATTGTAAGGTCAGATCGGTGTCATTCGCTCCACTCTCGTGGATGAAAAACACGACCTTCAGGGCGTTCTTGCACGAGATGACGTCACAGACGACTGCATTGGCAGCGCCGGAGTAGCACAGGGTCGGCTTGATCGCCTCGGGGATGGTTACGTTTGCGATGCTCATGTTAATTCTCCTTTGCCTTGCCTGCTTAGGCTCGCGTATCCAATTTGACGAACGGCGACAGGTAGTTGGTCGAACCCGTGGCCGGCGTCAGGTAGGATTTCCAGAGCGGCGCGCCGTTGATTCGTGTGACGAATCGGAAGGCCGTCTCGTCGGTCAGGAATGCAACGTGGATGCTCACGTCCGATTTCAGACCACCCTTTGTGACGACCAGATACTGAGTCGGGTCTACCAACCAGATGTCGCCAGTTGTGCCGAGCGTCTTGCATTGCTCAACCGGCTTGATGGGCCGCCCGAACAGAGTCGCGTAAGGCGAGCCGGATGCACCCGAGGGCGGCAGAAAGACGGGCAGGCCGCCCGTGCCGACCGGCAAACTCATCGAGTAGAGCTGCGGCTCGACGTCCTGATTGATGTACCAGACGGCGTTTTGTCGGCAGGCCGCCCACATGCGACTCCACATCTTCAGAACGTTCTCGTAGACGAGAGTCACTGCGGCCTGATTCGTTTCCTTCGCCACTGAAACCGCAGCACCGGAATTCAGGACGCCGAGCATCTGTGACGCGCCGTCACCGTTGAAGAATTCGTCCTGCACCACGTAGTCGAATTCCAGCGGGAATAGGCGGCGAATCTCACTTTCCAGATACGTCACGTCCTCGAGTGATTCATCAGAGGCGTAACACAGAGCCGCAAGTTTCTGGAGTTTCAACTCCAACCGCCAGAAGTTGGGGCGCTTGGGAGTCTTCGTGCCGCCTTCGCCCAAGCGATAAATCTGGATGCCGCCGAAACGCGATCCGGTCGCGCGGCTGGTCTCGTCAATCTGGTTGAGATAGTACGAATTGCTGCCCGGCCCGACTTCCTGCTTTTGCACCGCTTGCAGGATTTCGCTCATCTCGTAGACGCGCTGAAAGAGCGAAGTTGAGAAGGAGGGTTGAAGCAGAAAGCCGCCGTCTGAATCAACAGCCTCGTTGATACCCAGTGCCTTAACAGCGGGCAGGTCTTTCACTGCCTTGAGCATGTTACGCTGAGTATTCGTCGTCTCGCCAGGATCGAGCTTGACCGCTTTGGCAGCCATCATTTGATGACCAAGAGACGGAAAGATGCTCGTCTCTCTCGGTTCAGCGGGGCTGCCACCAGAAATGGGCAGACGGGGCGCGTTGACCTTCGTGGTCAGTTCGTCGACTTGCACCTTGAGTGCTTTATTGGCCTTGTCGAGTTCGGCCACTTGGGACTTGATTTCATCGCTCATGTTAGTTCCTTTCACAGGTTTGGGAACAGCAGAAGAAGCCGGAGATGCAGCGGGTGTGCCTGCTTGCCCACCAGCATTCATCTCGTCACATGCCCTGATACATTCCTCGGGCGTTGCAAACGGCCCAGCCTTCGCTTCCTCGGGCGTCTTGCTGAGTGGGTTGCCCTGCTCATCAGACTCGAAAGCGTAATACTGTCCCGCGAGTTCATAGGGTTTGACCATGTTGACTCCTTTGGTCTTGGTGGATATTGGGGTCCTACCGTTCTTTGCACTATCCAGCGCAGCCCGTCCGGGCAGAGTGAGTCCTAATGCTTTGACGGCGCTGACGACGTTTTCAGTCAGCATCCGGGGTTCATAGGGCGCAACGGTCAGAGTATCGCGCATCAGCGGCCAAGATTCAATCTCACCGGTTGCCTTTACGCGCACACCATCGGGGGTGGCTTCGCTCGACGAGCCAATGAGTCCGGCTTTCACCAGAGTCTCAATCCATTGGATATATTTCGAGCGCCGATTGAGTACGCGCTCTACGAACCATCCGCGTTCATCAGCTTTCGCCGTTTTCCAATCTACATAGCCGAGCACGTCATCTTGTCCCGGCTCGCCTGTCGCTTTGTACAGACCATGTTCCCAATCCAGATATAAAACTCCAGTTTCGGTATATGGACTGTCTAGCCTGGTTGCTTTCGTGAAAAATTGGCCGCGCGTGCCATCTTGGTTAAGCCCTTCGACGACTTTGCCAGTCGGGAGCATTTGGCCGGTTACATCGCGGCTATCGAACAGGATGATGTAATTGCCTACTCGCAGTTCATCAACCGTCTCGCGGATAGCCTTGAGTGTATTCGCTTCGGGCACATCCTTGATACTTTCCAGTGCCTTTGCCCAGATTTCAGCAGACGCGCCCTCGGGCATTGCTTTCCCGCCAATAGCGGCATTGCAAATGGCATAGGCATTTTCTTTCGGGTAGCCCTGCCCCATGACTTGTTCAACACACCGTTCAAGTTTTTCTGGCATGTTTATCTCAACACAAGCACTGCCAAAAAGATCACAATCCAAAACGAATAACTGATAGCGATACAGATGATTTCATGACGTGTAAATTTTGGCATAGGTCACTGCAAAACAAAAAGCCCGCGTCAACTCTCCATAGAGTCAACGCGGGCTGTGCGCTCCACGTATGCGGCCTGGCGGCTGTGCGCTCGCCAGGGCTGTTGTTTAGTTATTCCAAATGATTGACTATCTGCATTATTTCCGATGGTTTCAAAGCCATCCAGTTATGCTATCAGGTGATCAGCCTTTGCTTGTGTGCTTCATGATAGTCAGGCGTATTATACGCCTGTTTCAGAATTGGACGCAATAGCAGGTATTGCCGCTGTTCCGTCGCCCTCTACGTCCAAGATAATAAGGTCTTCAAGCCTCAATCCGACTTCTATCCCTTGCAGTGTGGTCAGAGTCAGGTTGTGACTTATTTGCCCGTTCAAGAAATCAATCGAACCATCTGTGATAACACCGATGTTGCCAGTCTTGTTGCTGCGTGCCCGATGGCCGTAAAGGTATCGTTTGGCATCACGCGCGGCTTTGGAAAATCGAGCCGCATAATAAGCGAAATCTTTTCTCATCTCATCCAGCCGCAATCTTATTCAGTTCTCGTCCACAAGCCGACAGCGCCCCGCCGAGCGAGGTCATAAGCAGGCCAATGGCAGACAGCACAGCCTTGATGCGCGGATCGAGCGGCGGCAGAGTTTCCTCAATGTCTGCTGTTGACCAGCGTTCGCCGGGCTTAGGGTAGATAGTTTGAGTCATTTGACTTTCAGCCCCAATTCTTTCAACGCATAGTTGACCCAGCCCTGATAGACTTCCACAATCTGTTCCTTCTTTTCTTCGGCTACATCGAGCAATTTCCGCCAACCAATACGCTTCATGACTGCTGCCTGTTCATCTCCGACGACGTGAGGCCCATAACTGGCCCGCTGACCGATATACGTTTTGAGCGGTTCGGACTTCACATAGAATTGTGTGCCCAACCGTTCGGAATTGTAAAGATTGCCGCCCTCTAATTGTGTCCCACGACCACGGATGTAATACGGCGTAGGCGGTTGATTCGCCGAGGTCTTGGGCGGATAAGTCTTGAGTCCTTCAGTCGGCAAAATCACATCGTCGCCTACCTCATTACCAGCTTGAACGAGAATCCTCTTGATACGGTCGGGCGCTTTCTTCATCGCCTGTTGCAATTCCTTGAGGCCGACAATCTTGATTGTAATCATGGTCTAGCAATCCGTGTCGTGGTTGTCGTCCAGCAACGGCAGCCCACGTGAGGATCGGGCGGATTATCATATTTCTTTCCATCACCGCCCTCGAATTTCTCGGATATTTCGACTACCTTGTTATTCAGCGGGGCACAGATAGGACAGACTCGATCATCGTTATTCGTGAACCAACGCTTTATGACTTTCACGCCCGGAAAATCCTGCTTGAGTCGTTCGCCTGCCAATTGGTTTGCCTGCGCGTATACGCGAGTGATTTCAGTCGCAGCGATGTTTGCTGTTCTTCCCGCACCGAAGATGGGCTCTAATTGTTTCATCACATCGCCGATGGTCATGCCCGGCGTTTGAACGAAAGCAGCGATTGCCTGTCCGGTTGCCTCGGCTGAGACAGCATCAATACCCTTGATCAACTCGAATGAATACTGCCGCGCCCACTCCGTCGCACCCATATTTACCAGGGCATAATCGACTCCGATCTGTGCACTTTCGGCGAACAGATTCAGCCCATCGGCAATTGAATCTACAAATACATTGGCTGTTTCAGAAGCCGCTTGTTCGCTGTGCTCCCGTATCCGACGTGTAATGTCGGCTATTGATAGATTGGAACGTTCACCCGATAGTGCATCACGGATAGTCTCGCGCTGCGCATCGAAATGAGTCTGAAGCACGTCGGCAAGATTATCCTCAGCCCGGCTCTTGCTCCGCTGTCCCGGCTCGACTGGATCGCGTGCTGCTTTGACCGAAAACAACGGTCTGCCTGTAATCAGCCTCAATGCAATGCGCTCGATGACGCGCGGAAGGTCAGGCGGGATGATCATGTTTTGATTTTCTGAAGTAGTATTGAAAAGGCGAAACAATAATATCTTGAATAATACATACTATCGCCATGATCGCTTCTTCGCGTCGCCCACTAATGCGGATACATTCATAAGTGCTCTGAAATAGCAAAACATTGTAGACTCTAAATCGAAATTGCCTAGTTCTGAATTCGTCTCCCGGTAAGAGAACTTTTCCATTCTTGAATGCCTCGACAAAATCAATCGACACTCGGCATAAATCTCCGCCTTGCCATTCTACGGTAGTCCATGTAAATGGCGGTTCGTGACGTTGCATGAACTCGGGACGACCTTCTGAGAAAAGGTCGAATAATTTGCTTATGCTTTCTTTGTCTAAGATAAAATCCTTGTCGATTTCCAGTGCTTGTTTTTTCATCTCAGGCGTCTACCTCGACGAACGGCAATGCTCTTTCCAGCAGATCATTTGCCCGCTTAAGTTCGGCGGTTGCATCCGGTTGTGCCCCATTTGTTCCCCGCTTCAAAGCATTGATGCGATTCTCGAACACTGTCCGCACATCTGCTGCTTTCCGACAGTTGCTCAATTCCGCGACAATCTCCTGAGCAGTTGTAAGTGGTACAGCCACCGACGGCGGGCCGATGACGGCTGATTTTTTGAGACGCAGATGATCAAGCGATAAACGGCGCCAATCAGTGAGTGCCTTCATCGTAGCAGTAGCAACTACTGGTTTTGTCGGAGATGCCGGAACATCCATGTTCTTAGATGCCGATACCATCATTTTGGCTTTTTCTTCTCCAATTCCTAGCGCGATTAGAAGTTCGACAGCCACAAGTTCGGCGATACTTCTTGCTGCTACTCCATTCAATACCTCAATAGCGCTCGCAATTTGAGCGCCGTTAAGAATGGTAGCATCCTCGGAGACGGCAAGACCAGCATCATTCGTTGTGGTGGATTCATTAACTGGTTTGGGTTCTGCGATCTGTGCTGGCTTCGGCTGATTGTCGATGATCACCGGCATGGGCGCAGAGATTGCAGCAGCAGATTTCGGCGGCAATTCGAGTATCGCGCGGCCCTCGTCAATCGTAAGCGGCTTCTCGTCCAGCAACTCTCCAACTGCTCTGGCCTGTTCGAGAAACGCGGTCTGCATGATTTCAAGTTTCTTGGGACGGCTGATCAAGCGCAGACCATAACGCGAATAGAATTGCTTGTTCATCTCAGAGAAGATGCGATCTACGCGCGGGATGATGATGCCAGCCATGAAGCCTAGATATTCCTCGGCGGCAGTCGCATATTTGTACGTGCCGTCCACAATGTTCGGCGGGATGTTATGCGCGATGGCAATGTCTTTTTTCTTTTCAGCCGACAATTCTGCTGCCTGTGTATCCTTGACGTTCGCGCCGACTGTAATCGGTTCGCGCTCACGCTGGAAGCGGGCAACAAGGTAACGGAAGGCACGGCCTACACCCGAGGCCTGCCTGTTCCAGAAGTTTTGCTCTTTTTTAATGTCGCTGTCCTGCGTCGAAGGCTCGACCGGGATGATGAACATGGGTACAGCGCCGGCATTGAAATAAGACGCCGTAAAGGAATCAAGCGCAAACAACGTCGAGGCCGGGCCGATGGCTACTTGCGTTTCACCCACACCAGGTTTGTTCTCATCGGAGTAATTGCGATTCCAGATATAGACAATGTTCGGCAGTTGAATCGTCTGCCGATACGGTGCGGTGCGGAAGAACCACCTTAACTTCTGAGTATATGGATCGTAGTCTGGTGTAATCGATGGCGTAGCCGCCCAGGCCAGGCCGGGATTCATGCCATACTGATTCGTCTCGATAAGCGCATAACCCTGGCCGAAGAGACATAGCGATGCCTCGATGTCGTAGATCAAACCACGCGATGGAGCTAAATGCTTGAAGTGCGGATCATCTGTAACCTCATTGCCCGCTTCGTCCTCCAGCGCAAACGGGACGCGATCACATTCGCTCGCGCGAGTCGTTACACAGCGGAAAGCATAGGCTACGGTATTGTAAGCATCGGCAGCCGAGAAGCCTCTGAGCGAATTGATGCCGGAACGAAATCCCTGCCCACTCGAAGTGTAGTAATCGGCGTAGAACTTATCATCAATGGCAGAGCCAAAGCCGATTGCTTTGAATTTCCGGCCGTCAAATGTGAGCGCGGTCACTGGCTTATCTCTTCGTCGTAATAATCCTGCGGGAAGCGCGAATACGAAAATTGTACTCCGCGCATCGCCATCGCGCCAGCCACAAATGAATCGGGCGGATGGCCGCCGCCGGTGAGATCGCTATTCGTACAATAGCGATGCTCGGCCTCGGCATAGCGGATGAACGGCGATACGATGCTGCCATTCTCGATGGCTACGATGTAATCTGCGAACACGTCTGCCCGCACCTGGCCGACCAGTGTCACGCCTGTTGCCCCGACGGTCTGATAATCGTCCACGACTCCGCCGATGCCGGTTGCATCGTGATGAGCTACACCAGAGAAACGGACGACACGCTCGTTGAAGCGGCGGATCATCGAAGGCCAACTCTCGCGGCCTCGACGTTCCCAAGCTACTCGCCGTATAGGTCGGACATCGGTTCGGAATGTATCGATGATCGTCCAGTCCTTTTCCTTCGCCCAATCAGCGCCAGTCGAGTAATGAGCATTCGGCTGAGGCTTTTCGATTTCAATGTATTCACCAGCCCGACCCTCAAATTTGCCTAGCGACTTGTCAAACATCGCCGTGACTTTCTCAGTCAGGATAGCCCGACCTTCAGGCGACGGTTCTTGTAGATCGTATTCAGCCAACCACATAGAGACCGGAACTTCGGCTTGCTTTGATTCTATCTCGGCCTTGGCAAGCCAGCCGTGTGGTTCCAATGTTTCATGATAGCACCATTCGTAAATCGGCCAACCGTTCTCAGCAGCGCGTTTCTTGAGTTCCGTCACAACGCCATCGGGATAATGATGGGTGCTGCTGATGGTCGTTTGTTTGGCAATGCCGCTTGTGCCCATCGGCTGCCCCATCGCGGCGTTGAACAATTCGATCGTCATCTCGTCCGCTTCGTCGATACGTAGACGCTGAGGATGTGGCCCGCGTACCGAACGTGATGAGGCCATGAGTGATGTTACTTCTCCGCCTGATTGATAGTCCGTGTGCCGTTTCGTGTTATTCGCATCGCCAGTCCATTGCTGAAGATATTTGAGAACTCGCTGTGATTGTTCACCTGAGCCGCCCAATATTGTTACATCAGCGGTCAATGTCTCGGCCTCGGTATTACCCAATAATGCCAACAAATAGGATTTCCCACCGAAACCACGTGAGGCCAGCCAGAGCGATACAGGATAGCGCGCGAAATATGAATCAGCAAACGCCCTGAACGGCGTTGTGTGATTCGCGCAGCATTGGACATTCGGTAGATGCAGACTATAACGCGATTGCAGATAGGCCGCAAGTTCGGCATCAGTCGTTGGCTGCGTCGTTCTGCGTTTCGCCCGGTTCGCCGCTTCCCGCGCCAACCCTTCGATGACCCATATGGGCGGCGAATTCGGCGACAAGCGAGTCGATGTCTGAGTCACTGTATCCATTTTCCTTTAGCCAAGTGCGCCATTCATCGGTATTGAGTTCATGAGTCGGTTGCAGAACCTTGCCTTCGGTTCTATCCAGAATGACTCCAAGTAGTTTGGAATCAGGTTCGTTGGCGAGTGCCATGAGTGAACGAATGGCTATCAAAGCATTGAACGGAAGTTCATCGCCTGCTTTCGCTAATTCTTTAGCATACATAGCACAGATTTCCGCGATCTCTTTACCGGTCATCCCACCATATTCGTTTAACCAATAGGTGATGCTCTTTTTGTTTTTTGGCCTTCCACCGGGATTCCCGCTTTGCCCCTTCTCAAAGCGCTTACCTATCGGCATGACCCGATTGCCTGATTTCCCGTTGTTCTCAGGGATGGATTTATGCCCATTCGATTTCTGTTTTGCACTCATGGCAAGTTTGAGGATCTTTCGATGCCCGTTAGCTTTGCTCATTGATTCATCAGTCATGTGCCTCGGCGATGTCATTCATATTACGTTGAGTGACGCCGCTTTCGATTTCGCGCGCGATCTTGACTGCGCTCGGATATTCGGCGGCAACTTCACCGGCAAGATATTCAAAGGCATTGCGCAGGCGGCGATATTGCAATTCGTGCACAATGTCTTTTGATTCGAGCGCCTCAATCCGGCGTCGCAAGTCTTCAGCCACCCCCTGCCAATACTCGATGGTGGCTTTGCGATCGTCGTGTCTTCCGCGCCACCATCGAATTCCTAATCCACCGAGCGCGATTGCCGCCATGAGAAATGCCGCTGCCTCTGTCCAGGTCATTTGAATGGCGGCAGAGGGCCGCGATTGGGGCTGATGAGGAACGCCGCTTGATTGGCGACCAGAGCTGCGATGAACGGCTGGATGAGGCTGATGGCTCCGACTTGATCGCAGGTCACGAGCACCACGCCGGCGATAGCGACTTTCGCGCAGGATAGGCCGAACGTCCCGGCAGTAATCGCCAGAAGCGCCGTAAGCATCATGAGGCGCTTCTGTGTCCCATCCAGCGCGGCGTATTTGTCTTTGAGTTTCGGGATGTAGGAACAGGCGAGGGAAATCAGGATACCGGCAGCAGCAGTGAGAGTTTCAGTAGACATGATGAGTTATCCTTTTGCTCCCGGCCCGCCGATCATCGCAACAGGCCGGGAGCATGGAGAGGAGGAGATCCGCTGGGAGGATTATACGCTTGATCGGGGAGAGAATGCAAATAGGAAAAAGACAGCGATCATTGTCTGTGTTCCTTCTCATGCCTCCACATCTGCCGCCGTTCGCCCTTCCAGCCGCAGCCCAGCCTCGGGCATTCGACGATTGTTCCCGGCAGCAGGGTTGTGGTGTCTACGTGCGGATCGCCGTCAATCTGTTTGCTCTGTGTTGGCAGTTGCCCACCGCGCGCTTTGATTCGTTCTCGTTCCCGGCTGAGTCG
>ERZ1292629.4442-Hain-H43-01um-R1-4442-length-10258-cov-4_pt1 | contig 10258 bp, 1 predicted proteins | sample MGYA00564399_ERZ1292629 | MGnify/ENA primary metagenome ERZ1292629 (study PRJEB36523, sample SAMEA6512636) | groundwater metagenome | collected 2019-01-08 | study: AquaDiva: Metagenomics assemblies of 32 groundwater samples
TCCTTTGTGCTGTGCTGTGTGTAGGCTCCGTCAAACGCGCCGGGAGGAACTAGCGCATTGAGACTCGCCACAGAAACCTTCTTCGTCTCCCCGGCAACACCAACCGTGGAGAGACGAGCCGCCACGAATGTTTTGAGGCCCGCCAGTGCGCCGTCCAGATCACCCTTCTTGTACTTTTCCAGAGCGGCCACGTATGGCTCGTCCACCGCGCCAACACCTCCCGATTCCGGCGTGATTGAACCGTACCCACTGGTTCCAGGGTTTTGCAAAACGTAAGCCTGCTTGGACCAGTACAGGATTTCCCGGTCCTTGTTCGTAGCGGGACTCATATCAATGCCTGTCGCGTCCTGGAACACCTTGAGGAGCAACGCCACAGTGGCGGGCGTCGGCTCTCCTGGAACAAGCGCCCACGCCTGCCCTTGGTATGACTTGAGCTTTTCCAGCGGTGTAAAAAAGAGCCGCGCACCCGGAATGCTCGGCACATTGATTTCGTACTGAGGCTGTTCAAACTCTACGTGGTTCTGCGAATACTTTGGAGTCTGGAGAACGGTGTCAGTGGTCTTTACCAGAATCTCAGTACCGACCGGCTCTGTGGACGGCTGTTTGCCGTACTGGTTCAACACAATCTTGAATGGGGACGACGTGGAACTCTGTGTCTTCTTGGGAGGCACGTAGAGGAACTGATACAGGTGCTCGCTGTGCTGCCCCATGAAATCGGCGCTGTGTGAAAACATGGTCTCGATGATTTCAAGATAACCGAGATACACGGTCGCCATCTGGTTCACTGCAGCGGCGTCCTCGCCCTGATACAAACCCTTCTTCCCGTCCGTATCCGCTTTGATCTTGGTTAGCATACCCCGCTTATCCGTCGCAGCCTGCACCGTAGTCAGGTTTGGCTTGCCATCCGGGGGCTTGGTGGGCTTGCCCACAAGGTGACGATTGAGGGTCTTGATCGCATGGAAAATGCGCTCGTAAAAAGCGTTGGCCTCGTCAATCTGGAGCGGTTGCGGGCCAGTCTTACCACTGACCATCACAGCCTGCGGCTTCAACGTGTGCATGGCTTGCTTGGCAGCATCACGTGCCACACGGAACGTGATGAGTGTCCCGTACCCGCCCGCATACTTAACTCGACGGAGCATGACGTGTTGATTCTCAATAGCGGCCCGGTCAATGCGCAGCGTCTTGCCCTGCCAGCCTGCTCCCGCCGCTGCCTTGATATCAGCCTCTTCCTTCTTCGTGAGCTTCACGTCTTCGGGCTTGACCGTCAGCACCGGGCCGGTGTGCACTGGCAATTCACCTTCCGGCTCTTCCGGTTTCTCAGTCGGCGGCACGTAGCCTACCTTGGGCACCACTCCGGTCGGCCAAGTCCAACCCGACGTACCTCTCGACTGAGACAGGTCTTGCAGCACTTCCGTCCAGTCGTCCAGGTACGTGTTGCGGCGCTTTATCAGGGCCGAAACAATTTTCTTCTTCGTAGCAGCGTCATGCACTGTGTCCGGGAACTGGTTTATGGCAGCTTTGATCTGGTCATCCGTGATCGCCAACACGGCCCCAATCGCAGTCCGCATAGCTTTGAACGCAACCTTCGGGATTTCAACATGGCCCTTGCTCCAATCCAGCAAGAGGGCCTTCGCCAGGTTAATGCCGAAATTGCCTGGAGCGTTCCATGACGGGTGCAGGCTCTCTTTGACACCTTTCAGGATGAACTTGAAAGACTGGCCCTTGTCTACCGCAACCAGTTTTCCGTTGGCGAGGCGCAACCAATTCCCGCTGTGCCCGTCGTGGTCTCCAGTAAACATGTCGGCGACATGCTGAGCCAGGATTTCCGCCATATCCGAATCAGAGAGCGCCGAGTAGTCGTTGTCGTCAAGCGGTGTGGCTCCTTCCTGCACGGGCTGAATGGAACCTACTTTCCCATCAATGGTGTGAACCCCGACCGGGAGGAGGTTTGGCTTGATGAGTGACATGAGCTTGTACGTAACCGCGTCCGTGTACGGTCGGACGGGCGTTGTTTCTGAGTGCGCTGGCAATTTGAAAAACCAGTTGGAACCGTCAGGTGCAACGGCAATCTTGGACGGCTTGGAACCGGAAGCGCCTGCCACGAAGTCGCCGATACCCTTCTTACTGAGGGTCCACGTTCCTGCGGCAGCGGGGTTCTCAGCCAGTGCAACGATGGCCGGATCGTCAAAGCTCTTGGGCATGACCTTCACGGGCGCGGGCGTAGCAGGCTTGGTTGGCGGCACCACAGCGAGATCGTCCACGGCGTAGACTTTTTTCGTGACATACGAAAGGGTCTCGTCCGTGAGCACGTACAACGGCGTATTCGGCTGTGCGGGATGGTACGCGAAGCCTTCCACAACGAACTTGTCACCGTTGAGATCAATCAGGTTGCCCTCGTCAAACTTGGCCTTCGCAGGCTTCGTCAGGATTTGGAAAAGACCCATGCTCTTTAGGTAGTCGGCAAGGCTCTGCACTCCCGCAGACGGCTTGGGCAGTGCGGCGGGCGGCGGGCTTGACACTGTGTCAAGGCTTCCCTTACCCTTCTTTTGTGTGAGTTGCATCCGCTTTTTCAGGCAAGCCAGGATCGCATCCCGATGAACCTTGGAGATCGCACCCGGAACGAACATGCCTGCCACGTCTTGAACGATGGTGTACGTCGTGACCGCGTAGTAAGGCACACCTGCCTCTTGCAGCCACTTTTCCTTAAACGTCTTCATCGTGGTCCCGGCAGCTTCCAAATTGCCGCCGTTGGCGTACACCTGCTTAATGATCTTGTTCACCGCCGGGTCAGGGTGTACGTACCACGGCGTGATGGACGTGTAACTCGCGGTCAATTCAGCCGAAGGCTTGTACGTTTCCAAAGCGGCAGAATCACCGGGGAATGCGAGGGCGTCACCTTCCTCGTCCAGCCCAAGCTGGAACTCTTTTTCCTCCATCTCATCCGCGCTTGTAACCGTGATGTGCCCCAGCGCGAAGTACACATTCTTGGGGTCGCCTTCCTTGAAGAAAGCCGTCGCGTACTGCGGACCACCGGGAGCGGCTTTGACAGCCTTGAACGAACCAGCCGTAAAACCAATCAGTTTGCACTCGCGGCGAATTGCAGAGACAGCATCCGTAGTCATCGGGAAGGGGAGCTTCTTGAACAGGCTGTCCCACAACTCCTGCGGGCCAACATCTGCTGGAACAGGCGGCACGCTCGTCACGGGTTGCTGCCCAACGATGGGCACGAATGCGGAAGGTAAAGCTAAAATCTCTTCATGCGCATTCGGCGTCCCAGCATCGGTGGTTTCGATTATCGGCAGGTAGTTGAAAAGAGTGGACACGTCTTCCTTGTACAGCACTTCCACACGCTCTGTAACTGATCCGGCACTATTCCCTTCACGAGACGTATGCGTATACCCGTGGATTACAGCATTCACTTCCTTCGCCGAATGGGTCGAGGCAAACCCATCCGCAACAACCTTCACATGCGCACCGGGAGGCGGATAGCCCTTGTTAAGGGAAGGCGCGGCGGCGACGAAGCCCCACGACACAACCCAAGCCGCTTTCTCAAACCAATCTGCAACGGTCTGCTTGGCCTCTTGACTTGGGTTGTAGTCAATCGAAGCCGCCGTATCTTTTGGCCCCATCGCGTCCTGTGAATAGAGAGCGTTGGGATTGAACGTAGGGGCCTTCGTGACATCCTGCACGGTGCTCGGAGTGGCGTCGGTTTCGGACTGTTCCGGCGCGTTGTCTTTCGGAACTCCGTACATCTTGATCCAGTTGGAGGCTGCGTCCGTGATTGCCTTATCACGGTCAGACAGAACGCTGTACCACGCAGACTTGGCATAAAACTTGTCCAGCGGCTTCAATGTGGCGGCATCTGTTTCCCAACCGGCCTCGTGCAGATTCCCGCCCGTGGCGTACCCGATAAAGTACCGCGTCACGGATGTAGTGCCTTTGAAATCGCCAAGGAACGAGACGGGAATACAGCTTATCCCGGTCTCCTCGAAAGTCTCCCGGACAGCCGTTGCCTCGAAAGACTCGCCCTTTTCCAACGTGCCCTTCGGATAGGTAAGTTTGTACCCGCCAAACTCGTTGGTGGGGTGCACAAGCAGGACCAACGGGTGTGGTGTGGTGTAGCTTCCATCTTTGTCTCCGACCGTCGTACCAGACGAGAACACCACCACGACACCGGCGGAGACATGCTTTCCAGTCAACTCCTGCATGGCGGGTTGTTTGAGCGGCGGTGGGCTGTCCCAGCCTTCCGGCTTCTTCGAGGGAAGGTCACAGTCGCCACTGACTGTGATTGCAGTATCGTCCTGGCCCTTACCAAAAGTTGCCTCTCCGGTGAGGATGTCCAGCTTGCTACTGTAGGTGTGTACGGCTGTGTAATTCGTCTCCAAAATAGCCTGCTCCGGTTCCAGCCACTTCAATGTGCCTGCACCCGAAAGCAGGCGGAGCACGCCGTAGTGCTTCCCATCTTCCGTTTGCCACGCCTCCAGACGGAACTCGCTGTCTGCTTTCACCGCCGTCGTGTTGTCACCCATATACCTGAGACGCGACCCGACCGGATACTTCGCGCTGGCTGGAGAAGGCGTGAAGACCACATTTTTTTCCTGCGCATACTTCTCCGCCTCTTTGGACAGGGCGTAGTTGAGATTTGGAAACGCCGGGGCGCTTGTACCCGCCGTATCAAGCGCGTCTTCCGCACCCGGCTCAGGCTTCGGCTCAGTCGGGTTGTAGCTGGACTGGACCTGCTTGGCAAAAAAGTCCGCAGGGAGCGTCCTGAAAATCGGGCAGGTGTAAGACTTACCCGCCGCAGGCACGTAATCGAACCCCATTGTCACGGGGACGACAAGTTGCGACGCCTTACTTGTCGCGTAAGTGAAAAGATTCACAGAGCCGTTCGGAGCCTGCAAAACGGACAGCCAGTGCGTAGGCCCCCACAGCTTAGGGAAGTCAGTACGTTTCTCAGGGACGGGCAATGTAAAGTTCGGACCGCCTTCAAGGTGCTTCAACAGGGCCACGCTGGAACCGTGTGCTTCTAAAAGTACACCCGACTTGTCCACCTGCTCACGTGAGCGGAGATAGACAGGCGCACTCTTAACGGAGATTTCAAGACGGGCCATGAAGTAGTCATGCTCCAGGACGGCAAGCACGAGCCAGTTGACACCGTTGTACGCGACAACATTGTCTGCCGAAAACTTAGAGCCTTCGGGTTCAGGCTTCGGTTGTGGGGGAGGCGGTGGTGTGGGTTTCGAGACAGCAGCAGTCTTCTTGTCAACAAACTCCAGCATCCCGTTTCCGATATTCGGGGCCAGGACTTTGTCCGAAACCCAATTCAGATCGCCGTCGTCCGTGGAGAAAACGATAATGGTGTCATCCATCTTCTCTGTAGTCGTCGAGCCATCTTCCGCTTGCATGGTGACTTCAACATCGGGAATCCAGTAAGCTGTCAGGATACGGAAGACAGAACCGACGTGCTGGCCCGTAACCTTTCTGACCAATACCCCTTTATACAGCGGACCGCCTATGCTCGTTTCTGCGATCTTGCTGGACACCGTCATAATCCACGACACGGTCTTAAACTTGAAAGCGTTAGGGCCGAACGTCGCCACAAGGAAGTCTTCAACTTCGGTAAAACCAGGATTCTGCGGGAGCGGAGTCGCGGGTTTTACAGCAGGCACCTTGGGCACGGCAGTAGTAGCAGGAACCAGGGCGGGGGCTGCAACAGGTTTGGGAATGCCAGCAGGGGGCAGTTTGCTCTTAGGGGAAACGACACGGAAGCCGTCTGGGAACAATGACCACAGATTGGAATCTTTTACACGCACTAGTTCACCGTCTTGCTTGAGAAAAACCAAATACTTGATATCCCCGCCCGTGACCCACGCACCAAGTATAGTCCACTCCGAGAGTGCACCACTGACGACAGTCGTCACACCAATCTTGACGCCCTGGTCCGCCAGCGAAATCGCCGTGTCTGTAGTGCTAACACCCACTTGCTTCGGGGGCCAGCCAATGAAGCTCTTGGTCCACCACGCCTCGATCTTGGCAATCCAAGCCGGGTCGGTGAGCTTATCCTGTAGTGGCTCTGTGGGCTGTACCGTTGGAGCAGGAGTGCTCGCGGGAGTGGGAGTAAGCGTCCCGTATGCTGTTCCGGGCAGAGCGTGGTGCGCTTGTAAGACGTAGTGCTTTCCCGCAACAAGACCATCAGCCAGGAGCAGGTCTGCGTCGAAAGCAAGTTCACCCTTCTCGGACATGAACACGAACACGTTGTCACCGCTCACGTCATACGCACCCAGCAGCGTGAACTTCTCGCCGTTGAAACTCACCAGCGAATAAACACCGGCGGGAGTCCCGGCTTGCAAGGCCCGCTTCCCAAACTCTGTTTCCCCCACCGGCACGGCAGGCGGGAGGGCCTTGTAGTTCAGTGAGGGGAACGCAACCTTAAAGAACCCCAGCACGCGCGCTTTGAGCTTCGCGTCGGAGAGGGTCTGTTGCAGCTTGACCCCTTCTGCGGGCATGGGGTCTTCGTTCACGAACTGCTGGAACGGAGTGAACAGGTCGTGGTCCAGCGGAATGCCGTCCATGATGTGCTGCCAATTCCCCTTTGCCCAATCGGCGATGTAGATGTGAAACAGGGAACCAGCCAGTTTGTTCTTGGCGGTCCAGCGCCTTGCCTTGCCAAGCATCTTCCGGGTTGCGCCTGTTTTGAGAGGTAGGCCCTTCCAGGCGCGGTACAAGAACTCCAGCACTTCTCCGTCCACGTTGATGAAATCTTCGTCTTCGGATGGGCTGACGTAGCGCGCACCGTCAGGATGAAAGTACAGGTTCACGGTATTCACCACGTCGTTGTACTGCGTAAACGAACTTAACTTATCCGCGCTGCCTGCGGGTTTCTTCGATGCAGCATTGTACTCTTTCAGCAACTCCGGCTTCTCGACGGTGAGAATACAGTACGCCACGAACGGACCCCACAGCATCTTGGCAGCTTGCGCGGGGGCGACGTTGGCCACTTTCGGAAAGAGAGCTTCGTCCAGGGCCACAACCGGATCGCGGTTCTGTTCATGCAGGTCCGCATAAGCGGAACCTCGGTAGGCATCGTCTTCCACCATGAGAGCCTTAATGATCTCTGACATGGGGTTGGGAGTGGTGAAGCGCCGATAGACCGCGTTCCCCACCGCTTCCGCTGCCTCTCCAAAGGCGCGCCTGTAGTCAAGCTGAAAGCCCGTCGCGCGCAGATAATGTTCCACGAACCGGGCCGCTTTGGTGGGTGTCAGGGCAAACTCGAAACGCCACGCACCCAGGCTCAGACGCGGGTACACTTCATCGGGCTGGAGCTTCAACAACTCGTCCAGCGGGTCGGCAATCAGCAGGCCCTCTTTGACCGCCGCCGCCTTCATACTCTCCGCCCAGGTCTGGCCCGCTTCTGCTCCGTACATAAGCCAGGACCGCACCAGCGCCGAGTCATGCTCCGTGCGGAGAAGCTGCGTTTCCGTCAGATAGTGCCGCTCGTTGACCGCAAAAAAGCGGGTCATTCTTGACACAATGTCAACCGTGATGTGACCGCTGGCGAGTGCTTCCGCAACGACCATACCCGTAGTGTCGGGGAGCGGGCTTTTCGCGTGCAGTTCAAGGGCGCGCTTAGCCGCGCTCTGTATAGCTTGTGGGACGGTGTACGTGAATGGCACAGTCCGCTGCTCCTGCTAGACGTGAGAGCCAGAACTGTCCCGCATTATGCCACAGAGCCGTCTTTCGTCAATCGTTTTGACGTAGTGACGGGCTTCGTAAGAGATTCCCAATCAGCGCCAGCGCCATGAACCTGCTCTGCCCACCGCTTCCTGATGGTATCGCAGTGCGCAAGGTCCACTTCCGCACCTAGGCAGGTCCGGCCAAGCTCTTCGCAGACGGCTATCGCGGTCCCCGATCCCAGGAATGGATCAATTACCACGTCGTCCGGCTCGGAACCGTCTTCCACGAAGGCTTTGATGATCTCGACGGGTTTCTGTGTGGGGTGCAGTTCATTCAGGTGTGGTCTCGGCACTTCAATAACGTTGGTACGGGGCGTCTTCGGGGGATTCGGAAGGAGTCCGCTTCGGAATCCGTACAGACAGATTTCGTACTGATACCTGTAGTCGCCAAGCCCAAAACCGAAACTGTCTTTCGCCCACACGAGCCAGCGGTGCAGGATACCGCCGTTGACTATCCACCGCTCCGTCAGAGTCGGCAGTTCCTTGTACGCACCAAAGACATAACAGGGGCCGTCAGTGTGCTCCAGAATCAGTTTGCAGAAAGCGTCCACGAAGGCCAGCCACTTCTCAGGCTCCATACTGTCGTTCGCAATGGTCGGCTTCCTGCCAGGGAAGTTGACGGAATCCCGGAAGTTGGCGAAGCTCACGTTGTACGGGGGGTCAGTCACACAGCACTTCGCTTTGGCTCCATTCAAGAGCCGGGGCAGACCTTGCAGGCAGTCTCCACTGTACAGCCTGTGCCGTCCAAGAGCGTAGATACGGTCGGGTCTCGAAACCGTACCGGGGGCTTCTTCGGGAACTTCATCTTCCGCTCTCCTGCGTTCGACCTGCTTGTTGATCTGCTCTACCTGCTTTGCCAAGTCGGTACGCAGCGTTTCCAAGCAGAGCGCGTCCGGGGAGGGGAGTGCCGCTGCCATATCTTTCAGAGTAGGCAGCGCCTTCATGGCATCCCAATCACCCTGAATGGCCGGGTTGTTCATGGAAAGATTCGCCATGCGCTCTTTAGCGTCGTCGAAAGACACGACTGCACAGTCCGCGTGCGTGTACCCCTCTTCGATCATGGCCCGGATACGTTGGTGCCCGCTCACGACGCGCTTGGCCCCATTGAACGTGTTGACGACGGGCATTTCAAGCATCCCAAGCTGCTGTAGTGAGTCTCGAAGGCCCTGGAAGCTCGCATCTTCGAGTGAGCGTGGGTTGTACTTGGCAAACTCCAAGTCCGCCAGCAAGAACTTTTGGACCGCCGGTCGTGACACAGTGTCACGTTTTTTAGCCTTCCGGGCTTTCTTGGTTTCAGCTTGGGCTGCTTCCATGCCTGATTACCCCTTGAACTCCGGCGTCGCCGCCTGCCAGTTGGATTTCGTGCCATGCACAAAATGCGCCCAGCGCGCACGCACGTTGTCAGCCTCGCGGGGTGCGTTCGCGTAGCCCAGCAACCTGCGACCCGTCTTCTCCGCTGCAATCACCGTGGCTCCCCGCCGCACGTCCACGTCCAGAACCGCCCCGCCAACCTTCGTGGAGTTGTGCAGACAGCGCACAATGACTTCGACAGGAAGCTCGGAACGGGCCGTGCGCCGCAGCTTGAACACGTTGCCCTGGTCACGGCTCCCGCAGAAGTAGTGCGCCGCGTCCTCCCTCCATCCGTACAGGACCGGGATCGTCACGTCCTTGTAAAACTCCTCCTCGCTCGGCTTGGCGTCGGGGGAATACCACACCAGCGTATTCGACCAGTGCCCGCCTATCGCGGTGAACCGCTCCTGCACGGCAGGCAGCGTGGGGAAGTTCGTGGCAATATAAATGGGTCCGTCTGTGTTTGCCAACAGGTGTGCCACGTAGCTCTCAACATAAGCGTCGCTCGCTTCGTCTTTACGGCCTATGACCGTGAAGGCAGCGTCCGCTTTCTCGAAACCGAAGCCCATCAAGGAGCCTTTCGACTCCACCTTGCCACAGTACAGGACGTGCTGGCCCAGCCGATAGAACCGGCCCGCCTGTGAGAAAGGCTTGCTGCGAACGATACTCGGCTCGTCATCTTCATCAACCTTGCCGCTCTTCTCAGTATCGTCCACGCCCACAACGAGGCTCATACTGCGGGTAAGCTGCTTCACGAGCGCGTCAAAACGTAGTTCTCCGAACAGCCTCTTCGAGTCCTCTTCCCCGACAAGCTCTCGGATTTCTTGCAGCAACGCCTTGGTAAGCTCCGGGACAAAGCGGCCTTGTATGGCCCGGTTGTTCAGCGTGAAATTGGCACGCCGCTCGGTCGCCTCATCAAGCACCACCACAACACATTCCACTTCGGTTTCACCCCGCGCTTTCAAGACGGCCACGCGCTGATGTCCGCCCACGATTCGGTACTTGTTGCCGCGCTGGTTGACGACCGGGAATGCCAGCAACCCAAAGGATTCAATGCTCGTGGTAAGACCTGAGAGAGCTTCCTGCGTGATCGAACGCGCATTGTACGGGGCCGGTTCAAGCTCGGCCAGTTTCAAGGTCTGCGTGGTAACGGTCGCGTAGTTTTCTTTTGGCGG
>ERZ1292629.4443-Hain-H43-01um-R1-4443-length-10256-cov-5_pt1 | contig 10256 bp, 20 predicted proteins | sample MGYA00564399_ERZ1292629 | MGnify/ENA primary metagenome ERZ1292629 (study PRJEB36523, sample SAMEA6512636) | groundwater metagenome | collected 2019-01-08 | study: AquaDiva: Metagenomics assemblies of 32 groundwater samples
CAGAAAAACGCCTTTAATTATTCATAGAGATTTTTTTAACTTAACCAAAGATTAAGGAATTAAAAAGGTCGGGGAAAAATAAAGTAATTAAATAAAAATTATGGAGAAAGAAGAAATAGAAAAAATTAAAAACATCGCACTTAGCGAAATAAAAGGACTACAAGATGGTTCGGAAAATGAATCAACTTATGAAACGATAGAATCAAATAATTATCGGGAAAAAATCATTAGCCAAAAGTATTATAATGAAGCTATCAGGAATTTTCTTGCCAAAATTTTAAAAGAATTTGAAACCTAAAATGCCAAAAGAAATAAAATTTAGGGCGTGGGACAAAAGACAAAAAATAGAAAAAACAACAATCGGTCAATTAGAAATGTTTGAAGTTTGGTTGATTGATTGGGTTCAACAATTTGTAATGGCGGAAAATCAAGAAAGAATTGCCTTAAAAGACATAGAACTTATGCAATTCACTGGTTTAAAAGATAAAAACGGGAAAGGAAAAGAAGTTTATGAGGGAGATTTAATCAGGAGATTACCAAGCGGATATGAGCCAAGAGCAATACAAGAAGTTGTATGGGACGAAGAAAGATTAGAATGGGGGATAAAACTTTTGGGTTTAATAACTTCTTTATGGACTTTTAATAAAGATTTTGAAGTCATCGGCAACATCTACGAAAATCCAGAATTATTACCCAAAGATTAAAGAAATGAATAAAGAATTTATTTGTGTTAATCACGATGATTTAAAAGCAAGAAACTTTCAGGATTCCTTAGGAAGATTTTTGAAATTTAAATATATTTGTGAAGACATTAACTTGTATCCTCCAATATTGAGTTTTTCAAGTTATCTTCATAACCAAAAATATGTAGCAAAAGAATATAGATATGTTCTGAAAAGAGAAGAAAATGGAGAACATAAACAATATATTTTAGTTTCTTAATCAAAGATTGAAGAAAAAGCAATGAAAAAAGAAATAGAGAAAATCAAGCAAGCCCTTATAGGATATGACTCCAGTTATTTCAAGATAGCGTTTTGTGAGCACGAAAAAGAGAAAATTCCTATGTTAGATTTTGAAGGAAAAACAACAAGTGGAATAAAACCTAATGAATATTTCTATCGCTGTAAAAAATGCGGGGCAATATTGGATGAAAATGGTCTGCCTAAAATAGAAAGAACTTAAAAGAGCTTATGCCAAAAGAAATCAAAGAGAAAAAAGAAAAAGATTGGGAAAAAGAGTTTGATGAAAGATTTAAGGAAAAATTATTTATTACGAGTAATAAAAAAGATTGGTATAAAGCCGATGTTTATTTAAAAGATTTTATCCGCCAACTTCTCGTCAAAGAAAAACAAAAATGGGCGGAGGAGATAGAAAGGATAGGATTTGATAAAAATAGGGCAATTAAAATAGCTCGCACAAATTGGGAAGCCCTCAAACAAACTCTTACCCAAAAATTAAAGAAATGAAAATAATTTCGGCAAAGGAAAAAGGAAAACGCCTTGAGAAGTTTATATGCCAGCAGATAGAAGAAATGGGCTTAGGCAAATCAGTAAGAACGCCAGGAAGCGGATCGGGGAAAATTAAGTCGGACATATTTAGCAATATAGATTTTTCGCTGGAATGTAAAAATGAGAAACAGACCAACTTTTTGGCTAATATAGACCAAGCCATAAGGGACTGCGAAAAAGGGAACTACTTTAAGGAAAAATACTGCCTGATAACAAGAGACCCGAGATTTCCCGAATTTGAAAGGATTTATACCACGATAGATTTTTGGCAATTTTTGGAGCTTTTAAAAAAGAATAGCGAACCACGAATTAAAGAACCAGATAGACAAATGGTTTGGAAAATAAAAACAGCAATCAATTCATTGAAATCATTATTAAAAGAATTAGAATAAAAATATGGAAAACAACAACGACGAGATATTTATTTTCAAAGGATACCGCTTTTTATTTCAGCATCCCTTAAAAATAGACGATGCCTTAAACCCCAATGTGGAAAAGCGGATTTCTAAATGGACTAATGACGAAACAAAAGAGAGGCTATTCTTAATAGAAAAAACAAATGAGCAAAAAATTATCAATTCAACCATTAAATGATTTTGTATTTTTGCGTTGGGAAAAGCAAAAGGAAACAGCCAAAGGGATAATCCTGTCCGACACATCAAAGAGCCGGCCGGCCATCGCCAAGGTGATAGCCGTGGGCCCGGGCAGAATCGACAGACAGGGGCAATTCCACAAAACATCGCTAAAAATAGGGGACAGAGTCGTGGTCGATCCTTTCATCCACCAAGTCATTAAGATTGAAGGAGAGGAACTCTGGGTTGTTAAAGAATCGGAAATATTTGCTAAAATAAATTAAAATTATGGAAGAAAAAAAAGAGCAACAAATTAAAAAACTAACAGTGAGGGATTGGCTCATTAACGAATACAACGAGCATCTCGTTACGTATGTGAAGAATCTGATTGAGGCGACATTCACCGGGGGAAAACCCCAAGACGAGGTGGTGATAACCCTGATACAGCCGAGCGGAAACCCGAATATCCCTCCAATAGAGAGAAATATTAAAGCCAAGGAGGCACAGGTAAGGGCAAGGAAGGAGATGGACAAGCAAGACAGCATATTAAGAGTTATTGAAAGGTTGATAAAAGAAGAAAATAAAAAAGAGACTAATTTCGAATAACTATGCCAACACAAACTTTATTTAATCCAGAAGCACTCTCTAAACTTCAAAAAGGAGTCGATGATATGGCGAGGGCGGTAAAAGGAACATTAGGACCGAAAGGGAAGGTAGTTGTCTTCAGGCGGGGAGATCCCATTTTTGCCGATGATGGCGCTACTATTGTGAACCAAATCTCGCCGAAGGATCCGAACGAGGCAATAGGAGCAGACCTGATAAAGAATATTGCATCGAAGACCGATAAGGAGGCTGGCGATGGGACCACCACCTCCATTCTTTTGGCTCAATTCATTTTAAAGGAAGGATTAAAGGCGATCACGGCAGGAGTGGATGTTCTTATCCTCAGAAAGGGGCTGAATGAGGCTTTGAAAATTGCGGTTGAGTCAATTAAAACGATATCAAAGCCGATGAAGAACGGTAAGGACATTTCGGACATAGCTACTATTGCCTCAAAGGATAAAGAGATAGGAAAGATAATCTCCGAGATAATAGAGAAGACCGGAAGGGATGCTATCATCGCAGTGGAGGAATCGAACACGGTCGGGATGGAATACGAGGTGGTCAAGGGACTTCAGTTCGAGAAGGGGTTCATCTCACCTTACATGATGACGCATCCGGACAGGGGAGAGGCAGTAATAGAGAAGCCGTACATTCTAACTACTGGACAAGTGATTAGCACAAACCAAGACATAGTAGCCATACTGGAGGAAGTTCTCCGATCTGATAGTAAGTCAATCGTGGTGATTGCCGATGAGGTTTCCGGGGAGGCTTTACCGACACTCATCATCAATAAACTTCAAGGAAGAATCAGATCGGCCGCGGCGAAGGCCCCAGGATTCGGGGACGATAAGATGGATCAGCTCCAAGACATAGCCATACTGACCGGCGCCAAACTTATAGCCGAGGAGACTGGGACCAAGGTTGAGGATACAAAGTTGGAGAACTTGGGCCGGGCAGACAGGGTGATAATGACCAGGGACAGGACGGTCATCATCGGAGGTAAGGGAAAAAAGGCGGAGATCCAAAAGAGGATAACCCAACTGGAACGGCTAATCAAGAACGAAAAATCGGAATACAAGCAGGAGGCGATGAAAAAGAGATTGGGCAAGATGAAGGGAGGCGTGGCGGTCATCAAAGTCGGGACGATCTCCGAGCAAGAGAACAAAGAGAAGAGGTACCGGGTCGAGGATGCAGTCAAGGCCACGATGTCAGCCATTCAAGAGGGCATAGTGCCGGGAGGAGGAATAGCTTTATTAGAGGCCTCCAAGAAAATCGAGCAGAAAGCCGAAAAAGAGAAAAACATAGATTTTAGAATGGGATTAGATATTTTAGCCAAGGTGATAAGAGAACCGGCCTATCAAATAGTGAGGAACGCTGGAGGCCAGGCCGAGGTCATCATCTCAAAGGTCGAGGAGGGCAGGAAGGAGAACTCGGCCTTCGGATACAACTCGAACAATGAGACCTACGGGGACCTGTTCGAGATGGGGGTAATAGACCCGGCCAAGGTTGTCAGGTGTGCTTTAGAGAATGCGGTGAGCGTGGTGAGTTTGTTCCTGATAACGGACGCCTGCATCGCTGACCTGCCGGAGGAGGAAAAAGAGAAGAAGAAATAAAAATGAAAAGTAAAATCATAGAGAAAAATAAATTCGGAATTAAAAGAACTGATAATCGGCTGTGTTTGATATGCAGAAAATACATTCCGAATAAAGAATGGAAAAGTCATTTAGAAGAAGAAGAAGCGAGAATGACGTTGAAAAATGGCACGCCAGAACAAAAACTTATCGCCAGAAGATATTTGGATATATTAGAAAATCAACGTTTAATCAATCAAAAACCCTTAAAATGCCAGACAAAATAACCTGGTCAAACGCCAAAAGGAAGATATCCGAGCTCAAACCATTCCCAGGCAACCCGAGGAAGGCGGACGAAAAGCAAGTTCAGGACTTAAATAAAAGTTTAGACAGGTTCAATCTGGCTGACCCTCTGGTGATAAACACCGACGGCACCGTGATTGGGGGGAACTTTCGGCTGAAGCTATTAACGGAAAAGAAAGTCCAAAGCGTAGATGTCAGGGTGCCGAGCAGGGAACTGACGAGGGAGGAGGCGAATGAGTTGAATTTAAGGCTTAACAAAAATATCGGGAGTTGGAGTTTCGAGGAATTGGCTAACTTTTCGGAAAACTTATTAAAAGATGTCGGCTGGAGCGGAGATGAATTAGATGAGATATTCGGGCTGGAAGAAGCAGATGAATTTGATGAGCAAAAAGAATTTGAAAAAGCGGTGAAAAATCCAAGAGGAGTAAAAACTGGAGACATCTGGCAGTTAGGAGAACATCGTTTAATTATTGGAGATTGCACCAATAAAGAAAACTGGGAAAAAGTTTTAGGAAAAGAAAGATTTGATTTGCTTTTTACGGATCCACCCTATAAATTGGCTTATGTTAAAGATTTAAAAAAACAGAAAATCAAGGGAGGATTTAGATATAAGCAAAGAAGAAGATATGAAGGAGTAGATATGAGGGGTGGAGTTCCACAATACGACGAATGGCTATCCATTGCGGATGAAATGCAGAATCCGAAAGGAGCCAATGTAATGATTTTTGAGAATTGGAGCAACACAAAAAAACTTTGGGAAGCAATAGAAAAATATTGGAAAATCAGAAACCTAATAATATGGCACACTCCCAACAGAAATCAAGGATTTACAAGAGAACATCAATTTTATCAAAAATACGATATTGTTCCATTAGCTGGCGAAGGAATTTTGAACCAAGAATAGGAAGAAGAATTAGAGGATTATTTAAAAGAAAAAGGTCAAAAATTATTGGATACTTATGAGATAATTTTATATGGCATTAAGGGAAAAAGTTATTGGGAAAAGAAGAAAGGAACTAAATGGGCAAAAATAGCAGACCATATAACTTGGACAGCAGAATCGGCAATATCATCTGATCAGAATGTAATCTTTGGCACAAAGCCAATTCAGATATTAGTTCCATATATTAAAATCTTAAGTCCGAGAGAAGGAATAGTAATGGATCCGTTCTGTGGAAGCGGAAGCACAATAATCGCCAGCGAAATTATGAAAAGAAAAGCGAGATGTATTGAAATTTCTGAAATATATAGTGAAGTTATATTGAATAGATGGAGTAGATTTACTGGAAAAGAACCGATATTATTAAATAATGAAAATAGGAGCAAAACATAGCGAACAAACCAAACAAAAAATGAGTTTGGCAAAAAAGGGTAAATTGCCTAAAAACTTTCAATTGCTTCATACTCCAGAAAGCAACAAAAAACGAGGAGAAAAATTGAAGGGAGAAAGAAATCCAATGAGAAAGAAAGAAAATCAAGAAAAAGTAAGAATAGCAATGTTAGGAAGAAAATTATCTGAAGAAACAAAAAAGAAAATAAGCGAATCAGAAAAAGGAAAGAAGTTATCGCCAGAACATATTAAGATACTAAAAGAAATTAGAAAGGGTAATAAGTCCAATTTTTGGAAAGGGGGAATATCAACATACGAAAGGAAACTATATTTAAATTCAAGACGATGGGCGAGAAAGAAAGGAGCGGAAGGAAGTCATACATTCGGTGAGTGGAAATTGTTAAAGAAGCAATATGGATTTGTTTGTCCTGCTTGTAAAAGAAAAGAACCAGAAATCAAACTGACCGAGGACCACATCATTCCATTAAGCAAAGGAGGTTCGGATTATATAGAAAACATACAACCGCTTTGCAAGAATTGTAATTCCAAGAAATATAACAAAATTCAGAGGTTTACTAACCTAAAAGCAAAGAAAATAGAGGAAGCCAAACTTTAAGGGGGATATTAGCGACACCATTGGGCAACCTTGAAGATTTAATAAGAAAGTAGGGTATAACTACAACAATGCCAAACCACGAACAAAAACCAAGAAAAGAGAACCCCACTCAAAGGGACGCGTTTCTTGCGTTTTTTGCTTTAGGAGAAGACAGGACATTAGAGAAATTACGACAGACATACTTTGAAAGTACCCCGAAAAGGGATGTTTCCATACACACATTAAGGAGTTGGTGCAAGAAATATAAGTGGATGGAAAGAGTTGGAGCTATGGATAATGAGGCGGCAGAGGAAGCCGAGCGGAGAGCAATTGAGCAGGCGACCGCAAAGAAATCTGATATTCTAAAAGCTGTTAAGAATACGATGATCCAATACAACCAAGCAATCCTGGACGGCACAATAGTTCCCAGCGCCTCCGACTTCAAAAAGATGTGGGAAGTGGCAAGAATAGAATTAGGGAAACCGACGGGGCAAGAAATACCACCATTGCCAGCACCAGCAATAAACATCTTCTTAACCAAAAATGAGAAAATAATAAAGGTCGTAAGAGAGGCCCAGGATAATTTAAGAAAAGCATTAACAGAAGAAATAAAAGAAAATGATTGAAATAAAAAAAGGGAATATAGGATTTCTTATGGAAGGAGTAGGGAAATGGGCAAATAAAACCCCGAAAATCTGTCTTATAAATAATTGGGGTAAATATGAATTTAAAGTTTATTATCCAGAGTTTGACGAATTTTATTCTCATCTCACATCAAATTCCTTTTATTCCTTTAGATTATCTTCAATTAAAGTTACTATTAAAGAATTTAAAGAATTGTATAAATTCTTTAAAATGTATTCATTTTTCCCTAAATCAAAATGACTGAACAAACAATAATTTTAATGATATTCGCCTTCGCAATCGGCTATATTCTGGCCGATTTTATTCACGAGGGCAAAAAATTCAAGGTGGAAGTAAACCAAGAGACAGGGGAAGCAAGAATTGTACCGATAGATAAACCGAAGCAGAAGATGGAGTTCGTGGGAGAGGCAGACCGCAAAGAGATAGAGGAAATAGAAAGGCCGGGCGCTTTTCAGAACTTCTTAGGAACATTCAAAAAGCCAGCAAAAAAAGAAGAGGAGGAGGAAATATGAAAAAAATAAAAAAAATAAAAATAGACAAAAACATAGAACAGATTGAATTACCCTTATTTATTGGGTTAGAGAAAAGAGAGGGAAAAGTAACTTCTATTTGTCTTATTGTTCCAATAGATAACAATGGGACAAGATTAGCAATCCCATTGAATGCTTATGATTTGATAGAATATTATTCTTCATTACCACGAGAAAGAAAAGATATGTTGGAAGACCCAGAAATGGTTTTAATGTCTCTTACTGATAATTTGAAAGATTATTTTAACAAGGAAAAGAGGTGAAACCAAAAAAACCTACATTAATAGAATTTGATTTAGAAATGCCGAAAAAAGGAAAAGGATACAAAATGATTTTCCCTATTAATTTTGAATATGGAGAAACAACTAAAATAATAGTAGAGGGGAATTGGAGGAGAATCAAAAAAATTGTGATAATCGCTAAAGCAAATAATGTCGGTTGGACAAGTAAAAAAGAGAAAGTATGAATGAAACCGAACGACTTAAAAAAAGAACGGAGGAAATCCAAGAAGACTTAAGAATAGATCGCCAAAGGAGAAAAGCAAAGCCGAACGAAAACATGGACGCGGATATTCCAGATAAATTGGATTCCTATGACTTCTGGTGCGACACCTGCCAAGATGACTTCGAGGCGCCGGCAAGAAAGACGAGATATAGATTAGAGGGTGATGTGATAGCGACGATGAGGGGCGAGTGCCCGGACTGCGGAGAAACGGCCATCAGGTACGCCACGCACCGAGACCAAGACCCTTATTATCACAGGTCGACAAAAATCCGCCGGCAAAGAAACCAATACAGGACAGAGATGCTCCAGGCCAAGGAATACGGGTTCAAGACGCACTACGGGGACCCGGACGTAGTTCTCGACAGAACCCTGTCCGAGCAGGAAGAAAGGATATTCAGGGCTGATTTGGACACTGGCCTGAAAGGTCAATCATTAAAAGCCAAAAGGAAGTTGGAGCAACTTCACCAGGTAAATAAGTGGAGAAAATAAAAATTAAAAAATGAAAACCAAAAAAGAATTAATAAAAAATCTGCGGAAAAACTGGAGCAAGGTACAAGAATTAATTAAAATGAAATGTGCTGTAGATGGTTGTAAAAGAACAATACTGTGCGGAGATAAAATGATAAAATTGTCAGGAATAAATCCAGAAATAACTTTATGTGAAAAACATTTTAAAGAAATTAAAAAAGAAATTGAAAAATGAATCAGCCCGATATCAAAGACATTTCCATCCCCCACTGGGTCATAGACAACCAATTCATTAACGAGAGAGGCGAAGTCCTTGAGTTCAGGAACCACCTTTTTTTGTATGACATTCTGACTGACATAGCGCAGACGATTGTTATAAAGAAGTGTGCCCAAGTCGGGGTTTCCGTGACAATGACTCTCAAGGCATATTTTGCGGCACAGAAAGGCAGGATGAACATAATTTATACTATGCCATCGGATACGGACGTAAGCGAGTTCGTGAAAACCAAGGCCGACATGATATTCCAATCGAATGAGTTACTGAGGAGCCAGTTCAGTAGCGATACGGTTGGGCTGAAGAAAATCGCAGACAGGTTTATTTACTATAAAGGAACAAGGTCAAAGACAGCTCCACTTTCTACAACGGCAGATGTGTTGGTTCACGATGAGCTGGATCGTAGCGACTTGGGAATAATAGAGAAATACAGATCAAGAGTTTCGGCTTCGCCATACAAGGGATTTTGGTATCTCTCCAACCCAAGTCTGACAGGAATAGGAATTGATGAGCTCTGGCAGAAATCCGACAAGAAGGAATGGTTTAATAAATGCGGAGATTGCGGAGAGGAACAATTCCTGACATGGGAGGAGAACGTAGACGAGATAAACAAAATCTATGTCTGCAAAAAATGCGGGAAGGAACTGACCGATGGCGAAAGGAGAAAGGGAAGGTGGATAGCGACCAATCCGGGAAGCGAGATCTCCGGATATCACATCTCTCAGATGATGGCGTCGTGGCTCTCGGCGAAAGACCTGATTAAGGAAAGGGAAGACAGAGGCGAGGATTATTTCAGGAACTTTGTATTGGGAGAATCGTACAGTGCCGGTGAGGAGGCGAATATCAGGCAGGCAATATTCGATGTCTGGACTCCGAAACCAATCGATGCTGAACCTTTCTTCATGGGCATAGACATCGGGATTGAGAAGCACTATTGCTTAGGATCGAGGGAAGGAATTTTCAAAATAGGAATCTGCAAAAGCCGGGAGGAATTGGAAGCGATCATAGAGAAATACAATCCCGTCTGGGTCATGGATGCCGGCCCGGAAAGGACTTGGGCGGAAGAGTTCAGAAAAAAATATCCGAAAGGATTTCTGAACTTCTACCACAAGGATAAGGACATCGCCGAGATGATAAAATGGGGAGGATACACCAAAGGGGTGGAAGACAAGAAAAACTGGGGATATATCTGGACACACAGGACGAGAATCATCGACAAGACGCTTTATGAAATTCTCAATGGTAATATCCAATTCTCATTGACTCGCGAGGATCTGGAAAAGTATATCAAGCATTGGGAATCAATGAGAAGGATTATCGAAGTGACTCCGGATAAAACGGAAAGGTATGTTT
>ERZ1292629.4446-Hain-H43-01um-R1-4446-length-10254-cov-7_pt1 | contig 10254 bp, 10 predicted proteins | sample MGYA00564399_ERZ1292629 | MGnify/ENA primary metagenome ERZ1292629 (study PRJEB36523, sample SAMEA6512636) | groundwater metagenome | collected 2019-01-08 | study: AquaDiva: Metagenomics assemblies of 32 groundwater samples
TTCTGGATAGGCACGAAAAGAAACATCATGGACATGCGTCAGCACTTTTGTTCGGCGCGGTACAAAGAAAGGTAAAATATACTGCGTATGGTAGACATCTACTTTTCTTCGCAACAGAAAGATTGGTACAGAGACAAGATTCCACAAAAAACGATTCTTTCCGGAGAGTGAAACAACTTCAACATTCTTTTGCCCGATACACTCGAGACGGGCATAGATAACCGAAAGAACTGCTACATCATCTGTATCCGTTACCAGGAGGTACTGATTTTCAGTGTCCTGTTTCAAAAGCGCCCGAGTCAATTCAAAGAATACCATCTCATCTCCGGTACGCTTCTTCCCAATCAATCGAATATCTATGGCAAATATTTTCATACGTTCTTTTTTTGAAAAAGTGTCACTCCTTTTGGAAAGCGCATATCTTCGAGAAGCGCGGCTCCGACTCCAAGTACCAGAAAGAAAAAGCCTAAGAGCATTCCCGAATTAAAGAGGTTGAACACTGAAAGGAACAACCACCATATCATCACCAGGAGAGGAAGAGCCCGATTTTCCTGCCCCGCAAAAAACTGAAAAAGAGCGCGACCGAACAGCGCGACCCAAAAAATGGTGAAGGCAATAAGACCAATAAGACCACTTCCAAGCCATACCTCAAGAAACATATTACTCGCATTCAGCCCTGCTCCTCTTTCATCAGTACCCAAAAACTGTGAGATGTTCCCCCAGCCAATACCGAAGAGGAAGTGTTCTCGAATAACTTCTTTCGTTTTTCCATAAATCTCTGCTCGTATCTGCACATTCGGATCGGGACGATCCACCTTTTGTACACTTCTGCCTAAAGCTTGCTCAGCGTCAATTTCTTCCAAACGTATATGTCGACAATCAAATGAGGAAAGGCTTTCTATATTCTCTATCGGCGAAGGAAGTACTGTCTCCTTACTACACGATACTGTGATTTCCTGTAACGCATTGGTCGTACTTTGTGCCCGATCAAGCAAGGGAAATGGAGTGAGATGAAAGAGGACCGTCAAAAAAATCCCGAGTCCGAAAGAAAGCACTGAAACTCCAAGGAGTATTGCTGACTGAATAAAATTTGTTTGACGTATTTTTTCTTTCAAAAACAATGTTACAAAAATCACACTCCCTCCCAAGAGTGCGCCCAACCACGCACTGCGACTGAGTGCGATCACCAAAACAACAGCAGTAAGTACCTGAAAGCCTATCAAAAACCACGGTGTTGCTTTTGCAAAAATCTGCATGACTGATTTTTTCTCTTTCAAAGATTTCTCAAGGAATGAAAAGAAGAGCATGAAAAGAAGTGCTCCAACAAATAAACAGTATGCTCCAAGCCAGTCTGCCTCAGAAAATGTGGCGTTTGGCCGACCCTCCATGACCGTAAAGGTGCTCTGATGCAAGAAGAAGCGCATATTTTGCCAAAGAGCATATCCAAAGACAACCAAAGATGATCCCAAGAGAAAGGGAAGCATCTGACTGATATCTTCGAACCTTCGCACATAAAACCGTACCAAGAGATAGAGGAGACCAAAAGACAACAGAATAGCTACCTGCTTTAGAGCTCCTCCCGGATCTGGCCCGAAGAACGCTGCCAAGAATCCTCCAACAGGAATAAGAAGAAGAGCCCAGTCGAACCATCGCAGACGAAAGAACTGTATATCTAAAGTGCGTAGAAAGAAACGAATCACAAGCGCTAAAGAAAGCGTGATCGCAAGCAATTGATAGGGACGGATCTCAAAACCAAAATTTATTGGTGCGAGAGAGAAGTTTTCAAAAGGAAGCATCCCGACACAAAAAAGAAATATCCAACCTGGACGGTAGAGCGCCATCAAGAAAATAACCGCTGAAAGAAAAATGAAATTCACATCACTCAAAGGCAAGAGACGTGTATTCGCCAAGACAATCAACAAAACACCTACAAGCATATTTCCAAAAACAAGCATCCACTTGTTACTGGTCCATCCGAGAGAAAGCTTTTGGAGAATCTGGTCCATACGTATTATTCAAATGAAGAAAGAAGTGCTGACACAAAAGTATCGAAGTGAAACTTCTCTGCTTGCTTGGGTCCTGCGAGAGAAAGCTTTTCCCGAAGCGAACCGTCTTCTAGAAGAAGTTTTAATTTTTCTTGAATATCCGAAACACTTTCTGGATTACAATAGAGTACCGCATCACCTCCTACTTCTGGAAGAGAGGAAGCAGAAGAACAAAGTGTCGGAACACCCATACGAAGCGCTTCTAAGACAGGAAGCCCAAAACCTTCGTACAAGGATGGATAGACAAAGACCCCTGCACCACGATAGAGAGACGGGAGATCATTTTCTGGAACAAAACCCAAAAGGACAACTTCTTTCTCAATACCTAACTCATGTACCACTCCTTCTATATCCAACGCCAATGGATTACCTTTTGCAAAGATCTTGCCTGATATAACCAACTTCGGAACACTTCTCTCTGCACAGAGCTCTTTGTATGCTAACAAAAGCGATTGAGCATTCTTTCGTACCTCCAAACCTCCTCCATGGTAAATATAGCCTTTTGTTAAGCCATATTTTTTGAGCACTTCTTCTACCCACTCTTCTTTCGGTATCTCAGAAAAAACGTTTGTCAGCGCCTGATAGGCAACAGAAATCCTTTCTTCAGGAATGGAAAGTCTTTGAAGATCTCTTTTGGTAGACTCGGAAACAGCAACAATGCGAGAGGCTTTTTGAATACCCGCACAAACACTGCGCCACAAAAGCTCTTGTCGAAGATTGCCTCGATATTCTGGAAAGAGCTCGGGGATAATATCGTGCACCAACATAGTATGCGATATACTCCCCGGAAGAATAGTTGCGGACTGATACAAACTGAGAAATGCATCACAGCGATCCGCTTGAATCTTTTTTGGCAAAGTAAATTTTTCCCACAACCATTTTCTGGGAACATCATCTCGTTTCCACCACGGAAGCAAAACGCTCTTAGAAAAATTTCCTGGCAAATACGAAATATCTGCATCCTCTTCAAGATACAGAATATACTCATGTTTTTGAGAGAACTCCCCTTTTCCAAGCTCCCGCAAAAAGCATTCGGTCATGTTACCGATGCCGGTCCCCGGTTTCCGCAGAAAAGAGGCGTTTATTCCAATACGCATATACTCTATTGTACCAGAAATCAGACTAAAAAGGTCTTCTCCGCTTCTTTGAAGACACTCTCTAGTTCTTCTGAAAGAGGATGATTGAGTCGCTCACTAATAATACGAGTAGCTTCTCCATAAAACCACAAGAGATCGTTCTTTCCAGCATTGAAACGAGGAGACATCACTCCACCGCTTGCTTGAAAGCCTTCGAGCAAAGAACGAAGGTTATGAATCTTGTCGGCAGCAGCTACCATAAGCGCTTCCTGACTATCATCTGAAAGATTGAGTAAGTACTTTTCTTTTCGGGCTCGCCAAGAATCTTTGCGAAGGCTATGGTCTTCTCGTTCTGCTTCTGTAAAGTCTTCGGTTACCTCAAGAACAATAGACAATACTCTCTCTCCAAATTCTTTGCGTAGATCTTCAGGGGTATAGTGAGGAACGTCTTCAAGAACATCGTGCAATAATCCGGCAATAATAACATCTTCATCATCGGTATAGTGTGCCAGCAAAAAAGCCACCGCATATGGATGGACAATATAAGGAGCACCAGTCCCTTTGCGTTCCTGGCCGTGATGGAGGATCGTGGCTCGCTGTATCGCTTTGTCTATCTGTGGAGTAAGAAACATATAGAGCTTAGTATACTACAATTGCCTAAAGAGTGGTTTTTTCGTACAATACAGCTTAGTATGAGTCCTGTTATTTTTAAGGTTTTTCTATGACTTCGAACGAAACAAAGACGGTGGCGGTGATTGGTCTGGGTTATGTTGGACTTCCTCTCGCTGTGCGAGCACAAGAACGTGGTTACAATGTCATCGGTCTTGATATTGATAGTAAAAAAATAGAATCTCTCAAAAGAGGCGAAAACTTTCTCAAAGATCCTTACGTTCAGGAGAATTTTCCAAAGTACCCAATCTCCCTTACGAGCAATCCAGAAGATATCAGTTCGGCTGACATTCATATTATTTGCGTACCAACTCCTATCGATGAAAAGCGTCAGCCTGACCTAACGCCTGTTATTGGTGCCTCAGAGATGGTTGCTAAGTACACAAAAAAAGGTGCTCTCGTAGTACTCGAATCAACCGTCAATCCTTACGTCTCCGAAGAAATCGTAAAGCCAATCTTTGAAAAGGCCGGATTTACCGTAGGAACCGACATCTATATTTCCCACTGTCCAGAACGTATTAATCCAGGTGATCCAAAGTGGGATGTTACCAATATTCCTCGTGTCGTAGGATCTTTCGATGCCAAAGGCCTTGAAATATCTCTTGCCTTCTATCGTTCTATTGTGGATGCTGAGATCCGCCCCATGAAACACATCCGCGAAGCAGAAGCAGTTAAAATCTTGGAAAATTCCTTCCGCAACGTAAACATTGCTTTCGTCAACGAAATTGCTCGATCATTCGACAAACTCGGTATTGATGTCAAAGACGTTATCGATGGAGCAGCTACCAAACCGTTTGCGTTTATGAAGCACTATCCTTCTTGTGGTGTGGGTGGACACTGTATTCCGGTAGACCCTTACTATCTCGTAGAGCGTGCCAAAGAATCCGGTTTCAACCACGAGTTCCTCAAACTCGCTATTTCTACCAATGAAGGAATGCCTGCCTATACGGTAGAGCGTTTGCAGGATGCCTTAAACGAAATGACCCTGCCTATGAAAGACACTGTTGTCGGAGTCTTGGGTCTTGCTTACAAAGCCAATATCGATGACCAAAGAGAATCCCCTGCTTTTGAAATTATTGATCACCTGAAAGAACATCAGTGTACTGTCCTTACTTTTGATCCTCACGTACTCGATCTTTCAAGCGAAAAGAGTCTCGAAGAAATCCTCGAGAAATCAGACGCTCTTGTTATTGCTACCGACCACTCTGCTTTCAAAGATGTACTCACACCGGAACTGCTCAAGAAACACAATATCAAAGCTATTGTGGATGGCAAAAATTGCCTTGACCGGGATCTCTTCTTACAAGAAAAAAGTTTTGTCTATAAAGGTATTGGTCGTTAAACCACTATGATCTTTTCCCTTCTCAAACTCATCATCTGGGTGGCTGGCGTTGCTGTCATCACGTATTTTGCGATGAGTTATTTTGGATATGGCGTGAACTGGAACTACTTTGATGAACGCAAAGCCGTCTGCCAAGAAAAACTGGAGCAATGCAAAAAAGATCTGATTAATACTGGGATAGAAGGCGCGAAAAAGAATTGCGATTTCCAGTGCGTGAATCCAGAACTCCTTATAAAAAAGAGGATGCAAAACGAAACAGAATAATCACGTCCTATGAAACAAAAAAACCTGATTCGCTACTTTATCAAGAACCTCAACATTGTCATTGGACTTGTGCTCATCTGGCGAGGTATCTGGTACGTTCTTGATGGAATCGACGCCTTTGCTTTCGGAGGAAGTCACATCATTACCGCTCTTGGCGGAATTGTCATTGGACTTCTTATGCTGTATCTTCCAGATAAAGATCTCAAAGAACTTCAAAAGCTGTAAACCCATTACTCCTAACGTACATTTATGCGTCTCATCGTTAACTTGCCGGCTTACAACGAAGAAGAGAAAATCGGAAGCACTATACAAAGCATTCCGAGAAGCATTCCTGGAATCAGCGAAGTCCTGGTTCAGGTTATTGATGATGGATCTCAAGATAAGACAATAGAGGCCTCCAAAGCGGCTGGTGCTGACTTTGTGTATTCTAATGGAGTCAACCGTGGTATTGGAAAGACATTTCGACATGCCGCTGAACGAGCACTCGAAAACGGTGCTGACATTATGGTCAATATTGATGCCGATGGTCAGTTCGATTCAAACGATATTGCAAAAATTATCGAACCCATTCTCAATCACACTGCCGACATGGTAAGCGCCGATCGTTTTGATCATCTCAAAGCCAAAAACATTCCTTTTATCAAGGAATTCCTCAACCGCCTCGCAGCAAAACTCATCGGCGTGTTTATGAACACCGATATCAAAGATCTTACCTGCGGATTTCGTGCGTATAACAGAGAAACGCTCCTCCGTCTTAATCTCCCGGGTGGATTTACCTATACTCAAGAAACCATTATTGATGCTCTCGGCAAAGATCTCAAGCTCGTCTGGGTACCAGTTGAAGTTACGTACTTTGCAGGACGAAAGTCACGTGTTGTAAAAACAATCTTCAGTTACGTAAATAATAGTCTTCGTATTATTATTCGCGCTATTCGTGATGTACGTCCAATGAAATTCTTTGGGGTACCTGGTCTTCTTCTCATGCTGATCGGATTTATTGTCTTTGTTATCTTCCTGGTTTTTTACTTCCAAGATTTTAAAATCTCTCCCTATCGAAATTACCTCTACTTCTCTGGAATCACCTTTGTCATCGGACTTCAGTTTGTCGTATTTGCTCTTATGGCCGATATGATCAAATCAAACCGAAGACTTTCCGAAGACTTGATGTATATCATCAAAAAGGATAAATACGAACAGAAGTAAGATGAACATCCTCTTCGTCTCACGAGCCTTTCCACCCATTACCGGTGGAATTGAGAATCACAATTTTGCTCTTTCGGAATGGTTACCAAAATCAGCAACGGTAACCACGATTGCCAACAGAGGAGGGAAAAAAATGCTTCCCTTTTTTTTACCGTACGTAACGCTTCGTATTCTCTTTACCTTTCATCGGTACGACACACTCCTCCTCGGTGACGGTGTCTTGGCAATCGTTGGATATATTGCGAAATCTTTCTTTCCAAAGAAAACAGTTGTCTCTGTCATTCATGGCCTCGACTTTACTTTCGAAAATGCCTTCTACCAAAAATGGTGGGTGAAGTTCTTTATGGGTCATCTTGATGGCTTTATTGCTGTAAGCAGAGAAACTCGTGACCAAGCTATCAAGAAGGGTCTCTTGGAAAATGCTATTACGGTTATCCCAAACGGTGTTGAACCAGAAAGTTTGCATCAAGAATCTACTCGTGCAGATCTCGAAAAAATCCTTGATGAAGATTTGTCAGATAAAAAGGTTATCTTAACTGCCGGAAGACTCGTCAAACGCAAAGGAGCTGAATGGTTTGTTCGAAACGTACTTCCAAAGCTTCCAGAAAATACCCTCTACGTTATCTCTGGATCTGGACCAGAAGAAGACGAGATCCGAAAGGCTGGTAAAGAAACGGGTCTTGCTTCACGTATCAAACTCCTTGGGCGCGTTTCTGATGATGTCCGTAACACCCTTCTTAATACTACGGATATCTTTGTGCAACCGAACATTCGCGTCTCAGGTGACATGGAAGGATTTGGTATCGCAGTGATTGAAGCCGCTGCGTGCGGAAGACCAGTGGTTGCGTCAGAACTCGAAGGACTCAAAGACGCTATCAAAAATGGTGAAAACGGAGTCCTTATTGAACCAGAAAACAGCGAGGCCTTTGCCACTGAACTCACACGTCTTCTGAAGGATAGCGAGGCCTGTAAACTTCTTGGAGAACGCGCCTTCCAATATACTGAAACCCACTACCATTGGAGCGTTATTGCTCGTTTGTATATCGAAGCTTTGGAAACTTTCTCAAAAAAAGTACAATAGTACTATGCACGCGCTTTTTTCTTCTCTCATATTTCTTGTTGTTACCGGAATCCTCTTTTTCGTACCGGGGTTCTTTTTACTCCGCGCAGTTTTTGGTACACAAAAAACACTCTCCTCACTTGAAACATTTGTCCTTTCATTCGGCCTCAGCATTGGACTGATAAATTTTTTGATGCTTATTCTCGGAAAAGCAGGAGTACTCTTCACACCGCTGTCGCTTATCATTGGCATCATAGCTTCTCTTCTTTCCGTAACGCTCTTCGCTTCTCTAGTTCGTTTCGTAAGTAAAAAATTCTTCCCATCAAAAAAGGAAGGCCTGCCAACAGAAAAAAATACCTTCTCCAAAAAGCAACTGTGGCTTTTCTACCTACTCTTGGTACTGACATTTGCTATTAAGGTGATCTACCTCTCTCATGCTGTTCTGCCGACGTCTACTGACCTGGGTCATCACATGTACTGGGCGAAACTCATTACTGAAACTGGAACACTCCCCTTCTATGCAGAGCAAGAAATTATCACAAACGACGCAGGAAACTATGAACTTTCAGATCCTAAGCCGATTGCTGATTTCATTATTGGCGAACACCTCCCATTTTCCGCTATAAGTATTATTGGGAAGAGTGATTATTTCTCAGCCTTTCCTGTGGTTTTTCTGTTCCTAGTAAACATCCTATCGCTTTTTGCTCTCATTATCTTTACTATGCGGCTTGCGAGCGAACTTCGAATACCTACCCTTTCTCAAAGCCTCTTTTCTCCTCAAAATCTTGCACTCTCAGCACTCTTCCTTTTTGGGCCTCTCTACTCACTCGCTTCTCCGCAGGCTAAGTTTGTTTCCGGTGGAGTCGTAGGAAATACCTTTGGCAACTTTTTTATTCCGCTTATTCTCTTTTCCTACTACCGAGCATTTACCGAAAAACGTCCAGCCTATCTCGCTTTGGGTTTCTTTTTTACTTTCGCTTTAGCCTATATTCATCACTTGAGTACTTTGGTTCTCCTTTTTGTTCTTATTGCCTCAGCCCTCCTGTATATTCTCTTTAATGCCAGTACTGTTGCTGACACCTTTATTGCTTGGTGGAGACTCCTCTTTGCTCCCGCGCCAATACTTGTCATTCTTTTTGCTTGTACCTTTTTCTTTGGAATTGCGCTCCCAACCTATATTGAGACCCACGCCGTAGATACCGCCATTGGTACACCTACAAAAACAACTCGTACTGGACTCAGTTATCTACAAATTACCTTTTCTTCCGGAGAGGCTCGTGTTGCTCTTGGTATGGCAGGTATCGCACTCCTCCTTTCTCTTGCTAAGCGCAAGAGTTACGCCGGAGCTTTCCTTCTGGGCTGGAGCCTCATCCTTCTCACGATGTCACTCAAACCGGGCTGGCTCTTCTTAGACATCCCTTCAAATCGCATTGGCACCTACCTCTCATTTCCACTCGGTGTCATTTCCGCCGTTGCTCTCATTTGGATATTTGCAAGCTTCAAAAAAGAAGAAGGTTCTCCAAAGCTTTTCCCTCCCGTTCTTATCTTAGCTTTCTTCTTTACAGCCTTTGTCTTTGCTTCTGGAAGCGGATCATTCGATAACGGACAAACCCTCCTTCCAAAAAGCAAGGGACTCGCGACTCTTCAGACCTTCCATGCTGCACAGTACCTCGCAGAACACAATCGTCCAACAGATATTATCCTGAAGGATCACAACTACATTACTGGCGACGCCTGGATGAAACTCTTTTTCTTACGTGACTATTTTTATCCGCTCTCCCGAGGCTTCTTCAAACGTTACGAAGACAATCCGAATCGTGAACAATGCACCCTCCTCATGATTTCCACCCCTAACACACCAAAAGGAGAAAAATGCTTTGCAGAAACTGGTACCAATATCGTTGTCGTAAATCCAAGCTTCGATGGTACTCAGTTCGAAAAGGGAAACAAATGGATGAGAATCTATACTGGAGATACTATTCACATCTATGAACGCAAATAAATATATGCCCCGTAGTGAAAGTTCGAACAGCATTCTAAAGCACCAATATGAATAGGAAATCTTCCCTAATTATTTAATCTTTCATGAGTCGCAAATTGTTATAATACAATTTTCGAACTTCTACTACCGGGTATGCTTACCGATCAAAGAAAAATTATCCTCGCTTTCTTCGTTCTTTTTATTTTTTCTACCATTTTTCTTTTTTGGCAGAACGAACAAGAGCTTGATCCGAATAAAAATAAAAGTTGGTGGACCCTTTCTTTTACAAATCCAAATGACGAGACTGATACGGATTTCACGATCGAAAACTACGGCACCTCTCGCTCTTTCACCTATCAAATAGAAAACGACAAAAAAATACTTGCTGAAGGAAACGTAACGCTCAACATCGGAGAGAAACAAGCTATTGATACCTCTCTTGATCAGGCTCAGATAAATGCGGACACTCCCCTCTCTATTCATGTGTCCTCTGGAGAAGAAACAAAGGAGATTTATCGTTAAAAAAGAAAAGCCTCAATCCGGGATCCGGTGAGGCCTACTTGAGTTGTGGTGGCGTTTTGAAAGATGTTTCTCTTCTACGCCAGAGTCTCTAG
>ERZ1292629.4448-Hain-H43-01um-R1-4448-length-10252-cov-4_pt1 | contig 10252 bp, 10 predicted proteins | sample MGYA00564399_ERZ1292629 | MGnify/ENA primary metagenome ERZ1292629 (study PRJEB36523, sample SAMEA6512636) | groundwater metagenome | collected 2019-01-08 | study: AquaDiva: Metagenomics assemblies of 32 groundwater samples
AATATTCATGGATCAACATGATGCCGGGATTATCGGTCCCGGTGGAAGGTGGTCTGTGAATTTTGGTGGCGGGTTGTTCATTTTCTATAGCCCCTACCAAACGATCAATTTCGTGCTCTCGGCTCAGGTCTGCTCGGATGCCTACGAAACTGAAATGAACAACCCGCCGTACTGGGCGAGCGACACTGGGTTCCTGGGTGAACTGGCCATCACAAATTCGTATTTGGCTAATACCCCAGGAATAAAAGACTTGCGAAAGCGGGTCGACAAGATCAAAAAACAGCTGGACGACCGCCCCGGTGGAAAGGAAATGAAGAAAGAAATCGACCACTGGAAGAAGGTGGTTGAAAAAGAGGGATATTACCGGCGCGGAGCAGTGTGCGAGGGAGGCGAGATTGAAGGAGTTCGGGTCAACCTGACCCTGGATTCCTACAATACCTACCGGCGCTCAGTCGCCCTTTACATTAGGGGCGACAAGCAGTCCGGGTACAGAATCGACAACCCCAGCCGTTATGCCTATTAGGGCTCGGCGATGGGGGACAACCTTCCTCCTTGACGCGCCAGAGGGTAAAACCTCAGGCGCATTTGTTTTTTGTTTCGATCGTTTGGTATATAATTTCACCGATGTCGGGACATTCGCACTGGGCAGGTATAAAACACAAGAAAGAAGCCACCGACCAGAAACGCGGCAAAGTTTTTTCTAAACTCCTTACGGCGATATCGGCGGCGGCAAAAAGCGAACCGAACCCGGACTTCAATCCCCGATTGCGCACAGCTGTGGCCAAGGCGAAAGAAGCAAGCGTTCCTTCGAAAAACATAGAACGGGCGATAAAAAAAGCTTCCGAGACGGGAAGTGGCCTCGAGGAGCTGTCTTTTGAAGCATATGGCCCCGGGGGCGTCGCCATTATAATCGAGGCAATAAGCGACAACCGCAACCGGACCGTCGCCGAGGTCAAAAAGATATTGAATGAGTCCGGCGGGAAATGGGCGGAGTCGGGCAGCGTCCGCTGGGCATTCGAGCGGGGCAACGATTACGGAGAGTGGAAACCGAAATTCCCACAGAAAATAAGCGATGGGGACAAGAAAAAGATCGATGGACTTGTCTTGGCCCTTGAGGAACACAATGATGTGCAGAAAATCTATACCAACGCCGAATGAAAACATTTAACGTCTTGGGGGTGGATCCGGGCACTAGGCGCATAGGATACGGCGTCATAGAAGTCGATGGTTCGCGCCTTAAACTGGTTGATGCCGGGATATTTAAGATTAAAAGCAAGGATGACGCCGGGGCTCTGCTTGAAACCAAAGAGGGAATTGACCTCTTAATAAAAAAATTTAAGCCTAAGATCGTAGCCGTGGAAAAACTCTATTTCGTGAAAAACCAGAAGACGGGAATGGGGGTCGCCCAGGCGCGGGGGGTTATAATGCTCTCGGCGCTCGAGAGCGGGATCTCCGTCAAGGAATACGGGCCTAATGAGGTAAAAATGGGGATAACTGGTTACGGCCTGGCCGACAAGAAATCTATATTTAAGATGGTAAAGCTCATCCTGGGGGTACCCGGTATAAACCTTATAGACGACGCAAGCGACGCTCTCGCGGTAGCTATAGTGGCGAGCCGCCCCTCTTGACACGGCTCGATATAGAAATATACTTTCCTAATAAAATCGGATAAAAAATTGGAAACCAGAAAGGTCGTACGAATTTTCACAATATGACTGAGGAACTCAAAAGAACGGGCTTGGCCTTCCGCGGCTTAAGTGACGAGGACACGAGCGACGAGCCCGTAGAGCTGGAGGACGAGGTTGCCGATGGCGGAGGAGGTCTCGAAGAGGCCCCGGAAGACGAGCCGGCGGGGGAATCAAGTGGTTAGGCTTAATCGGAAGACCACTTAATATGCAACGGTCCCGGACCTATACAAGAAATCTTGTACCCGGGGCCGTTTTAGGTTGATAATATCTAGAGATGAAAAAGCTTCTGTTTGTTTTTATATTTTTTGTGCTTTTCTCGGCCGTATCCGCGGTTGCGGCTTTCGTATATTTCTCGGAGAACCTTCCCACAATAGAACAAATATCACAGAGACAAATAAGCCAGTCCACAAAAATATATGAGAGAACCGGATCCGTTCTGCTTTATGAGATCAGTAACGGGAAGGAAAGGACCGTGATCCCCCTCGAGGATGTATCGAAGTATTTAAAAGACGCAACCATAGCCATAGAGGATGAACGTTTTTATGAGGAGCCTGGATTCAGCTGGCGGGGGATAATGAGATCTTTCCTCGTAAATCTGTCCCACGGAGGAATAGTGCAGGGCGGGTCAACCATAACCCAGCAACTTGCAAGAAATGCTTTCCTCTCCACGGAACAAACCATCTCTAGGAAGGTAAGAGAGGTTATACTCGCTATTAAACTCACTAAGTATTATTCCAAGGACCAGATACTCGCTTCCTATCTCAATGAGATACCTTACGGACCGACTATTTACGGCGTTGAGGCGGCAAGCGAGGCTTATTTCAGTAAACCGGCGAGTGACTTGGGTCTGGCCGAAAGCGCGGTCTTGGTAGCGATACCGAAAGCTCCGACTTATTATTCGCCGTGGGGAAATCACGTCAAGGAACTTATGGAGCGCCAGAAGTTAGTCATAGAGAAAATGTTCAAGTTGGGAAAGATATCCGAGAAAGAACGCGATGAGGCCCTGGCCTCCAGGTTAAGTTTCTCGCCGAGAAACAGGGGGATAAGGGCCCCCCACTTCGTAATGGCCGTACAGGATTATCTGGTACAGAAATATGGCGAGGATAAGGTTAGGGAGGGTGGGCTCAATGTCATAACGACATTGGACTGGAAACTGCAACAGGCGGCGGAGAGGGCGATTTCCGAGGGCGCCAAGAGAAACGAGGGACTATATGCAGGTAAAAACGCCGCCCTAGTCGCCCAAAACCCGAAAACAGGAGAGATCCTGTCGCTTGTGGGGTCTAGGGATTATTTTGACGTGGATAATGACGGCAATTTCGATGTGGCGACCCAGGGATTGAGGCAACCAGGATCGGCCCTAAAGCCCTTCGTGTATCTCACTGCCTTCAGTAAGGGATATACTCCGGATACGATACTATTCGACGTTCCAACCGAATTTACGGCCAATAATCCCCTCTGCCCCCTTCAGCCGAATTTTGAGGATAATAATAAAAAGTGTTTCCACCCGGAAAATTTTGACGGCGAGTTTAGGGGTCCTGTGTTAATGCGCCAGGCCCTCTCCCAGTCGATAAATATACCCGCGGTGAAAACACTTTACTTGGCCGGACTGGGTGAGGCCGTGGAGAATGCTTATAAATTCGGCTTGACGACGCTTACTAGTCCCGATCTTTACGGCTTATCGCTGGTCCTGGGAGGAGGCGCCGTGAGGCTCATTGATCTTGTCGGCGCCTACTCGGTCCTCGCTGAAGACGGAATAAAACACGACCAAATCATCATCTTGGAAGTAAAAGATTCGGACGGAAAGACACTGGAGTCGTTTAAAGATAAGGGTTCTATGGTCTTCGACGCTCAACCAGTGAGGCTTATAAACAACATACTTTCTGATTCCGAATCCCGCCGCGGCCTGTTCCAGGGAAGTTTTTCGTTAACGGTATTCCCCGACCACGATGTCGCACTCAAAACCGGAACAAGCAACGACTACCGCGACGCATGGGCCCTGGGCTACACTCCATCGCTCGTAGTGGGAGTCTGGGCCGGAAACAACGACAATTCCCCAATGCAAAGACGCGGCTCGAGCATCCTCGCCGCGGTACCTATATGGCACGATTTCATGGCGGAGGCAGTGAAGGATCTTCCCGTGGAGACTTTCCGTAAACCCGACCCGACCTACCCGCAAAAACCAGTACTCGCCGGTGATTATTTAGCCAATAGGCAGGTTCACTCAATACTCTACTATGTGGATAGGAAAAATCCCGATGGTCCTTATCCGTTGAATCCGTCCGATGATCCTCAGTTCAATAATTGGGAGTCTGGCGTCCTCTCTTGGGCGCAGAAAAATATCCCGGATTTCGGAGAATACAATAAAAACAGCCCGCCAGCCTTCGGTTATTCTGCTTCGACCGATCCAGGAAGTTATGGCTTTAAGGTGAACTTGGAATATCCGCCCGGCGGGAGCTTCGTGGGTGGCGAGATAAATATTCGCGCAAAGGTATCAAGTCTTATTTATGTCTCAAAAATGAGAATTTACTGGAACGGCTTACTGGCTCAGGAAGTAGCCGTGAATCAGAACACGACCGATTATGATTTCATCTGGACATTTTCACCACCCATACTTATGCCCCAAAACCTTCTGGAGGTGGAAGCGGTGAATCAAAACGGCCAGTCGGCGAGAGCCGGCGTCATAGTGTACGGCAAGTAGGGTGCTCAGGTTTTTAGACCTCGGATATGGGTTTGAGTATGTAAAAATAAGATCCGTCTCCTGAGTCTTTTATTTGGGCTGGATTGCCGTCGTTGTTTATAGAGAACTGAACTTCTTCGCCGTTCAAAACCTTGAGTACGTCCATTATATATCTCCAGTTAAATATCGTCTCCTTAAAACTTCCGTCCACCTTTGCCGATAGGATATAGTTGTTTTCTCCCAGTGCCTGGTCGGAAGATTTTATCTCAATAACTTTCTTGCCGTCACGCGGCACTATCTTTATCTCGTGGTTTTTTGAGCCAAATATACCGGCTAACTTTATGGCATTTGTGAGTTCTTGTTTGTTGATTATTATCTCCGCATCGAATTTCTTGGGAATTATGGCTTCGTAATCAGGAAAGTTACCCTCTATTAGGCGGGATAGTAATTCAAATTGGTTGGTTTTGAATAAAATTTGGTTTTCGTTGTTGTATATCCTTACCGTCTCGTCTTCCCTGAGCGACCTCGATAGTTCTGAGGCTGTTTTTAACGGAACCATTATCCTAAATCCGTTGTTGCGATTGGTACCCAATTTGTCCTTATTTATTCTTTTCTCGGATAATCTAAAACTGTCCGTAGCGGCTAATTTCAGATTCTCCAGATCGAAATTAAACAGCACACTATTCAATTCCGGCCTAAGGTCCGAGAATTGAGTTGAAACCAAAACCTGATTTATTGCTTCCTTTAGCAGGTCCGATTTTGTTTCTAAATAACCATTACTCTCGTCTATTTTTGGGGTTATCGGAAAATCATCAATTGGAGATCCATGTATTACCGCTTCATAATTGTCTGTTTTTATTAATAATTTATTTCCACTTTTTTTTTCTATGTTCAATCTGTCACTTTGAATATTATTTATAACACTCGATAATACACTTATTGGCACAGTTACGCTGCCGTTTTCTATTATTTTACCGGACACAAAATAATTTATGGCTATTTCCAAATCGGTCGCGGTTAATTTTATTTTATTATTAGAAACTTCTATTAGTGTATTTTTAAGTATTGGTAAATTAAGATTCACACCACCAACCCGATCTATAACAGAAATCCCGTCTTTTAAATTAGTTCTTATAACTATAAACTTCATTTAATATTTATTAACTATAATATCTATACTTATAAATACTTATTTCTGTTGTTATGGGTTGTTTTTGTGTAAAACCATAATTAACCCTTAAAAATCAAGTCTTTTATCATTAATACTTTCTGATTAAGGGTGGAGTTCTTGTTAATTTCCTGGTTTATTTTTTCGTAAGAATGTATCGCGGTCGTGTGGTCTCTGCCCATTTTTTCCCCAATATATGGGTATGATAGTTCAGAGATATCCCTAAGTAAGTACATTGCGATCTGTCTCGGCTCAACAACCTCTTTTTTTCTACTATGGCTGATAATATCCTCTATGGTTATATTAAAAAACTCAGCCACACAATTAAGTATTTGACTGTCGTCTATCCTCTTCGAGAAAACCCTCGACGATTTGTCTATTATCTCTCCGGCCACCTTACTTGTTATCTCTCCGCCCTTACTCTCCTTGGTAAATATTATCTTCTTCAAAACACCCTCTAATTCCCTTATATTTCTCTTAACTTTTTTGGCGATCATATTTACAACCTCGTCGCTTAACATCTTATTCATTTCCTGTAGTTTGCCCTTTATTATCGCCACCCTCGTCTCATATTCTGGATAACCGATATCCGCTATGAGTCCGCCCTCAAATCTAGATCTTAGCCTCTCCTCTAGGGTTGGTATGGACTGAGGGGGCCTATCCGAAGATATTATTATTTGTTTATTGTTGTCATACAGTGCGTTGAAGGTGTGGAAAAATTCTTCTTCCGTCTTCTCTTTACCGCCAATGAATTGGATATCGTCTATTATAAGAACATCAATATCGCGATACTTTCTTTTCATGTCTTCCATTCTCTTATTCCTTATCCCCCAGATGATATCACTTGTGAATTTTTCTGACGGTACGTAGCAGGGCCGGAGTTTATTTTTATACACACTCTTTATTTCGTTGCCTATCGCATGTATTAAGTCTGTTTTTCACAAACCTACACCGCCGTATAAGAAAAACGGATTGTACTTCGTTCCGACTTCCTGGACTATGGCCGACGCTGCCGCGAACGCCAGCTCGTTGGAAGGTCCGACCACGAAAGATTGTATCGTGTATCGCTGATTCAGGTTCGTGCCGGGGTCTACTTTGAATTCCAGGTCTATCGTGTTTTGGAACGGCGGCAGTTTGGCGACGGGTTTATTTTCCACCATGGCGCCAAACTCCTGGGAGTCGACCACAAATTCTAATTTTTTGGTGGTACTGTCGTAATTTCTTATGATTCCTAATAGATTTTTCTGATATTTATTCTCTACCCACTCCTTGGCGAAGTTATTAGGTAATGCCACATAGAGGACACCGTCTCTCTTGTCCACCAAACGGCTATTTCTTAGCCAGGTTGAAAAGTTAGCCTTAGACAGCTGTATTTCCATCTCCCCAAGTGTTGATTGCCAGAGTTGGTTGAGGTCCATTTTATAAACAACTTATTAGGCGGAAAGCCTTGGTTTATTTTATTCCCTATTTCGATTTAGTCAAAGACGCGCAAGGACGCGATTTTGTGGATTACCTGTTGATAATGATTTTTAGATTCTCTGGCATCCACTTGCCCTGTGTGCTAATATATCGTCAATGTCGGTAACTTATCAGCCGAAGAAGAGAAAGAGGAAAAAGACGCATGGGTTCAGGTCGCGCAGTCGCAGCCACAGCGGGCGTTTAGTTCTAAAAAGACGCAGGAGGAAGGGGAGGTCTAAATTGACGGTTTAGATGCACGCGACAATTTCGCGCCCCCTTCCGTATGGCGGCAAAAGACCGCCTTTCCTGATTAAAAAGCGCTATTTTTTGGTGAAAATCCTTAATGGGGAATCACCGCGCAACCGCCTTACCGTGCTTATACCAAAGAGTTCGGCGAGGAAATCATCAGAGCGCAATTACTGGAGGAGGAAAATAATCGGGCACGGAAAGTCATGGCCGAACGCCGGAGGGGGATTTATGGTCCGCGTTCTGCCCGCGATAGAGGGCGCAAAACCGAAGGACGTGAGACCAGAGCTTGATTCCGTTTCCGAAATCTTGAATAATAAGTTTCGTACCACACAGTAATGATTTATCTTTATAAGGCTGTTCTCTATAACCCCCTTCTTAATATCCTCATATTTTTATATAACACGGTCGCCTTTAAGGATTTTGGCCTGGCGATTATATTTCTCACGGTTTTGATCCGCATAATTCTTTACACGATCTTCCATAAAACAGTCAGACACCAGACGATTATGCAGCGTCTACAGCCCCGGCTCAAGAGGATACAGGACGAGCACAAACACGACCGCGAGAAACAGACCAGGGCGATGCTCGATCTGTATAAAGAGCACAACATAAATCCCTTCTCTGGTTTTTTACTCCTCTTTGCGCAGCTGCCCATATTAATAGCTCTTTATCAGATATTTCTGAACAGTCTGCGGCCGGATTTTTTATCCGGCCTTTATGGTTTTATTTCTGCGCCGGGCGCACTTGAAACATCGTTTTTGGGCTTGATAAATCTAAGCGAGAAGAGTATCCTTATGGTTAGTTTGGCGGCCATGGCTCAGTATTTCCAGGCAAAATTAAGCCTATCGAGCTCCCGGGCCGGAGAAAAATCTCCCGCGGACAGAATTAGCGAGAAGACCGCATTCATCGGTCCGATCATAACCATAGTTATATTCTACGGGCTGCCGGCGGCGGTAAGTCTTTATTGGTTAGTCAGCTCGGTTTTTTCTGTCGTACAGCAGATAATAATCAACAAACAATTAAGCGATGGAAAATTGGGAAATTTTAGTGAAAAACATAGTTGAGTATATGGGCTTTAAGGACTACCGGGTTGACATGAAACCCGACCAGAAAAAGGGGTCGGTTTTTATTTACGACACGCCCAATTTTATGAAGGAAAACCTTCCACTTATTGTCACGGGGATAAATCACCTTCTTCAGATGGTGGCGAGAAAGAGTAGCCAGCCGCCGATATTTTTGGACGTTAACAATTATCGCCAAGAGAGGGAAAATTTAATTGCTGAATTGGCAAGGGCTGCGGCTAAGAAAGCCTCACAGACCAAGCAGGAAGTTTCCTTGCCGGCGATGAATTCGTACGAACGCAGGATCATACACATGGAACTTGCCGTCCACCCCGAAGTTACCACCGAAAGCATCGGGATCGGCAAAGAGAGGTACGTCATCGTGAGACCCCTAGTAGAGGATAAGGACAAAAATGTGACCGGGTAGTATCTTATTTCAGAGATATGGCGTAGAGTCTTAGGTCGTAGCGATTGACGAAGAAGAGGTTTTGGTCGAAGACCTTGAGATTTATAGCGTCAAGAAACTGCGCCTGATCCGCGAACACGGATTCAACCCCCCCGTTTTTAAGATTGACCCTATAGAAATCATCAATTGAGTAGATGGATTTTTTATAGTAATCGTCGGCTGCTGAGTACGTGGCGAACAGGCGGAAATCCCTCGGCACCGCGCAATATACAACATCAGCCTTCTCTGTTTTTGGCGCCTGCGTGGACGTTGAGGCGGGACTCGCGGAGTTTATTTCCTCTTCTTCGGTTGCGAAAGCGCATTTTGAAGGCAGGGTGTTCAGGGTTATCTCCTTGGCGGAGTTGTCGGACAACTTAAACAAAGTCAGTTTCCCGGACTTCCATTCCCGGGCGGAAGACAGCATGAGTCCCAGGCCGAGAGCAGGACTCCAGGCAGATTCTATCCCGGATTCCCTCTCGAGCACCGGCGAAATTGATTTATTGCTGAGATTTAGACTTGTTACGAATCCGAAGAAAAGAGCGTTGCTCTTATCGGACACAAGAATCCGGTTGCGCTCCACCCAATCCAGCCTCATATCCAGGGCGTTGAGTTTCATAATATCAACAGGACTGGATTTTTCTTTCGCCATATCAACAGTTGAGAGAGAGCCCCGGCCGTTCTTCTGGGAAAAATAAACTATTCGATAATCTATCGGCGACCAGCCGGGAGATCTTGAACCGGCGGGCAGCGGATTCCAGGATTTATTTTTTATATCGAACACACTGGCCTGGATGTTTAATCTGTCGCCGAAAGTGACGAGTATTTTTTTACCATCGTGTGAAAAAGAGGCGCCCTGCACATCGTTTATTTCCGACGAGCTTATAAAAGAAGATTCGCCGCGCTCGATTTTCGCTATCTTTCCGTCTGGCTGGACGAGGGTTACCGTGTTTTCCGAATCAATAAAATAATCTACCGTCGGGTTTTGCGCCACAACACCAAACCTTTGTTTTTCGGCTGACAAGTCGGATATATCAGACACCTGATTTACCGGAGCGGTTATACTTCCCACAACCCCCCCCGCCGAATCCCCTCCGCGTCCGCTCTGTGCCGGCGCCGAAGGCAACGTTCCCGAACCGCCACCAGACGGGAGCTCTCCAAATTCAACCTCCGGTTCGCTCGCCCTGTAACGGAGGAAGTAGCCGACCAAAATGACTACGGCCATAACCCCGATTATTGTTAAAAGATATATTAGACGCTTCATGCTTTTTCTATTTACAACCGGCCGAGGAAAAATTTTTACAGGAATCGGTACAGACCAAACCGGGGCAGCCCAGACGACCATCCGTACATATGAAACTTATTCCACCCCCTGAGCCGGGAGAGCCGGTATAAGAAGAACCGCTGAAAGTTGCCACATTACAACCGGAGCTGCCAGTAGTGCCGCCCCCGGTGCTTATCTCCCCCGGTTTTTCAAGCGTGGGGAACGCAAGCGTCGTTATGTCCGGG
>ERZ1292629.4449-Hain-H43-01um-R1-4449-length-10249-cov-8_pt1 | contig 10249 bp, 7 predicted proteins | sample MGYA00564399_ERZ1292629 | MGnify/ENA primary metagenome ERZ1292629 (study PRJEB36523, sample SAMEA6512636) | groundwater metagenome | collected 2019-01-08 | study: AquaDiva: Metagenomics assemblies of 32 groundwater samples
ATTCTTGGCACTTCGCCTAGAGCCTTTACTATCTCTATTGCCCTAATGAGCCGAACTTTATTATTTGAATCTATATTTTTTGCCCTCGCCGTATTAAGCTTTTTTAATGTTTGAAATAATGTTTTTGCAGACTTTTTAATAAGTTGTTTACGCAATTTTGGGTTAGGTAGAACTTCTGGAAAAATAATACCATCTACGACTGCATCAATATAAAATCCGGTTCCTCCGCAAATTATTGGAATTTTCCCTTTTTTAATTATATCCGCCATGGCGTGGATTGCATGTCTTTGGTATTCAGCGACAGAAAACTTCCCTTTTAGATTTACTACATCAAGCAGATGATGCGGTATGCCCCGCATTTCTCTTTTCGTAATTTTCCCCGTACCAATATCAAGACCTTTATAAACCTGCCTAGAATCAGCAGAAATTATTTCTCCATTTATTTTCTTAGCAATTTTTACCGCAAGATCACTTTTACCCGTGGCGGTCTGACCCAAAATTACGAAAATTTTTTTCATTTACAGTCTTTTAATATCTGCACCAAGGTCAGTAAGTTTTTCTACGATATTTTCATAGCCTCTGTCAATATGATTTTGCGGGTCGTGAATTATGGTTTTTCCCTTAGCCACTAATCCAGCCAAGAGCATGTCAATTCCTGCTCTCACGTCATGGGAACTCATTTCTGCTGGTTTTAGTTTAGTGGGACCAGTAATCAACACAGCGTAGGCTCCGTTGTTTTGGTACTCAGAGTCGTTAAAATTATAGTAATCTGCTCCATGGTTTTTGGGATGGAAAAGGCTGTATTTTATACCCATCTTTTTTAATTCATCTAAATATCTCCACCTGGTTTCAAAAATTCTTTCGTGAATAATTGATTCTCCTTTAGACATAGAAGCTAGTAGTAATGTGATGATGGGTTGCCAATCTGTCATAAAGCCTGGATGTGCCCCTGTAGTTATATTTTTTGGTTTCAGTGGTTTTTTTATTTTAGTTATTTTTCCAATGTTTTTCTTGAAACTTATTTCCACTCCAATATCATATAGGGCGTTAGTGAATTTTTTTAAAAGTTCTGGTACTGCATTTTTTACAACTATCTTTCCTCCGGTCATAATAGATAGTATTAGGGCCGTGGCTGCTTCAAGACGATCAGGAATTGAAGTTGCCTCCACACCCTTTAGAAATTGTCTTACGCCTGTGATTTCGATTGTTCTTGTTTCAGTTCTTTTTATTTTTGCTCCCATATCATTTAGGCATTCAATTAGGTTATCTACCTCTGGCTCTTCTGCGCAATTCTTCAGGATTACTTTTCCGCGATTAAAAATAGAAGCTAGAATTAAATTTTCCGTTCCGCAATGAGTATTTTTTTCAAAGGTATAAGTTAAAGATTTTGGTCGTTTGGGCATGAATATTTCCAAACGATTATTTCCTTTTTTTATTATTTTACCCCCCAATGCTTGTATGCCCAGGAGGTGTCTATTGATAGGACGCTTTCCGATAGTATCTCCTTTTGGTGGATAAATAATTACATGTCCAGTACGTGCCAAAGTTGCCCCAATAAAAATCACAGACTGTCGAGCAGACATGACTTCGAGGGGAATTTCTGAAGAATAGATATCTGCGCATTGTATTTCGATTGAATTTTTTTTAATAAACTTAATTGAAGCCCCAAGAGAAGTGAGCGCGTCAAGGCTTCTGTAGGTGTCTGAAATTCTAGCGATATTATGAAAAACACATTTTTCCTTTGTTAAAAGCGAAGCAATAAGTAACTTGGGTGCTGCGTTCTTTGCGCCAGATACTGTATAAGTACCTCTAAGTTTCTTCCCTCCATTAATGATAAATTTACTCATATGTTTTTATTTTTTGGTGCCGGAGGAGAGAATCGAACTCTCACCCCTTACGAGACACGATTTTGAGTCGTGCGCGTCTACCAATTCCGCCACTCCGGCATGAAAGCAATTCTACCTTAAAAAATTCCTTAAATCAATTATTGAAAATAAAAAAAGTATGCTAAAATTAGTTTATGTCCAATTTATATTCCAATTCAATTTTTTGGATTGATACTGACAAAATAAAACCAAATCCATTTCAACCAAGGCGGGACTTTGATGAAGCGCGCCTTTCTGATTTGGCTATGTCCATCAAGCAATATGGCGTCCTTCAACCTCTTACAGTCTCTCGGGTAGAAGTAGAAAAAGAGGGTGGCGGTCTTGTAACGGAATACGAATTAATCGCTGGTGAGCGCAGGCTTCGCGCATCTCGACTGGCTGGGGTTTCGCAAGTGCCTGTAATAATTCGCACTGGGGACACCGCCACCATGAAGCTTGAACTTGCAATCATTGAAAATTTACAAAGAGAAGATTTGAATGTAGTTGATCGCGCGCGAGCATTTTTGCGACTGGCAAATGAATTTAAATTCACTCACAATGAAATTGCGAAGAAAATTGGCAGAAGCAGGGAATATGTTACAAATTCTTTGAGAATTCTGACGTTGCCGGATGAAATAATAACTGGATTATCAGAGGGCAAAATTACCGATGGCCATACTCGGCCATTATTGATGCTTGCTGATCATCCGGAAGAACAGTTAGTATTGTTTAAAGAAATTGTCTATAAAAGAATAACTGTGCGTGAGGCAGAGAGATTGGCGAGACGCATAGCTTTCGACCGTGTTCGTAAGAAAGAATTTATGCCTGATCCAGAAATAACTGAATTGGAAGAAGAATTTCAAGAGAAATTGGGAACTCGAGTACACATAGATAGAAGTGAGCTCGGTGGACAGATTAAAATTGATTTTTTTTCTACTGAAGATTTGCGTTCTATCCTGGATTTGATCAAAAAATTAGAATTGGGCGAGAAACCCGCTAATCTGCCCGCTCAAGCGGAGATGCTCGAAAAGCATATCGCCAGTATGTCAGCGCAATCGAGCGGGAAAGAGGAAAACACGCCCCTCGATGATCGGACAGGGGACGAGACCCGCCTGAACGACGAAGTCGGGCAGGTTCAAAAAGCTGACGAAGCAGATCTTTATAATATTTCGAATTTTTCTATTTAAGAGCGACCAAAAGATTTAAGCTTGGAGAGTAAACTGTTTTTTTCTAAATATGATTTGATGTGTTTTTTGGCAATGGTTGTCTTAACGTATTCTAGCCATTTAGAAGAAGGGTGCGAATCTTTCTTTTTAATTATCTCGACGATATCGCCATTTTTTAACTTTGAAAAAAGTTGCGACATTTTGCCGTTAACTTTTGCTCCGGATGTGTGATATCCAATGTCAGAGTGCACAGAATAAGCGAAATCAATCGGGCATGAACCTTCCGGTAAATCTATAACATCTCCTTTGGGAGTAAAAATAAAAATTCGATCGTTAAAGAAATCAGTTTTTAAATGTTCAATAAATTTTTTAGGTTCTTTCTGAGTGTTATGCAAATCTTGCAATTCTTCTATCCATTTGAATTTCGATTGGTCATCTTTTGCTTTTTTCCCATAACTTTCTTTATAAGCAAAGTGCGCGGTAATACCATAGGCTGCCTCCGCATGCATTTCTCGGGTTCTTATTTGGATTTCCGCAATTCCGCCAAAACCTGTAAAAATGGTAGTGTGAATGGAACGATAGCCGTTCGGCTTCGGCACGGCAATATAGTCCTTTATTCGCCCTGAAAGGGGCTTCCAGACGGAGTGGACAATACCAAGGACTCTATAGCAATCCTCAATATTTTCCACCACAACACGAAGCGCCACGATATCGTAAATTTTCTCAATATCCATATCACGCCTAATTAGCTTTCTCCATAAACTATATTTATGTTTCATTCTGGAATCTATTTCAACAATCTTTACCCTATTCTTTTTTAACTCTTTCTCGAGTTCCTTCTGTACTAGGGCTAAATTATTCTGATATGACTCTTTTTTCTCTTTAATTATTTCTTCGATTTGAGCGTACTCCTTCGGATACACATAAGGGAAGGCCGCATCTTCTATCTCGCTTTTTAGTTTTCCCATACCAAGACGATTTGCCAGTGGAGCATAGACTTCAATAGATTCCATTGCTATTCTGCGTCTTTTGTCTTCCCGAACAAATTGCAATGTTTGCAAGTTATGCAATCTATCGGCAAATTTTATTATAACTACGCGTAAATCATTAGCCATTGCCACAAAAAATTTTCTCAAGCTCTCTACATGCCTTTCATGTCCACGATATTTTAGGGTTCCAAGTTTTGTCACCCCTTTTACCAAAAATAAAATATTTCCGTCAAATTCTTTCTCTACAATTTCTTCTTTGATTTCAGTATCTTCTAATATATCGTGCAAAAGTCCTGCTGCGATAGTCTCTGTGTCCATCCCAAGTTTAGCAAGAATTTTTGCAGTTTCGAATACATGAAAAAAGTATGGATCCCCATTCATTCTTTTTTGGTTTAAATGCCCGCGCAGAGCAAAATCATAAGCTTTTACAATAAGCTCTTCGTCCTTCTTGCTTATTTTACCCATTAAATCTAATATTTCTCGAACATTTGCCATAATGGGATTATAGCAATAAACGGGGAACATAAACAAATTCGCTGTTTAATCCGCAATTTTCTTGATTTTATCCGGTCGGAAGTTTGAACACGCTTTATTTGAACAGCGTTCAGGAATAATTTTCGTACCTTCCATCATTAAGCTTCCGCATTTGTCGCAGATTTTGCCAGTCGGCTTTGCTTTAATTGCAAATTTACAACTAGGGTAATTTGAGCAAGAATAAAAAATTCCGAACCTCCCCCTCCGTTCTGAAATATCGCCCTTTTTGCAGGTGGGACAGATTACCCCTGTTCTTTTTTTTGCTTCTTCTGCTTCGTCCTTTTTAATAAATTTACATTTTGGATAACGAGAACAAGAAATAAAAGATCCCGTGCCATCTCGCCTTTGGCGAACCACTAAAACACCTCCTTTTGATTTACTTTTTTTCCCTTGCCTTGCCGAAGCATCTTGTGAAGGCAGGTTGCCACAGTCCGGGCATATTTCTCCAGTTTCTTCCGGACCTTTCAATTCTGTACCATCCATCATCAGAGCTCCATTACAGTCAGGAAATTTTTCACAAGAATAAAATTTACCCCCGCGAGAAAGTTTAATAATCATTTTTGCTCCACATTTCGGGCATTTCATATTTTCTGGAGCATTACCTAAATTTGTGGCTTTTTCTAATTTTTCTTTTGATTTCATATCTTTTGAAAATGGTTTGTAGAAGTCTTGCAGAGTTTTTTCATATTCTCGTTCACCTCTAGATATTTCGTCTAGCTCGTCCTCCATCTCGGCTGTAAAGGTGTCAGAAATATAATTGGCAAAATGTTTCTCTAAAAAGTCCGATACAACTTCTCCAACATCGGTGGGGAATAGCGTTTTGCCCTCTTTTTTTACATAGTCTCTCTCTTCAATTGTTCTCATGATTGACGCATAAGTACTGGGTCTGCCTATGCCTCTTTGTTCTAATTCTTTAATAAGTCCAGCTTCACTATATCTACCTGGTGGCTCGGTAAACTTTTCCTCGCTTGTTAAATCAAGTAATTTTAATTTTTCTCCTGCTTTACAAAGAGGTAATTCTATATCTTCACCCCGGGCACCCGTATCCACCGCGAGCCAGCCGGAAAACAAAAGGCGGGAACCAGTGGCAGAAAAATTCGGCAGTTCTTCGTGCTCTCCAATGATTGCGGTAATTTTTGTTTTCAATAATTTAGCGTCAGACATTTGAGAAGATACGGCACGCTCCCAGATAAGCCGATAGAGTCTATTTTGATCATCGCTTCCAGCGTGCAACTTTTCGATATGCGTTGGGCGGATAGCTTCATGCGCTTCTTGGGCATTTTTTGATTTAGTTTTATAAATTCTGTTTTCTGCATATTTTTCGCCGTATTCTTTTTTAATAAAAGATAATATTTGGTTTTGCGCAACGGCACCAAGATTTGTGCTATCTGTACGCATATAAGTAATATGCCCCGCTTCATAAAGTTTTTGCGCTATCTGCATTGTTCGAGAAGGAGAGTAGCCAAGTCGCGAACTGGCTGTTTGTTGGAGCGTTGAAGTGGTAAAGGGCGCGCGAGGAATTCTTTTTTGCTCTGACTCTTTTACATCTTTGACTATCCAATCTTCATTTTTCCCCGTTTCTAAAATTTTTTCTACCAAATTCTCGTCACGGGGTTCTTCGGAGCATTCTAATGCTAATTTTTCATTTCTTTTTGTCTCAAAAAGTCCCAATATTTTCCAATATTTTTCCGGAATAAAAGCGCGAATTTCACGCTCGCGTTCCATTATTATGCGAAGGGCAGGAGATTGTACGCGTCCAGCCGAGAGTCCATAACGAACTTTTTTCCAAATTAGCCCAGAGAGGTCGTAGCCGACCAATCGGTCTAAAACTCGTCGCGCTTCTTGCGCCTTGCGTAAGTTTGTATCAATTTTCCTCGGATTCTTCAGCGCTTCTTCTACAGCTTCTTTTGTAATTTCATAAAAAGCGACCCTTTCTATTGGCGCCTTAACTTTCTTGTCTTCATGGAGGAGCGTTTCTATGTGCCAAGCAATAGCTTCTCCTTCACGGTCAGGGTCTGTCGCTAAAATTATTTCATTTGCTTTCTCCGCCAAGGTTCTCAAGTCGTGCACAACCTTTTCTTTACCCTTGGAAATTTCATAATGCGGAATAAATCCTCCTTCGATATCAATGGCTTGTTTATTTGATTTAGGCAAATCGCGAATATGCCCGACTGACGCGCGCACTGTGAAAACACCCCCGAGATATTTCTCAATAGTTTTTGCCTTTGAGGGTGATTCAACAATTAATAATTTCATGTAATGCTAAGTATTACACGAAATAGTTTTGTTATGCAAATTTGTTTAAATTATATTAGTCTAATTTCCCCCATCTCTTCTTTGATTAATTCTTTAATTTCCATTACAGAAAGTATTGCATTGGCTGTTGGGATTGGAAGTTTCATCGCGCGTATCAAATCGTCCCGTGGCATTGCTTCACGGAGTAAATTTGTGACTATTTTTTCTTCGGGTGATAAATCAATCCAAAGTTTTTGTTGTTTTTCTTCGTCTTTTTTTGTTTCAAAACCAAGCGCCTCGAGAACATCTTCGGGAGACGTTACGGGAACCGCTCCAAGGCGAAGTAATTTGTTTGTGCCTTTTGAATTTGGAGAAAAAATTGAACCCGGCACGACTAGGAGATCTCTGTTGTATTCTGTTGTAAGCCGAGCAGTAATGAGCGTTCCGGATCTTTCATTGGCTTCTATTACGAGCGTTGCCCTACAGATCCCAGCCATTAAGCGATTTCTCATCGGGAAACTCCACAGCGTCGCTTTGAAATTGGGTTCAAATTCTGAAATCAAACCTCCACCCAGTCTCACAATCTCTTCCGCTAATTTTACGTTTGTTTTAGGATACATCGCTTCTTTGGATAGCCCCGATCCGGGAAAAACTAAAGTTTTCAAGCCAACGGATAGCGCTCTTTGGTGTGCAATCGCATCAATACCCATTGCAAGTCCAGAAACTATTACTATCGGATAGCCTTTAAGTCCAGTAATTATTTTCTCACACGCTTCCTTGCCATAAGAAGTAAACTTGCGGGAACCTACTATGCATAAATGAACTAGATTTTCATCCGGCATTTCACCCATAATCCACAGATCCTTCGGTGGTTGCGGAATCTCCAACAGTGCTTTCGGGAATTTGTTTTTTGGCAGTTTTTTTATTTCCATTTTTGTAATTATATCAGTTTTGGTGTATAATATAAACACTTGTCCCGTAGTAAATTTTTGATTACGTGGCATAAAAATTAAGATTATTAATAAAATTTTACTACTGGGATGTTGGATATAAAATTTATTCGTGAAAATAAAGATATTGTACAGGCAGGCGCCAAGAAAAAACATGTTGAAATAGACATTGAGAAGCTTATTGCCATCGATGATGAGCGCCTGAAAATATTGAAGGAGGTGGAAGAGCTTCGAAGTGAAATAAATAAAGTTTCAAATAATATTGCTCACGACCAAAATTCCGCGTTAAAACTCCAATTAATTGAAGAAATGCGCGCAGTTAAAGAAGATATAAAAACCAAAGAAGAAAAATTAAAAGCAGTCATGGGGCAGTGGCGGCAGATGATGCTAGAGGTGCCAAATGTCCCGGATATGACAGTGCCGGAAGGAAAGGGAGAAGAAGACAATAAAGAAATTTTAACATGGGGAGAAAAAACAAAATTTGATTTTACCCCCAAGGATCACATTGAGCTAATGTTGAAGCTAAATATGGTTGATTTTGAAAGAGGTGTGAAGGTTCATGGTTTTCGGGGGTACTTTTTACAGCGGGACGGAGCAGAGTTATCCTGGGCAATCTGGAATTACGCACGTGATTTTTTTGGAGCAAAAAATTTTACTCCATTTATCGCTCCAGCCATTGTGCATAAACAACATTTATATGGCACGGGACATTTGCCTGGAGGCGCAGAGGATATTTATCAAACTCAAGACGGGGATTATCTGTCCGGCACGGCAGAAATACCAATGATGGGGTATCACAGCGGTGAAATTATTCCAAGGGAAGAATTACCGAAGCGCTACCTGGCATTCTCTCCGTGTTTCAGGCGGGAAGCGGGCGCGCACGGGAAAGATACAAAAGGTCTTATACGAATGCAGGAATTTTTTAAACTTGAACAGCTCATACTCTGCGAAGCAAGTCATGAAGAATCGGTAAAATATCATGAAGAAATAAACAGAAATTATGAAGAATTTCTTGAGTCGCTCGGCATTCCTTATCGCAGATTGGAGATTTGCACTGGAGATTTAAAATCTGCTCATGTAAAAAGCTATGACACGGAAGCGTGGATTCCATCGCAGAATCAATATCGCGAGCTCTCTAGCGCGTCGTACTATCACGACTTTCAATCACGACGTTTTAATATTCGCTATAAAAACGAAGAGGGCAATTATCTTTTTGTTCATTCATTAAACAGTACTGCGGTGGCAACTCCGAGAATTTTAGTGGCAATAGTAGAGAATTTTCAGCAGGCTGACGGAAAAATTAAAATTCCAGAAGTTTTGAAAAAATACATGGGAGGCAAAGAATTTATTACCTAGCCAGCAATTCTGCTGAATCAGTATGATACAGAAACGAGACGTTCTAAATTCCCCCCGTCTTTTAGAATTAAACAAGAAAAGAAGAAAAATTTTTCTTAAGAAATTTTCGATTTTTGTGCTCGGGTTGCTGGTAATCCTTTTTTGTCTAGCTTATATTTCTCGTATCGAAAAATTAAATATTAGAGAAATAGAAATTTCGGGTAATAAAATAATTGATACGCAAATAATAAAAGAAGCAGTGAAAAAGAAGATTTCTGAAAAGTATTTGTGGTTTTTCCCAAAAACAAACATATTTTTCTACCCGAAAAATGATATAAAAAATGACTTATCTGATGAATTTAAAAGGCTTAAAGATATAAAACTTTCTGTGAGGGAGGGCAGGGTTCTCCATGTTTCCTTAATTGAACGAAGGGCTTTATATACTTGGTGTGGGGAAAAGATTGATCTTAAAGACGAACTTGTGTTTGAAAATAGGACTCCGATAAATAAATGTTATTTTTTGGATGAAAGCGGTTATATTTTTGACGAGGCTCCGTATTTTTCCGGAGAAGTTTATTTTAAGTTTTATGGAAAACTAGAGACAGGCTCGCCACTAGGATCGTTCTTCTCAGAAACAAACTTCATGAATTTAATTTCACTGAAAGAAACATTGGAGAATATGAAATTGAAACCTGTAGCGCTTTATATAATGGATAATGAAACAACAAAAATATATCTCTCTAACGAATCGTCACTTTCAATGGGACCGGAAATAATTTTTAAGTCAGACGCCGATTTTCAGAAAGTAACAGAAAATTTGCAAGCGGCGCTGGCGACAGAACCTCTGCAATCAAATTTTAAAAATAAATATTCATCTCTGCTATATATTGATCTTCAATTTGGAAATAAAGTTTACTTCAAGTTTCGCCAATGAAAAATTTTTGGCAAGAATTAAAAAAACCAATTTTCTGCCTTGCCCCCATGGCAGATGTAACGGACTGCGCTTTCAGGCAAATTATTGCAAAGTATGGAAAGCCAGATATTTTTTTTACTGAATTTGTTTCGGCAGACGGACTGGCGCATTCGGTGGCAAGAGCAAAACTTTTAATTGATTTAAAATATTCTGAAAACGAACACCCGATAGTAGCGCAGATTTTCGGAGGAAAGCCAGAAAA
>ERZ1292629.4450-Hain-H43-01um-R1-4450-length-10242-cov-10_pt1 | contig 10242 bp, 11 predicted proteins | sample MGYA00564399_ERZ1292629 | MGnify/ENA primary metagenome ERZ1292629 (study PRJEB36523, sample SAMEA6512636) | groundwater metagenome | collected 2019-01-08 | study: AquaDiva: Metagenomics assemblies of 32 groundwater samples
AGCCATCCCCTTGATGAGATATGAGGAGCCCGATGCGTACGTCTCCACGATTTCAGTACCCGATGAATTGTAGAACTGCGCAAGGGTCGAGGTGAGCACGACGCGCTGGCCGCTTGTTGCCGTTGAAAGGGTCGTACCCGTTATCGTGGAGCCCGAGATGGTGACGGCCGAGATGGTTCCTGCGGTGACGGTGCCGATATTTGCGGAGATCGAGGAGAGCGAGGAGACGTTCATCTTCGAGGCAGTAATGGAGCCCGTGGTGATTTGCGTACCTGTGATGGTTGTGGCTCCTGCGTTCACGTCTGCTGCGGCTCCACCTGTTGCGACGTATCCAGTGAGCGTGATGCTCGAAGCCGTCACATTTCCGAGCATGTCTACCGAGAAAGGAGCTGTTGCAAATGTTTCTGCACCGAGCCAGAGCCCCTCCTTGTCGAGACGAAACACCTTGCTACCGAAGCCAGCTTGCAAGCTCCTTACGCGAGTGAAGTCTTGGTTTGCATCCTCACTCACAGGGAGTTCCGCGTACGGAATATCCGTGTAGGGAGTGATGATTTTGATGGTGTCAGTTGCAGCCATAGGGTTATTTGCTCACCTCGAAGATGGTGCTCTCCACCTCGGGCGTGTCGTTCGTCGAGGTCGTGAGTTCCGTTTTCACCTGCACGGTGTTTGCTGCGCCGATGTCGATGTTGCTGTGTCGCATCATGCGGTCGGTATCCGTGACCATTTCCGCAGAAGCATCGAACTCGGTGAAGGTCGCTGCATGGTTTACCTTGCGGTACACCTTTATGCTCGTCGCCGCGGGAAGTGTTCGATACGGAACGTACACCTGCCCGTAGTTGTCTTGCGCTATGCGGTCGACCGAAGCAACGCGCGTGATGAGATAGCCACTCTCGAGCTTGAGAGTGAGGTCGAGCTTGTCGACGCCGTAAGTGCTGCCGCGCTTCCAGCTCACGAGGAAGATGTCGCCGACGCCGATGATCGCGCCGATTTCGATGCCTGTGAGATAGTACGCGCCGCTATTGCGCTCGGAGATAGGGAACTCGAGGTTGAGCACGAACGGGTAGTTGGCGTTGGTGCGCGCGTATGAATACACGCCGAGGTTCACGCCCGTGCCCGTTATCTGCGAGAGGCCAAAGAGCGGCATACCGTGGAAGTTCATCGCTGCGTTCGGGTGCACCGCTGCCTTGTTGGTGCTCGACCAGTCGCCCTTGATGGTCTTTTTGAGTGAGGCCTTGTAGCCATCGTACTCGTACAGGTTGCCCTTCGTTCCCGCGTTGATGAGGGTCACGTTGTCCATCTCGAGGAAGGCATTGACGCCCACTTCTGGGATGGTATCGGCGACCGAGTACGAAACGCTCCATGTGTTCCAGCGCAGGATTTCCGTCTCGGTGACGTTATCCGAGACGTAGGTGCCGATGAGTAGGTCGGTATCCATGCGGCCGAGGCACTTGATGCGGAGCGGCTGCTTGATGTCGAGTGCGTTTGCAGAGAAGGTGCCTGCATCCACCTGTGCGACGAAGTGCTTGTCGCCGATGTAGAGCACGAGGTTCACTATCCTCATCGGGTGGAAGTCCGCATCGGTATTGGTGAAGGTCGCCCAGTTATCGTCGCGGCCGCTCCATGCCGTACCGATTTGCCAGCGGCCGAGGCGCGACTGCATGGCGTAGTAGATATAGCCCTGATACTCCATAGCCCCGAGGATGCCGATGGCGCCTGCTGCGGGCGCTACAGTGGCCTCCACGCTCCATGTGCCGCCAGAGGTACGCTTGAACACCTTGCCGTTGGTAGAGCCGAAGTGGTACGTCGAGGTATCGGAGCAGGAAACGCTTGCCTTCACGAAGTCATCGACGGTCGAGCCGCTGTCTTTCGTGAGCTTCTGGTTGAGGCGCACGATGCCAGCGATCGAGTGGATGTCGAGGCCTACCATCTCCGCGACGGAGCCCTTCGCGCCGAGATAGTCGCTGTCTGCGATGCCGCCGAGGTTGAAATCTTTGAGTTCGATGCGTGCCATAAAATTATTGTTTGTTGGTGTAGTCGCCGAGTAATTTCACCAGCTGCCGCGGCACGACGTAGCCGAGCTTGCCGACGTTTTCGAGTATTGAAAGCAGCTCTGTAGCTGCGAGAAAGCCGAGCACGCTCTCATCGAGGAAGTGCATGTACGAAGGGAGCGCGAACTCCGTGATGTGTGCGCAGGCGATGAGGGCGTAGTAGATGACCACCTTGATGGCGGTGCGTCGCAGCTTTGCACTACGGATAGCTTCGCCACACTTGCGTGCTGCCGCGACACCGAACACGGTATCGGCCATCATGAGCACGAACAGCGCCACGAGTGCGATGTGCTGGGTGGGGTCGAACATAAAGCCGACCACCACAAGGAGCGCGGCAACGAGTGATTTCAGTTGCACCGCCTCCCCGAGTTTCTGCATGAGATGAAGCATGTAGTTTTCGTTAGTCATGGCGATTAGTTGCTGTTACGTCCCTGTCGCGTCCAGTCGCCCGAAGCGTTGCGGCTCACTTTCCTCCAGATGGCACCGACCTTTGCCAGCGTGACCGTCGAGAGGGTGAGCACCTGTGTTGCGACCAGAACGGTGATATTGCGCACGAGTACGACCGTGTAGGTCGGGATGCTTGCAGTGATGGTTTGGGTCGCTGCAAGCACCGTGACGCCCACGCCCTGCACGATCGAGACGGCCACAGTCGATAGAGTGACTGCCTGCGTGGATACGGCCTGTATCCAGCTCTTGAGGATGGTGTACGCAGGAACCGTCAGCGTGAGCGCTTGCGTGGCTACAGCGACGATTTTGTTCCCTCCAGCGATGTATGTGGGGATGGAGAGGGTAAGTACCTGCACAGCTGCCGCTATGAGGCGCGGAAGGGCTACCGTACGGGCAGGGAGGGACGATGTGACCACTTGGGTCGCAACCGCCACGGTCGAGCCGCGTTTGACCGTATAAGCGGGCACAGAGGCCGTGAGGGACTGGGTGGTGCCCCCTACCGTAACGCTTACTGAGCCGACGTAAGTGATGGCATTTCCCTCGTTGTAGAGCTCCAGAACGTCGCCGTAATCGAAACCTCGAGCATACACACTGCCCTCGTCCACAGAGCCAGTAATGAAGCTGGTGCTATCGGCACGGGCTCCGATGTTGAAGTTCGAGTTTGCAGTATTGAGCGTCACTGTCGTCTGTGCAGCAAGTGCACCATCGACGTATATGGAAAGAACGTTGCCGATATAGGTGATGACGACGTGGTGCCAGTTGCCGTCGGTAATGGTAATACCGCTGTCTAGGTCGGCAGAGTAACCTCCGAAATATGCCTTGTTGCTTACGACGAGGAATTGTCGGCCGACACCCGTTGATGCTCCCGAGCCGAAGCCGAATACACCGTCTCCACTAGGAGCCGCGCCCTTATACCAGCAGGCAAGGGTAAAGTTTCCGCTCGTAGGCAGCCCAGTCAGTGAACCCCCCAGTCGCTCACTAGAGCCCGCCACGAAGTCGGCAGCGTTGCTCTTTTTTCCAGTGGTATTTCCTACTGTGTTGGTATCAGTGAGAGTGTTCGAGGCGTGGCTATCGGCGCGGTTTCCGCTCGTCTCATCCAGCGTCCACCACGACACGAGCAGTGAGCCCGTAAGGTCGGTTGCCCACTTTTGGAAGGTTGGGCTGCCAGAGGCCGTGAGTGTGTTCGAGTTACCGCTGCCATCTGTATAGGCGTTATCGAGCTTCCACTCGGCTTTCAGGTTTGCGTCCGATACGGTTGCTGCGAGAGCATCCGCCACGATCTCCGCCTGCGTTCGTATCTCGCTAAAGATGCGCACCTCTTTGAGCAAGCCGTCGGTGTATCCGCTGCCTGCAGAACCCGTGTATTGCGCTCCGATAGAAACGGGTGCAGAGCTGTTGTAGATGCTCGATACGGTGCCTGCATTGTTGGTCGTGACTGCAAGCGGCACTCCGTTCTTGTAGAGAAGCCATGCGCCTGTGCCGACGTTGAACGTAGCCGCCCAGTGCACCCAGCGGCCGAGGTCTGCTGCCGTGACGATGTTCGCAGCCGAAGTACCCACGCGACGGTGGTTCGTGGTGCCGTCGCCATAGCACTCGCACTCGAAGCCATCGGTCACGTTGTTATTGAAAAGGAGAACGAAGGCACGACCACTTGCGCCATCGGTTTTACATACTACGCGGTAACTGTCCGTCACGGTCGATGGGAGCTGTTTCATGTTCAGCCAGAATTCCACCGTCATGTCACCCGAGATGTCGAGGCCAGTTTGCGAGCCGTCGACGATAGCAGCGTACTGTGAGCTTGCACGAATGAGACGCAGTGCGTATTCCGTGCTCGCTGCCCCAGCGACGCCTTCCCACGGAATATCTACCGAGTAGACGGGTGAACCGTTCGCAGTGAGCGTGTGGCTGTTGCCAGAGCTGTCAGTGAGGGCACCGTCGAGCTTCCACTCTGCCTTGAGATTTGCGTTGCTCACGCTCTCCGAAGCGGCGTCACTGGCGATCTCGGCGGCCGTGCGCAGGTCGTCAAAGATACGGACGTACTTCATGAGGCAGTTGGAGTAGTTGCTGCGTGTGCTGCCGTCGTCGTATGCGCCGATGGTGAGGTTCGCGCTGCCAGAGAACTGGCTCGAGTGCACGGTATCGGTGCCCTGTGCCTTGCCGTTCACATAGAACGTGTAGGTGGTGCCCGTCTTTGCCCACGCGAGGTGATACCACCTACCCGCTACTGGTGCAGTAGCGAAGTTCACCTGTCCTTCGTCGAAGTTGCTACCCGTCGAGGAAGTGACGAAGCGGCCGACGTAGGTTCCTGCGTTGTTGTACACCGCTGCTCGCCACTGGCGCTGGTTCGTGCTGTCGTTGTACTTCGATACCATAGTTGCCTCTGCGGACGAGCTCGGGAGCACGAGGAACTTCACCCACGCTTCCACGGTAATATCCCCCGTGATGTCGAAATCAGCGTGGTCGGCGTGCGAAAGCCACTGCGAGCTTCCGTTGAAGTGTTGTGAGTGTGTAGGCATATCGTATCGAGCTTTCGCTCGCTTCTGGCCTCCATCGTCCTAACGGTCGACGAGGCCAGCGGCGAACGTCCGAACCTTGCGGCTCGGCGCGTTGCTAATTGAGATTGAGGATGCCCTCGCTACCCCACTGGATAGTGAAGTCGCCAGAAGATGAGCTCTGGTCAGTCGTAAAGTCGAGGTAGCAAACGAGGGTATCGTTCGCAGCCACGCCAGTCGACTTATAGAGCACCGCTGCTCGAGCCGTGATGGTCGAGGAGCTCCACGTTACGTCGGCCGCATCGACCACACCTTCATTGTCGGTGTTGTCCTGCGTGACGGTGACGGAAGCCAGTGTTGCACCGCCAGCGGAGTATCCCGTACCAGTGACCTCGTTGGTCACGTCCGCACGATCTTCGTGCGTGTCTTGGTTCGGGGTGTACGAGCTCGTCACCAGAAGCACCTTGAAGGTGTTGGTGTCGAAGTCGAGGCCTCCGTTGAGGATATTCAGCTTGGCGATGTTGAAGATTATGTCAGCCATACGCTTTAGCCGTTATCCGAAGCGCCGCGGCTCTCGAGTGCATTTTCTGCCTCTGCGAGAGCTTCGTCGCCCCAGTGCTCTTGTAATGTGCTCTTGAGCTCGACTACCTTGCTCTTGAGTGCGACTTCTTTGGCAGGTAGCTCATCTACCCGTCCCTGCACGCGCAGGATTTCGGATATATAAGCGTCCTTCGTGAGTACAAGCTCGCCGCCAGCGAGACGAAACGCGATGCCGCGTCGCTTCTCGATGACCTTGCGCGCTCCCTTCTGCACCTCTGGCGAAAGTGAGAAGAACTGCTCCTTGCGCTCCTGTCGCGGGAGCGCTACGAAGGTTTCCACCTGCTCTTTTGTGGCGTCCTTTTCGGACTTCTTGTTTTCTTTGTCAGCCATTTTGAGAGATGAAGTTAGTAATCTTGCCCGTCGTCACGCGGCACGCCTGCTGTGAAGCTGCGCACCGAGTTGCGCTTTCGGAGCGTCTTGAAAAGGTCGTCGAGGTCTATCTCGATTTTCTTCTCGTCCTCCGTCAGCGGGATGGGCTTTTCGCGCGACTGCTTGTACTCGATGACCACCATCTTCGCCCATACGCGATGCGATGCGCGAGGCATCGCGTGCTCGATGTCGGATGAAGGGATAGAGAGGTCGGTGGCCGCCGCAAGCATCGAAGTGGTGATGTCCTCGGGGAATACCTCGCCCACTATCTTGAGCCCATCCGTCACTGCGTCGATGTCATCACCCGAGAGGATTTTCATGCTCCGCCCAGTGATGAGGAACTGCGGCTTGCGTGCCGCATAGAGGTTCTTGATGGAAGTGTTCTCGAGCAGAGGCAGCTTTTCGCCTTCGATAGCACCGTAGTCGCTTTCCGTGAGGTAAGAGAAGTTGGTGCCGTCGAGCTTGGCAGCTGCGTACTTGAGGTTCTTCACGATGTCGTTGGCGAACGTGTAGTCGCGGGTGTCCGCCTCGAGATCGCGCAGCATTTCCATGTCGAAGTACCCCTCATCTACGTTCGAGATGATTTTCGCCGCGAGGTCATCCTTGACGACGTTTGCCAGTATGACGAGCTTTGCGTCCGTCAGCGTGGTGCTGTTCGTCTTGGTTTTCTCGCGGATGTACGTTGCGAATGTGGTGCCAGTCATGGTGAGTGTGGGTGCGGGTTCCTCGCCCTATCTCCCAGCCCCTTACGAGGCGGGGAGTAGGGCGACGAAGCCCAGCAGGTTACTGCGGAAGCACGCGGACGCGAACCGTCGCCGAAGCGAGGTCGATAGCACCCCCAGTGTTGTTGAGGAGCTGGTACGTCACGGTGTTTGCCGCTGTGACCGCCGCTGTGATAGCGAGGTCAGCAACGTCGACCGAGAGCGAAGCGAGAACGAAGTCGCCGAGGGCGGCACCTGCTACGGTGATTTCCCCGACTTCCTCATCTCCATCCGCAATCGAGCCAGCGTCGTACGTCTCACTGCCATCGAGCCCGCGGAGCGCTACAAGCAAAGTGTAGAGCTCGACTTGGGAGAGAGCAGAGGACGTGGTTACGGTTGGTGCAGCCATTGTCGTTGAGTGAGCCAGTGAGTAATGTTTCGCTCGGTCGCTCTACTGGATGAGCTTCGTCGCTATCGGGGCTACTCCCCGAGTGCGGTTTCCTTATCAGGGTTGCCCGAGATGAGGGAGCCGCGACCTGCCTTGCCTTCGGACTGCAGGCGTTCCATGACCATCTGGGCGACCTGTTGAGGTACTTCCACTCCGACACCCCGAGGGATGTTGAACTGGTGCCCGTTGATGTTCACGACCATCTGCACCTTTGCGGCTTGTTCAGGGTTTTCGCCCTGCTCGAAAGGAATGAAAATCATCACTTTCGGCTGCGTGGCGAGATGCGCCTTGATGCGCTCTACCTTCGTCCTGTACACCGTTTCCGTGTCTTTCGGCGCGGATGGTGCAGCAGTGCGGGTAGCGCGCGGCGCAGGAGGTGCAGGGGGTTCCTCTTGCGAGGTTCCCTCGTCACCGCCTTCGGAGCCGTCGCCCTTCTCACTGTCGCCAGCGCCTTCGGGTGGGGTGTTGCCACCGTCCCCGTTAGCGTCAGCTTCGACGAGACGAGCTACGATCTCCTCCTTGCTTCCATTGGAAGGAAGGTTGCGGCTTGCAGCCAGCTGGCGAAGCTCGTTGTATGGAGTTCCGTCGTACTTGCTGCTTGCCTGTGTAGCGGTATCGCTCATGTGTCTATTGCTCTAGGTGGGTAAATACCTCCATAGGACTGGCGTGCCTCTCGGCCTATTGCACCAGAACTAGGCGGCTACGGCGTGCTCGATGCGAACCATGAAGGCGTCGTTGAGGATTTTCGCCACAAACGTTGCCTTCCAGCCCGACGTTGCACGCTGCTCGAGAGGGTCGCTCGTACCAGCAGAGCCGAGTGGCTTGATGATGTTACGAACTGCCTCTCCCGAAATGCGGGTGATGCCATAGGCGTCGCTTCCCATGATGAGGGTTGCGTACACGTCGATGGAACCTTCACCGCCTGCCGTGAACACCTTACAGTTGGTGCTCTCGACGAAGCGAACCTCGTCGAGCTTACCGACTTCTCCCTCCATCACGTTGACGGTAGAGGCGTACTTCTCCACCGAGGTGAAGCCAGTGAGCCCCTTGAGGGTGTAAGTGGTGTTTGGGTGGCAGAGCCCGATGTACGCGGCGTTTACTGGCTCGGTTGCGACGCCAGTAGATGCGTTGATCATGCGGGTCACGCGGCGCGCCTTCGCATTTTTCAGCGTGCGCACTGCGATTTTGATGTCATCCGCGTCGATGAGGTCGGTTGCGCCGACGGTCACACGAGACGTAGAGGATGCACCCGAGTAGTACACCACCGTACCAGCCGCGAGAACGTCTCGGGTGAGCTGGTCGAGGGTGTCACCCATCTGGTCGCCGAGGATTTCTGCGGCCTCGGTGAGCACTGGGTCTTTACTCTCGTAGTCGATACGGTCAGTGATGGTGACGTAATCACCGTACTGTGCAACCGTTGCCGACACGTCGGTGATGGAAAGCTGGGAACCCGTTGGGGTCTGGCCTTCCGTCAGCGCTGTAGTAGCGGCAGAGAGGTTTCCGTAACGACGGAACTTGATAACGTTCGTACCCCCGTTGCGCGGGATGTCACGAACCTGTGCCCACTTGGTGTGGACGAAGAACGCTACGGCACGGTAGAGAAGCACGCGGTCGTAAAACTCGGTGTTCTCCTTCGTGATTTGCGTTCGAGTTGTTTCAGCCATTTTTTTGCGAATAAGCTCGAATAAATGAGGATGTTGGTGCTACTTGCCGCCCATCTTGATGCGCTCGATTTCCTTGCCTACGTCCTCGTGAGAGGCGCCGTGCCAGTCCTTCGAGGCACCATCGCCACCGCCGTCCGAACCGCCTCCAGTGCGTCCCTTGCGGGCTTCACCGTCGGCTTTCTTGCCTTTGGTAGCTCCGATGCGGAGCAGCTCTTTGCCAGCGGCAGCGTAGAAGATTTGCTCGATGGCAACGTTCTTGTACGCTTCGTGGCCTGCCCACTTCGCTACTTTCGCAGCGTAGGGCTTGAACTCGGGGTTGCTGGTAACAAAGTCGGCGATCTGGCTATCGACCTCCTTTTGCTCCGTTTCCGATACGAGAGGTGCAAGTGCTTTCGCTATGCGCCTATCTATCGCGTCGGCGTCCTCTGGTGCGAGGCCATCCTCGTCCTCGTCACCATCGTCGTCCGCTCCCCCCTTATCGCCTCCCTTGCCTTTGCCAGAAATCTTTTCGATTTTCTTGCCTCGGCGTAGAGCGACGAAATCGGCTGCGGTCTTGGGCTTTCGGACAGGTGGCTCATCGCCATCGTCTTTCTTGCCCTTACCCTTGCCATCAGCACCCTCGGCGTCGTCGGGCTCGTTTCCGTCCCCTTCGTCGTCAGTGCCGTCGTCGGAAGCATCATCTGCTCCCTCCTCGGTGGAACTTTCCTCGGTGTCACCCTCGGCGGTATCCTCCTCTCCTTCCTCGCCCGCTCCAGCTGCGCCTTCGCGGTCGGTATCGTGTTCTCCCATGTGATTTTTTGCGTTACTCGCTAAGTAGGAAAACGGGGCTTACCAAAAACCTACTTTTGCGGATGTTTCTCGTTCGGCGACTAACCGAACGGCGAGCCCGACTAGGGCTCGCAGGGGGGAGCGTGTTGAGTGGAGCAAAGGAAATCGCCAGTCCTATGCACTCACACTCTCCCCTGCGAGCTCTCGTTGAGCCCCTACGTCAAAGAGCCAGAACTATCACCCTGCTTCTGCGCCGTCTCACCGCGGAGCATCGCTTTGATGTCCGTGTGATACGGGTCATAGGCAGGGACGAGGCCGCCCGACTGCTTGCGGAAAAGCTCGATGAGGTCATCGGGCTTCTCCACCAGCTCGGCGAACACCGCGTGTTTAGCGCGGAGCTCGTCGAGCTCTGCTTCGGAGAGCTTCGTCCCTGTCGATGGGTCTATCCTCGTGATGATCGCGCGCTCTAGCGCGGCCATGTTCCCCTCAAGTATCTGCACGAGCAGCTTCCAGCCACCCGAAAACTTGAGGTTCTCGAGCTCGGCCACCAGTACCACCGCCTGCTCGGGGTTCTTGATGTCGAGGTTGAAGGTCTTACCACGTCGAATGTTCTTCGACGGCGCCTGTTTCTTCGCCTTCGTGCCCTTCTTTGCTGCTGTTTTCTTGGTAGTAGCCATAAGGTTATGCAGGCATCACGCGCCCCTT
>ERZ1292629.4451-Hain-H43-01um-R1-4451-length-10242-cov-6_pt1 | contig 10242 bp, 20 predicted proteins | sample MGYA00564399_ERZ1292629 | MGnify/ENA primary metagenome ERZ1292629 (study PRJEB36523, sample SAMEA6512636) | groundwater metagenome | collected 2019-01-08 | study: AquaDiva: Metagenomics assemblies of 32 groundwater samples
GTGTTGAAGAGCTTATGAAGACCGTCGATGAGTACGTACCGGAGCCCGTCCGGGAACTTGATAAGCCATTTTTGATGCCGATCGAGGACGTCTTTTCGATCAAGGGTCGAGGGACCGTCGTTACCGGACGAGTTGAGCGAGGGAAGGTCAAAGTCAACGAAACCATCGAAATCGTTGGCATTAAAGCGACCCAATCGACGGTGGTTACGGGGGTCGAAATGTTCCGAAAGCTCCTGGATGAGGGGATGGCTGGAGACAACATCGGCGTCCTTCTTCGAGGTATTGAGAAGGAGCAAGTTGAGCGTGGACAAGTCTTGGCAGCAAAAGGAAGCGTCAAGCCGCACACCGACTTTGAGGCAGAAGTCTACATCTTAGCTAAAGAAGAAGGTGGGCGACACACGCCATTTTTCACCGGTTACCGACCGCAGTTTTATATACGGACGACCGACGTGACCGCGGAAGTTACCTTGCCAACCGGAGTTGAGATGGTTATGCCGGGGGATAAGACCAAGATGACGGTCAAGTTGATTGTGCCGGTAGCGCTCGAGGAAGGTCTCCGATTCGCTGTCCGCGAAGGCGGCCATACCGTCGGCGCCGGCGTCATCACCAAAATAATTGCCTAAATCTTATTTATGTCATATGTATTTTTCAGAGAACAGCCAGTTCTTGGTGGTGATTGGGAAACAGCACACTACCAATACCCAGTACTTCTTACTGAGCTAGGTAGAAACAGTGGCATTGTAATAACTGAACCAAATGATGGGCTAGGACATATCGCAAGAGTAGCTGTTTATGATTCGTTAGATCAGTCAGAGCCAAGTAGAGTTGTCAAAGTACCAGAGGGGAGCAGTGTTATAACCGAAGTGAGGGGCATTCCGTTGGAGTTATTTCATGCAGGGCCCGTGGGGATGAGGAGATAAGCGTCATTTCTTGAAGTCTATGCCGAAGGGGAGAATTCGCGTACGTTTAAAAGCGTATGACAGTAGGATCATTGACGACTGCTGTCAGAAGATATTAGATACCGCCGTACGGACGGGAGCCAAGGTCGTGGGACCGGTGCCGCTTCCGACCGACCGGGCACATTTTAATGTAGCAAGAAGTCCGTTTATTGATCGCAATAGTCGAGAAGACTTCATGATCAAAACGCACAAGCGGCTTATTGACATTGTTGAGCCGACGGATAAGACGATCGATCAACTGATGCATTTGGATTTACCTGCCGGAGTAGACGTAGAGTTGAAGATGTAGGGATACTTTGGTATACTGACGAGTGTCGATATGACGGAAAACCGCTTCATATCAGGATAAAACAATACCAAAAGTCTCGATTGAGTTCGACCTCAACCGAGGTCGATTTTTGTTGGGAAAACTATGATACCAGGATTACTAGGAATCAAATTAGGACAAAGTCAACAATTTACCGACGAGGGTAAACGCATTCCTGTGACGACCATACAGGCGGGACCGTGCTGGGTCACCAATATTGCCGAATACGGCGCAGCCGTCGGCATCCAACTTGGTTTCGGCACTACAAAGCACCTTGCCAAGGCTCAAGAAGGACAGATGAAGAAAGCGGGGTTAGACAAGAAGCCCCGCTTTTTACGGGAAATTCGGGTCCCCGCACACCCCGGGGGTGAATCTGAATTGGGAACACCCCCGGGGTGTGCTGTGGGGGACACCATTACCGTTGGAGATGTTTTTGCACCAGGTGATGCAATCCGAGTTACTGGCACATCGAAAGGAAAAGGATTTGCCGGAGTCGTCAAGCGCCATCATTTTGCGGGTGGTCCCCGCACGCACGGGCAGTCTGACCGCGAGCGTGCACCGGGATCGATCGGCCAGACGACAACCCCCGGCCGTGTCTATCGAGGAAAGCGCATGGCAGGGCGGATGGGAACTGACACGGTTACCGTCCGAGGACTCAAAGTCGTTAGTGTCGATCCGCAAAATAACGTTCTTACAATAAAAGGTGTTGTACCAGGAGGCCGTCGAGGCCTCCTTCTCATTCAAAAAGAACTATGAAGCTCACACACCGGGGGTGAATCGGAATTGGGAACACCCCCGGTGTGTGAATAACTATGAAAACGAAAAAAACAAATACGTTGAGCGCACCGGTTCTCGGAGTCGATGGGAAGGCAAAAGGCAGAATGCAGCTCCCTCCAGAGCTTTTTGGCGCAAAAATCAACAAACAACTTCTGGCTCAAGCGGTGCGCGTGTATCTTTCTAATCAACGCGCGGGAACAGCGTCGACCAAGACCAGGGGACAGGTCGAAGGGTCGACCAGAAAAATTTATCGGCAAAAAGGTACAGGACGAGCAAGACACGGTTCAATTCGGGCACCGATTTTTGTCGGGGGTGGTATTGTCTTCGGGCCGCACCCTCGGGATTATCGCCTGGAATTGCCAAAAAAGGCCAAAAGGGCAGCACTTGCCGCAGCATTAACGTCACAGTTTTCCAAAGGCAATATTGTTATCGTCGATGGTCTCTCTGAACTACCGCCAAAAACCAAAGAAATGGCAAAAACACTTCATACCGTAGGAGCAACAGGAAAAACATTGCTCGCAACAGGAGGCGAAGTTGCTGTTACGAGGGCTGCGCGCAATATTGCCGATGTCGATGTAATGCTGGCCAATAACTTATATGCCTACGCGGTATTATCTCATCAGAAAGTAGTACTTACGAAAGATGCAATTTCGACATTAAGAAAACATGTATGAAAAAAATTATTACCAAACCATTGATAACCGAAAAATCCCTCTCGCAGGCCGCTCGGGGATGGTATACGTTTTCGGTGGATCAAGGATCAAGGAAGCGTGACATAGCGGGCGCAGTTGCGCGACTCTACGGGGTAACGGTAACGGGCGTGCGCACTGCCCTTATGCATGGTAAAGAGCGTCGGGCAGGTAAGAGCATGAAACGCGTGACAAAAAGCGATTGGAAAAAAGCATTTGTGCATCTTGCCAAAGGACAGACGATTGCAGCGTTTGAGGTCACACAGGAAGCAGAGAAGAAAAAACCATTAACAAAGTAACATTATGCAAACACAAAGAATAAAAAGTTTGACGACCATACTCCCAAAAAATTCAGGGAGGGACGTGTATGGGCACGTGGCCGTTCGACATCAGGGAGGAAGGCACAAGCGATTCTATAGATTGATCGACTGGAAGCGCGATAAAGACAACGTCGGCGCCCGAGTCATTTCTATTGAGTACGATCCAAACAGATCCGCTGATATCGCGCTCCTCCAGTATGCGGATGGGGAAAAGCGTTTCATTGTTGCTCCCGTGGGGCTCTCTATCGGGGCTACGGTAAAAAGCGGCGACGGAGCAGATCTTCGCGCTGGCAATAGTATGCAACTGGGTTCTATGCCCATCGGTACGGTTGTGCATAACGTCGAGATCAAGCCGGGCCGCGGCGGACAGATGATTCGCAGTGCGGGCACTAGCGCGATGGTGCTTGCCAAAGAGGGTGGCAACGTTCAACTCAAACTTCCGTCAGGCGAAGTTCGACTATTTGACGAAAAGTGTCGGGCAACAATTGGTCAGATAGGCAACGTCGAATGGCGAAATCGGGTGATTGGCAAAGCCGGGCGAAGTCGCAATATGGGAATTCGTCCATCCGTTCGCGGGGTTGCGCAAAATCCCCGAAGCCACCCTCATGGCGGCGGCGAGGGTCGAAGCGGGATCGGACTTCCTTCGCCAAAAAGCCCGTGGGGGAAGAAAACACTAGGGAAAAGAACGAGAAAAAGAAAAAAATATAGCGACAGGTATATCTTACAAAGAAGGAAATAAGTATATGGCACGATCGAGTAAAAAAGGACCATACATCGATAAAAGAGTGCTTGCGAAAGTAAACAAGCAAAAAGCTGGTGGAGATCGAAACCCAATCAAAACGTGGGCACGAGCTTGTCAAATCGCGCCGGAGTTCGTGGGTCATCGATTTGCCGTGCACAACGGAAGGACATTCATAGAATTGTTTGTGACAGAAGCAATGGTTGGTTATCGACTTGGAGAGTTTGCTCCGACTCGCGTATTTCGCGGTCACGGTCAGATGACAAAGCGGACGATGGAGAAGACATAACTATGGAATTTCAAGCAACATCAAAATATGTACGAATGAGTACGCGCAAAGTGCGGCTTCTTGCCGATAGTATCCGCACGATGAGAGCCGTTCGCGCGCTTACCTATTTAGACGCAATGGGCAAAAGTGCGGCACGCCCTATGGCTAACGTTATTCGATCCGCTCTTGCTAATGCAAAGGAGAAACAGGCAAAAACAGAGGCGTTAACCATTGGAACCATCGAAGTAATGGGAGGACCCGTCATGAAGCGATGGCACGCAGTTTCGAGAGGTAACGCCCATGCATACAAGAGGCGAATGACGCACATGAGAGTCGTATTAACAGACGAAAAAAAGTCATAAGTATGGGACAGAAAATTCACCCAAAAGGCTATAGAATCGGTACGGTATTTACCTGGTCGTCACGCTGGTTTGCGGACAAACGACTCTACAGAACACTTCTTTTCGAAGATGTGAAAATTCGGGAAGAAATGTTTCTGAGGCTCAAATCCGCGGGACTATCAGAAGTGGAGATCGAGCGGTCGATCAATAAAGTAAAGATCATCCTTCACGTGGCCAGACCCGGTGTCGTCATCGGTCGTGGAGGAAGCGGACTCGAGGAGATAAAGAAATATCTGGAGAGCTTTATCGGCAAACTTAGCAAGAGGCGATTAGGCAAACAGGATGCGAAACAAAAACTCGAATTGTCCGTCGAGCCGGTAAAAGAACCCAATCTCCAGGCGTATCTGGTCGCAACGACGATTGCCGATCAGTTGAGTAAACGCTTGCCGCACAAACGAGTAGGGAACCAGGCGATTGAGCGGGTCATGAGTGCAGGAGCCAAGGGGGTTCGAGTGATTTTATCGGGTCGTATAGCGGGAGCAGAGATCGCCAGACGCGAAAAATACCAGGCCGGTACCGTGCCACTCTCAACGATTCGGGAGGAAGTTGATTTTGCCTCCGTTCCCTCGCTTACCAAGTCGGGCTATATAGGAGTAAAAGTGTGGATCTGTAGAAAGAGTTAAATATGTTGGCACCAAAACGAGCAAAACACAGAAAAGCATTCCGGGGTAAGCGCGGTGGTAACGCCACAAGGGGAAGCGAAGTGAATTTTGGCCAATACGGCTTGAAAGCAATCACGCGTGGTTGGGTGGGAAGCAGGCAAATTGAGGCAGCACGCCGGGCATTGACGCACTATACGCAAAGAGGAGGCAGGGTTTGGATCCGGATATTTCCGGATAAGCCGATCAGCAAAAAACCGCCGGAAACGCGTATGGGAAGCGGCAAGGGAGATATATACGAATATGTCGCCGTTGTGCGCCCTGGGCGCATGTTATTTGAAATGGGAGGAGTTACCGAAGAGGCGGCCAAAGAAGCCATGAGACTTGCATCAGCAAAACTTCCTGTCCGGACTGTTTTTATCGTGAAGGAGTAAAACATGAAAAAGAATGAAAAAAAATCACTCGTAACCAAAACTCCTACTGAGCTACAGAAGCTTGTCAGTGATGTAACACGAGAAATTGAATCTGGTGACGTCAAGCGCTTCACCGAGCAAAATAAAAATACACGAAGTATCAAGACATTGCGGATAAAATTGGCAGTGATAAAAACGATGGTACGCGCGGGCCAATCAGGAGGAAGTCTATGATTGGAGAAGTTGTTTCTACGAAAGGGGCAAAGATGGTTATCGTTGCCGTGGAGAGAATAAGGAGACATCCATTGTACAAAAAAGCCATTCGAAAAACCAAACGATTTGCCGCGCACAATGAGTCACTGACGCTTGCCGTCGGTGATCGAGTCGAAATTGCCGAAACCAAACCGATCAGTAAAACCAAACATTTTAACGTGGTGAAAAAACTATGATTCAACGAAGAACCAGATTAGTCGTCGCTGACAATTCGGGAGCGCAGGAAATGACCGTTATCCATATTTATGGATCGTCAAAACGTTCATTTTGCGGTTTGGGCGATATTGTCCAGTGCGTCGTGCGCAAAGCCGATCCGACCGGTACCGTCAAAGACGATGAGCTCGTTAAAGTCGTCATTATCCGAACAAAAAAAGAGCATCACCGCGCCGACGGCAGCTACATTCGTTTTGATGATAACGCCGGAGTCGTGATCGACAATTCCGATGACAAAAATCCGCGTGGGACGCGGGTATTCGGACCGGTCGCACGGGAACTCAAGGAAAAAGGGTTTGACAAAATTGTGAGCATGGCGAGCGAGGTTTATTAGTATGAAGTTAAAAAAAGGAGACACTGTTATTGTCACTATTGGAAAAGATCGGGGTAAAAAGGGAAAAGTAGAAAAACTATTTCCTAAGGATAATGCCGTATTAGTAAGTGGCGTAAACATGTATAAACGACACATGAAGAAGCGGGATGAAAAGAATCCCGGTGGCATTGTCGACATACACCGTCCGTTGGGTGCATCAAAAGTAAGTATTGTTTGCCCTTCGTGCGGCAAGTCAACACGCGTCGGATACCTCGTGACGAAGAACGAAAAAATTAGAGTTTGTCGTAAATGTGGGAAAAAACTATGAGACCAGATCCATTAGCGCTTATGAAAGAATTGGGTATAACCAATCCCATGGCCGTTCCGAAACTTTCTAAAATCGTCGTCAACTGTGGCATGGGAGAAGCTCTCAAAGAAAAGAAAGCATTGGAATCGATGAGTGCACAACTTGCCGTTATTACTGGACAAAAGCCTATGGTGACACGCGCCAAACGGGCGATTTCGACCTTTAAACTGCGCGCGGGAGATGCGATAGGGCTTAAAGTGACGTTGCGGGGCAGGCGCATGTATGATTTTTTTACGAAATTAGTTACGATTGCCATCCCCCGTGTCCGTGATTTTCGGGGTGTCTCCAATACCGGATTTGATGGTCATGGCAGTTATACGCTCGGAATTTCTGAGCAGTCAATTTTTCCTGAGCTTGAGTACGCTCTCGTGGATAAGACACGTGGATTTGAGGTAACATTCGTGACGAGCGCACATACGAGTGAGCATGCGAAGAAGTTACTTACACTTTTAGGCATGCCGTTTGCAAAATAAAATGGCAAAAACATCTGATATCGTAAAGTTTCATAAAAAGCAAAAGTATCATGTACGCGCTAAGAACCGCTGTTCGTTATGCGGAAGGTCTCGCGCGTATATGCGTCAGTTCGGCCTCTGTCGTCTGTGTTTCCGGGAGAGAGCCCACAAAGGTGAGCTTCCTGGTGTTATGAAAGCATCGTGGTAAAAATATGGTAAACGATCCAATTGGCGACATGCTCGCCCAAATAAAAAACGCAAGCTTAGCCCGCAAGGGAGAGATACTCTTGCCGTTTTCGGCTATGAAGTTGTCTGTTGCCGCGATTCTTGAGCGCGAAGGCTATGTTTCACGAGTAGAAAAAACAGGTACTGATCCAAAAGCCCAACTGCGCATTGCGCTCCGCTACGACAATGGAGCACCGGTCGTCACCGACCTCAAGCGCAAAAGCAAACCAGGGATGCGCGTCTATATTGGTAAAACAGCAATTCCCGCGGTGTTAGGCGGCATGGGAATCTCCATTCTTTCAACTCCCCTTGGTGTGATGACGGGGAGTGAAGCTAAGAAACGAGGGGTTGGTGGAGAGCTACTCTGTGAGGTCTGGTAAGAACATATGTCAAGAATAGGTAATCAACCAGTCAACGTGCTAACAGGGGTCACGGTTAGTCAACCAGCCGGTTTGGTCGTGGTTAAAGGCCCGAAAGGCGAACTGACGCTTCGCGTGCCTCATGGCATTACTGTAACACAAAACGGAGAGGATCTCGTCGTTACGAGAAAAGGGGATAGTCGGTTCGTTGCCGGAGCGCACGGCGCATTTCGGGCGATTGTCGCCAATGCGATCGTGGGAGTCACGAGCGGATGGACCAAGACGCTCGAGATGCACGGCGTAGGATTTCGTGCAAGTGTCTCGGGGTCAGACCTCGTTTTGACTGTTGGGTTTTCCCATCCCGTGATCATTAAACCACCATCCGGGATAACATTGACGGCAGGCGAAGGCAAAATTATTGTCAGTGGCATCGATCGGCATATGGTCGGACAGATGGCCGCTACCATTCGAGAGATCAAACCGCCGGAACCGTATAAAGGCAAAGGCATAAAATATGTCGGTGAGCGCATTCGCAAAAAAGCCGGGAAAGCGAAAGCAGTTGGTGCTACACCAGGAGCAACAAAATGAAAACAAGAAAAGAGATGAGAATCAAACGAAAGCGCAGAATTCGAGCGGTAGTAACCGGATCGGCCGCAAGACCGCGGCTTGCTGTCTTTCGATCAGGGAGTGCCATGTTTGTGCAACTTATCGACGACGAACGTGGCAAAACGCTCGTTTCAAAGCGGACTATGGGCAAGAATATTGCCGCCGCCACCGCTCTTGGGAAAGCGATTGCAAAGATCGCAAAAGAGCACAAGATTTCACATGTTGTGTTTGATCGGAGCGGGTATCGCTATCATGGAGCGGTCAAAGCACTCGCCGAGGAGATCCGAGAAGGGGGAATTATCGTATGAGATATCAACTACGAGGAGGAGAGCGCGGAAGTAGCGAATTTGATGAAAAAATCGTTCAGGTCAACCGTGTGTCAAAAAAAACCAAAGGCGGCAACAAGATCGGTTTTTCAGTCCTTGTTGTTGTCGGTGACAAAAAGGGTCGGGGTGGTGTAGGTCTGGGAGGAGCGCCCGATGTATCAAGCGCAGTAAGGAAAGGCGTTACGTATGCCAAAAAGCATATGATTACCGTTCCTATGAAAAAAACGACGATTCCACACGAAGTTCGCATTAAACGGGGGGCTGCCATTGTGCTTTTGAAACCTGCTCCTCCTGGTACCGGAGTTATCGCTGGTGGAGCCGTTCGTGCAGTGGTAGAGGCAGCAGGCATCCGTGATATTGTCTCCAAAATACTAGGGAGCAAAAACCAAGCGTCAAACGTCTATGCAACCATGGAAGCGTTGAAAGCATTCAAAACTAAAAAAGTATAGCGAATTGCACACACCCGGTGTGTGCTAGGTTCACACACCGGGTGTGTAATCGCATATGGATCTATCAAAACTACCAAATATAGTGCGTCGTCCTAAAAAACGCCTCGGACGCGGACATGGATCGGGGAAGGTAAAGACGAGTGGTCGTGGAACGAAAGGCCAAAAAGCACGCGGGCGGATTCCCATAGGATTTGAAGGGGGACAGCTCCCGCTTATCAAGCGTTTACCACTCTTGCGAGGGAAATCCAAAAATAAATCTCATGCGAAGTACGTGTATCCATTGCGGGTCACCAAACTCGATAGTTTGCCCGATAAAACAGAGGTGACATTATCAAGTCTTACAAAATTCGGGCTTATCAAAGAGGCAACGCGAGTCAAGATTTTGGGTGGCGGCAAGCTCACGCATGCTTATACGGTAAAAGTTGTCTGTTCGCTGTCAGCAAAAGCTGCGATTGAAAAAGCCGGAGGGAAAGTTGAAAATTAACCTATGACAAATCTTCTTGCTCCTCTTACGCAAAGCTGGAAAACTCCGGAGCTTCGACGGAAGATTCTCATCACCGCGGCATTATTTGTGGTGTTTCGAATTTTTGCCCATATTCCAATTCCCGGTGTTGACCGAGCGAGACTCGCGAGTCTTTTCTCAGAGAATCAGTTTTTAGGACTTCTCGATATTTTCTCCGGAGGGACACTGGTCAACTTTTCGATTATGGCACTAGGGCTTAACCCGTATATTAACGCCTCGATTATCTTGCAGCTTTTGACTATCGTATTTCCTAAGCTCGAGGAACTTCAAAAAGAGGGTGAGTATGGTCGCGAAAAGATTAATCAATATACTCGATTTCTCACCGTTCCCCTGGCGGCACTCCAGTCTATCGGTATGTACACTCTCCTCAAAAATCAAGGAATCGTATCGGCAACCGATCCGCTCTCGCTCATATCAACGATTGTGACGATGACTGCTGGGACCGTGTTTGTCATGTGGCTCGGCGAACTCATCACCGAATACGGTATTGGTAATGGCATTTCCCTTCTCATTTTTGCCGGGATTGTAGGGAGGCTTCCGGTCGTGCTCGGGCAGACGGCAACGGTCATTACCCCCGAGTCAGTCACCAATACGATCATGTTTGTTGCCTTGGCAGTCGTCGTGATTGCGGCGACTGTTTTTGTCAACGAAGCCGTCCGGAGAA
>ERZ1292629.4454-Hain-H43-01um-R1-4454-length-10237-cov-20_pt1 | contig 10237 bp, 8 predicted proteins | sample MGYA00564399_ERZ1292629 | MGnify/ENA primary metagenome ERZ1292629 (study PRJEB36523, sample SAMEA6512636) | groundwater metagenome | collected 2019-01-08 | study: AquaDiva: Metagenomics assemblies of 32 groundwater samples
AGACAAATTGCAGAATTTTTCTGGGCGTTGGCATAATATTTAATTCTAACTCCTTCGGCCCGGTTAATACTACTTTGATTTGCGTTCCGCTCTGTGTTTTGCGAAGCAAAACATTTATCAAAGTAGTATTACCGGGTCGGCGGTATATTAAAGTACCGTATTAAAAATCTCGCTATATCACCGAACACCGGGGATAAACTGTCTGCTGCAAATTTTATGCCCTTAGGCTTGTCCATTTTAATCAAAATCGTGAATCTCGGCGAATAAGCCGGGGCAAAACCGACAAAATTATGAACAAATTGGTCGTTTGCCAGATACCCTCCCTGTCCATCCGGAATTTGAGCGGTCCCTGTTTTACCCGCCACATCATAATTAGTGATTTTTGCTTTATCAAAACCCTTCTCAACAACATCAACCAACATAGATTTTAATTTGTTCGCCGTGTCTTCGGTAATCGGCGAACCTATAATTTTGGGCTTGATTTCCGTCTTGGTCCCATTAGGATAAACGATTTCCTTCAATAAGTGCGGCCACATAAGTTTCCCTCCGTTGGCGATCGCCGAGTAAGCATTGATCAGCTGGAGCGGCGTAACCGCTATACCCTGGCCAAAAGAGGCCGTTGCAAAATTCACCTTACGGCCGCTGTAAAGATTGCTGATGTTGCCGGCAACTTCTCCGCTTAAATCCGCGCCTGTCTTTTGGCCAAAGCCAAACCCGACCACATGGTTCAAGAAAGTATCGTCGCCCGTTTTGCCTTCGGCGAAAATTGCTCCTGTGTTCAAAGAATGCTGGAGAACCTGCCGCATAGTCTGCGTTCCGTTCGCTTTCTCATTAAAGTTTTTAATTGAAAACCCGCCAACTTTGACCTCTCCCGTGTCATAATAGGTAGTTTCTGGAGTCACGGCACCTGCGTCAACGGCTGCTGCCATTGTAACGGATTTGAACGAAGAGCCCGGTTCAAAAATTTCCTGGATATTGGGATTGAGGAAATTTTTTAATTCGTAATTGGGATAATTATTAGGGTCAAAACTGGGAGATACAGCCATCGCCAAAACCTCTCCGGTTGCGGGGTCTTGGACAATTACCGTCCCCGAAGGAGCGCTCCACTTCTTTAAAAGCGCGTTTAACTTAATTTCAACCAAAGATTGAATATTGGGATTTATGGTTAAAACTATGTCGTTGCCAGCCTCGCCTGACGCGAGTCTAGGCGGGCCGGTTTCTGTTTCGGTAGTTATTTCTTCCGTGCCGCTTTTATCCCAAAATTTCAAAAATTTCAGGACATCCGAGTATGTTTTATTGCCAATAAAACTTTGCGTTCTCGTTTCGCCGTTCAAAACGCCGTTATAATAAGACTCGACGCCGTATTGGCCGACCCGCTGATCGCTGTCAAAACCCACGAATCCCAATACAGAAGCCGCCATCAATCCTTGAGGATAAATGCGGTTAACTTCCGAAGCGATATTCAGGCCCGTTATTTTTAATTTCGTTATCTGGTCGGCTTGTTCTTTGGTCAATCCTCGCGCAATCACATAATAAGTTTTGTCCTTCTGCGAAAGTTCTGACTCCAAGAAGGCCGCTTCTTTATTCAAGAACGGGGCAATTTTAAGAGCGACATCTTGAGGTAAATCTATGGATTTATTGACGAATAAATAAAAAGATGATTTATTGGTCGCCGCAATTTTTCTGGCTTCAGTAGAATTGTCGGAAAAATAGATATTGCCTCTTCCCGACAGTAACGCAGACGGATTGTTATATTGAGTTTGGGCCGACTCTACATAAAAGGAATGCCGAACAAAGGTCAAATTAAAGAGCCTATATGCGACTAGGCCCGTTACCAGGATTGCGGCCAAAATGAATACTGTAATCCTTGCACCGCCGTCACCGGTTCTGATTGGCTTCATCGCTGGTTTTAAGGATTTCATCGGAGATTTTCAATAGACGATTGGGCGCCAGATAAGGCAACTCCCGTTTCTTCCAAAATAAAGCCGGTATCTTTGGCCTCTATCATACCGGATGCCTGTGCAAATAACAATAAGTCTTCTATCCCGCGCTTGTCACTTAATTCCGAATTTGTAGCCTGCAAGTCGGCGCTGATCTGGTTAAACTGCTGTTTGCGTACGCCCAGAATATACCGTTTATAAACTAAAAAATTAGACGCAAAGATATAACCCAACATTACGGCTAGCACCACAAAAATCAACACTAAGTTAAGCCTTATGGGTGCCGTGGAAGAGGGGCCTCTGTCGGCCGCCGTTGCCAATCTATGACCATTTAAAACTCCTGAATAAACCGTCACTTGCGGGAACTGGGGCGTTCTTTCCCTGTTCACTTAGTTTAGAGATGGTTTCAAATATCTTTTATATTTTTTCCGCTACTCTTAACTTTGCGCTTCTGGCCCTGGGGTTTGCCGTTATTTCGGCCAGTTCTGCCCTAATTGGTTTTTTGGTTAATATCTTCAAATTCTCCTTCTTGCTTTCCTCCCTGAAAAAATTTTTAATTATCCTGTCCTCTAAAGAATGGAATGAAATTACTGCCAGCCGTCCGCCTGCCGCCAAGACGCTCTCTGCTTGGCCGATGCCGGATCTTATGTTTTCCAATTCATTGTTGACTGCCATCCTAAGGGCTTGGAAAGTTCTGGTGGCAAAATGTATTCTGCCTCTTCGGTACCAAAAGGGAGTAGAATTTTTAATTATCTCCACCAATTGGAAGGTAGTCGTTATTGGTTTTTCCTTCCGGGCTTTGACTATCGCTTCGGCAATCCGCTTTGCAAATCTTTCATCTCCCTTTTCTTTTAAAATTTGGGTCAGCTCTTCCTCTCTGTATCTATTGATTATTTCTGCCGCAGTCGGCCCTCCGTCAGCGTCCATTCGCCGGCTAAATCTCATATCCAACGGTTCGTCTTTTGCAAAACTGAATCCTCCGCCTGATTCCTCTAAGTGCCAACTGGACATACCGAGGTCAAAAATCACTCCTTGAACATTTTTGAAATTATTATCCTCGGCGATTCTTTCCAGGTTGACATAGCTGTCATTTATTAAAACTGTATCGTCTTTATTTAAATGTTGAATTTGGGTCTCAAGACGTTTCAGCAATTCTCCGTCCCATTCAATTCCCAATAGCTTGCCGCCGGGGGTTATATGTTCGAGTATCGCCAATGCATGCCCGCCACCGCCAATCGTCGCATCAATAAATTTTTGGCCCGGCTTAGGATCTAAATATTCTATAACTTCATCAAGAAGAACAGGTATATGTCCCGATTTCTCGTTTCGAGAAATCGAGGATCCTCGATTTTCATCAAAATATTCATTTTGTGAAAATCGGGACATCATTTTATAATTTCTTTTCGGCTTTGATTTTATGCTTTTTTAACTTTTATATATTATTATATGGCTCCCAGTTCTCCCATCTTTTCGGCGATACGGTCGCTATTTTTTTCAAGGTTTCCTTTGTACGCTCTCCAGTGCTCTTCGTCCCAAATCTCTAATCTGTTAAAAAGCCCGGTAATAACTACTGTTTTCTTTAAAGACGCGTAATCTTTTAAAGAATCTGGTACTAATATTCTGCCCAGCTGATCAAACTCCACCTCAGAAGCCCCGGAAAGTAATAATCTGACGATTCCCCTGCTGTCTTGCTGGCCGAAAGGCATCTTGCCCAATCTTTCCGCTAATTGCTCCCATTCTTTCATCGGGAACAAAAACAAACTGTTGTCTAATCCCCTAGTCAGCACCGCCTTATCTCCGATTTCTTTTCTAAATTTAACAGGAATTGAAACGCGCTTTTTGGGGTCAATTGTGTGTTTGTATTCTCCGATAAGCATAATTTAAGTAGGCAGTAGTAAATTATTAATTGCGAATAGTTTTTGTTTATCTTATCAATCGGTGTATATTCTGTGATTTGTAATTCCTCTTTATACATATTTATCAACAAAGCCGGGTAGTTATTAACACTTCTATCCACTTTTTAGCACTGTAGCTTCATTATATACCACCGTATTGCAACGCCGCAACACTATGCAAAGTGCATAACCCAATGGTCAATCCGATAATGGCTCGGGGATCAAAAAAACCAGCTTAAATGGCTGGTTTTTTCAATTTCGGCTGGATGAGACCTTTACAGTAAATAAATTTTTATGTACAAGTTATCAACATTCAGTAATTTTGTCATTAGCAACCAATGATTGAAAAAGTACGAATTTTTACAAATAAATAGTGGTAGAAGGTTAAGAAAGAAAGAGACCCGCTAGAGGTTCGAAGATGTAGCGGGTTATATTTGCCATAGCCCCCGGATATCGAGATTTACGGTTGCTAGAGCTAGGGCTTCAAGCGATGGACGCAGAAGTCGACGAGCAATTGAGGTAAATGAGTAAAACTTCCGGTAAGCATAGTGTAATCGTTCCTCCAACTCTTCCGGCGTCCAAGCCAGTGGTTTGAAGACACATTCTGTTCCACTGAAACGAGACCAGTCGCGAGTAAAGATCCTGCCTGCAGCATCAAGATCCGAAAAAAACTTCGTTCCCGGCATGGGCGTTGCGATTGTGAACTGGGCAGTTTCAACCCCCTGCTCGAGTGCCCAGTCGATTGTACGCTCAACGGTCTCGTCATTATCGCCATCAAACCCTAGTATAAAACTAGCCTCGACGAAAACCCCATGTGAGTGCAGACGTTTGATAGCCATCTCGTACTTCGGGCGCCACATATTCTTGCTCCGAGCCACCGATGTGCGAAGGATGCCTGGTTGAATAGATTCAAGCCCTAGAAAAACCTTCTTGAGCCCACCTTCGCAAGCGAGATCAAGGAAATCTTCGTCGGCGATTCGGATGTCAGTTTGACTCGCCCACTTCACGCCAAGCCCCTTAAGTGCTCCGAAGAGCTCCTTAGCAAATCTCGGATTGGCGATGATATTATCGTCAACCAACATCAAGTAGCGGAAGTTTCGCTCCATTTCCCGTTCAATTTCTTGAAGGAGATAGGGAATGCTCTTTGAACGTATGCGTTTACCATTGAACTTCGTTACTGAGCAAAATTCGCATCCTATGGGACAACCTCGCTGGGCTTGGATATAGGCGAACGGAAGATGAATCGGTAGAAATTTGGATAAATTGATCGAGAATGTTCGACTAACTGGCCTAGCTAAGCGAAAGTCTAAACTTGGCGGGGGCGTAGCATGATATGTCCTTTTGAGACCACTGCGCTCGAAATCCTTGAGAATCCCACCCCAGACTTCATCGGCTTCTCCGATAACTACGCTGTCAACGTGGCGCAATGCTTCCTCGGGCAGAAAGGAGGCGTGAATACCACCCATAACAGTGGGAACTTTTCGCTTCTGATACTCCGCCGCGATAGCGTAAGCTTGGGGGGCAAGAGATGTCATAGCACTCAATCCCACTAGGTCGGTGGGGGCATCAAAATTAATAGGAGTGATGTTTTCGTCGATAATTTCTACCTCCCAGTTTTCGGGCGTTAGTGATGCGAGCTGGAGTAGTCCGAGGGGGGGTATCTTAAAAAAGGAGACGGAGTACGCTCCGCGGTCCTTCCACTTTGGCCAAATTAACGTTACTTTTTTCATTATAACCTCCTAGTTGTTTGAAAATATTAATGTGCTTTTTGGATGGTAACGCCTTTATGCTTAAATGTCGAGGTTGTGCAGAAAAACAAAAAAAACAGAAATTTTATATAATTTCTGCTTTCAAATTCATCTTCAATTTTATTGTATCCGTGGGCTCGAGAGGATTCGGACCTCTGACCTTTCGCGATTGAAATGAACCGCTTCATTTCAATCCCAAATTTTAGTCCGAGCTCCGCCGAGGACGTAAAAAAATTCGGCATCGTGTCAATAACAATCGGGTTGTGGGCGGTATAGGAATCGGACCTATGCTCTCTGCAATGTGAATGCAGCGTTTTGCCATTAAACTAACCGCCCTATAACCCCAATCTATTTATCAGTTTTTCATGGGGACTTTCCAGTAAAACCCGGGTAAAACGGTCAAACATTGCTAATCGGTATTGAAATTCCTCTTTATCCATAACTGTAAATTTTATTTCCTTCCCGACTTCGGCTTCCGTGGCCCTCAAAAAGGCACGCAATTTCCTTCTATCAACGTCATCGCCGACTATAAGCAGATCCGTAATAAGCGGGTCCAGATTTTCCTTGTTGATAAAAACTCCTGATATTATAGCCAGCTTTATGCGCCCTAACTTATTCAACCTTTCAATCATCCTGTCTCTCTCGGCGGGCGAAGATTTCAGCACTAAATCTCTTAACTCATAGAAAAACTCAAAGTCAGTATCGAGGGTAAGGATTGGCTTTTGAACGGGGGGTTTTTTCGCAGACTTTCTGGCGGATCTTTTGGCGACAACTCTTTTTGCGACCGTTTTTTTAGAGCGCACCGCTTGTTTCTTTTTGGATCTTGCCGATCTTTTAACTCTAATTTTTCTCACAATCCTTTTTTTGTGAATCCTTTTTCTGGCCACCTTCTGCCTTCTTTTCCTGACAATTTTTTTTCTGCCAGCCTTTCTTTTCAGAGTCGGTCTTTTTTTGCTCGTTCTTTTCCTGGGCCTAGGTCTTGCTTTTTTCTTTCTCTTTCTCTTCGTTTTTTTCTTCATCCCGTACGAAGTAGCTGTTACGCAGTCATAATTATTGGTTATGTGCGCGGAGCTACTGTTGTTATGTATTTGATACCCCGTTCGTTTAACCCATTAGGACTACTTCGTTCGGGATTCATATGTGATTATTGTTTAATCTTTGATTTTAGTAAACCTATTTCTATCAATCGTTTTGTTTCTCTCCTCACTGTGATCGGTCGTTCTTGAACGCGCCTACTTAAATCCTTTAAATTGAAACTCATACCCGTATTTCGGAACAAAAATTTGAGTATTTTTACCCTCGCCTTTGAATCAAAGAGTAACTCAAGTGTGCTTTTTGACATGTTCATATTTAATGGAATAGAATTAGAGTGGCAGTTTGGACCGACTCATCAAAGATAAGACTATTAAATTGACGGGAGCATGTCAACTGCGTTGTGTGTCCGACACAAATACACTAATGGGCGCGAATGTCACGAATAATTCGTGTAATTCGTGTGTGATTCGTATATTGGTGTCGCTTGCGTAAGCAATGGAAAAGATAACCCTAAAACCGATAGTAAAAGAACTCTTTTATAAGAATAGCGAGGAAAATGTCTATTTTGACATTCTGTCTTGCCAGGGTTCCACAAATCAAGAAAAAAATCTTGGTTCTCTTTTCATAATCAGCCAGGTCAAATTTTCAACCGGCGATCTGTCTTACATGGTAAGTTTAATCTCATCACTGGCGAAACGAGAATTTTATTCCGCGACGTCTCTTCAGGAACAAAATCCGAAAGAAGCTTTTAGCCGGACCCTGAAGAAATTGAACGAGGTGCTGGAAGAATTTTTCCAGAATAAAGATTTTAAATTGAACATAGGCCTTGTTGCCATAACTGGCGAGAATATTTACATCTCCCGCCTCGGCAAATTCAGAATCAACCTAGCCAGAAATGACCAGTTCATAGATATACTTAATAATGTGGATCTGTTCAACAAAGACACCGCCGGAGAAAAGCAGTTTTCCAATATAATTTCGGGCAAACTTCAGCAAAACGATAGACTTTTTGCCTTTTTCCCCACCCGAAGCATAATTTCAAGAGAAAAACAGCTTAATGACGTCTTTCTTAAAGAAAGTCAGGAAGAATTTCAGCAAAAAATAGCCATCCTTGCTACTAATGTCGGCAATTTCTCTTGCTGTGGCGTTCATATAGACATGCGACAATTGAAGGAAATTCCGCTACGGCCCGCGCCAAAATACTCAATCCCGATTGCGCCTCCGGCTCCTGCAGTATCCACGTCAAAAGCTGGTTCTTTTCCAAGTGTGGCCGCCTCACAACCGGCAAGGGGCCAGATTAAGGACGGGAGAACGAAGTCCCGATCGGAAGCCGATCGAGGATCCTCGATAAAATCGGGACTGGAAGAAAACGAGGATATGTTTCTTGAATCGAAAGGAACCGAAATGGAATCGGGTGAATCATTGCCGACAGAACAACCAAGAATCATACCGGCAGAACTTTCTATCACTAAAAGGGAAAGCTTTTTTACTCCAATAGCGGTCCAGTTGGGCAAACTCCGATTTATGAATCGCATTAACAATAAGGCCAAGCTGCGCGTTTTCATATCTCTAGCCGCAATCGTAATAGCCGTACCCGTTTTCCTTATTTTCTCAAAGGGCACTGGCCAGAGTAAGAATGCGATAGGTCTTGCGAATGACAATCTGAAACTTGCCCAATCCCGTCTTAGTCAAAACAACATTAAGGACGCAAGGTCTTTGCTGCAAGCAGCGCTTCTCAATCTTTCCGATTTGTCCGGCAATAAAGCCGGGGATGTCAGGAATCAAATAAACCAGGTTCTGGCTGATCTGAACCACGCCAGCGACAAGCAACCGGTTATTGACGAAACCGCGGACGGAAGTAAAATTTTCGCGAGCATTATACCAAAAGCGTTGATTGGAGTTGCAACCGATAGAAATTCGGTTCTTTATGAAGATAATCTCTATGTTCTTGCCGAAACAGGAATGATAATTTATAAATACGCCGATGCTGCTGGCGGCAAGACCGCTCAAACCGTCTGGGGCTCGCTTGAATCGCGCGCCTTATCTATTGCCATTGATGGGGATATTTACGCCCTGACCGAGGATGGTAAATTATTAAAATATTTCAAGGGCAAGAAATCGGGCGAGTTTGATTTGCAAATAACGCCGCCCGCCGACAGCAGGATTTTCACCGCCAAGGACTCCGCCTTTCTATATCTTGCCGACAAAATTAATAAAAAAGTCTACGTTTTTGACAAAGCCGACGGCGAGCTTAAAACATCTTACGACTTGGCCGCCGCTGGCCAAATTCAGGACATATCTGTCTCTCCGAATGGAACCGTCTGGATCCTTTCCGCGGATAACAAGGTTTGGCAACTACGCTAACCCCCTGATTTTTCTTCCGGTATCATGCCTTCCTGCAAATTATCCTCGTTGAGCTATTGTTCCTGGAAATATGCGGTTATCCATTCCTGCTACGCGACCCGCATATTTCATACGGAACAATATACGCTCAACTCGTCAATTTGTTTCACCCCGTAGCGAAGCTTTGCTTCTGCTACGGGGCTAGTCGGCAGATAAGTCAGAAAAATCAGGGGGTTAGCTACGCGCTTTTTTTTAACAGAAAACCGACCTGACTCGGTCGGTTGTCTGCAATGCGAACTGCTCGGGCTACTTCTGGTCAGCGAGGGCGTCAATCGCTGCGGCTTCGGCCCGGATGGCCTCTTGCTCTCGTCGGACTTCCTCTGAGAAAGCTGCCCGCTTCCGGCGAGTCTCTTCTTCCAGCCAATCCTGGATCGTGAAACCTCGGGGCGGCTTGTAGACAGTGAGGGGATGATCGCCTTGTGGCGAAAAATTCACGACGAAGAAAACCCGCTTCGCCCGATCGCCTAAGCGGGTGATGACGTCACCGACAGTCTCCCGGGTCCGCGCCCAAGTTATGGGATTCCACCACCTTAATCCCACGAAGGTGAGTATCTTCCCATTTTCGTCCAAGAGCGCAAACGCGCTCAGGGGAGAATAAGGCAAAGCCGTCGCCTCCCCCCCGATCCAGTCTCCATTGAGGAACCACTTGAGGAAGGAGTCGTTGTAGCAAGGTTTGCTTGTCAGCAGATCGTAATCGACCCGCTTGACACAGACATTCCACGCCTCGTCCACGTTCAGAAGCTTCTCCAAAAACGGAAACTCCTTGTAAAAAGCAATGGTTTTCGCGTCTTTCATTGCTGTTCTCCTTGCATGGCATCCCGCCACGCGGTTGTGGGCTAACTAGCATCCCGCCAGCGCCCGGGTTGAGGTTTTGCCCTTACTTAACCCACTAGGAATCCCTCCTTTGCAGGCCAGTAAACGCATTGCAGATTCAAAGTACTACATCATAATAATACCGCATTCTTAATAAAAAAGCAAGGGTTTGGCAAATTTCGCGCTAAAAACCCTTGAAAGACAGGGTTTTTTGAGAATATTTAAGAGTTGGGGATTAACATAAAATCGGGCATTGCCCGATTTTATGCAACCGACAGCGAGCGTGATGTATTTTTCGCGAACACCGCAGCCGAGTGGTTGAGAGCAAACCCCCTGATTTTTCTGACTTATCTGCCGACTAGCAAATTGACGAGTTGAGCGTATATTGTTCCGCTGTAATTTA
>ERZ1292629.4456-Hain-H43-01um-R1-4456-length-10234-cov-12_pt1 | contig 10234 bp, 14 predicted proteins | sample MGYA00564399_ERZ1292629 | MGnify/ENA primary metagenome ERZ1292629 (study PRJEB36523, sample SAMEA6512636) | groundwater metagenome | collected 2019-01-08 | study: AquaDiva: Metagenomics assemblies of 32 groundwater samples
CCTACAGATATCACATAAGGAGAAACTGCAGGATATGACATTTCTGTTGTGGAACCTTCATTTCCTGAGCTTGCAACAGAAGCTATGTTCAAGTTATAAGCTGCCTGAAGTGCTGGGTCAATATATCCAGGAGATGTTGATGGTGTGTATGTTAATCCTACTGTTCCTAAACTCATTGAAATGACTGATATGTTGTATAGATTTTTATTTGTAACACACCAGTTTATTCCTGCTGCTATTCCACTAAAATATCCCCAACCAGTTGAGTCAAGAACTTTTATTGCAAGTAAATTTACTTTTGGAGATATTCCTCTTCTAGTTGTATGATTTGATGCAATTACTCCTGCTGTTGCTGTGCCATGACCATTATCATCCATGGGGTCTGGGTCATTGTTTACGAAGTCATAACCGCCAGCGTATGCACCTGCTAGATTAACATGATTATAATCAATCCCAGTGTCTAAATGGCAGACGCCTACGCCTTGACCTGTTAGACTATAATTTGATTCAACAACATTTGCTTGAATTAATGGTCTGCTTTGAATTAAATTTGCTTTTACAATTTGGTCAAATACTATATAATCTACTCTTTCATCTTCTATTAAATTATTTATTGCTTCTCTTGTTGCTGTTCCCGAAAAACCGTTTAATTGGTCATAAATATATTTTACTTCAAATCCTTCTAAGTTTTTTATAATACTTTCTAAATCTTCGTTTGCTTTTACCCAAACCAATATAGGAACTTCATTTGATTCTTCAAGTTTTTGCATTACTTCATTAAGGGCTATGTCTTTTGTTTCCTGCGAGATTTGAGGAGTTTGTATTTTTGCTGATTTTATTATGTCTTGAATATTGATTTTTGATTCGCTATTTTTAGTCAACTTGCTTAATTGATTTGCCAACTGTTCTTGGCTTAGGGCAGAAACTGTGAAAGCTACTGCTGAGAGAATAACTAATATTGCTAGGATTTTGAATGTGTTCATATTTATCGCGAGTTTTACCTCTTTTTAAGCGTATCTGTAGTTTATATTTCTTTTGAATTGGGATGCTTTGTAGATGGGATACTAATGATTTAGCTTTTAGTGAAATGCCTTCTTCTCGTAGTTGTTCTGTTGATGAAGGACTTATTACTTGTAATCTTCCCTTACAGACCGAAGGACAACATATCAAGATTAAACGAATATTTAAACTTTACTGTAACTGGGAAGTTACGCTTTTTTAATTTAAAACACAACCAAACACACAACAATTTTATCATAAAAGATAAGATATTTAAGGAACCCCATACCAAATAATAAGATGTCTAATGAATATTTAAATTGGATAAAACAGGCAGAAGCAGATCTAAAGACCTCTGAGAATAGTTTAAACAGCAAAGATTTTTATGCGTCTGTATTCTGGAGTCAACAAGCGGTTGAAAAGTATCTCAAATCAAAAATTCTTAAAGAAAAAGATGAACTCATCAAAACCCATGATTTGGTTTTGCTTGGAAAGAGATCAAACGCACCAGAAGATATAATGTTAACTTTAAAAAAATTATCTTTAAATTATGTAGAATCGAGATATGGGATTTTAGTTGATAAAATACCTGCAGAAGTTTTCGGCAAAAAAGAAGCAATAGAGTCACTTAAAAGTGCAAAGGAGATAGAAATATGGATCAAAACACAAAAATTATAAAAAAATTTAAGGAAGATGTTTCAAAAGAGTTTCCCATAAATAAAATCATATTATTTGGAAGTCGTGCAGAAGGAGAACATAAAAGAGATAGCGATTTTGACATAATAATTGTTAGTGATAAATTTCAAAAAACCAGTAGATTAAAAAGAGCAATTAAATTGTATGATTATTGGGATTATGATTTCCCAGTTGATTTTATATGTCTAACTTATAGTGAATTTAATAGACTCAAACAAAAGGCGACAATAATAAGAGAAGCATTAAAGAAAGGCATAGAAATATAATCATTTATTAAATTAAGCTTTCAGCTCCTGTTAATCCTAAACCTTGATTTGTAGCAAAAAAGCTATTAGGTCCATACCAACCCCAGTTAGCTCCTGTAGGTCCTATTGATTGAATCAAAGTAGTAGTCATACTTCCTCCAATAAATGCAAGACTCAAAGAATCAGTTAGGCTCTTATCCCATCCTTAAATCTTTTTCTGAATAGTTTATAGGCAAATCAAGAAAATCTAAAACATAAGTATCTTTAAACACAGAAATAATTTCTTTTGATAATTGTGTCTTAATTGGAGATATTTTTTTAGAAAGCATAGTCCTCTCAAAAATCCCGCTATCAATTTGCCGTTCTAATTCTCTGGAAGAATATCTTTCTCTGATTGAAAGAAGCATATAATATTCTTTTTCTTCCATACTTTTTGTTTTAGATAATATAAGAAGATGATTAGTCCAACTTAATTGTGTCAGCAGTGCTGACACTTTTGGATTAAAATAATAATTCTCATAAAATTGCCGCATCCTAAATAACCCTCTACTAGTAAATCCTTTTATTTCAGGATTCTTTAAACTAATATAATCAGCTAAATTATTTATAATTCCTTCTCCCCATTCTGTCATTTTTATCTTTTCAGAGATATATTTTCCAACATTCCAATAAAGGTTAATTAATTCTTGATTAACAGAAATTAATGCGCTCTCTTTCGATTTATTTATCAATGAAACAATATATAAGAAATCATCTTTATTTTTTTCACTAATTACTTCTCTCATATTAATGGATAAAGAATCATATATTTATACTTAAGTTTACTCATATTACTAAGATACAAAATATTTATTTTTTTAATTTATCAGCAACAGTAGAAGATTCCTTGACTGAAAAATCAAGTGAGTTAAGTATTCCACATTTGTTTGAACTACAAACCACCCTATAGTTTCCAGGTTTAAAGAAACCAAACAAACGAATGAGTGTCTAAAACATAAGGCATATTTTATTTAAATAAAGAAATTTTAGAATCCTCTATCTCCTCTTCAGTCACTTTTATCCCATTCAAACTGCCTTCCAAATGCAAAGGCTTCTTTCTTTTATTCTGCGATAATTTCAAAAGTAAAAGCTTCAGGCTAAATAACTCCTTCTCCAAAAAATCTACTTTCTTAATTATTTCTACTTCTTCCATAAATCTTCATGTTTTCATCAATTTTTATAGTTTTCTATTCGCTAAACAGACCTCAGTAAATCAAGAATTTCCTTCGTATTGTAAACAATCACTTCCTTCTGCTCTTTAAGTTTTCCATCTTGAGACCAAATAGGACAACTGCCAAAAGCAAGAGATGTTGCAAAAAACGGTGCATCATCAGGATCAATAGATTCAACAATTTGTTTGGCTTTATCTTTATACAATTCTATTTTTTCATTAGGAATTATATTTACATAAACAATCAGTTTAGCAAGCAATTCATCAAAATTAAAAACATCGAGCCCAGATTTATCTAGAAACTCTTCCTTATGATTTTCAATTTCTTTAAAAATAACTTCAGGAAACAAAAACTCATGATATGAATTAGTTATTATTTCTCTAATCAAACCATCTTTAAGAACAGAAGCGATAAAAACATTTGTATCTATAACAAATCTCATCAGAATTTCTTAGCAGCAGAACTCTTTATTTTCTTACTTAGCTCTGCAACGTCCTTCTCAGTAAGCTTACTCTTAGACGCAATCCTATTCATAATTTCCAAATCCGAAACTCGCTGTTCAATAGCACGTCTCGCTACCTCGCTCCAACGCACCTCGCGAAGCAATCTCATCCTACGCATAAGTTCTTCAGGTATTGATAAAGTCATATTTACCATCCTTAAATATGTGTAAACACAGTATTTAAATGTTTAGTAAAATCAGAATTTAGTAACAACTCCAACCCCAATCCATCCAGCACCCGTTAAGCCTGCATATGTTTCTGTAAATGGTGTAGTGTAGGCCCCAAATCCAGTTGGACCAATAGAATGGACAAAACTAGTTGCAAAAATCCCAGCACTCGCAGCAACACTCAAAGAATCAGTTAAACTTTTATCAAGACCCACAAATCTACCAAGTATTTTTTTGATGGGAAAATATATAAGGTCAGAAACAACAAACATTACATGAATGAATTTGATATATGGTTTAAAAAGGCAGAACAAGAATTAGATACTGCAAAATACAACATTAAAGGAGATAAACTGCCTGCTGGATTTTTCTTTTTACAACAATCGGCAGAAAAAGCTCTAAAAGCATTATATATAAAAAAATTCGGAAAATTAATCAAAACGCATGATTTGGTTCTTCTTGCAAAAGACTTGAAAGCACCAAAGAACATAGAAGAATTTTGCATGCTTCTGACTCCAGCATACAACTACACGAGATACCCAGACATAATAGTGGCGGTCAATTTAAAATCGAAAGCAGAATCATTCATAAAATCTACGGAGGAAATTTTGGAATGGATCAAAAAAAATATATAAAAGAAATTGGAGAGTTTGTAAGAAGAGTTAGAAAAGACTTTAATATTTCAGAGGTAGTCTTATTTGGAAGTAGAGCACGTGGAGATGCAAATAAACAAAGCGATATAGATTTAATTATTGTTTCTGAAGATTTTGAAGGATTAGATTTCTTTGAGAGAGTTTCCAAAATGTATAATTATTGGTCGCTGTTAGTAGCGGTTGATTTTATTTGTTATACTCCAAAAGAATTTAATTTATTAAAGAATAGAATATCTTTAGTCAGCGACGCACTATCTTACGGAAAGATAATTTATCAATAATCTGTAATTCCGGCACCAGCAGCAATACTCAAAGAATCTGTTAAACTTTTATTAGATTAAAATAGTATAATTCAAATTATACTAATCAATATTATACAAAATCCCTTAAAACAAACTATTCCTAAATATTAAAAACCCTATTAAAATAACAATTATCTGAAAACCCCAAATCATTAAGACTGCTCTTTTTTCGGTTGAACGAATTCCAAATTTTCTCATAAATGCAATGGCCACATGATTCAAGCTATATATTTTGTCATAGCGATTATCCAAAGTCCCATCAGGCAATGGTTTCCCAAAAGATTGTTTTTTCAATTTCCCTCGTAATTTCAAACAAACTTCAATAATATAAGGGATATAAAAGAAAACAGCAATTTTTTCAAAATTACCCACTATTGCAACAGCAGCAATCAAAACACCTATAGAATAAGTCATCACATCCCCCGGAAAGACTCGGGCAGGAGACCAATTATAATAAATAAATCCTACCAAAGCTAAAACCATACATAAACAAATTACAGCAAGCCAAGAATTTCCAGTCAAATATGCAACCAAACCCATTGCAGACAGTAAAAGTATCCCTTGCCCAGATTCCAATCCATTAAACCCTGCAAGCAAATTAAATGTAGTTGTTGTAGCTACTACGCCAAGAGGAATAAAAAACAAAGGATATAACAAACCAACATCTACAACCCCCAAAAGAGGCAATTCCATTGCGCTTTTTCCAGCATTAATTGCAATAAGAGGTATAGCCCCAAATATAGCAAGCATTATTCTCGAACCAATAGTAAGCCCCCCATGGCGCCACCCAAACAAATCATCAATAAAACCGACAAATCCCATAAATATTGTCATCAACATCAAAGCAAATATTTCCACAAGAAATCCGTTATGAGAATCAAGCACAAATATTCTATAAGCAACATAAGTCAAAGTGCTTACTAAAAAAGCAAGCAAAACAATCATTCCTCCGCTTCCAGCAACGGGCTCATTTTTAATCTTATTCATATCTTCCCAAACAAGCCCAATAGATTTTACCTTTCTAATCCAAAAAGGAATAAGCAGAAATGTAATTAAAAAGCTGACAATTAACGGAATAACTAATAGGTATGAAGCCATATATAGAAGACTAATTCTTTATTTATAAGACTTACTTATTCTTTCTTAGGGGGTTCGCCAACAAATACTTTATATCCTTTATTATATCCTGGCTGATTCATCCAATTCACAGAAGGTCCGCAATCTCCAAGCATACTGCACACATCCCCTTTCTTTTTAGTCCAACTTTCTTTCACTTTTCCGCCTTTGTCCCCTTCCCAACACTCATCACCGGAAGTAACTTTCTCATTATCGAACAATCCTTTCTCAAATTTAACAACACAAGTATCGCTTCCTAAAGAACATATATTTGCAGTTTCAGTATCGCTCCAGAAATTCAAGCCAGGTTTATTTTCGGCAAAACAAGTGCCTTTTTCATCTTCATTTCCACTATCTGACCTATTTTGTGTAGCCTGCAAATACACTTTAGGTTTCCAAACACAGTCCCTAACATCTTCATTTTCACAAGTTTGTTTATTTTCCTGATTAACGCAATCTTGCCATCTATTTACCTTGCAAGCAGCCTGAGAAAATCCATTTATCTTATCAGAAATACATTCTTCTGCTCTAAAATCTTCACACTGTTCTAAAGTTTCCTCACCATTAATGCAAATATGTTTGTAAAATCTGCTTCCTACAGTATTATCTGAATTTCCAAATCTCCCAGCATCATTGTAAACACACCAGCTCTCTCCATGTTTGTAATCTTTTCCATCTTGAGTATTTTTACAGTTTAAATTTGCGCAAATAAAATCTCCATAAGTAGGACTTCCTCCAGCTTGCTTCTCACTACGACAAATACTTCCTTGCAAATAATCACAATTACCACAAGATTTACTCAATGCATTCCCTGCAGAAGGATTGCATGAATCTTCTCTATTGATAATATTGCTCCAATACAAAGGTTCATTTGCTTTAGAAGAATCATAAATATTTGCAGGATTTCCACAAGTGTCTACAAAATAAACTTCATCTTTTCCTGCAACGCATGTCGTTTTAGTCGTAGGTCCACATATAGTTCCTAATTCTTCAGCCGAACACAATTTTCCAGCATAGAACGTTCCTTTCTGAACAGTAGCATTGCCTCCAGTTTGAGTATTGCATTCAGCACGAGTTCCAAATTTACAGGTTTTCTCAAATTCAAATTCATAAACGCAAGCTCCTCTTTCCTGTTGTTGTACTTTCTCAATACATGCAACTTCATTAGTCACACTTTTATCATAATTAGTTTCCAATCCTAAAAATGAGCTTAATCTTTTACATCTAACCAAAGAAACAAAAGCTGCCTGGTCTCCAAGAACACAACATCCCAAAGAACATTGAGGAGGACTCTCCTGACTCCAAACTCCTCCATTATCATTACAAACAAGCTGTGGAGTATTATCTAAACAAGTTCCTTCCTTAGAATCATAACAAGTTCCCGCCCTGCAATAACTAGTAGACTCACAATTGGTTGGAACTTGCCGACTATTAGGCTTACATTCAGTCGTAGGAACATTCTGGCAGAAAGCTCCAGAATTTGTCTCTTCACAACAAACAGTAGCAAGCTGACTTCCAACATTAGGATTATTTGAAGTCCCGGAAGGTGAAGTCTGAGCAAAAACAAAACTCACAGCTCCGACTATTAATAACATCAAAAAAACAATGTGCCACCACACCTTAAAAGGAGTTGTTTGACTGGCACTTGTTTTTTGGATGCTCGAAGTGTTCCATGTTCTAAAGAACATGGTTTTCAAACACTTAGACATTGCAACACTTAAAATTATTTCAGTTTTCATACTAACCCCTGTGGCCAAACCAAACTACGAGTAGCGAAAGCAAATTTATCTTCGCTAGTCACATCGCTCAGCTGATATATCGTTGAACCATCATCACGTCTGGTCTTTTCTATCTTAAGATTAGGATAATAAGACATATATAAACTTGTCTCAGAATCTCCATAAATAGATTCATATTGAATTATATTTATAGAAGTAATCAATAGGCTGTACCATTTTGAGTCCATGCCAACCGCAAACTTCTGGAATGTCTGCGTTTCTTCTTTTGAAATAGTCAATGGTGCAATAAATTCCACAATTATTTTTTCAGAAGCCACACTAACATTAATGGCACTCGTTCCACTTTTAACATCATAACCTCGTCTTTCATACTGGTCCTTCAAATCTTCAAGACATTGTTTAGCTCGAGGTTCAATATATCTTTTCATTTCTTGTTCTATATGTCTAACAAGCAATGGTTGCTGAACCAAACAAGGAATATAAAATTCAGAAGTATAACACAAATATTGTAATTTCAAATCTTTATACATTGCATAATTAGTTGGATTAGAATACCCTCCCTGAACGCTCAAAACATCTTTAATTTTATTTATTTCAGGCTCAATACAACTTTTCAAATATGCTCCAGGATTTACAGATGAAGAAAAAACATTAACTTGCGGGAAAGCAAAAATCACGAAAACGACAGCAACAATTACAATAGCAAGTATTACAAAAAGAGTTACTTGTCCACCCCTGCTAAATACGCACCTCTTCATTCACTTTAAAGATGTGTTTTATTTATAAATATAGGCAATTCTAGATATTATGATCTTATGAATCTAGATTAAACTAATTGTTTTCCAGTAACCATTTCCACAAAGGAATGAATTTAACCTTCTTTCTTATACCAAACCATTCAACATCTTCATCGCCGGAATAATCTTGATTAATTATTAACAGATTATCACATTTTAGCTCTTTACTTGCTTTTAATATGGCTCTAATTTCTCTTTTTTTTGTATCTCTGTCCGTAATGTCATAACAAACTTGTATTAATTGTTCTATTTTTTTATCTCCCTTTACAATAAAATCAACTTCTTCTTTTTCAACATTTTTCCAATAATATGATTCTATCTTTCTTCTTTTTAGTTCAATCGCAACGATATTTTCATAAAGTCTTCCCCAATTGTCTAAAAATTTTGTTGATATTGAATTAATGAACACATTATCTATAAAATAAACTTTCTTTGGATATTGCATTTGGTCTTTAATTTTATAAGAAAAAATGGGTAAACTAAATGCAAAATATGAATTTTCAATACACGAAATATAAGTTTGCACCGTAGATTTTCCAATTTTATATCCTAAACTTTTAAGAGTATTATAAGTTTTGCTTATAGAGTATTCCTTTGAATCAAGAAGAAGTTTTAGCAGGGCTTTTAAAGATTCTTCATTTTTTATTTTATATCTCTCAATTATATCTCTTTTTATAACGGTGGAATAATAAGATTGAGATAATTCCAATTTTTTGTTCTCTTCTTCAAGCACCACCTCAGGTAAACCACCGTAAGTAATATATTCTGTAAGCGCCTTAAGGATTATAGGTTTTTCTTTTTCAGAATAATCTAATGTTTTAAAATCAAAGCTCAATTTTTTAAATCTTAAAAATTCTTTAAATGATAAAGGAAATATTTTAACTTCTAAGAATCTCCCCCTTAATTCCGTTGGTATTTCTTCTTCAGACATTCTAGAGGATGAACCTGAAACAAAAATCTTTATATCATTATTATCATACGTTCTTCTAAGCCATTTGCTCCAATTAGGGATATTATGTAATTCATCTAAGAACAGATACTTAATTTTTTTATTAAATATTTCTTCAGCTGTCGGAAGCAAGCTACTTAAAAAATCCGTCTTCAGAGGTATTCTCTCATCTTCAAAATTAATTTGTACGACCTCCTCACGAGAATTTAATTTGAGGAGTTCATTAGCCAAACCATACAAAATATACGTTTTTCCAACTCTTCTAAATCCATTTAACACAATTATCTTATTAACCTTCATGTCGAGATAATCTTGAAAACTAACATCTCTAGGAATTACTACAGGGATATTTTTCCCCTTCCATTCAACCAATATTGTTTTAATTATCTGCTTCATAGTACAATTTTAGTATACTTTTGTACTATTTAAAGCTTTTTACACCAAATTTTACCAATATCCAAAATTCAATATCCACCATCTCGTTACTCCGTAGCGAGTATCCGAGCCTGTGAGGATGGTCGAGCAAGAGAGGAACGAGATATATTCTACTCCGTAGCGAGTCTCCGAGCACTTCAAAATATGCTTGTTTTGAAGTTACCAATGACATCAGTCAGTGAGTACTTTGAGGAGAATCGAGCAAGAGAGTAGTGAGAATACTTGTTTGATATTCAATATCCACCAGTAACACTCAAACAAGTTCCAACATTTTCAAATGTATCTATACACTTAATTCTATAAGTCAATCCATTTCTGTAAGACATAGTATGCACCTGACTAGAACCTGTCATAATTGTTCCATTCTCAAAATCAAACGAACAAGACGAAGTAGAATAAGCACAAGTTGAAGGCTCATTAGT
>ERZ1292629.4457-Hain-H43-01um-R1-4457-length-10234-cov-7_pt1 | contig 10234 bp, 12 predicted proteins | sample MGYA00564399_ERZ1292629 | MGnify/ENA primary metagenome ERZ1292629 (study PRJEB36523, sample SAMEA6512636) | groundwater metagenome | collected 2019-01-08 | study: AquaDiva: Metagenomics assemblies of 32 groundwater samples
ATGGTTTGGCATAATTTAATTTTGATTTATAAGTGATATCTGTCCCACACTCCTTCTTTTAATCTAATCTAGCCAATAAACTTTCTTTTTTTTCATCTGAAATATCTGCCTCTTCAGTTAATCTAATCAAAGCCTGTCTGCTTTGATATGAAAGTCCGGAAATTGGCATATAACCACAGTCTCCTGTTACGCTATTGCACTTCCTGCATCCATTTAAACCAGGATTTCTTCTTCCAGAGACTATAGAATATAATTTAAACAAGCAGTCTGATGGATTTGGTTTAGGATGTCTTTGAGTCTCAACATACATTCTATTTGCAGCTTCAATATCTGTTTCATCAGCAGGAGTTGCTCTTGTATCTCCATTAGAAATAGCATTTCTGTCAAAAGCTAATCCAAAAACAGAAGAATCACAACATCCCTCATCTGACATAACACTGGTATGCTCTTCAGGATATTCTACCATATCATTTATCATCAAAAACCCATCAATATATCATTTATAAATATTTCCATTTGTTACTAATTAAATGTAATGACAAAATTAAGAACTTCAATAGCATCAAAAAAACAATGTGCCACCACACACTAAAGTGTGTGGTTTGATTGGCACTTGTTTTTTGGATGCAGGAAATTCTTTTCAGAAAGAATTCTCCTAAACAGAAGAATCCTTACGGATTTTCTGTGATCCAAAATTAAAACCAGTAAGCCACTACCTCATTCTAAAGAATGGGGTTTTAATTTATTGACATCAAAAAAACAATGGGGCACCACACCAAAAGGTGTGGTTTGTAAAGCCCCTTGTTTTTAGGACTTCAAAATCGTAAGATTTTGACAGTGCTCAAGATTTTACAATCTTGACATGCTCAGAAATGAAAACAGTAAAGAAAATAACTGCATCATAAATGATGCAGTTTTCATTTCTGACATAATAAAGTTTCTCAGAAATATTTTACAATATCCATATGCTATATTTACTTTACTGGAATTGCAATATTTTAAAAGTTGATTAATTAATTGATTAAGCTATGAAGAAACTTTTTATTCCATAATTAACATCTTTATCTACTCATTAATATCTCATCAGATTTTACATGTCCAAAATGCTCTTTGTTAACGCTATGTGACTTTAGTCCGTAGATACCAAAGGCATTTTGGATCACACAAAAAAACTTTCAGAAGTTTTTTGGGTGCACTCAGAAATTCTCTGAAAAATTTCTGATGTGCTCAAGAACTCACGCTCTGGAATTTATTCCAGAGTTCTTGACATTACCAATAAATCTTCAGAATTATTTATGCTCTGAATTTTTATGCTCAAAATTATGGTGATTCTGTGTATGATTTTGACTACTGCTCTGATGACTCTGGCTATGCTCCTGACTCTGATATGGATTTGAAGCATAATCTTTCTGAGCAGCAGGTTTCATCTGATTTCTCTTTAGGAATTCCTGAATGAATTTTTTGCTCTGCTCATGATTAACAACCTTCTTAACTTCATAAGTTTCAATTCCGCTTACCCTGACTTTTTCAGCCTTTATCTCTGATATTCCTCTTTCATAAGCTTCTTTCGAAATAAGAACTCTCTCATGAGAAATTTCTGCAAGTTTTTTGGCAAGTATTATAGTATTTCCAAAAGCAGTGAATTTCAACTTACCCTCTTTTATCTCATTTAATATATCTCCTGAATTTATTCCAATTCCAAACTTGATTTTTTCAATGAATTTCTTATTATGCTCATTTAATCCAGATAAAATCTGTTCTGCTGCTCTTGCAGCGTCTGCTTCATTATTTGGATTTTTTGTAGCTAAAGGAGAGAATATTCCAATAACAGAATCTCCATGCTCGTGAACAGCTCCTTTTCTAGCATATATAGGTTCAATTATTTTTTCCAGTTCAGCTTTTGTCTCATGGCTTATCTTTTCTTTTATTTTTAATACAATAACAGCAACTCTGTTTCTCTCTCCTCCAACAACCATTGACTGTTCTGCCTGAGTCGGCACAACAATTTTTCTAAAAGCTGAAATAAGATGTTTCTTTTCCTCTGGTTTTTCTTCTTTAATCTCATGCTTTTTTCCAATAATATTTTTTAGGCTAAGATGTTTTCTCTCACTAGGATATGCAACAGACCTTTTTTTAATAACTAATCTTGCCAATATTAAAAGAGCAATCAATAAAATCAATATTAAAAAAGTCCAGAATATTGGGGTATAAAGAACACTATAAAACCCTCCTGAATCCTTTACATTAACAGCATTTCCAGTTAAAGCAACTCCTGGCTGTAAAAATTCACTTTCACCATCACTGACTTTCACATCATAATTTCCACTAATGCCTGTTAATTTGAATTCCTTGCTCTCTCCAACATTCAAATCCACTCGTTTAACAAAAGGCCTTCCATTTAATTCAATCTGAACATCTTTTTTATAAGGAATATTCCCAATATTTTTTATAATTAAACTGTCATTCCTTATCACAAAAGAAACAATAGCTTTCTCATTAATAAAAAAAGTCTTGCTTATTTTCATGTCTCCGACAGATATGTCTGCTCCATAATAACCGCTTGCTAGTCCGGAAGGAATGCTATAATCTGCAGTTTCTCCTGAATTTATAACTCTCTCAAATATTTTATTTTTTTCAGAATCAAGCAATGCAATTGACACCTGGTCTGTCATTGGATTTCCTGTCTGGTCCAATAAAATTGGTTTAATACTGAGATTTGTTCCAGGATTAAAATTCTGATTGCTGATAGCAACATCAATGCTTGTAAGAATCTGGTTTATTTTAAGAGAAGCAGATGCACTGCCTTGATTTATTTTTTCTCCTGAATCTGATTTTTCAGAAACATCCATGCTTATCCTGTAATCTCCGGCTGCAATTTTTTCAGGAAGAATAAAACTGACTGAAAAAACACCATCTGAAACAGCACCATAAAATTTTTCTCCAGAAACAGGAGTGTTTAGGCTTGAATTAGAAGAATCTGAATTATTTACTTCTCCAGTTTTCTGAACAGCTCCTGAAAAAGGAATCTCTATAACAACTTCTCCATTGCTTCCCGCGCCATTTAATTTTTTTGCAGTTCCTGATATTTTCACTTCTTCCAGGGGCTTTGCAAAAAAAGATTCAACATCTAAGAGAATCTCTAATTTTTTTGAAATTTTAAAATTTGAATTTGTTTTTCTTGTATCTCCTGCATATTCCCCTGAAAAATAACAATCTCCTGTCAAATCCTTCACCCACGGGGAAGTTATTGGAATTCTTATACTGTCAATAACAGGTCCATTGAAGATATCAGCAGAGCTTCCATCGCACACAAGTTTTATTTTCAAAGGACTTTCTTTAATAGAATCAACACTGACATTCAGCTCAATCACATCCCCATAATTATAATATGGCTTAGGCTGTGAAAAATATACTGCTGCGCATACATTTGTTATTAAAACCAGTGCAAAAACCAGTGCAAGTATACCCAGTCCTCTTTTCTTTTCAATGCTCATAGTTTTGTTAAAACTTTTTTAAAAAGTTTTGTTTTATCATCCTCTTACATTTAATTTTAAATATCTATATATTTAAATGTTTTTGTATGGGAAAATACTGATTGAAAACACATTCAAAAACATATTTAGGGCAATAAAAATGCAAAATATGCCAAAATATCTTAAAATAAATATAATTTATCTTTCAGAAACAAAGTATTGAGAAACTTCTTCCAGTTTTTCAGGTTTTCCTCTTTCTACAAATGTTTTCCAGGGTATTGAAATATCATTAATTCCTCTAACAACTAAAGAAGAATAAACAACTGATCTTATAACACCGCTTTCAACACTTATTATTGCATTAGTACCTTCAACACCTATATTATAATTATACCTTCCAGTTTCATTATCAACATTATCAAATAGATGCTTTAGATCATGACTATTCATACTAGTGGTTCTTCGTGGTGCACCATATTTATCATTATATAATACCCCATCTAAATAAAGCACTCTTTTTCTTTCCAAAACAGGTTCTCTTCCAGCATCAGTTCTTCCTTCAACAACTTTAGGAACGACAACTACTTCTACCATAAATATAATTATTAATTTAACTTTATAAATTTATATGAGATAAAGAATATCAATCACTAAATTTATATATCCTGCATCATATCTTTTATCATGACAACAAACTCAATAGTAAATCCATGGGAAGTAAAAGGTGATATTGACTATAATAAGCTTATAAAAGAATTTGGCGTAAGCCCCTTGAAAGACATGCCTGATATTTTTAATAAAGAGATATTGTTCAGAAGAAAGTTTATTTTTGCTCACAGGGATATTCAGAGAATTCTTGAGGCAGTCAAAAACAAGAAAAAATTTGTAATGATGACAGGGTTGATGCCTACTGGAAAATTCCATTTAGGGCACATGATTATTGCAAAGCAAATGGTGTTTTATCAAAAACTTGGCGCCAGAGTTTATATTGCTGTTGCTGACTTGGAAGCCTATAACGCAAGAAATCAGTCATTGGAAGAATCAAGAAAAATAGCAAGAGATTATATTGCAAACTATATTGCATTAGGACTGGATATTAAAAAATGCGAGATTTACTTTCAATCAGAAAGAAGCAAAGATGCAGAAAAATCAAATGCATTTTATCGTTTGCAAAACCTCCTCGCAAGATATGCAACATTCAATGAATTCAAGGCTGTTTATGGCGAAATAACTCCTGGAAAAATGCTCTCATCCCTTCTTCAGGCAGCAGACATGCTTCATCCCCAGCTTCCTGAATTTGAAGGACAATGTCCTGTAATAGTTCCAGTTGGAATAGACCAGGACTCTCATCTGAGATTAGCAAGAGATATAAGCCAGAGAATAAAAAATCCAAGATTTATCCAGTTATCTTCAACTTATAATTTATTTCTTCCAGGACTAAAAGGGGGGAAAATGTCAGCTTCAGACTCAAGTTCATATATAGCGCCAGCAGACACTCCAAAAGAAATTGAAACAAAAATAAAAAAATATGCATTTTCAGGAGGGCAGCCTACAATAGAAGAGCATAAAAAATTAGGAGGCAATCCAGATATTGATGTTTCTTACCAATATCTCAAGCTTCTTGAACAAGATGACAATAAGCTAAAGAAAATCCATGATGACTATAAATCAGGTAAACTCCTGACAGGAGAATTAAAACAGATTACAATCAACAAGATAAATGAATTCTTAAAAGACTATCAGAAAAAGCTGGCAGATGCAAGAAAAACAGCAGAAAAGATGTTCTGAATCCTATAATAAATTCTTTCCATTCCTAACAATGTCTTTTATTAAAGCATCTTCTTTATGCAATAAGTCCTTTTCACTGAAAAAATGCTCTTGAATCTGTTTTTTATGTTTCCTGCTTAATCTTTCAACAATCAAGGATATTTTTTTCTTAACATCTCTATTTTTTTCATTTTCATCAAAAACAATAGCAATATCAATGTCGGATTTATCAGTATAAATGAGTTTGGAATAACTTCCAAATAAAATTATTTTTGTTATTCCTTTTAATTTAGAGATGTTCTTTATAAAATCAAGAATTACAAACTGTATTTTTAATGGTAATTGTTTAAACTCTCTGTTTTCTTCAGTTATCAATTTTACAATATTATTATCAAGATTTAAAGAATAAAGTTTATCTTTAAATAAAATCATTTTGAAATTAAGCATTTGAGCTAAAGATATATCCAAAGGCATATTGTTTAAATTGGTTTTTTCTTTTATATCTTTTCTCAAATATCTGCTTCCAGGACTTATTTCTAAAAATAAAAGAATCTTGGCAATAGACTTGTCTAATAAATTAATAAGCATTTTTCTTCTCCATTTTGATTTTATCTATAAAAGGCATTACAGTATCATTAAGAAATATTTTTGCTTCTTTTTTATATTTATCCTTCATGAATTTTGTTCCAGTATAATATTGTGCCTTTGTCCTGTCCTTTTTAGCAGCAATCAGGTCATTTAATAATTTAATCAGCTCTTTATAACCAATATCAAGCAACTTTTCTAATTCAATATTTTTTACTAATGCTCTAAAAATATCAATAACTGTCTTGTGCACATTTAATTCAACTTTTATAGAAAACTTATCAGCTAGGAATAATTTTGCTAAATCATGCATTGCATAATAACCAGTTATAATGCTCCATCTGGGATAATCAGATTGAATATGTCTAGATAGCTTGAGGTTTTCTTTATAAGAATAAGAGAAAAAATTCAGATACCTGTCTCTTTCTGTCTCAACAATTCTTGTTATTTTTCCACTCTTAAAAAGATAATCAATTTTATCCATATTAGTACCAATAATTTGGTATTTTAATACTTTTCTATGCTAAATAATACCAATAATTTGGTATTTTAATACTTTTTAGGTATTTTAAGATGGTGTTGAAAAGATGTTCTAAATTCTTTCTTTATACATAATCTGACCATATTTTACATTTCTATTAGCTAAATTTTTTCTAGCTTCACTAAATTTAGACCCCAAAGAAAGTTTCCCTTCTATAGCCAAATATTCCCTTGCTAAATCCTCTGCCTGGTTAACATCAATGCAAGTACTAGCACAAAATGTAGATTCTAAACCTTCTACCTTATAAGCCTGCCCTAAACTCCAATTAATAACATTAAGAGCACAAAGAGCAAGATCCTCATCTCTGGTTTGGAGTTTATCAGCCATTTTTTTAATTCTACGATGCGTTAACGCAGCATAGCCATCGTTATCTGAAACAGGATATTCAAGAGCTCCCATTTTAAGTAACAAATCATTTAATCTAAATCTCCCATGTGTTACAGGTTCAAAATAACCTGCCATTGCATTTTCAATAACACCTAATCCTGATTGTCTCTTCCTTTCCTCACTTAAATCAAATAAATGTGCAATACAAAAACAAAGGTTTTTATAACAATTATGAGCAGGCATATGTTCATATTCATAATCAGCCATCCATTGTGCAGTAGCTGATTTTTCTTTTCCAATTGCATGAAATAATCTTAATGAACCGCAGTTTGGAGAGCTCATTAACTCTGTAAATGATCTTAAATCAGAAACGCTCATTTGAACTTCTTTAGCCATTCTTTCAAATTCTTCAATTCGTTTGTATGCTTCATCAATTCTGTCCATAGAGATTTTTATTATTGATTAATCTAAAATCTTTATGGTAGTATTCACCACCATAATTTTTAAATACCCTATATAAAATAAATTAGAATGATTGAAACAACTTTGCATGAAATCGGATTAACAAAAAACGAAATAAAAATCTATCTTGCATTATTAGAACTCGGACCTTCTTTAATGGGAGAGCTCTGCGGAAAAACAAAAATTCATAGAAGAAATGTTTATGATTCAATTGAAATGTTAAAAAATAAAGGTTTTGTTTCATCAACAATTATTAATAATAGAAATGTGTTTGAAGCAATAAATCCTAAAAGAATCTTGGATATTTTAAAGGAAAAAGAAATTAATATTGAATCTATTATTCCAGGGTTGATTGAAAGACAAAATAAAAAAACATGTTTGGTTAAGGTTTATACAGGATTCTCAGGAAGAAAAATAATCTTTGAGGACAAACTTAATTATAAAGAAACTCAATATGTATTAGGAGCACATGAGCCATCTAAACAAAGTTCTATTTTTATTGAAAACTATCATAAAAGAAGAATTAAAAATAAAATCCCTTTAAAAATGCTTTTCTCAATCAATACAAAATCATCAGCTGAAAAATATGCAAAATATAAATTTATAGAAGTAAAAATTCTCCCTAAAAATTTTAATTTTCCGATTGCAATTAATATCTATGGGGATAAAGTTGCTATTCTTTTATCATCAGGAGATTTAGAACCAATAACAATTTTAATAGAAGATAAAGGGCTTTCAGAGGATTTTAAAACTTATTTTGAGATATTATGGAATATTAGTAAAAAATTAAGTAATAATCAATTAAAAAAGAGTAGAGGCAAAAAAGATTGTTGAAAAGATGATTGACTAATAAAGATTTATAAATATTAAATTACTATATTTTATATTAATAAAAAGGTGATTAGATGAAACAGTCAGCTAAAAAAAAGTTAATAAGATTTTTGTACTGGTTTTTTATAATTGCAGGAATAATAGTGATAGGGCTTGGAATTTATGTAATTTTCAAGAATTTTGGAATAATATAGTGTCAAAAACTCGGGATTAAAATCCCGAGCGTGAGTTTTTGATCAGACAGAAAAATAAATGTTATTTATCTGCGAACTAAAGTAGGCAGGGTTATAACTTTATTTTTCTGTATCTAAAATGAATCTAAACACAAAAATACTTGAAACATCAAAAATTTTCTAAAAATTTTTGTGGCTTAAAAATTCAGAAGAATTTTTAAATTCTAAATCAATTAATAATACTGATAATTTATGGTATCACAATATCAAGACTTACAAATCCTATAGACTTTATAAGTAATGTTCTGACAATAATAAGTATAATAATTTCAGTAGCTTTGATGTTCTTTATATGGTATCTAAAAGATAAAAATATAGAGGTTTAATTTCACGCCCAATATCTCCTCTATTCTCAATCAGTTATTTTCCATTGAATATATTGGGGTATAAAATTGTATTTAAATGAAAAATCTGTTTATAAGGCATAAAGAGGTAATAATTAATGAAAATCTATAAGTTTGACAAATCGAAAAATTCTACAGTTGACAGGAAGATAATATCCAAGTTTGGAGAGGCGATTTATAGTTGTCCTGAAATAAGGTCGGTTTTCATCAAGGTCAATTTCAATGATGGAAGCAGCATAGGTTTTAAAAGAGATGAAGACGAGGATGATTTTCAAGATTTCTTTGAAAAGCTAGAGAACAAAGAAGTAGATGATAAAGACAGTTTGGGATAAATTCTTTTTCTTTTTTAATTTATTAATCTTTTATATTTTAGTTATACTCGCAATAAGTTAGCTCAACAATTTCTCTAATCAATTAATTAAACATATTCCAGAATTTCTGCAATTCCAATAAAAAATATTAGTAATATGAGGAGCTAATAAGTTATGAATTATATCAGGATAAACATTGGTTTTGTTAAAACTTTTTTAAAAAGTTTTAAAGATGAGTAGCAGGAGTTATGAATAATAAGCCATAACAAACAACAGATGCCTTATCTCTTAAGTCATAGGTATTACCAATTATACAATTTTTCCATCAATAAAAAGACTTAAATATATTGATGAACTTCATTTATTATGAAACAGGATAATTATGAACTTTTCTTGGAAACTGACGTAAGTGAATATATTGGAGAGTGGATTGCTATTTGTGATGGCAAAATTATTTCTCATGGAAAAAAAGTAAAGGAAGTTTTAGCAGAAGCAAATAATAAATGCCCTGGAAAAAAGCCATTAATAGCAAGGATACCTGAAAAAGAAACAATGATTTTCTTTATAAAATGACTATAAGTTTTAAATATAAAACAGTAAAGAGGCCTGATGGAACAAATAGCAAAACTCCATCTATACCAATTACTCTTCTTGGAACCTCTACAAGATTTGATTCAATTGCACTCATAGATTCTGGAGCAGATATCTCTGCTATCTCAAAAGATATTGCAGAAATTTTAGGAATCAACCTGGATGGAGAAATAACATCTGCTTTTGGAATTGGTGGAAAAGTAGATTCAATAGAATCTAAAATAAATATTGTTGTAGAAAAAGGGCATGAACACTATATTATTGAAATACCTGTAAAAATAATCTTAGGGGAGTATGATTTTCCAATTCTTTTAGGCAGAGAAGGATTTTTTGATAATTTTGTTATTTCTTTTTATCAAAAAGACCAGAGAATTTCTTTAAAAAAGATTAATAACTGAGATATTGTAATATGTCAAAAACCATATGTTAAAGACCTGTAGTATGTTTATGCCACAGAAACGCGGTTTTTGATCATGTTCCGAATTCCATATGCTATCTTTACAACATATTATAAACATGTGGAATTCAGACATTTTAACAATTAAATAAAAATATCAGTAATGCATAAACTCTAAGAAATGTTAATGAGAAGCAGGAAGTTACGAATGATAACAACTATAACATCAATAACATCAATAATCAACTGATTCTATAACTCATAAGAGATTTACAATACCAATAGATCAAATCATCAATAATTCCAATAAAAATTTCAGTAATGTCAAGACAATGCCTTCGGCATACTAACTAACCCCTCAATCCAATAATT
>ERZ1292629.3031-Hain-H43-01um-R1-3031-length-13382-cov-5_pt1 | contig 10228 bp, 15 predicted proteins | sample MGYA00564399_ERZ1292629 | MGnify/ENA primary metagenome ERZ1292629 (study PRJEB36523, sample SAMEA6512636) | groundwater metagenome | collected 2019-01-08 | study: AquaDiva: Metagenomics assemblies of 32 groundwater samples
ATGACAAATTCACAAATCAAATTCAAAAAGAATTATTTAAAATTCAAACAAATTTGATGACGATAAACGCAATTCTAGCAGGCGCAAAGGCTCAAAGGTTCAGAGGTTCAGAGACGGTTCGACTTGAAAAACTCATTGATAAATTGACGGTACAGATGCCCGAGCTGAAAAACTTTATTTATCCGGTTGGTCATTTGCAGGTTGCCAGAGCTGTTTGCAGACGTGCCGAACGAGAGATGGTTTCATATTTAGGCTCAGAGGCGCAGAGGTTCAAAGGCGCAAAGCAGATTTTGAAATATATAAATCGTTTGTCAGATGCGCTATTTGTCATGGCGAGATTTGCAAATTTTAAAAATAATGTCCCTGAAGAAGTCTGGAAGTCTTGACAAATATATACAATATATATACAATTACTGTATATGCAGATGCAAACTCAAACTTTTAATATAGCTTTACCCAATGACCTGGTGGCCAGAATGGATTTGGTGGCTCGGGATGAATATCGAAATCGGAGCGAGTTTATACGCGAGGCGGTACGAGTCTATATGGAAGATAAACTTGAATGGAATAGCATCTTTGAATTTGGGAAGAAAGCAGCCCAAAAAGTCGGTATTAAAACTGAAGAAGATGTAAATAAAATTGTTCAGGAGTATAGACATGGTAAAAAAGGCCGTTAAGGTGGTTTTGGATACCAATATTTTAATTTCAGGAGTTGTTTTTGGAGGAAAACCCCGAGAAATTCTAGAAATGACAAAAACCAGAGATATCCAGGGAGTAATATCTCCAGTTTTGTTAGCTGAATTAGGGGAAGTCTTGTCCAAGAAATTTAATTATCCAAAATTAAGGGTTTTGCAGGTAGAAAATAAAATCAGAAAAATTTTTCGCATAGTTCATCCAATTAACCAAATCAGTATCGTCAGAGATGCTGATGACAACCGGGTTTTGGAAGCAGCCATTGAAGGAAAATGTCAATTTGTTGTAACCGGAGATGAAGACTTGTTGGAATTAAAAAATTATAAAGGAATAAAAATTCTATCACCCACTGAATTTCTGCGTGAAGAAGTCTGGAAGACTGAGGTCTTGACATAATTATGTCATTATGTTAACATTTTCTTATGCAAACACAAATGGTTAGAACTACAGTTTATTTACCTGCCGATCTGGTGGCTTTAGCCAGAATGAGTGCTCTTAATCGAGGCAGCACCCTGACTGGTTTGATGCAAAACGGATTGAAAAAAGAATTAAATATTAAAACTAAGCCCAAAAAGGAATTTGTGTTGAAAACATATAAATTGGGCAATCCAAATTATAGGTTCAAACGAGCCGACGCGTATGAGTTATGACAATTCACAAATAGGAATAGATACAAACATCTTGGTGTACTCTTTAAACAGTGAGAGTATTTATCATAAAAAAGCAAAGGAGTTTATCGAAAGTTTATCAAAAGAGAAAAAGTGGGGAATAATTACTTGGCAGAATTTGTCAGAATTATATGCTGTAGTGACCGATAAAAAAAGATTCCCAGGATTCATGACTGTCAATCAAGCGGTGATGGTAATAGAAGATCTCTTGGAAAACGAAAATATTAAATTGATATTACCGACTACAGACACAAACAAGATTTTCCTTGATTTGATATTGAGAAATAAACCCAGAGGGCAGAAGATTCACGATATGTTTCTTGCTGCGACACTATTGTCAAATCGAGTATGTACTCTCATCACTGAAAACACCAAAGATTTCTCAGGGATTAAAAACCTGAAAACCAAAACGTTAAATTCAAAATAATCTACTTACCTGTACCGCCTAAATCATCCATAACATGATGTTAGTTGTTGTTGTTGTTGTTGTCAAGCAGTACAATACATGGTATGAATCCTGTCCAAGATGACAAAACACAAGCAAATCAGGCAACACAGGCAATTGCTGATGATTTGGATCAGCTGACTCATGACCCGGTGCCGACTTTGAGCGAGGAGATAACGGCGGAATTTGGGGGTAAAGAAAAAGAGCCTCATAAAATAGTGGAAATACCCACCCATCCGGAAATAGAAAAACATCCGGAGTTAGAGGGCTATATCGAAAAAGTGGAGAAAGAAGCTGAACTAAAAAATCCGGTTATGGATGATAAAACAGGACAAATATTAGTCCAATCCAGTACTCCTCAAAAACCCAAAATAAAATTGCCACTATCTGACGGCCAGATAGAAGAAGGGCTGCATCACAAAATCTGGGAAAGTATTAGGTGGCTAGCTGTTTGGTGTCAAAGACAACTAGAATTAATACATGGTCATTTGTCGTCATAAATTGGCATTCATAGTCATTCATTGTTTTGTTATGATATAGGTATGCCAGATTTTACTTCGGTCTTTTTGTCTTTGATAATTTTGATGACTCTGTTTGGGTTACTATTTTTGTTGGTCTTTTTCGGTATCTATTTGGCCATTGCCTTTTATCGGCACCGCGACCGCGAACAAAAATCATTGGAAATGGTTTGTCTGCAGGTGGCTGTCCCCCGCGACAACGAAATAAAAACCGATGCCATGGAGCAGGTCTTCAATAGTCTGTCTGCTATCAAAAAAGGTGGGCTTGGACCCTTTGGCTGGTTTTCTTTCTTGCAATCTCAGCCCCACATCAGCTTTGAAATCGTGGCCCGCAAAGAAGATATCCGATTTTATATAGTTCTGCCTGACAAATTACGGGACTTGGTCGAAAAGCAAATACATGGCAGTTACCCTGGAGCGGATATTCTGGTGGTTGAAGAACCGAATATTTTCAGCGAAGAGGGCAAGGTAGAATCCTCGTGGCTCGTCATGCGCGGAATGCCCTATAAGCCACTTCAGGTTTACCGGAATCTAACCGTAGATCCCTTGGCCGCTCTGACTTCGTCACTGGCCAAAATGGGAGACGGGGAAGGTGTGCATATCCAAATATTGATCGCCCCTGGAGATAACAAATGGAAAGGTCAGGGGAGAGCTTGGATTGGCAAGACCAAAAAATCGGAATCCGATCCCGAGAAAGCCAGCTACAAAATAGATCCCAAAGTTTTGGAAGCCGTGGACAACAAAGTCTCCAAAAACGGTTTTGAGACTACTATCCGGTTGGTAGTCAATGCTGCCAGTAAAGAGTCAGCCAAGGCTCATATGGGAAATGTCAGAGCCGCCTTTGAACAATTTAATGGTGACCAAAACGGGTTGAAAAGCAAGAAATTGAGATTTAAAAGTGCCTTTGTCACCGATTTTATCTATCGTTACCAGCCACTTCTTTGGTGGGGTGCCCAGACAATATTAAGTAGCGAAGAATTAGCGACGATTTATCATTTTCCCAATAAGACCGTGGAAACCCCGCATATTTTTTGGCTCAATGCCAAGCGGGCCCCGGCGCCACAATTGATACCAGATCACGGTCTGTATTTGGGAAAAAGTGTCTACCGGGGAGTGACTAGGCCGGTATTTATGGGAGAGGAAGACCGTCAACGGCATACCTATATTATTGGCCGGACCGGAACTGGAAAAACCGAACTTCTCAAATCCATGATCCTTCAGGATATCAGAGAGGGTAAGGGCGTGTGCCTGATTGATCCGCATGACCTGGCCGAAGATCTGCTTGGCTATATTCCGGCTGACCGGGCCGAGGACGTGATTTATTTTGATCCCGGGGATACCGAGCGGCCAATGGGTCTTAATATGATCGAGGCCAATTCGGACAAGGAGAGGCATTTTATAGCGAGCAGTATTATTGGACTGATGTACAAATTGTATGATCCGCACAAGACCGGCATTATCGGTCCACGCTTTGAACACGCTATCCGGAATGGTATGCTGACAGTCCTCGATGCTATTCCCGACGGGACATTTATTGAAGTCGTGCAAGCCCTGCAAAGGCCGGACTTTGTCCAGGAAATGCTCCCTAGGGTCAAAGATCCTATCGTCAGGCGCTATTGGACCGATCAGATAGCCCAGACATCTGATTTTCATAAATCCGAAGTCTTGGATTATATTGTCTCGAAATTCGGCCGGTTTGTGACCGACAAAATGATCAGGGTGATTATTGGTCAGGGCAAGAGCGTTATTAATTTTAGAAAAGCCATGGACGAAGGGAAGATATTGATTGTTAATCTGAACAAGGGCCGGATCGGGGAGGAAAATTCCAATTTCTTAGGCTTAATATTAGTACCTAGGATTTTGATGGCTGCTTTGTCGCGGGCCGATATTCCCGAGGGCCAACGCCGGCCGTTTTATCTGTATGTCGATGAATTTCAAAACTTTGCCACCCCCGATTTTGCCACTATTTTGTCTGAAGCCAGAAAATATAAATTGAATTTGACTGTCGCCAATCAGTTTATCGGCCAGATGGAAGAAGAAGTCAAAAACGCCATCTTTGGCAATGTGGGAACGATCATGACCTTCAGAACCGGTGTGACTGACGCTAATTTTTTGCAACATGAATTTACACCCACCTTTAATGAAGCCGATTTATTAAACATTGATAAACACAATGTCTATATCAAAACAATTGTCAATAATGAACCCGTTCAGCCGTTTAGCATGGATGTGACCAAAGATATCAAGGCTGAAAAAGCTCAGCGAAATGATAAATTGGCCGAAGCGATTAAGCAACTTTCCAGATTAAAATATGGGAGAGATGTCAGGTTGGTAGAGAGTGAAATTGCCGAGAGATCACAACTATAATATTGGATTTTTTGAAAGTAGAAGTTCGAAGTTGGATTAGTGATATTTTTGACATTTTGATTTTTCGATTCAAAACATCAAGATATCTAGCTTCAAATATCTAACCTCTAATTTCTAACTTCAAGAATTCAAAAATGTTAAAATATGGACCAGGGGCGGATAGCTCAACGGTAGAGCAAATGTCTTATACACATTAGGTTGAAGGTCCGAATCCTTCTCCGCCCACTTATGGTAGATAGTCTAGGGGAAATTGAATCTACAAGTGAATCAGGACCACGCGGATCTTTAGATCGTTTAAGCGATGGGCTTTTTAGCAGACTGGTTAATTATTATTTGAGATTTGGACTTTTGAAGGCTATCGCTGATGAAAGTTCTGAGGCTCCACGCAGTTTTTATCGTGAAGCACAATATTACACAACAGATCCAGATTTAGAACTCTGTCCAGAAATAAGAAGTGTTCGGGATATGGTTAGATCGCGGATGAAAGATGATGAAAACGCGGTAGACGGTGAAAACACAAGTGAAGTTAAATTTGGGATCTCTCTTCCATCAACTTCTAATGAGATCCCAAGCGGAGAGGATACTAAATTGGGGACAGCGTTTGACGATGGAGCATTAAAGGTAATACAAAGGGCGTATGACGGCGGTGTTGTACCCGCATATAATAGTTCTTCTCCATATTTTGCTCCTGACGCATCGCCGGTGTTTAGGTATAAATGGACTTTTTGGAGAAAACCGCCTTTGATTAAACTGGGACCAAAACAAATTGACAGATCGTTAGTACTTACTGTAAAGATGAGTCAAGTTATTGGATTCGGATTAAACAATGACATTCCGATAACTTATGCTGAATTAGAACGCAATCCATTGGGAATTACCACCTTAAAATTATTGGAAACTAAATTCCCAAATCATTTAGACGAACCACAATTTGATAACGCTAGAAGTGAATGGGCTGTCGTCACACCACTACAAGGAAGACAGGTTCATTTGGCAACTCCATTGAGGTCTTTTTCTAACGAAGATCTTGAAAAATATCTAACCAGTCTGGTAATTCATAAAGCATCCCTTAATCCTCATGATAGAGAAAACACGACTTTTATCCCAATATTCGCAGCGATGGCATTAAAAAGTTTATCGGTAGCTCTATCCTTTCCAACCAACATGGATTTATTCAAATAAGGAGAATAGTTGATCTATATTCTCACTCCGAATCCTTCTCCGCCCACCGAGCTGAGCTTGGTATTGATCGAGCTAAGCTCGGCCACCTAAAAAGGATTTTTAGCTTTTGGGCGCGAGAACCGCGCCCCTACATGTTTCCACAAAAATATGATCAAGGCTTCGTCTTACTTACCTCAAGCTTCATAAGAAATACAACAGTTAAATAAGCTGCAATAGCGACAAGAATATGCCACAACGAATGTGCCCCTACTTTTGTAACTGGGCACAAAAATGAATCAGCGGTACGAGACAGAAGGGCTAAAGCGTATACAAATAAGACTGGAAGAATCTGCAGAATTATTTTGCCCACCCGTCGGTATAACCAGTAAAACAAGAGAACAAAAAATGAAAAGTTAATTATATGATGGGTTGGGATACCAATAAGATCTTGCGGTAAGTTTATTAGTGAAAGGAGCTGAATCAAAACTAAAGTTGATGAAAGTGAGTAGGCGATTAAAATGTTTTCAAAAATCTTTCTTAAAAGAGTAAATAGAGAGAAAATGATAAAAAAATAAATTGGTAACAAATCTATTATTAAAGTATAGGGGTTATTGAAAGTGTGGTATAAACCGCTTCCTACGCCAATTAATCCAATTAAGAATGGTAAGATTTTTAATCTTGGATCGGTAATAATACTATTTTTCAATAAAAGGAATGCAAAATATGCGGAGATGAAAAACGCAACATTAGAAAGAGCCGTGATTGGTTCCGAAATGTACCCCAAAGTCTTCTCACAATTGTGGATTTGGGAGTAAGTATTTAGATACAATTGCCAGATGTTCATAACAGCCTTATCTTAACAAAACTCAAAGAAAAACGCAAAAATCGCGCGCAGGAAACGCAAGTAAGGGAGAAGGCAGGATTATTCGGTGCAAGCAACATCGGCCAACACCCTTTTTATCTCTTCATTCGGAACCTCAAAGCCTGGCAGATAGTCGGGTTGTTCGTTGTAATTGATGTCATCAAAATACGACAATTGCTCGCGAAAGATTCTGTCGTTTACCTCGGATCCAAAAAGCTCACGAGCTTTTTCCACTATATCTTTTAGACTATATTTTTTCATTACAAAATAGAGGTCAACATAGTCTTTCCATTTGGCCCGTTGGCCAAGAGCAAAGGCTTTCATCGCCGCAATTGTTAAAACATCTGGCATCTGGATTACTCCTGGCCAAGATATATTACATGTTATGTCATATGGAAAATTGTACCAAGTCATTTTTGTCTCATGAACCACCAATATTAGTTCGTCCCGGCTGTTTATATGGAGCTTTGGTGTGGCAAACTTGTGGCGGAGTGATATCACAATTCTCTTATTATCAAAAGAATTTTTGGTAAATAAATCATAATCAAGTGAGCGTCTGTGTCCCAACTGTAATGCCAGGGCCGTTCCCCCGACTAAATAATAGCCTTTTTTCCCAAAACCGGTGACAATTGGTATCAGATCAAACTGATTTTTTGTGAGTATGTTAGTATGCATATTTTGTTAAATAATTGGCATACAAAGCGATTGGTTCTTTTCGCAAATTGACTCGTTTTTTTTCTTTCGTCATATAATTAAACAACCGTTTAACTTCACCAAGCCCCCATTGTTTTTTGAGATATAAAAAATCGTCCCAGGTCCCAAAGTTTATAACCCCCTCTAGAATGGCTTCTTTATTCAGCTGTGTCACATCACCCACCCACCACCACAAACTTTTATGTTCTTTTAGCCATTTGTCCATAACCTCAATTATACAATAAAAAATCCACATCACCCCAAAGTCAGGAGATTTTTCTTTTCTTCAAAAATAATCTTAAATTGCTGGAAAAAGGCTTCTCTGCCCAATAGATTAAAGGAAACAGTATATTCATGGGAAAAAACTACGGTGCAGACAAACTTCTTGCCCGCGATTTCTACCTCTATTTTGTGGATGTATCCTTTGATTCTCCCGCCAACACCTCCTAGGTAAGTTTCTGTACCTTCCTCTATTACCACCCCGAGTTGTTCAGCCACTTCGTCTTTAAATACAGAGATGGTCGCTCCAGAATCGACAAGCGCATCTATCTTAATTTTCTTTTTACCGAAAAATAAGTTCGTCGAAATCACCGGATATAGTGTCCGATCGATGATTTTATATTTGAAGATTTTAGGCCCAAGTTGCCAGCTCATAAGACATAGGGTCCCTCCCCTTTATAGGGGACTTTGAAAGCGGCGGCAATTTTTTCGTCGGGTGTTTTGTCTTTAATATCACGAGTCACCAGGGGACTTATTTCTTTCAACGTTTCACCCACGGCGATAATTCTATCTTTTAAGATCGCTACCCATTTCCCTGCAAACCTACCAATATATTTTGTTGAAACACTTACTTTCTTCATAGCACAATCATCTTAACATTTTTACACCAAAAATCAAACACATATCTTACTCTTTAAATTCATCTCTTAAACAAGCATGATAGAAATCATTGTAGGTAAAAATCCCAGATTGCCGTGCTTTTTCTACCATCTCACACCAAGTTTCAACTTCTTCATCGGGATCATTAATGTGTTTAGCTGTTAATGTTGTATTTAATCCATGAACCTGAGCTATTTTTCCCAATCGATGGTTTCCATTTCTGGCTATTATTCCATAAACGGGAATAGTAATTAAATTTATATCAAGATGTATTCCAATATATACATACCCCTGAACACCAGCCCATTGACGTCTATATGGTTGGTGACTTGGAGCAATGTCTGACAGAGAGAGAGTTAATCGGGAAATTTCAATCATAACTCCACCAATTTAGTCAAACTACCCGGTTTGGATTTGGTATATCCCAGATATTGAGTGAGAGTGACCAGGCGCTTGTGCCCCATTATTTTGGTCAGAAATTCCAGACTTACCCCCGATTTTACTTGGTGAGCGGCAAAGGCATGCCGGAGATCATTGACTTTGACATTTTTGATATTGGCAAGTCTAAAATAGCGGTCAATGGCCGCCCGCATATTGCGGATAAGCAAAGGGTGTCCGGTCTTGGTCACAAAAAAAGTCTGCTCATAAACATCGGGTCTGACAGCCAAATAATTTTGCAAGGCAGAAATGGTATTTTTTCCTAAAGGAACTATCCGTTCGGGATTGTTTTCAAAGACTCTGATCACTATTTCATTTTTCCTGTAATCTTCCATTTTGAGATTGGCTACTTCACCGATGCGCATACCGGTCTGCAAAAGTAGCTCGACAACTGCACACATGCGGATATCCAACCGGCACATATCTTGTAGCGCTTTATATTCAATCTCTGTGAGTAGACGGGGGGGATTGGAGATAAACTTTGGGTGTACGACCTCTTTGGCAGAATTTACAGAAATTACGCCCGTAGTGACCAAAAACTTGAAAAAACTTTTCATGGAATTGATTTTTCGCGAAATCGATTTTGGTGTATAGCCGGTAGTCGAAATGTGAGCCACATAATCGGACAAATGCTGGGTAGTGACAGTCGTGACTTGGGTAATGCGATGGTCTGCCAAATACTGTCCCAGTTGGGTAAGATCCCCCCTATAAGCTGTAAAAGTGGCGGAAGAACCATTGTGTTCCTTAAGGTGTGTGAGAAAGCGAATATGGGCAGTTTCGTAGCTAACTGGAGTGGGTAATTCGTTATTCATAATATGGCTTACTATAGGATAGGTTGCCTGTGGAAGGATTCTACACGATAATAGAGGACAGTGCAACTATGAAAAATAAATATAGAATGCAAAAGGAATGGTTGATGTTTCTTATTGGGCTGATTTTGGCTGGCCGGACCGGCTACCGGATTTGGCGTTTAGTTCAAGCCCGCCGGGTTGTAACTGAGACTAGACTTAGAACCCAAGAAGCCTACCGCGAAAACGAATTGTTGACCAAGCGTCTGACAGAAGTCTCAAGTGACGCGTTCGTTGAGCGCGAAGCCCGGGACAAACTTGGCATGGGTAAGGAAGGGGAAGTAATTGTGATACTGCCCAAAATGACAAATGACAAATTACAAATAACAAATCAAAGTGAAAATAAACCAAATTGGAAAAGATGGTGGGATTTGTATGTGAGGATTTAGTGGCTACGGCTGGATTTGAACCAGCGATCCCTTGTTTATGACACAAGTGCTTTAGACCCCTAAGCTACGTAGCCAACAGACACAATTTTAACATGTTGGGCGCAAGTACCGCGCCTTATAATAACTCACCCCTGCACCCCTCTCTTAAACTAAGAGAGGGGACTCTTTTTTAATAAATATTTTACGCTCGATAATGTAAATAAAATTTGATATAATGAATGGGTTCTTTCAAAACATGCGGGGTAGTGTAGAGCTGCACGAAAGGCT